>Ga0137359_10005833_pt1 | contig 10181 bp, 8 predicted proteins | sample Mad1_40_16metaG_FD_108281 | JGI IMG/M metagenome (GOLD analysis project Ga0137359, IMG submission 108281) | Vadose zone soil microbial communities from Angelo Coast Range Reserve, California, USA - Mad1_40_16 metaG | ecosystem: Environmental > Terrestrial > Soil > Vadose zone | place: USA... | reverse complement strand
GCTAACGGTAAATGTTTCTTCTGGTCCGGAAAATATTCGCAGCACTTGAACGAGCGCGAAACGCTGATCACCGAATTGAACGTCTTCGCCGAATTCAAGCCCAAACTCCCAGAGAAATTCCGCAATTCCAAACACGTTTTCCTGGCCAACATCGCTCCTGATCTGCAACGCGATGTCCTCAAGCAGGTCAAAGGTTCGCCGAAACACGTCGCTCTCGACACCATGAACTATTGGATCGAACGCACCCCCGCAGAACTTCGCGAAACCCTGAAACACGTAGACATCTTGATGATTAACGATTCCGAAACGCGCCAGCTCTCCAGTGAACACAATCTTCTGCTCGCCGCCCGCCACATTTTTAAGCTCGGCCCATCCACGCTCATCGTCAAACGCGGCGAATACGGTGCCATGATGGTGGATAAGCGCGGCGTCTTCTGCGTTCCCGCTTTCCCACTGGAAGAACCGCACGATCCGACTGGCGCAGGCGATTCTTTCGCCGGCGGTTTCATGGGCTACCTCGCAGGCTGCGGCGCTTCGAACGATGCCGCCCTCCGTCGCGCGATGGTTTATGGCTCCGTCCTAGGCAGCTTCGCCGTACAAGAATTCGGCCCCGAACGCCTCCGCAAACTAAAACGCAGCGAAATCGAATCCCGCGCCCGCCACTTCCTGAAACTAACCCAATTCAAGCTCTGACCTTTGGCTGATGAAGGGGTCCTAGCGTCCTTCTTGTCCTTATTGTCGTCATTCCGGGCGCAGCGAGGAACTCTCTTCTCTTGCTGGTCCCCAGCTACCTTGAGGCCGTCAGCAACTCATGCTCTTTTCGTACTCTCCCGCTTCCTGCTTCCCCATGCCAATACTCGTTTCCGTGTAAAATCCATTTCAGCCCCGGCGCTTTCCATCCCGGCGCAAAAACTCGCATGCTGCCTCTCAGCACCATCACCTACCGTCTACTCTGGGCCGCTCTGCTCGGCTCCATCATCGGCATCGAACGCAGCGTCCGCAAACGCCCCGCAGGCATGCGCACCAGCTTGTGCGTCTGCGTAGGCGCTGCTCTCTTCACAATTCTTTCCTCGGAAATTGCCAAAGCCACCGGCGACCCCAGCACCACGCGAATCGCCTCCAATATCGTGCAGGGCATCGGATTTCTCGGCGCGGGAGTCATTCTCCGCGAACGCGGCAGCGTGATCGGTATGACCACTGCCTCGGCAATTTTCGCCGAGGCTGCCATCGGCATGGGCGCTGGTGGCGGACTGTATCGCGTTTCTGGCATCGCTGCCGCCATCGTGCTCTTCGCACTGACCGGACTCATTTATCTCGAAAACGTGCTGAAACTGAAGTGCCGCTACATGCTCTTCCGGGTCACCACGGACGACGCCACAGACATGGTTCCCGAAGTTCATCGCATTTTTAAGGATCAGAATATCAAGCTCGACAATTTTCAGGTCAACATTACCGGAGCCAGGCACATCATCCAGTTTGACGCCGACGTCACGCAGCGCCAGCAGGGCGATGTACTGGCGGCAATGACCCGGCCAGGCATTTCGCTCGAAATGCTGCCCGTCGAAAGGCAATTCGAATGATTGCCGCTGCCGTCGTGCAAAAGCCCAAAGCGCTGCGTCAAGGTTCGCGTTTCGCAGTCATCGCTCCGGCATCCCCAGGAAAAAGCGATCGTGTCGCGGCCGGACAGAAAGAACTGGAACGTCTGGGTTTTTCCGTCACAATCCCGGAAAGTCTCCCGCCCGAAGGATATTTTGCAAGCTCCGCTGATGCGCGTCACAGCGAATTTCTTAACGCACTGGCCGACCCCGCGAGTGACGCGACAATCGCGACACGCGGTGGCTATGGCTCGGTCTATCTTCTCGAACCAGGACTGCCAAAATCTTTGCCCTTGAAGCCTCTCATCGGATTCAGCGATATCACGACGCTGCAAATTTATCTGTGGCAGAAACATCGTTGGGCAGGCTTTTATGGTCCGATGCTTGCCGCCGGTCTCGATCACGGTGCTGGCGCGCCCGGCGGGTACGACGAAGCGTCGTTTCGAAACGCCCTCACGAAAACCTATGGCGCTTGGACGATTCCGCTGCAAGGCGAAATTTTGCAAGCAGGTTCAGCAGAAGGAATTGTGCTGGGCGGCGCGATGACTTTACTCGAAGCAACCATTGGCACGCCGTGGGAACTCGATACTGACGGCACAATCCTAATCCTGGAAGACCGCGCGATGAAGCCTTACCAGATCGACCGCGTCCTCATGCACCTGAAACACGCCGGAAAACTATCCAAAATTCGCGGACTCGTGCTCGGCGATTTCCCCGACTGCGAACCACCGGTATCTGGCAGCCCATCGGTGCACGATGTGTGCGCCAGAATTCTTGCGCCCCTCGGAATTCCGATTGTTTACGGTGCGCCCATCGGCCACACCGCGCGCTCCATACTCACGATTCCACTTGGCGTACGCGCTCGGCTGAGTGCGGAAGACAGCGGTACCCTCGAAATCCTCGAACCGGCGGTCATCGAATGACTCAGGCGCAGGTAACTCAGCCAAAACATATTCACATCATTGGCATCGGCGGCTCGGCCATGGCGCCACTCGCCGGAATGTTGCGCGAATCCGGTTTCAAAGTCACGGGTTCCGACTCTGGAGTTTATCCTCCCGCTTCCACGCTACTCGACAGCTTGGAGATTGCGTATTTTCCATCCTTCGAAGCAGCGCATCTCACTCCAGCGCCGGATCTCGTGATCGTTGGCAACATCATCGCGCGCGGAAATCCGGAGCTCGAAGAAACTCTCGAACGTAAACTTCCGTATCGCTCCATGCCGGAAATTCTCGAAGAAGTTTTTCTTCCCGGAAAACATTCCATCGTTGTCAGCGGCACGCACGGAAAAACCACCACCACGGCGATGCTCGCCTGGATTTTCCATTCCGCAGGCAAACAACCTACTTTCCTGGTCGGTGGCGTCGCTGAAAACTTCGGCAAAAGTTACGGTCTCGGGAAGGGAATCGAGATGATTCTCGAAGGCGACGAGTACGAAACCGCTTTCTGGGATCGCGGCCCGAAATTCTTTCACTATCATCCCGACGATCTCATCGTCACATCGCTCGAATACGATCACGCCGATATCTATCCCGACTTCGAGACGTACAAACTTGCATTCAAACGCCTCGTCAATCTCGTGCCGCGCAATGGCCGCGTTGTGATTTGGGGAGACACGGAAAAATCCGGTCCCGCGTTGCGCGAAGCCGCCGCCAAAGCATTTTGCCCGATAATCACCTACGGCTTTTGCTCTGAAAACGACTGGATTGCCAGCCAACCGGAATTTTCTGGTGACGCGATGAAATTTCGCGTCACCCACAAAGAGAAAGTTTTCGGCGAATTCTCGCTTACCGCTTCCGGACGCCACAATGTTCTGAATGCGCTGGCGGCGATCGTCGTCGCGCAGGGAAGAGGCATTTCCGTCGAGTCATTACAAGAATCGCTGGCGTCTTTCCGTTCCGTTCGCCGCCGCCTCGACGTCAAAGCCGAGCATCATGGAATTCTTGTCGTTGACGATTTTGCGCATCACCCGACTGCCGTACGCGCCACCATCGAAGCTGCGCGCGGGCGCTGGCCCAATCGCCGTCTGTGGGCGATTCTCGAACCACGCTCCAATTCCATGCGGCGCAAGGTTTTCCAGGAAACTCTGCCACAAGCACTTGCCTTAGCTGATCGCGTCGCGCTCGGCGGAGTTTTCCGCGCCCAACAGCTCGGCGACGAAAATCGCCTCGATCCAGAAACGGTGGCAGCCAGCGTTGGTACTCTCGGCAAAGAAGCCAACGTAGTCTCCGGCGGCGAAGCCATGGCCGATTTTCTCGCAGCCAACGCCAAGCCCGGCGATCTTTTGCTCATCATGTCCAACGGCAGCTTCGATGGACTTTGCGAAAAGCTTCTGAAAAAATTAGCTGCGCCGCAGCCAGCGCCAGCCGAGGCCAACTCTAGGTGAAACACTTCCATTTTCGCTTTCCTTACCGCGCTTTCATCCTCCTGCATCTCCTCATCGCCACCTTTGTTTCACCGCCATGTCGTGCAACGATCTCGTACCAATTGTCGCTAGCAAATCCTTCCCAGCATCTTTTCCATGTGACCGTGAACGTGCCCGATGTGCATGACGATCTGATTCTTCAAATGCCCGCCTGGAACGCTCTATACGAAATCCGCGATTTCAGCAGCCGCATCCAGCGTGTCGACGCATTTACGGGATCACACGCGCTAGCGATCGATAAAGTCGACAAGCTTACCTGGCGCGTTCGCGGCGAGGGCATCGTCACGGTTCGATATTCGATCTACTGGGATAGTCCCGGCCCTTTTGCTTCGCAGCTCAGCGAAGACCACGCTTTCATCAATCCGGCGATGGTTTTCATGTATCTTCCGGAACGCCGCGACGAGAGGATTTTTCTCGCTCTCCAAGATCTTCCCTCCAATTGGAACGTCACCACGGCTCTCGACCTCTCGACGTTTCAGAGCGGTCCCAATACTGCGCATACCGTCTCTGCTCAAGACTATGACGCTTTCGCCGATGGGCCGATCGAAATTGGCACCTTCAAACTTTTCCGCATCCCCGGAATCGAACCGGCAATTTCTGTTGCGATTCACGGCGATGGATGGAAACAGGCTGACGTGGAAAATGCGCTGCGCAAAATCTGCAGATATGAAATCGAGTTGATGGGCGGTGCTCCGTTCGACCATTACGTTTTCATTTTTCACGTGGGCAAAGATACACAGGGCGCCGGCGGCGGAATGGAGCACGCGAACTCGACCGCCATCAACGTAAATTCCGAATCGCAACTCGCCAGCGTTTCCGCGCATGAATTTTTCCACCTCTGGAACGTGAAGCGGATTCGGCCCGCTTCGCTCGAACCCATCGACTACACGCGGGAGCAATACACTCGTGCGTTGTGGTTTGCCGAAGGCGTGACCAGCACCTACGGGCGATACGCGCAAGTGCGTTCCGGGCTTTGGTCGAAACAGGATTTCTATGCCGACCTCGCGCAGCAAATCAACGAACTGGAATCGCGCCCGGCAAACAAATGGCAGAGCGCCGAACAATCGAGCCTGGATACCTGGCTCGACAAATACGATTACTACAACGGGCCGGAATTCAGCGTGTCGTATTACACAAAAGGACAGGTTCTTGGCGACCTCCTCGACATTCTGATTCGCGACCGCACCAACAACGAGCGTTCGCTCGACGATGTAATGCGAAAGATGAAAGAGGACTTCGCGGAAAATGGAAAAACATATCGCGACAGTCTGGATGTCCGCCTGACCACGGAAGAAGTCGCGGGCGGTTCGTTCGACGATTTCTTTCGAAAATATATTGCGAACGCCGAACCTCTCCCGTACCAATCGGTGCTGGCGAAAGCAGGGTTGCTGCTGCAGCGGCAGGAAATCGTTCGCGCCGAACTTGGTTTTTCGGTGGAACGCGACGCCAACGGAAAATCCGTGGCGCGCTCGGTCGTTCCGGGATCGCCCGCAGAACGCGCGGGATTGCTGGCCGGAGATGAGGTTGTGAATTTCAACGGCGAAAATGTTCCACGGCGCGCGGAACACTGGCTGCGCAATAAAAATCCCGGCGACACGCTGAAGTTGCGCGTGCTGCGAAACGAAAAACCACTCGATATTGCGTTCGCGCTTGGCGGAAAGTCGGAATCCATTTTTGCGATTGCCGAAGATCCGCAAGCTTCGCCAAAAGCGCGCGCGATCCGCGAAGGGGTGTTGCACGGAACAGCGGCTGCGGCGCAAGCTGCCGGTGCCGCGACGCACTGAGCGCAATCCGAAGTTCACCTTGACGTGCGCCACAGCGTTCGAGAGAGTTAGCGTCAACTTCATTCATGCTGCGGACACTTTTCATCGGCGTCTTTTTGTCGCTGTACATCATTGTTGCTGGAATTCCCCTGCTCCTTTACACCGTCATTTCAAAAAATCCGTCTGCGCTGTACTGGGCCGGTGTCCGAGGCGTGATGTTTTTTGTGCGCGCGGTTGGAGTGCGCGTGCGCATCGCGGGCACGGAGCGAATTCCATCCGGCACTTGTTTGTTCATCGCGAACCATACCAGCACGGCTGACGCTCCCGCGGTGGTCGGCGCGATCCCGCGAAGAATCGCGATCCTGCTGAAGAAGTCGCTGTTCACGTATCCCATTGTCGGGCAGGCATTTCACCTGGCGCATTTTATTCCTGTCGATCGCGCCAAGCAGGAATCGGCGATTGCCAGTTTGGAAAAGGCCATCGAGGCGATGCGCGCCGGGCAATCGTTCCTGATTTATCCGGAAGGGACGCGCAGCCCTGACGGACGCCTGCAGGAATTCAAAAAAGGCGCGGTAGTGATGGCGGTCAAGGCTGGCGTGCCGATTGTGCCGATTGCGTGTTCCGGCGCGCATCGCATTATGCGCAAGCGGTCGCTGGAAATTCATCCGGGAGAAATCCTGGTGGAATTTCTTGCGCCGATTGACGCTTCGCAGTACACGTTCGAGGAGCGGGAGAAGCTCAACGCGGTTGTGCATGATGCGTTGGCAGCCGGGTTGCCTCCGGATCAGCGGCCGATTGGATTTCCTGGCGCGGCGTGACTCGAACTCTGCGGCCTGCCAATCGCGCTTTCCGTTGACGTTTGCGTTGCCGCTTATGTTGAGATCCTTCTACGAACCTTGCGGGTTCGCTTCAGGATGACACCGCTGTTTGCCACCCGCCATGTAGCTAGCGGGAGGATTTTAGTTTTGCTATTTCTTCCTCCAGTTCCCGGACTCTGCGTTGCAAATCGGGAAGGCGATTCAGGGCGGCGTGGGTCTTGAGCCACTGGCGATTTTCCACTGCGGGATAGCCAGAGTAGAGGCCAGCGGAAGGAACGTCATTCGGGACGCCGCTTTTTGCAGTGATGACGGCGCCGTTGCCGATGGTGAGATGCCCCGCGGTGCCGACTTGTCCGGCGAGAATGCAGCCATCGCCAATTTTTGTTGAGCCTGCGAGGCCAACCTGGCCGCAGAGCATGGCGTTGGCTCCTACCTGCGAAGCGTGACCGATTAAAACGAGGTCATCGATTTTTGCGCCGTGAGCGATGCGAGTTTCGCCGACTGTGGCGCGGTCAATGCAGGAATTGGCTTGAATTTCCACGTCGTCTCCGAGAACGGCCGGGCCGGACTGCGCCATCTTGTACCAGGAACCGTCTTTTTGTTTTGCGAAGCCGAGGCCGTCAGCGCCGATGACTACACCATTTTGCAGAATGACGCGGTTGCCGATACGGCAGTGTTCGCGAACCACGGCGTGGGCATGGGCAAAAAAGTGATCACCGATTTTTGCGCCGCGATAGATGGTGACGAAGCTATGCAAGACGGCGTGATCGCCGATGGTGGCGTTTTCATCCACGAAACAGTAAGGGCCGATGTGCGCGCCCGAACCGACTTTCGCCGAGTTGGCAATGACCGCTGTGGGATGTATGGCCGGAGCGTAGGCGGGCGGCTGGTAGAAAAGTTCAATGGCGTGCGCGAAAGCGAGATAAGGATTGTTGGAGCGAAGGGCGGCGAGAGGCGGGAGGCCAGGGTCACGTTCGATACGAATACCGTCTTCGATGAAGATGGCGGTGGCGCGAGTGGTGTGAAGCAGAGGAAAGTAGCGGCGGTTGGCCAGAAAAGTAATCTGGCCGACGGTGGCGTGGTCCATGCCAGCGATGCCGGTGACTTCGGCGTTGTGATCGCCTTCGAGGCGGCAGGAAAGTTTCTCTGCGACTTCAGAGAGTTTCATTGAGAGGGCTCCTTGTGAGAATGATGAGCGAGTCTCGCACAAAGAGGCGGAAGGAGGTAATGACGTAACGAGGTAATGAGGTAGAGAGAGGCAGCGTAAGCTGTGAGTGGTGCCGTTCCGGAATGGGAACGTGGGATGGCCCAACCACCGGGTATTTTTCGTATGAGTATGCAAACAAATGGCTTATTTCTACAAGAGTGAAAAAGAGTGAAGAAAAGCGAAAAGCCGCAATTGAAAAGAAAGAGGTTAGTCGAGTGAATTTGCAGTCGTTCATCGAGGGAAGAAAGACACAGCGAAGAGATAGGAGGGACGGGGCGTGTAGAAGCGCTGGCGGCTGATACACCGAAGGTTCGAGACGGGCCGGACAAAAACTCTCCTTCGACAAGCGCACAGCGCCTGCGATCAAATCAAAAAGAAGAGAATAGGGCGGAGCCCAGGGGAAATCCACTGTACGGCTGGACAATTTTGAAAACCGTTCAATGGGATAGTCCTGGAATTATTGCGGAGTAAAGAGTATGAATTTTGCTGCGATTTGCCAGGAAACGCGTGAAGACTAAAAATACGATGATCGCGAAGTGAAACTCTCTACCAGAATATTCCCACCTAACTTATGATGCCTACGCGTGACTCCATGCACGCGCCGCGACACTATCAAGAAAGTGGTGGACTTATGGGAAATCACGAAGGGTCTGGTACGGAAATTGACCGGAGGAGATTTCTGCGCAGTACGGTTTCAGGGGCGGCAGTTGGAATCGCAGCACAGGCAGGAATCGAATTGGGGGTGCCGGCAATGTTGGCAGCACAAACGAACCTGACGCCGGATGCGGCGTTGAAAGAATTGCTGGCGGGGAACGGGCGGTTCGCGGCGAATCAACTGACATCGATAGAACACGATTTGGCGATTCTGAAAGAACACACTGCAGACAAACAAGAACCGTTCGCCGCAGTGCTGGCGTGCGCTGATTCGCGGGTGCCGGTTGAACTGATTTTTGATCAGACTATTGGACACATTTTTGTGGCGCGCGTCGCAGGCAACATGGTGACGCCGGAAATCATCGCGACTCTGGAATATGGAGTGGCGGCGCTGGGAGTAAAAGTGGTGCTGGTGCTGGGACACACGAATTGTGGCGCGGTGAAAGCGGCGATGAAGAGCGACACGGTTCCCGGGCAGATCAGCGTGCTTTATAAACATTTGCGGCCAGCGGTGGAAAAGTCTGGCGGGAATCTGGATAAGGCGATTGGCCTGAATGCCGAACATCAGGCTGAACTGCTCCGAACGTCGTCGACCGTCGTGAAGGACGCGCTGAAGGGCGGGAAGTTGAAGGTGGAAAGCGGAGTTTATGATCTGGCGGCTGGCAAAGTCAGCTTGAGCTAGCCAATTGGCCGCGCCTTTCTCGATTGAAAAGTCTGAGCAACGTCCAGATGTATAAGCGCCCGACGGCAACGATGTTACTAGGCTGCGCGATGGAGCGGAGGGGACATGCTTAAGCGACCAGGTTTATGGATCGCGCTCGGGACCACATCGTTGCTGGCAGCTGCGGCCGGTGGACAGCAGGCCAAGTGGGCGGCACAAAACGACGAGACCGCAAAATCCTTAACTCACATGGAACGCCAGTGGGCAGAAGCGGACTGTGACGGCAATCTGTCCGCGCAAGCAACGCTGGCTGACGATTTCGAAGGAACAGCTCCGAACGGAAAACGGTATACGAAGTCCGAAGATGTTCAGGAGACAAAAACCTCGAAACACGAAGCTCGCGAATGCCGACTCGGTGATGTCAGAGTGCATTTTTTCGGTGAGGATCTGGCCGTGCTCTATGGATCGGAAAGCCGAGTAGAAAAGGACAACAAAGGAATGGAGCGTACTCGTAGCCTGATCTGGACGGATACATGGCTGAAACGCGACGGGAAGTGGCAGGTCATCGCCGCGCAGGATAATTGGGCGGAGAGCAAGTAGTTGAGACGGTCGATTGATTGCTATGTTCATTGCGATGGAGTGCTATTCGGGGTATCGGGCGGACGAGCGGCCGGTGCGATTTGTGATGAGCGGGCGAACGTACGAGGTGATCGAGGTGGAAGACCGGTGGTATTCGCCGCGGGCGACGTATTTCCGGGTCGTGGCGTCGGACGGGAACCGGTATGTGCTCTGCCACGATGAGGGCAAGGATCTATGGAGCCTGGAAGCGTTTCGGGCGAAGTCGTGAGACGCGTCGATGGATTGATGGTTTACGGCAAAATACCTAGGGATCAAATCCGAGTAACATCGGGAATTTCCAGTATTTGCTCGGGCTTCGCGGAGGGTTAAATGGAGTGGGGTGCGATCCTGAACGGCAGCTGTTTTACGAGGTGACGTTATGGACGCAAAAACGATTGCTGAAACTCTTTTGCTGGCGCTGATCGCCGTGACGGCAGGCGCGC
>Ga0137359_10005832_pt1 | contig 10182 bp, 10 predicted proteins | sample Mad1_40_16metaG_FD_108281 | JGI IMG/M metagenome (GOLD analysis project Ga0137359, IMG submission 108281) | Vadose zone soil microbial communities from Angelo Coast Range Reserve, California, USA - Mad1_40_16 metaG | ecosystem: Environmental > Terrestrial > Soil > Vadose zone | place: USA... | reverse complement strand
GATGAGTTCGGGTGCCGTGTCGCAGGCAAACACGATCGAAGGAATGCGGCACTTTCCCGCCTGCGCGTAAATGTTGGTCGCGAGCGTGTCGGAAATGCCGGCCACGCACTTGGCCACGGTGTTCGAGGTCGCGGGTGCGATGACGACGCTATGGTAATTGCCTTCGTACAGAAAGGTCACCGGCACTGCGCTCGCGGTCGTGTCGCGGTAGATGTGGATGTCCTCCTTGAGTTTCTTCAGATCGTAGCCATACATTTTCAGAACTTCCGCTGCCGCCTTGGTCAGAAACAGGTCGACGTTGGACAGCGTGCGCACGATGTCCAGGCACTCCTTGAGGTAATGACCGGAACCGGTGAGTGCCCAGGCGATGCGTGGCTCCTTGACTTTAGCCATAACGGTGAATGCTACGCGCGCTGCGTTGAGCGCGGTTGCGGGAGGGAAAAGGATTCATCGGATCGAAGATCCTCTGGTTGGGTCCCGCGCGGAGAGCTGTTCACCGCATCTGTTCAATAATGGAACGCCCGCGCGACCGGAACGCATGACGCCGATGTTAGCCGTGTTCGGTGGGAAACGGAACACGCTGGCATCGCTGCGATAGTTGGATAGAATGAACCGGAGCGAAAACTGCAGCGAATTTGTAAGAGTGTCTGTGGACGCAGGAGGATGAGATGGCGGAACCAGCCGAGAAAGCCTACAGCGAGGCCGAGGTCAAGCAGCGCCTGGCCGTGGAACTGCCGCATTGGTATTACGAAGACGGCTGGATCAGAAGGAAGTTCAAGACCGGCGGCTGGAAAGGCACGCTCATGGTGGTCAACACCGTCGGCCACCTCGCGGAAGCTGCATGGCACCATCCTGACCTCACCGTCTCGTACGCGTTCGTGATCGTGAAGCTCGTCACCCATTCGGCAAAGGGCATCACCGACAAAGACCTCGCGCTGGCGAAAAAAATCGAGGAAGTGATTCAGTGGCAACCGGGCAAGGAAGGTGGCGTGCTGGAAGGTACGCCAAACGATGACCAGCGCTTCAAGTACATCAAGTATGACTGAGGGCGTAGTCCGGCCATCCGTGCGGGCAGACAGGAATTCATCCGGAACCATGACAGGCGCCGCTCCGCCCATGGACATCATCTTCGTTCGCGACATCCGGCTCGAAACGCTGATCGGCGCCTTCGAGCACGAGCGCCGCCAGCCGAGAACCTTGCAGGTCAACGTCGAAATCGGCCGCCAGGCGATTCGCGCGTGCAAGACTGACCAACTCGCCGATACGATCGACTATGCGGCCGTGGTGAGCGCGGTCCAGGAATTGTTTGCTTCGCATCGCTTCCACCTGCTTGAACCGCTGGCCGACACACTTGCGGACCTGATGCTCTCTAGATTCGAAGCGCAGTGGGTGCGGGTCGAGATTTCCAAGATCGGTGTCGTGCCCAACGCCCGCGACGTCGGCGTGCGCATCGAGCGTAGTCGCTGAATAAGACAAGAACCAAATCAAGAGCGTTGACGCAAAGGGCGCAAAGGGAAAGAAAGTTACGCAAAGAAATGCGGGAATGGATGCGGGAGCGGTTTGCGTTACTTGGCATGGTTTTCCTTCGCGTACCTTTGCGACCATTGCGTTGAACGCGTTTCGGGTTTGAACCTTTCTGTGACCCATGTGAGGGGAGGGGAACCGTATAGGGCGGAAACGGATATTGTGCTGCGCAATGGATTCTCCCGATGCGAGGCTGTCGGGAAGGCGACGCAGCGTCGATGTGTGGCTGTCGAAGGTTTCCGTTTCTCAGGAGTAAATCAAGAAATTCATTCGCTTGCGGATGCACTACGGGTTCCACGGAAGATTGCCTGGAGCCCAAATCGGCATTGTGAAGAAATCGTGCAGTGCAAAATGAATTTTTCCTCCTGCGTACCGGCAGGGCTGGCACGTTGACCCTGTCTAGGGTCTGTGCTTGACTGCTTGCAAGCGCCCGCTGGAATGCCGGTTTCCTTACTTACCCGAGATTCCCGGTTCCGGTGAATAGTCAAAAAAGGGTTCATCAGGACCCCTGGGCATAAGCGCTCTTGTCCGACTGAATCTCAAGACAAGTCCGGACAGGGGAGGAGGTCGGTATGAATCACAACCAGATCAACACCGACGTCACGGCAATCCGCCGTGCATACGGTCAATTCCTCGAGAAGGGGGATGTTCCCGAGGGTGTTGTCCCGGATTTCATCAAGCGGTCGTGGCAACGCAGCGTGGCTTTCGGCGTGCCCTACGATCGCATCCGCGAAGTCGGGCGCATCGATGAAACGGATCTGCGGGTGGTGGTGGGCCAGTACGGCAGCCTGATCAATCTCGCGGCTCCCGTGATGGAAAATCTCCACCACCAGCTCACCGGATCGGGCAGCGTAGTGCTCCTGTGCAGCGGCGAGGGCCTGATCCTGCATTCGATGGGCGATCCGGATTTCATTCCCCGGGCCCAGCATGTCGCGCTCAAGCCTGGTGTTTCCTGGGCTGAGGAGCAGAAGGGCACCAACGCCATCGGTACCGCGATCGTCGAACGCGAACCGGTGGTGATCTACGCCGGGCACCACTTCATCCGGCAGAATCATTTCCTGGCCTGTTCCGCCTCGCCGGTGCTCGATCCGAACGGCGATGTGGCCGGCGTGCTCGACATCACCTGCGATTACCGCGGCCACCAGCGCCATACCATCGCGCTGGTACAGATGGCGGTGCGGGTGATCGAGAGGCAGATGTTCCAACATCGCTTTTGCCGCGACGTGGTTTTCAACGTACACCCTGAGCGCAACTATCTCGGCAGCCCGTTCGACGTGCAGGTGGCTTTTTCGCCTCATGGCGATTACCTGGCGGCAACGCCGGCAACCTGCGGGCAGCTCGACCTGCGGCCGGGTGCCTTTCGCGGTCTGTTCGACGAGCTGTTCGACGCGTCTTACGGGCAGGTGCTGCGCAAACTCGGATCGGTCTCGCCGCCGGTGATACAGGTGCGCCTGCGGCACAACGGCATGCCGGTGTATCTGCAATTGGCGCAGCCCACGGTGGTCGCGAAAACAGGTCACGGTACGCCCGTGGATTCCCCGGCGCCGAAACGGCAACCTTCGCCCGACGGCCAGCGTACGCTGCACGAGCTGAGGCTCGATACCCTCGGCGCATCCGATCCGGTGACGTTGTTCAACATCGAAAAGGCGCGCCGCACGCTCGGCCGCGACATTCCGATCCTGATCGAAGGCGAAACCGGGGTCGGCAAGGAGTGGCTGGCGCGCGCGATCCACAATAGCGGCCCGCGCGCCGGCGGCGAGTTCGTGGCGCTGAACTGCGCCTCCATCTCGGAAGGTCCGCTCGAGGCGGAACTGTTCGGCTATGAGGAGGGCGCGTTCGGCGCCAAGCACAAGGCAGCGACCAGCAAGATCCAGCAGGCCGACGGCGGCACGCTTTTCCTGGACGAGGTCGGGGACATGCCGCTGAACCTGCAGGCGCGGTTGCTGCGCGTCCTCCAGGAGCGTGCCATCACGCCGGTCGACGGCAAGCCGGTGAACGTCGACCTAGCGGTCATCTGCGCCACTCACCACAGGCTGCACGACTTGGTGCGGGCGGGCGGCTTTCGCGAGGACCTGTACTACCGTCTCAACGGGCTCACGCTGTTCCTGCCGCCGTTGCGGGAACGCAAGGACGTGCTTGAGCTGGCGACGGCGCTGGCCGCGAAGGGATGCGTTGCCCCGCGCTGCATCGAGTTCTCCGACGAGGTCATGGACATCTTCGCGCATCATCCCTGGCCGGGAAACCTGCGGCAGATGCATTCGGTGATCCGCGCCGCGCTGGCGATGATGGACGCGGGCGAGAAACTCGGACGCCGGCATCTTCCGGAAGATTTTCTCGAAGAACTGACGCTCGCACCCGCCGCTGCAGCCGCGCGCGAAGCGCTTGCTGCGCAAGCGGTCATGTCGTCGATGTACGCGGACAGTCTGGAACAGATCGAACTGCAGGCGATCCAGGAAACGATCCGCCAATGCAAAGGCAACATCTCCGCCGCGGCACGCCAGCTCAACGTGAGCCGCACTACGCTCTACCGCAAGCTCAAGAACTCCTCCTTCGCGACGCCTGATCCCGACCGGCGCGGCGCCGCTCGCAAGCGCGGCGACGACCTGCACGGTTGACGCGCCTGCGCGCGCAATTCATCCGGACATCGCGAAGCCGCGCGTGAAATGCAGCGACGGGCACGCCGGCGATGCTGATGCAACCTGCAACAGTTGTCCAGAACTGAAACACTCCTCGAAGATTGCCGTCGTTTCACCTTCGAGCGCATTCGATTTCCATTCAGGAAAAGTGTTGACCCTATAAAAGCACTGTGCTTGTATAGGGATACACGTTCGGTGAGATTTCCGTCCGGAAATGCATGTGCCGGAAATGTGTGTGCCATTGCGGTGAAGAAGGGTGATACGCGGGCACCGTGAGGCAAACAAAACGCTCTGTGGTCAACTTCAAACACTATAAGCAGGAGGAGGCATGAGAGTCACTTTACGTTATCTGGTTTTGCCGTTGGCCCTGACCGCCGCAGCTGGCGTGGCACAGGCCAACTCGGACGTTGAAAGACTCACTGCAAATCCGAAGAACTGGGCAATGCAGGCTGGCGACATGTACAACCAGCGCTACAGCAAGCTCAGCCAGATCAACGCCGGCAACGTCAACAAACTTCAGGTCGCCTGGACTTTTTCCACGGGCGTATTGCGCGGTCACGAAGGCTCTCCGCTGGTCATCGGCGACACGATGTATCTGCACTCGCCATTCCCGAACAGGGTCTTCGCGATCGATCTGAATACCAACAAGATCAAGTGGAAGTACACCCCCAAGCAGGATCCTGCGGTCATTCCGCAGATGTGCTGTGACACGGTGAATCGCGGTCTCGCCTACGCGGAAGGCAAGGTATTCCTGCAGCAGGCCGACAGCACGCTGGTCGCTTTCGATGGCAACTCCGGCAAGGTCTTGTGGTCAGTGAAGAACGGCGATCCCAGTGTGGGTGCGGTAAATACCAACGCTCCGCACGTGTTCAAGGACAAGGTAATCACCGGCATCAGCGGAGGCGAATGGGGCGTACGCGGTTACGTGGCCGCTTACAACATCAACACCGGCGATCTGGTCTGGAAGGGCTACAGCACCGGACCGGACGACGAGATGCTGATCGATCCCACGAGCACCACCACCTGGATGGACGGAAGGGTGCAGCCGGTCGGAGAGGACTCTTCGCTCAAGACCTGGAAGGAAGACCTGTGGAAGATCGGCGGCGGCACCACCTGGGGCTGGTACAGCTACGATAAGGCGCTCAATCTCATGTACTACGGCACCGGCAACCCGAGCACCTGGAACCCGGCGCAGCGTCCCGGCGACAACAAGTGGAGCATGTCAGTCTGGGCCCGCGACGTGGATACCGGCAAGGTGAAATGGGTTTATCAGATGACGCCGTACGACGAGTGGGATTTCGACGGTATCAACGAGATGATCCTCGCCGACATTCCGGTCAAGGGCAAGATGACCAAGGCGCTGGTGCATTTCGACCGCAACGGCTTCGGCTACACGCTCGACCGTACCAACGGCGCGCTGCTGGTCGCAGAGAAGTATGACCCGAAGGTGAACTGGGCAACCCATGTGGACATGAAGAGCGGCCGTCCGCAGGTCGTTTCCAAGTACTCGACCGCGCAAAACGGTCCAGACGTCAATACCAAGGGAGTCTGTCCCGCGGCATTGGGGTCCAAGGACGAGCAGCCGGCAGCGTACTCGCCCAAGACCAGGCTCTTCTACGTGCCCACCAACCACGTGTGCATGGACTACGAGCCCTTCGCGGTCGAGTACACGGCGGGCCAGCCGTATGTGGGTGCGACGCTGTCCATGTATCCGCCGCCCGGCGAAAAACACATGGGCAACTTCATCGCCTGGGATGCCGGCACCGGCAAGATCGTCTGGTCGAAGCCGGAGAAGTTCTCGGTGTGGAGTGGCGCACTTGCCACGGCCGGTGACGTGATCTTCTACGGAACCCTGGAAGGCTACCTCAAGGCGGTGGACAACAAGGGCAACGAGCTGTGGAAGTTCAAGACCCCGTCCGGGATCATCGGCAACGTGTTCACCTATGAACACAAGGGCAAGCAGTATGTCGGCGTGTTCTCCGGCATCGGCGGCTGGGCCGGCATCGGCATGGCAGCCGGCCTGGAGAAGGATACCGACGGCCTGGGTGCGGTAGGCGGTTATAAAGAACTGAACCAGTACACCGAGCTGGGCGGCTCGCTCACGGTGTTTGCTCTCGGAAACTGACAAGCCAAAAAAAGTTCGTATGCGAAATGGCATCCCGGTGCGTTTACGGGATGCCATTTCTTTATCACCCCGGGGATTTACCCATCATGAGCACTCCAATGTCGGGAAGGAGGATTCTGGTCGCCGTGTTCGCGGTGATTGCAACGCTGCAGGCAGGGGCCGATGAATCCGCTGGAAGCAATCTGTACACCGTGGTAGATGGCTACAAGGTGGATCCGGCCACGATGAAAGGATTCCGCGCCTGGCGTGCTGCGGCCTGCGACCGCTGTCACGGCGCCAACCAGGAGGGCCTGGTCGGGCCTTCGCTGATCAACAGCCTGAAGGTGCTCAGCAAGGAGGAGTTCGTCAAGACGGTCACCGAGGGCAGGCTCGACAAAGGGATGGTCTCCTTCAAGACCAGCAAGATCGTAATGGACAACCTGGACAACCTCTATGCCTATCTCAAGGGCCGTTCCGACGGCGCCATCACCCGCGCCAAGGTCGAGGAACTGAAACCTTGACGCTCTGCGGCAGTCATACCGGCGTGTTGCAGACTTCGCAAGCATCGAATGACCGGCGAGGACAGGGCGCGATTGCTTTCCTGGCCGCGTGTGTGTTCGTTGTGGTCGGGGCGGGGGCGGCGGACGAACCCGACGAGGCCGAACGCAAAGTGTTCAAGGTGTGCGCCGACCCCAACAATCTGCCGTTTTCCAATCAGCAGGGCGAAGGTTACGAAAACAAGCTCGCCGAGCTTTTCGGGCGTGAAATGGGCCTGCCGGTCGAGACCTACTTTCAGGCGCAGCGGCTGAATTTCGTGCGCAATACACTGCGGTTCAAGCTGCCGGGGGAAGACTACCGCTGCGACATCATGATGGGCGTGCCGGTGGGATTCGAGCAGGTCGCTACCACGCGGCCCTATTACCGCTCGACTTACGTGCTGGTTTACATCAAGGGCCGTGGACTGGACGCGGTGAACAGCGTTGCGGATTTTCTGGCGTTGCCGAGAGAGCAGTTGCGGCGCCTCAAGATCGGCGTGTTCGACCGGTCGCCTGCGAGCCAATGGCTGAAGAATCATGACCTGGTCGATAGCGGCGTGCCCTACCGCATGATGAATGCGCGGCCGGATTATTATCCCGGGGAGATCGTGGAAAAGGACCTGGTGCAGGGCAAGGTGGACGTGGCGGTACTGTGGGGTCCGATCGCCGGGTTCGCAGCCACGCGGGTCAAGGATCACGAGGTGGTGGTGGTGCCGATGCCGTCCGAACCGGGGGTGAAGTTCGACTACCAGGTGGCGATGGGCGTGCGCCACGGGGAAACGAAATGGAAGCAGCGCATCGATGGCCTGATCGAATCGAAGTTGCCGCAGATTCGCGAAATCCTGCAGAGTTACCGGGTCCCGCTTCAGGACCCGTGAGGCGCGATCACGAGGCGGCACGGAATTGCGTCGCGATCGGGCGGAAAACCCGGACGCATATTGAGGCGAAGACACTGTTTTCGGCTCTGAGCCGGGCGATGCTGACGCTGTACCTGCTTGCCTATGCAAGCGCGTGGGCGGACCCCGGTCGTGCACAGGTGTTGAAATTGGCGCCAAGCCTGGCGCGGGTTGAAGCCAACAAGACGACCGGCGGGTATGCATTTGGTACCGCGGTCGCGATTGCGCCGGATCGCGTCGTCACCAACTGCCACGTCACGCGGGAAGCGCAGGCGATTTACGTGGTGAAGGGCGGTTTGCGCTGGGATGCGCGCGCCCAACTCGCCGATGTCGATCACGACCTGTGCCTGCTATGGGTTCCCGGGCTGGATGCCAGAGCGGCGCCGCTTGCCACCAGCGCGAGTCTGCACCTAGGGCAGCCGGTCGCGGCGATCGGTTACGGCGGCGCAACCGGAATCCAGATCTCGATCGGCGACGTGATCGGTCTGCATGCGCTCGACGGCGGCCAGGTGATCCGGAGCAGTGCAGCCTTTTCCGGTGGTGCCAGCGGCGGAGGGCTGTTCGACGAGGATGGCAGGCTGGTTGGCATTCTCTCCTTCCGTCTTCAGGCAAGGGGGGCCTACTTCTTCTCAGTGCCGGTCGAATGGTTCAGTGAGCGCGTCCTTGACCTGTCCCGCTACCAGCCTGTGGCGCCTCTTGGCGAAACAAGATCGTTCTGGGAGCGGCCGCAAGCGGAGCAGCCCTATTTCATGCGTGCCACTTCGCTGGAAGCTGCGCACGATTGGCCTGAGTTGCTGCGCTTCACCGATACCTGGGTGAAGGCCGAGCCGGGAAATCCGGATCCGCAATATTTTCGCGACAAGGCATTGAACGCACCCCTAAACGGAAACAGGGAACTGCAATGAAAATGCGCCTGCCATTACTGCTGGGATTCCTCGCGTTCGCGGCGACTGCACCGGCTGCCGATGCTGCCGGGAACGATTTTCCGACGGTGGACCGGGTGGAGTACGTGCAGGAATGCATGCGCAACCATCCCGGCAGCCGCTACGAGATGCTCTACAAATGCTCCTGCGCGCTCGACCGCATCGCCGCGGAAATCCGCTACGACGAGTACGTCGAGCTGTGGACGGCGGCGAACGCGGTCTCGATCGGCGGCGAGCGCGGCGCGCAGTTGCGTGACGCGCAGATGTCGCAGGACATGGCGAAGAAGTTCCGGTCCATCGAGGGAAAGGCGCAGAAAGATTGCTTTCTGCGCAAGGAGGAATGACGTTGGGCGCAATGCGGCGTGGCATGCGCAAGGGCTGCGGTCCACTGTTGCTGGGACTGGGCTTGGCGCTGTCCATGCCTGCGGCACAGGGCGCGGAGGCGGTTCCCGATACCGATTCACATTTCCGTTTGTGATTTTCTCTGCGTTTCCTTTGCGTCTTTGCGGTGAAGATTGAGATTTCCTCTCGCTAGACAGAAACCGGCCGGGAAAGATCCTGACCGGGCAGCAGGGCATCGATCAGCTTGCGCAGTTGCTCCGCGGTTGCCGGTTGCAGCGCGGCGCCGGGATGGCGCACCTTGCTGGTCTTGAGCCCGCCCCTCAGCCGTAGAATTTCCTTCCTGATGGCGACCCCCGGTTGCTGCTCGAACACGACCAGCGGCAGGAAGCGCGTATAGATCTCCTGCGCTCTTGCCCAGTTGCCCGCGCGGGCCGCTTTCACCATCGCCATCAGCACCTCGGGAAACGCGAAGCCGGTGTTGAAACCGGCCGAGCCGGCCTGCAAGTCAAACAGTCCGTACAGTGCGCCGAGTCCGGTCAGGATCGGCACCTTGCGTTCCTTCATGCCGGCGGCCAGTGCGCGGATTTTAGGTGCGGTCGGCACAGCCTCCTCCTTGATGCTGGCGACCTGCGGCAATTCCCTGATGATCCTCAGCAGCAGCGCCGCCGTCATATGCACCTGCGTGGAGGCCGGGTGATCCTGCGCCACGATCGGAATGCGGATGCCTTCCGCGATGCTCCTGTAGTACTCGAAGATGCGGTCGTCGTTCGGCACGGTCTCGGCGTGGGGCGTGACCATCACGGCCATGGCGCCGAGATTCTCCGCCATCTGCGCAAGTTCCGTCGCGGCGCGCGTGCCGCTGTGGCTGGCGCCGACGATCACCGGCATTGCGCCCGCCGCGGCAACCGCGGTGCGGATCAGCTCGGCGCGCTCGCTGTCGAGCAGGCGGTTGGCCTCCCCCAGCACGCCGAGGACGGTGATGCCGTCCACGCCGAGACCGGCCATGAAGCGCACCAGCCGGTCGAAGGATTCGAGGTCCAGGTTTTCATTGTCGTCGAAGGGCGTCGCAAGGATCGGGTACACGCCTTCGAACGTAAGCTGCGTGGCCATTGTTGTTGTCTCCGCGATGGCGGCATTCTCAGGCGCGCGGGGGCCCTCTGTAAAGGGCGGGCGCGCTGCAAAGAGACGGTACAATCGCGCCTCGCACACGCAAACAATCCG
>Ga0137359_10005829_pt1 | contig 10184 bp, 6 predicted proteins | sample Mad1_40_16metaG_FD_108281 | JGI IMG/M metagenome (GOLD analysis project Ga0137359, IMG submission 108281) | Vadose zone soil microbial communities from Angelo Coast Range Reserve, California, USA - Mad1_40_16 metaG | ecosystem: Environmental > Terrestrial > Soil > Vadose zone | place: USA... | reverse complement strand
CGCCTTGAATTGCTCGATCGCTTTCTTAAGATTTTCAGCTGTGCGTCGGTTCCAGTAATAACGGCCCTTCAAATAGGCTTGATAGGCTTCGGGATCGGCAGTCGCAGTCTTGGTTACTTTGGTTTCCTCCGCGCCTGATAACTTTGCCTTGAGATTTGTTGAAACGTCCTTAGCGATTTCGCTTTGCAAAGAAACAAGGTCGGATTGTTTGCGTTGGTACTGCTCAGTCCAAATTACACTGTTTTTTTGAACATCAACCAGTTCCAAGCTGAGTGTTAATTGATCGCCTCGTTGGACCACTCTGCCGTTCAAGATCGCTTGAACATTCAGTTCTTTGGCAATCGTCTGTAAATCTGTGTCTTTACCTTTGTAGCGAAAAACCGATGAACGTGGTTTGACATCCAAACTCGATAGGTTGGACAAACTCTTGATAAGCGTTTCGGTCATCCCGTCCGAAAGATATTCAACGTCTGCATTTCCGCTTTCATTGACAAATGGCATCACGGCGATCGAATTGATCTGCTTTGTGCTGGGGCCTCTGAAAACAAACGCGAAGTAGCCGACTGTCAAGATCACTCCGACCAGCAAAACCCCAATTATGGCTGTGGCAAGTTTGTGACTCCTTGCCTGCGTCACCGCGTATTCAAGACTCGACGACGAGGTCGTTACACTATGCGTGACCGCCGCTTGGCCGCTGCTCGTCGGTAAAACCGAGCCGGAAGCATAAACCTGCGTTTGATTTTCATTAGCTGATTCACTTGTTGCTGCGCGATTAGGAATAAACGAACGTTCGAGCTCACCCTGAAGGTCCAGTTCTCTTCCCAAATTCTTGAGGTCTATCAACAGGTCGCGTGCCGACTGATACCGCATTTCCATATCTTTGGTCAGCGATTTGCGGACGATCCGCTGCAGTTCAGCCGGCACGTTTCCCAGCAGCAGCGGTTCTTTTTCGAGGATCGAGACAATGGTGTGATTGATGGTTTCGCCGGTGAAAGGGACTTTGCCGGAGAGCATTTCATACAAGACGACTCCCAAACTCCAGATATCTGTTCGGACATCCGTTTCTTTGCCACGTGCTTGTTCGGGCGACATGTAGGAAACCGTTCCCATCACCATTCCGGGAGTTGTATTGACTTGGACCCGGGTTGCGTCCTCGCTTCCTGCCGACTCGGTCGCTACCGCTTCCGGTTCTGACAATTTCGCCAAACCGAAATCCAACACCTTCGCGTAGCCATCTTTGCGCAGCATGATGTTCTCGGGCTTGACGTCCCGATGAATAATGCCCGCCTGATGAGCCGCCGAAAGAGCCTCTGCCGCCTGAACGCCGATCTTCAAGATCGTATTCAGCGGTAGCGATTCCTTATGCGAGAGGTATTCGCGCAGAGTCTCGCCATCGATCAACTCGGTCGCGATATAGTTTTTGCCGTCTACCTCACCGATCTCATAAACGGTCAGAATGTTCGGGTGATTCAGTGCCGAAGCTGCCTTGGCTTCCTGGATAAAGCGGCCCAACTTGTCCGCGTCCTTGCTGAACTCTTCGTGCAGGAATTTGATCGCCACTTTCCGGTCGAGTCTCGTGTCCTGGGCCAGATACACTTCACCCATCCCGCCGGCACCGATTTTCGAGATCATGCGGTAATGCGAGAAAGCAGTGCCTGCTGATAATTCATTATTCATGTTTCTAAGAGCACTCTGGACACTTGATCAGCGTGTCGTCGTAATAATCCTGTTGCATTCAGCGCCATCGTTTCATAAATTGACTCTATTCTGGAAAACCTTTGGGCTCATGCGTAACGGACGTCTGGGTTCGCCGGTAACGGAACTAGTGCTGTTAAGAGAATCTTCAGAAGACGCTAAGAAATGCCCTGCTGGAGGCAGTCATTCTAGATCAGTATGGGTGTCGATAACTACCACGGACTGCTCAACGGAATAATCCGCGACTAGATTGTGGCGAGCCTTTCGACGGTATCCGGATAACGAGCTCGAAGTGTTAATCGATCAGATCAAAACGATGCAGCGCTTGCTACAAAGAATACAAAGCTGCCCCTGCGATGCGCTGGATGAATGTGGAAAGAGGCTGCTTATAAGTAGGAATAGACCATGACTATGTATTTCAAATATTCTAAGCAATGGTTGGTCGCGGCAGTTGTCGCGGTGTTGGCAATGACTTCGGTGGTACCGTTAAGGCGAGCAGCCGATGTCGCGGCGGCCGCAACCCAGTCGAGCTCCGGTTCATTTCCTCCGCAAGTGAAATTCACCGGCGACGGAGACCACCAGAACATGATGGACCAACTCGGAATCAAAGCTCTGCGGCCAGGAGCGGATCCAAACAACCAGACAACTTTTGATGAGGCAAGCGCGAGTAAATATCCGTTGCCTGACCTCATGACAATGAAGAATGGCAAGAGAGTGACGACGGCCAGGCAATGGAAAGCACGGCGAGCAGAGATCCAGGAGGACTTTGAGCGGGAGGTGTACGGACGCGTTCCGAAAAACGTTCCTAAGGTAACCTGGGAAGTGACCAACAGGAGCACCGAAGACGTCGGCGGTATTCCATCGATCACCAAGACACTGGTGGGTCATGTCGATAATTCTTCTTACCCGCTAATCACTGTCGATATCCAGGCGAGCGTGACGACGCCGGCAAAGGCAACTGGCCCGGTTCCTGTGATGGTCGAGATCGGCTGGTTTCGCCGCAGCGGCCCAGCGAGTGGATCTGGTGGCGCGGCCGGAGGCTTCCGTGCTGCCCCGACCGGACCTAACTGGCGCGAGCAACTTATCAACAAAGGTTGGGGATACGCCAGCATCAACCCAGGTAGCATTCAGGCGGATGGACCAGCGTTGACCTCCGGAATCATCGGCCTGACAAACAAGGGTCAGCCGCGCAAGCCGGAAGACTGGGGTGCGTTGCGGGCTTGGCAGTGGGGCGTCAGTCGCTTGCTCGACTATTTTGAAACTGATAAAGCAGTGGATGCCAGGCAAGTAGGAGTTGAAGGTCTTTCTCGCTACGGTAAAGCGGCCCTGGTTACTGAGGCTTTTGAGCCACGAATTGCAGTCGGTTTCATCGGTTCATCGGGAGAAGGTGGCGCGAAACTACATCGACATGTCTTTGGCGAGGCGGTCGAAAATCTGACCGGCGGAGAATACTACTGGATGGCCGGGAATTTCATTAAGTATGGGGCTTCGGATGCTCTATTTGGACCTAAGACCGTAGGCGATTTGCCGGTTGACTCGCACGAGCTAATTGCACTGTGTGCCCCACGGCCGTGCTTCATCAGCTATGGCGTGGTCGAAAAGGGAGACGCGAAATGGGTGGACGCACACGGCAGCTTCATGGCCGCCGTGGCAGCGGGTCCGGCCTACAAGCTGCTCGGAAAGCGAGACCTTGGCACTCCGGGCAACTATCTCACGGATGCGATGCCACGAGTTACTCAATTGATTGGTGGCGAACTCGCCTGGAGACAACACACCGGCGGTCACAGCGTCGCGGAGAACTGGCCGTCCTTCATCGAATGGGCGAGTCAATTCATCAAGGTACCACCTGTCCAGGCCACACAGCCGTCCCCGGGGAATAGGCCCTAGATCGAACGTTCCAGCCGGCGATCAAAACCAGGTCCGCGAGTCAAGATAACGTATGAGTCCTCGAAGACACTTTCTTTCGCCGATCGTCCTGACCGTGGTTATTGTCCTCGCGGCCGCGCACTCAAGCTCGGCGCAACAGCTCACGCTTACGCCATACAAAGCAAGCGGCACTTACAGTGTGGGCGAGAAGGTCGGCTGGACGGCCAACCTTCCGCCGGGCTCTGCTCCGACTGGCGACTACACGTACACGATCAAGAAAAACAATCAGGATGTGATCAAGACCGGCAACCTCGATTTGGCGACGGGCCGCGCTACTATTGAAGTTACGCTGGATGAACCCGCAATGATCTACGTTCGGATCTCGACACCCGGCGGCTCGCGACCCGGCTCCAGCGGAAGCATAGCGGTCGGCGCGGCTGTAGCGCCGGAAAAACTGCTGCCTTCAGTCCCTCGTCCGGCCGACTTCGACAGCTTCTGGGATTCCAAGATCAGAATGCTCAAAGCAATCCCCGAGAATGCCGTCCTGACTTCCTCGGACAGCGGCACGCCCGATGTCGAGTACGCCACGATCAGGATGGACCATATCAACGGCACGCACGTCTATGGTCAACTGGCTAAGCCTGGACATGTTGGGAAATTCCCAGCGCTGGTTATTTTCCAATGGGCCAGTCCCCCTTATCCTTTGCAAAAGAAGTGGGTAACGGATCGTGCCGCTGAGGGCTGGTTAACATTGAACATCGAACCTCATGATGTGCTGCCGGACCAGCCACCGCCGTATTACAGTTCGCTGCCGCAGGAGCTTAAGAACTACCAGTCAATTGGTCGAGACGACCGGGATAAGAACTATTTCCTGCAAATGTATCTGGCTGACTACCGCGCCGTCGATTACCTAGCGAGCCGGCCCGATTGGGATGGCAAGACACTAGTCGTTATGGGCACAAGTATGGGCGGCCAGCAGAGTCTTTGCGTGGCGGGCCTGAATCCGAAAATCACACATGTCATCGTTAACGAACCCGCCGGATGCGACTCCAACGGGCCACTGCACGGCCGGGCCGCGGGGTATCCGAACTGGCCTTCGAATAATCCGAAGATCATGGAGACCGCGCTCTATTTTGACGTGGTCAATTTTGCCTCCAGAATCAAGGCCACAGCGTTGGTTGCCATGGGCTTCGTAGATACAACCGCGCCGCCAGTTGGAATTTGGACCGCCTTCAATCAAATCAAAGGCCTGAAAGAAGCCGTTCCGATGGTCGATTCGCCGCACAACAATCTGGCTTCACCGGCCCAACAACGCCCGTATACCAGCCGCTCGGCTGGGTGGCTCAACACGCTTGTTCATGGACAGGAGATCAACCCCAGCATGGAGCTAACTGGTTCGAGCGCTGTTGGAAGTGGAGGCCAGGTGACAGCCGCTGATCAGCCCGCTCCCCGCACCGATCAGAACTCTCAGATCGCACACATTCAGTTATTGGAGAAAGCGAGGAAGGGTGGCATTGACATTTATTTTGAAGGCGACTCGATCACCAGACGTTGGGGAACAAGCGATGAGCAATACAAGGACTTTCTGGCGAACTGGCGCCAGAATTTCTTTGGTTGGAATGCGGCCGACTTCGGCTGGGGCGGAGACACCACGCAAAATATTCTGTGGCGGCTGAACAACGGGGAACTGGACAACGTCAATCCCAAAATCATCGTTGTTCTTGCTGGGACTAATAATGTCGGCAACCGCTCGCCTGAAATCACCGACCCGAGAGTTGCTGACATCACCAGGGGCATCAAAGCGATTTTGGATATCTGCCGGCAGAAAGCGCCGCGCGCCACGATTGTCCTTATCGGCATTACTCCGCGCAACGACAACATGGCCGTGATGCCCATCATCAACAGCGTTAACGACAACATCGCGAAATTCGCCGACGGTAACACGATTAGGTATTTGAACTTCAACGACAGGCTCGCCGACAAAGGCGGCAAGCTGCTCAACGGTATGACGAATCGGGACGGACTGCATCTCGATGTCAAAGGTTATCAAGTGTGGGCCGACGCGCTGAAACCGATCTTCACCGAATTGCTAGGGCCGCCTGCGAAAGAAGATCATGCGCCGCCGCCTACTGGAGATCCGAGCACGAACACTCGTCCCGCTCAACGATAACGGTAGAGCTTTATCCGTTGGATGCTGAATCTATTCGATTCGAGCCGCACATGACGCCCTTGATTTGTCTGATCACCGTTTAGCCAACGGCCCGGAACCCATTGGTCATTCGCGTATTTACCTTCCTGAACTGAAAGAATACCGGCGGTCGGCTCACCTGCCGCATTTGCCTCGAAGGTCACTGTCAGACCTGTACCGGCAAAAAGGAATTCATCTGTTCCCAGCGCGATCACGAGACCCCCTGAGATCACGGTAGGCGTCCGTGCGTTTTGTGCGACGGGCACTTGAGGGGGGCGATCATAAGTGATGTTTAAGGTGTAATCACCCAGGCGCAACTGTTGCGGCAATCGTTGCTCGGGGCCTTCCGGCAACAAGCCTGCCATTAGGCCCTTGCCCTGGGACTCAAGAATCAGAGGGGTGAGTTGTGCTATTGCGCCATAACTATCCATTAGTGATTTGCCTGTAGCCTCATCCAAAGACTCTATGCTGAACGGGCTGAAGCCAATCGCATCATGCTGACCAATCGCATAAAGCGCCTGAACTGAGTCGAGTGGAGAGGGAGCGATCTCGGGAATAAACAGCGGATTGCCCGACCGATGAAATTTTCGGCACCATTCTGCAAAACTTGAGAAGTAGATATCTGGAGACAAGAAATCAACTTTTGGAGCTCCGGCGCGCCAAACGTCCATGATATGAAACAATGGACCCGCGCTCGGGTACTGACCCGGCTGGTACCCTGGGCGGATCAGCGCCGCGTTGACAAACATCGGCAGCGGATATTCGGCTTTACCGAGTTCAGCAACTCGATTTACGTAAAGCGCAAAATGCCAGGCCATGAAAATTTCATCTGTTCCTGGTCCCTTGCCAAAGACTCCCTCCCAAGTGCCCTGGCTCTTAAACCCGTTTGCAGCCCACACCGCTCGGAATTCGGCAATAAGGCTATCCTTGTGTTGCTGCAAATAGTTCATCAACTCGACGGGTACCGCCTGACTGAAAAGCTTGTCTGCGATGGCGCTGCGGTCACGTGAATCCGGAATCATTCCAATCTCGTTTTCTACTTGCACCATGATGACTGTGTGATCGTTGCCGTCCACTTCGCGCAAGTGACGCATGAACGCCGCGAACGCGCGCGCGTCGGCATCGAGGTTTTCTTTGCTAAACGGCGAAAGAATCTCCATGCCCCTCCCAGGTTTGTCTTGGGAGCGAGGGAAGCGCTGTTGATTTGTTTTTACCCAAGCCGGGGCATAGCACGACATGCTGTTCTTCCAGGACGCAAACCACAAAGGCACGAGACGAAGCTTGTGTTTGCGAGCTTCCTGGATTAAGCCATCCACCAAAGTAAAGTCGAACTTTCCTTCGGCTGGTTCCATAAGCTCCCAATAGATCGGAATAAGAACTGTATTGAGATTTAGCGAAGCGAGTTTCGGCCAGATGGGCCGCATGTACTCCAGGCTGGAGGATGTAGAGTTACCCAATTCACCTGCAAGAACGAGAAAGGGTTTATCGTCAACGACAAGTTGTGTAGCTGTCCCCTGTTGACGCAGGTATGGGGTTCGATGTTGCTGCCCGCCACGAACAGGCATCAAGTAGGTAATTAACATGGCGCCTGAGATAACGAGAGTCATCACTCTTTGTTTGCACCGGGGCCCATGTCTCTTCATTTCTATTGATTACCTTTCGCGAAGGCTACCGAAGCTCGAGATCACACAGACGAGAGTCCCACCAACGTCTGCCATGTAGCTAGACATCCGCGTGCGGAATGGCGTCAATCAGTTGTACGTTTGGCTTGGTCGCCAACGACGTAACGTCAACGAAGCGCGGACCCGCCAGCACGAACTGTAAATCGGGGGCAAGCTTCGCAGCACTCGCCAGGAGCGCGAGATCGGTCGAGCTGCGAAGGCTGCCGACGTATCCCACGACCGGCCGTGATAGAGATGTGAACGCCTTGTGGGTCTCCGCACGCGACTGCCGTGCGCGCTCGAACTCCTCGACGCGAACACCGCTCACTACCAGATTGATGCGCGACGTGATCTCCGCTGCCGCCTGGTAGAGAAGATCCGAGGTCACCAGCACTAGGTCAGCCTCGGCGAGGAGCCTACGCTCCAAAGGTACGATCCTCCGCGCGTTCGGCGAACTTTCCGCCAGACGATCAATGCAATAGTAGACAACGAGCGCTGGATCGAGTCCGGCGATCAACCCGCGCGCAAGCGGCGTCGGCAGAAAGGTGATTACGATCACCGGACCTGGGTCATCGCCGAGCCAGCTTCGGAGTGCGCGAAGCAGGACCCGCGTGTTCATAAAAACTGCAGCGCGCAAGTAAGGGAACGGCAGTACCAGCGGTGACAACACATCAATGCCAGTGGCCACTCGCTTGACTCCTCCGCATGCGTGCCACCAGTGAAGAAAACGCGACCAGAGCCGCGTCGCGTCGCGCAGGGTCGCGTGCCGGACACCCGTGTTCTCGACGAAGAGCACGCGATTTCCGCGTTCGGCAAAGGCGAGTGAGACCTCCTGCGGATTCTGCCGATTAAATGACCAGTCAATTGCAGCCGCCGGAGCAACGCGCGCGTCGCCGGATCTGTGGCCTGCGTGAGTTCCGCAGAAAAGAGATCGATTCGCGCCTCGAGCGAGCGCCCGAGATCGAAGGGTACCTGCACCGCAAGTTTATCCGAAAGCCATGCATCATCGGAGTCGATGAAAGCCACCAGCTCGCCTCGCGCCTGACTAAGGGCACGGTTGCGCGCCGTATAAACGCCGGTATGCGCCTGGGTGATGAGTGTTACTGGCGAGCCGAAGCTTTCGACCACGAGGCGCGTGCCGTCGCTAGAGCCGTCATCGACCACGATCAACTCCAGGTTGCGGTATGTTTGGGCCAGCACGCTCGCGATGGCGCGGCCTACGCACGCCTCTCGATTATGAACCGCCAGGATCACCGAGACGAGGGGACCTTGCGCCCCGTGCGACTGACTGTGTGATCCCAAAACGTCTTGCTCCCCGTTGCCCATACCATCTGCTCCGTTATCCAATGATATCAGACACGCCAGATTATCCACCGGGTACATCAAATAGTGTCCTAATTTGTAGGGGCGTCCCTCCGTGGGCGCCCCATTCTTGCGATCTGTCACTCAAGGAAGGGCGCCCACGGAGGGACGCCCCTACAAATTAGGACACTAGTTACAGCCAAGCGTGATGAAGTCTTCAGTATGTCGTGGACGCCCGATGGCAGACTGATTTATGCGTCCCTGATAACTGGCCACCCAACTTTGCGCTATGGCTGTTGTGGTGTGGTGAAACGCTTGACAGTGCTCTTTACTTGATCGCGCGTGCCATTGGCCTCAATCGACTCCACCGTGTAGTAGTAGGTTGTGCCAGGCTTGAGGCCGTCCATCCGCACGCGGAAAACGGTAAGGGAATGGCTTGGGTTCAGCCTGATTGGAGATTTAGCCGTCTGATCCAGTTTCGTGCGATCCGTGCCGTAGCGTACGACGCCATAATGCACGGGGGAACCTCCAGGGTTGTTGCTTGTCCACCTGATAATCGCTAAGTTGGGATCCGCCCGCTCGATCTCTGGCCCGTGGGTGATGCGGACTCTCGCGGCTTTTTTAGTAGTAGGACTTTCCTGCGTGGCCACTGGAGTTGAGTAGACCAGGTTAGCGACCATAACCGTCATCACCAATTTCAGGAGCAGTCTATTCATGGACAGACCTCCTGCGCGTTAACTGAATCAAGGGAACAATGGTATCGGGACCGCGCCGGCGGCCCCGATGCGTTGTTCCTATTTTGTCCCCACTCGTCCTCTGCATCCGACACTCAACGCCTTTCACTAGGGAATAGCGGGACTGGGAGTAGGCGTGACGCCGCAGACAGCAGATGCACACAGCGGAAGTGGCGGAGTTAGGATAAGGCTCCCGTTACCTTGCCTCGACGGTGAACAATTGGGATCCGTCGCCGGGTTACAGGTCATGCAAGCGCCCGTAAACTTGTCGCGGTCGGGGTAAGGTCTGGTGAAGCCATCCGTAAGTGTCATAAGGAAGGCTACGATCTGGTCCTCCTCCTTATCCGTCAGGCCGAGATTGCCGGTCGTCATGTCGATATTGTTCTTGACCTCGGGCATAGGCCAGCAGGTCACTTTCTCGATGGTTCCGGCCGGGCAGTGTCCGGAAGTGACCGGGAATGCGTACTTGTCGCGCGTATTGTAGAAGTGTACAAGCTGCTTCAGGCTTTTGATGTAGCCATTGTGAAAGAACCCCTTCTGGAAGTAAGGTGTCGGGCCGGCTTCAGTGGTAGGACACTGATGGGGCGTCATGGCCACATTGCGCGCCGAAGACACCTGCATCTGCCCGTCGACAGTTGGTGCCAATGGTGTCCAATTCGAGTTGGGATTGGGAGCGGCAACGCCTCTGAGGAAACTTCCCATTCCCAGATCTCTGAAGGCGAAGCCGTCGGGATTTGG
>Ga0137359_10005826_pt1 | contig 10186 bp, 9 predicted proteins | sample Mad1_40_16metaG_FD_108281 | JGI IMG/M metagenome (GOLD analysis project Ga0137359, IMG submission 108281) | Vadose zone soil microbial communities from Angelo Coast Range Reserve, California, USA - Mad1_40_16 metaG | ecosystem: Environmental > Terrestrial > Soil > Vadose zone | place: USA... | reverse complement strand
GATCTGGCCCTCAATCATTGCCTTGAAGGTTGGTGAAGTAGCGTCTATGTGAACATGACGCTTTCAGTCACTTCGAGCAGAATGGATGTATGTTGTGATACATACCCTCGAAATCGGCCATAAACGTCTTGGCGCCGCTATTCAGAGCGTTGATGACCATCTTCCTCTCGGTTGGGCCTGTGATTTCGACGCGTCTGTCCTCCAAGCCGGGAGCAGGTGGGGCACAGTGCCAGGAAGGCTCGGCGCGAACATGGGCAGTCTCAGGGGGGAAGTCGAAAGGCACGCCTGCATCGAAACGCGCCTGAGCTGCCTCGCGGGCAGCAAGAAGACCGTGGCGAGTTGCGTCGAACGTTCGATGAAGGGCAGCCAAAAATTGAATGGCGCCGTCAGTGAGAATTTCTGCCTGTGCCTTGGGAGCAACTCGTGTGTGTATTTCTATGCCGGTGGCCATGATTTTGGTGGTGGAGAAAGAAATAGGAGGTCGTATGAATTGGAATTGACGCTTAACATTTTATACTCGAGACGGCTCTCCGTAGTGGACGATGACATGTATCACATGCCAACAGCGGAACAAATATGAAACACTCGTACAAGTCAAAACACGGGACACGGCCACGGGACACAAAAGTGCCTATGGCTAGCTCCCGTCTCCGTTTCCGTACAGGCATTCCAACATGTCTCGGCTCTCCGATGTCGGACGGAACACGGCGCCGTCGGGGCCATTGACAACACGTGACCATACTACCCTTGTGTCATCATGTCGGACAAGATCGCAAAGGTGTATACGAATACTTCCCGAAGGGCGAGCCACCAGCAACCCGTTAATCGCAGACCTGTTTACAGAAGTGTGTTGGGAAATCCTTTCCACGTTGATTGGTGAGCACCACGGGTAGTTTCCATAACGTGATCTTTGACTACTATTACAGGCCAACGATATCCCCTGACCTACAAGAGAGCATCTTGCTTCAATTGATTACTCTACTCGATGGCGTTGCAGCCTATTATCAGCTCACTAGGAATGCACGAAAACAGGCACGCCTTGCTACCACTTCGTGTCACCACAAGCAAACAGAAACCGACGTTGCCCAGACAAGCACCGAATCGAGTTTCCAACCTATATCTGCACCTCCAATTATCCCGCACATTACCGTCGGTATCAACGAAGTGACGAAAGTTCTCGAAATGGAGATTCGGTCAAGACGTCGGGTTATCGTCACCTCCGACACGCCTTTCGATACAACCCAGTCCTTAACCAGCGTTGTCTTCATATGCCACGCAGATCTGGACAATCCCGCAATTGTAGCCCATCTTCCTCAGTTAATTGCCTTGTGCAACTCGGGGAGGCTCCATGGTCGCAAGATCATGGTTGTGCCGTTGGCTAATGGTGCACAATCTTCCATTGCCGATGCGTTGGGCTATACGAAACGCGTCTCTGTAATGACTCTCGATGTGAGTCCCTTTTCTCTTTGATCATTGCTGTGAGTACTGACGATGGTTCAGAACTCAGCTCCTGGGCTAAGCCAGTTGGATCCTCTTCTCGCAACCGTAGTTGATCCACCGGCCACATGGCTGACATCTATACAAGGAGCCGCTTTGGAACCCTCTCACATCAAGCAAGTCTTGACATCTGCTCCGAAGGACATGAAAGCCGCTAAGGAGCGGAGAATGAAAGGACGAACTGCGGCAAAGGAGAGGAGAAGGACAAAGGTAGTCGGTTCGTAGTTATTGTGCGCGGGCGCGAACCTGAACTGAATGGCATCATTAGCTAGGGTTAGGGCTAATCGATCTGTATGTCCTAGTCCACACCATGTTCATTGCAATCATAGGAACCAGGTTCTCAGGCAGAACTACCATAGAGTCATACCTCATAGCAAAAGGATTTGTATCCGTGAGAATCATTGCGCCCACACTAGAGGATGATGCCCGTGTGGAAGATTATGGCGAGGTGAGCCATCTTCGTGCGTCCCATTCCTCGATCTCTCTTTAAGATATCTACAAACGACCAAAATCAACCAACTTCTTTCATAGATGTGGATGACGGGGGTTTCAATCCCACTTCCGATTCTAACTCGGACCCTCGTGATGTTCTCGCTGGGAGCCATGCTGCAAGGAACAGGCTCTCTTCCAATTCATTTCTATCTCTCGACTCCACTGCGCCCTCCTCAATATCTGTCGGAGTTCAGAGACAAGCTCCCGAGCAGCCGCTATGGTTTGCATCTGCAACAGTGCTCCTCGAACACGTCACATTGAACTGGCGCACCAACTTCGTCACGCGGGACTTGCGAACTGAGCGGATGATCCAGATGTTTACCAAACGCCCCTTCTTCATGCTCGTTAGCGTGGACGGTCCGATCTCTGATCGGTTTCGCCGTGCGAATATGTTCGTGCCGTTGTTTCTACGATCGACTATTCCTCACGTATGTCTCCACTGAAGCCATCAGACAGGTTCTCTCGACGATTTTATAATGACTAATGACGCTGACGTTTATGGTCGGAGACACACTGGTCCTCATCAGGATGGTGCGATCGAGAAACAGGAAATAGATATCGAAAACTCGTCTCCCCTTCACAGCCTCCAGCAATATGTGACCTTGCACGTGATCAACAACTTGGACAGTATTGATGCTTTACACTCATACTTGGACGATATAAACCTCCTCGATGCAAATCGTCTACTGCCCAATTGGGACTCCTACTTCATGGTTAAAATCCTGTGGTACCTCGTTGGCATAGGAGTTGACGCATTCATATAGACTTTGGCTTCCCTGGCGTCCATGAGGTCTAATTGTATGAAGCGACGCGTCGGCGCAATCTTGGTACGGAACAAGCGGATATTGGCAACGGGGTATACATATATACATACTTCGAGTTCTTCTCTACTTATCGACCCTTTGTCATAGCTATAACGGTACGCCACTTGGCCTAACGAATTGCAATGAAGGCGGGTGCGCGCGATGTAATGGCTCGGATGAGCACGGGAGTTGTCTTTGTTTGCACGCTGAAGAAAATGCACTGCTAGAAGCTGGACGAGAACGAGTCGGAGGTGCCACTCTGTATTGCAATACGTCAGCACCAAAGCTTCTGATTCTACATATTACTGAAGTTAATGGCAGATGTCCTTGTCTTACCTGCACCGTGAAGATTGTACAAACAGGTGTCAAGGAGGTGGTGTACAACCTGAGCTATAAAGTGTGAGGACGAGAATCGTCCGCAACTAGAATTGATCGACTAATGCCCCTGCAGAGACGATGCCTCCGCAAAAATCTTTCAGGATGCTGGCGTCATCCTGAGAAGGCATCGACAGACAAAATGATTTGATCACTATTGGGACGATAAAGACAGTGCTGAAGCCAAAACGTACACGGCTCTATAACCCCCGCTGTACCTGTTGCAATATCTCATTCGAATTTCCTTTGATATCCCATTCCGCTTTCTGCAAAAACGAAACGGGGCTGACGTCCGTGGCCGTCGTGTGAGACAGCACCAGCCACGTTGCGTCTGAATTCTTCTTCCCGGCAGTAACAAATAGCTCAACTGCATTCGTCTGGAGTTCCTTGTGGGCACGACAGTGAAGAAAGCGCCTGAAATACAAAAGTATTTCCCACAGAGCGTTATCGTGCACTTGTACGTTCTTTACTGACGCCGTCATGGTCTTGAGCATAGACCGATACAGTCTATGCGACTGAGTGTATGACGAAACTGTACCGACGGACCCCGGACCTCGTCGAGCCAAGGCGCTTTGTGAGTCTGCAACTTCGAGCCTTTGCAGTATTCCTCTGAAACGCGGCCAAATATCGTCCCAGATCCTTCGATACATAAAGGAACCCACGTGTACAGATAGGGATTCGATGAGGCCCGCAGCAGCGGTGACTACAAAGGCTTCGGCGTCTGAAAGCCTATTAAGGATAAATGGCCACGCCTGGTGAATGGACGTGAGCAACGCCGACTCGGGTAAAATTGGCACTGCAGATGACAACAGGACTAGAATCTTCGCTCTAATAGTGGCAGATTCGTGTGTCAAAAAGTAGATCGTTCTCGACACAATCTGTTTTGTCAGTGCTTGTATTGGTGTCACGTGAACCGCGTCGTCCTCGGCTTGCTTTTGGCTTTTATCTATATTGCTTTTATCTATGTTTGGTTCTTCAACAGCTGTCGGGTTGGAATTCCCCCATGGACGCCGAGGTGCAGTTTCATATTCAGTTGAATTTTCTTCGTAGTTTTCGGCGTCTTTTCTCGACCGGAACCACTTTTCGAAGGCATCCATGCGGGTGTGATCTGGAGGAATGGCGATGGCTAGTCCTGCATCTTCTTCGCGAACAAAGTGACTGTCCTCGTTGCTCTCAACGACTTTGATAACCTCGAGCAGAACCTCGACCAGTCCGTCTACGATGATATTGTAACCGTGATATTCATCCAATCTGTCAAAACATTCCTCGACGACATCGGCCGCCTTTTGGATGACATCACGGCCAACGAGCCGTATAACAAGTAAAAGGACCTTGATTGCATCAACATCCAGGCGTTGTCTGTTGAGCCGACGTAAGATAGCGTCGAGGACGTAGTCGAAGTTTGAAAGGAGTAAATTGGTTGGAGAAGCGTATGAAACGCTAGAAGCTACGATGTTCAGAGCTACAAAACCAGAGTCGGACAGTTGAGCCACTGGGGAAATAATGGAATGAAGGATTGGGTAAAGCGTGTGAAGGAGCATCGGTATGAACTGTGCCTGCAGGACTTGCGCCGTGACGGACAGTACCTGCAAAGCGACCATACTGTGAAGGACGGGCTGGGAGGTTTTCTGATTCGGCTGGGGAGGAGTGGACGGTCCTCGACTGACACGTAGGGACTTGTCCAAAATGATCAACCCGCGTACATGTTCGACGCTCGGAATATCGTGTGCCTGGTCCTCTTCAACAGAACCAGGAGGCGCAAAGTTTAGACCGTCGACTTCCCAAAGCTCCGCTATACTCCTAGAAAGTCCCCGCGTGGCCCTGTCCAATCGTTTTGAGCGCCTGTGGATGGGATCCATTTTGGAAATGTTCGTGGAGATACCCACGATTCCCTCCAGCAGTCGAGAGCTTAGCCAAAATGCAGCCACACCGTGGCCATCTCGCCTATTTCTGCCGACTGTTGTAAACCACTCGACAGCGTAAAGGCAATCTTCGCCGCCAGCGTTCCCCAGAGCTCTGAACATCCGCTCCAAGGTAGCCTGAGCACTTCGGCTTGCTACATTTTTGAGGAGTAACACCGGGAACGTCGGTTCATAGTAATCTGGTCCCTGCTCTAGCATTAGCCGCGCGGGCGGTGTTTCCGTAACTGTCATCAGAGGCGCATCGAATTCCATGACCACGAGTAGGCGCCAGCCCCATTTTTCGATTCCTCCGATGGGGCCAAATAATTTTCCAACGCCCTTGGAGAGAGCTGAAAAGTCATCCGAGTCATCGCGAGCATTAGTAATGACGAGGCGACAGATAGCCTCAATTTGGCCAGCGAGGTGCTCTACATTAGCGTCGGCGCGTGATGGCAATATCCGCGGAAGGGAGGACAATATCTCTCCTATCATTTGGAGAAGAGTTTGTAGTAGCATGTGCCGCACTTTTGAGGCCGGACTTGTCAGCTCTATCAAGTAACTATATGATTGCGACGACACTGAGGTATAATCTGATTGGGAGAGGGAAAGCAAGAACGAGGCGAGGAGAGGTCGAGCAGAAGGTAGTGTGAGTGAAGTAGATTCTAATAGGGATGCCGATAGGGAAGAGAGAGCCAGGCGCGCAGTTGCTGTGGGGTGCGACACGATTGGTGTCAAGGTTTTGAGGGCCATCAGAAGCTGGGATGACGTTGCTCTTAACCAGGAATGTGTACGGATAACATGATACTGCTTTGCTGGGGTCGCCTCGTGCTCGTCAATCCCTTCTGCGACCGCGATGAGATCGCCAAGATCCGTGATGTCGCGGACTAAAGCCTCTTTCTTGCACACGTCGTCTCCAACTGATTTAATAATCGCCTCCTGCATAACGGATAACGCTAGTGAGACGATTTCACCATTGGCCCAGCCCTTCGAATTTGGTGAACCAAGAGTAATTCTGCTCGTGACACTAACCACCCCAGGAAGAACAGTTGGTGCGAAACCTTCAGAAACGTAAAATTGGAAGAGGATTTGTAAGAGTTCGAGGGAAGTCCTTTGAAGGCTCAGAGACGACGACTCTGCTGTCGTTAACAATGCGTTCAAAGTTGGCCCAAGGATTGGGACGAATCTGGCAGAACGCGTATGCGCCAAGAACTTTGAAAATATTGTATCCGCGTGGAAAGAGCCCGCGTGGAGCGAGGTGGGGAGATTTTCCATCTCGCGTTTCCTGGTTAGAGCGATCAGACAGCGTATCGCGGCTTGCTTTGACTCGTCATCTCTTTCCTTGCCCTTACCCTTGCCCTCTATACTCCCTACGAATGCACTGCAGAGCACGAAGAGTTGTTCCCAGCTTTGAAGATCGCAATACCACCACCAGTCCTCACAAAGGATCTTGAGTGACAAGAGTATGAGTTCAAGGATACGATCCGGTATGGCAGTTGGCTCGTTGCGACGCAATAGCGAGGTTAGCGGAAACACGACATAGGATAATAAAGAAGGCGAGAATGTCGTTCCATTATTATGGATTGTCTGCAGGAGTTCTTGGAGTTCTTGGAGAAGAGATAGAGCACGAGGGATGACAACTGGAGAGAGGAGAGAGTTTTCAAGCAATGGTACGCATACTCGTTTGAGCTGGCTGGATCATGAGAAGGGCAACATGAACGCACATGTGAATATCGTACCTCTTTGAATACGTCTCGATCTTGTATTTCGGTCATCTCGGATGTGGGTGTCACAAGCCGAGTTGAGTCGCACGCAAAAATAATATACAATCTTTAACTTATTCTTCGATCTTTTCAAAATGTCCCTCTCTTCTCCTCGAATTTTGCTAATAGACTCTTACGATTCTTTCACGTTCAAGTGAGTCGCGGCTCTTTTTCACGATTGCAGTCGCCAATGGCACTCAAGTCTCGCTGCGCTGTGCCGCAAAGCAATTCCCGACTCGCACATACATATTATTCGCAACGATCAATTAACAATTCGTACACTGTCCTCCATCCTCCACCACTTTTCCGCTGTCATCGTCGGTCCTGGCCCCGGGTCTCCAGCAGTTCCCGACGACATCGGGGTTATATCGCAGCTCTGGACGCTTCCGGATCATCTTCTTGTTCCCGTGTTTGGAGTTTGTCTCGGGTTACAGAGCCTCGCCATCGAATTCGGTGCTCAACTGAAAAGGCTAAACGTCGTCAAGCACGGCCAGATATCCCAAGTCCATCACAATGGCGCTGACTTGTTCAAGGGCGTTGGACAGATCTATGCCGTACGATACCATTCCTTACACGTGATTCCACCCGCTGGCGGAGATCTCGAGTCTCTCGCTTGGGCAGACGACGGCACCGAGAATGGACAGGTTATCATGTCCGTCAGACACAAATCTAGGCCATTCTTCGCTGTCCAGTACCACCCCGAGTCTGCTTGCACCTCCGAAGGTGGCCTACGTGTGTTGCAGAATTTTTGGAGGTTAGCCAAAAGCTGGTACGCCTTCCAAGGACGGATCCCCCACCCATGGTCCGATGCACTCCTCTCTTTGGTTGGCCCTACCTGGCCTCAACCTACCTCGACAAACCGCCCTCAACGCGGCGGCGAGGCGTCAGTTTCAACTTCCATATTACATCTCCCTAACTTGCGTGTGATAGACGTATGCGACCTCTTGGGTGCACCGAAGGAATCTAATCCTTTTGTGCTCTTGGAATCTGCCGCACAACCGGGACGATTCTCCATCGTCGGCTGCATCGATCGAGACTCGCTGAAGTTAAGCTATACTGTAGGCGACCATCAAATTAACCTTTCACGTGGCGCAGAGCACTGGGCGGAGCCCCTTGGCCATGACGACGTTTGGTCGTGGTTGACGACATTTATGCAATCCCGCAGGGCTGAGGGTGGACTTGCAAATGTACCATTCTGGGGAGGGCTAGTCGGGTATCTTGCTTATGAGCTAGGTTTAGAGACGCTACAAGTACCCGTTATGCACCGGAAGGGGTTCTCCCAAAAGAAGAACCCTGATCTGAGTCTGGTGTTTGTGGAGCGGAGCATTGTGGTGGATTCCCATTTCGGTGACGTTTACATACAGTCTCTCAAGATCAACGATGATCAATGGTTAGAAGAAACTGTGCGTCTTCTCTCTCAGGCCGCGCTAACGCCGTCATCAACCACGCCCCATGTATCACTATTCTCTCGACCGCCGGCCATCCATCTCCCTCACGAGAAGGTATACAAAGCCCGTATACATGAGGCGAAGGAGTATCTATTCTCTGGAGATTCCTACGAGCTCTGTCTCACGGCACATACCCGTATCGCTGTCCAACCACGGCGGATTCCTACTAGTTTGTCTTGGGAACTCTACAAACGCCTCCGCAGACATAATCCTGCGCCTTACTCCGGGTTTCTTCGCCTTCATCCATCGACTCTGCTCTCGTCATCTCCGGAACGTTTTCTGTCCTTTACCCGTCCTCCCCACTTCCGGTGTCAATTACGCCCAATCAAGGGAACTGTTCACAAGGCCCCTGGGATTACTCGGGAAGTTGCTGAGAGGTTGCTAGCTGGCAGCAGAAAGGAGGTTGCGGAGAATCTCATGATTGTAGACCTTATCCGTCACGACCTTCATGGCGCCGTGGGAGAGGACGTCTCAGTAAAGCAATTCTGCCGCGTTGAAGAATACGAAACCGTATGGCAGATGGTAAGCGTGATCGAAGGAGCGGCACCTGCTTCCGACTCGGACGTCGACTGTCAGGGCACGCTTGGTTGGGACACATTGAAGAGAAGGTTCACTCCAGGTAACTTTTACCCCCAAATCTGTTTCAACGGAGTCCGTGTATAATGACTTATCGTTAGGAAGCATGACTGGGGCGCCGAAGAAGCGTAGTGTGGAAATTCTGCAGACTCTGGAAGATAATAATCGCAGCATTTATTCGGGAGTCTTTGGTTACTGGGACGTTGGAGGTGGCGGTGACTGGTCTGTGGTCATCCGCAGCTGTTTCAAATATGACCATCGTCCCCCAGATGGTGCATCTGACGCCTTCGAACCTGAGATCGAGACGTGGACGGTTGGTGCAGGCGGAGCCATTACGGCCTTATCTGACGCGGATGCAGAGTGGGACGAAATGCTTGCCAAACTCCAGAGCGTCCTGCGCATGTTCGAAGTCGCCACGTGTTAGGTTGTGGAGTCGTGGTTCTTGATTTGTTGCCTCATCTCTTCGCGTTATCTTTATTTTGAATTCAACTTCAATCACACGTACACATAGTAGAACAACATGTATCTTCAACGACTATCCAAATATGCTTGTATGTCAGCGAGAAGAAAGTTCCGAAGTTTAAGCCATGAGTGCAATGTGCCTCAATTCGCTGTTAACAACAGTTAGCCGTATGGCCTTGTTTAGAGGCCGCCCTGAACCTACTTCTGAACTTGCTGGCCAACTTTCGTTGGCTCGTAGAGGGTATCATCTCCCATGTTACTACTTTCTACTTTTGTGTCCTTGGAGCGTTTCGCGAGAGACGGGATCGGTGCGAGATCGTAGTCAGATGAGAGGTGCCAAAAGAACGTAGAGGATATCCTGATGAGAGGGCGGTCGGGGAATTCTGACTTGCGCCTTTCGACGGCCTAAGACTTGGTGAGTACAAGTGCATTAGGGCTATCATTATCATGGGAGTCATCACCTTGACAGTGGAGTCATTCACAACTACTTCGTGGTAGCCTGCCTTGATAAGACCTCCGCTCAAGTGTTCCAACTGCTTCCCGGCCTGCACGAGCAGGTAACGGCCGGTCGGTGGGAACTGCACCGGAATGCGTTTCCCAGTATTCCGAGCCCATATGTGAAGGCCCGGGTATCGCGAACGACCGTGGATGGTCAAGAAGTTGAGATCAGAGTGGAAGCCAGCAAGGATGGTATCTTTTTCGCTGTATTTTACAAGATCCGAAGCTGTCGGGGCCAGGAGGTGGGGGCTAAATACGACTGTGAGAACGAGGTGGGAGGACACCAGTACGAACAGCCATACCCATATTTGCCTGCATCCGTAAACGTTGCTGGAAGTAAGCCCAAGCCAACTGCGGCCATCTGTGCGACGTCT
>Ga0137359_10005822_pt1 | contig 10189 bp, 9 predicted proteins | sample Mad1_40_16metaG_FD_108281 | JGI IMG/M metagenome (GOLD analysis project Ga0137359, IMG submission 108281) | Vadose zone soil microbial communities from Angelo Coast Range Reserve, California, USA - Mad1_40_16 metaG | ecosystem: Environmental > Terrestrial > Soil > Vadose zone | place: USA... | reverse complement strand
GCTTCGAGAAGCTCGATCCCAGAGCGGTGTTGCCCACTCGTGGGAGTCTGTCGGCGGCGGGCCTGGACCTTTATTCGATTGAAGAAATTAGTTTGCATGTGAGAGAGCGTCGATTGATTCGGACGGGCCTTGCGGTCGCTATACCTCCCGGCTTCTACGGGCGTCTCGCGCCTCGGTCTGGATTGGCCGCGCAGAAAGGCATTGATGTTCTCGCCGGCGTTATCGATGCCGATTATCGTGGTGAAATAGGCTGTCTACTGTATAACGCGGGAGAAGACTTAATAGACTTGCCGGCCCAGACCAAAATCTGCCAGCTGATTATTGAGAAGATAATTACGCCCACCGCGGTCTGGATTGATGGCTTATCCCAGACAAACCGCGGGAGCAGTGGGTTTGGTTCCACTGGATAGGGCCACACGTCGTGGGAGTCGCTCCGAAAATCGGGTAGTGTCTTGGCTTTTCTCTGCCCAAACTCTTAAGCACAAAACTTCCGCGCCAGGCATTGCCCATACTGTTTTCAGTAACCTGAATGCGATAGTCGCCGGATTCGTCGATGTTGTCGTCGAAGGTTACTCCGCCAGGTTGACCGTCCTGCTTCCCCGAAGGAAAGATCACTGCCTCCCCGTGTCGCTCCGCGACCGTTGATTTCGACGCGCATGTGCTGACCGGCACGGGCGCGCAACACAAAGGAAGCTGCATCATTAATGCCGCGAAGATATTCGGTGGCGTGCACCACGGTGGCGCCGCGCGCAAACGTCACTCGCTGTGGCGCCTTCTGAGCGCGGATCAATGAAATCACCCCGATGAAATAAGAAAGGCGCCCGCAATCATCGCCGAAGACCAATGGAATGCTTTGGTTCCAGGGTTCATGACCAAGTTCCCTCAAGCCGCGACGCGTGCGCGGTTTTTGTCGTTTATCCCGATCTGGGTCCAACACATACCGCGTCGTGCCGCTTCCTTTGCGCCTCAGCTACTGACCAGCCATCGTGTCCGAGTTATTTGTTGCTTATCACCACTCGCTGAATAGTCGGAGGCAGTTCGTGCCATTCGCTATGCGCAAAGCCGGCGTTGCGAAACATCGTCTCGAACTCGGCATAGGTGTACGCATCGCCGCCCGGGGTCCCGCCCAGCATCATCAGGCTAAAGGCCGCGGCTTGCGGCGGCGACACTCGATCAGGGTTGGGAATAAACTCCACAGTGACTGCTCTTCCGCCATCAGCCAGCGCACCGTGGACTTTGCGCAGTAACGCTTCGCAGGTTTGCGGGTCGAAGTGATGAAGGAAATTCGTCAGCAGGACTATGTCATAGCCGGTGCCATAATCAACATCAAAGGCACTGCCTGGCCTGGTGTGATAGCGATCCGATACTCCAGCTGCTTGCGCATTCTCTTTGGCGACCTGCAGCACGCCGGCCCAATCGACGGCTGTGACTTCAGCTTGAGGATTTCGATTCGCAAAGGCGATACCGTAAAGGCCATGGCCGGCCGCAATATCCAGGACTTTTAGCTTCTCGCTGGCGTTCGGATCCACCATTGGAGCCAGGAGTTGCGCCGGCAAAGCCATCATCGGCGCCATTGCGCGAGCGAACTTCACCCACACCGGATTCTCGGGAGAAACGGTGCCCTCTTCAGAAATGCACCCACCCTTGCGCACAACCGCAGTCAGGTCCGTGAAATTATCGGTCAGCAGCGGTGACAACATGAATTCGACTACCGTCCCCATGTACGCCGGCGATTTCTTATCGAGAAACATCGCAGAGTCGGCCGTTAATCCGTAGCTGTCACCCTGTTTGGTCAGGAACCCAATGATGACCAGATAGTCGCAGAGAATTCGCGTCCCGCGCTCAGAAGCGCTACAGGCCTGAGCGATCTCTCCTGCAGTGCTGTTTCCATCCGTGATGGCAGTGAATAAGCTGAGTTCGATTGCGGCCTTGATCGCTTCGGTTCGCTGGTGCGCGTTGATTGTGTCAAATAAGAGCGCAGGTGTCGGTTGGTTTGCAGTTTGTGTTTCCGGAGCCATGATTTGATCGTGTCCTTTCAGAAAGAATTGTTTTGCTCTGACACGTCTCGATAGTCGCGAGCACGTCCGAAATTAATGGAAGGGAAAAGCCTATCGAACAAAGAAAGAAAAGTCTAACCATCTGGATACGGTTCGTCCGATTAGTTGAGGTTCAAGGTAGCCGGTTGTGACAGACCTTCGATCGTCAAAACCAAGCCTCGCGGCGAAGAGACAGATGTTTTCCCGGAGGCCAGGAAAATGATGAAGCCCTGCCGCCGGCCTTCACTGTGAGTAAGCGGGGTCTTCAAATTCAATTCGTAAGCCCGAAACTCCTGCTCGAATGTTTTGCGTGATGAAGGGTTATAGGCGAACACGTCATTGGCTTTTAGAATCCGAGCAATGGCCTGCTTGGCCGAGATTGCTTTCCAGTTGGTGCCCGCGCCGTCGGTGAGACGAAAACGAACTTTTCCCAGTTCGATTGGATCGCCGCCGTTGTGCTTAATTTCGACGCGCACTGGGAGGAGCCCGGCCAGTTGCAGATTCGACTCGAACATTTCCTGGCTCTCTTCGTCTGTGAGCATCGGCGCCGCCCGAAAAGAGATCGAGCCCAGATTGGCGGAAGCAACCGTTGCCGGCATCGGCTGGAGTTCCGCCGCGGGCTTCACCTTGAAAAGGGAGCCGCCGCACGAACTGACGAACACCAGAGTGAAGGCCAACACAGACTTGATGGCCCACGCAAAGCCTCGCTGAAAATCACAGGGTCCGACTTTTTGCTTTGGTTTGCGTCTCACCATGGCGCGCATCTTGCACGTCCCGCCGTTGTCTGTCAATTAAACTAACGGATCTTCTCAGGTATCCGGTCATTCCATGGTGTGCGTGGAAGGGCGCTTCTCGGGCGCATTTTGGTAGGTTTTTGTCAATGCTACCTATGAGCCATTTCGCCTTCGGGCGGTATCTACCTGGATACGGTCATGGGGCAGGAAAGCCGCGAGCTTGATGGCTCGACGCGAGGCCATCCTTGCCGCTAATGCTGCAAATTACGAATGTGCCGGCAGAGATCCGGGTCAGCGCTTCTTTATGATTGATTTGCGACGGACTCGGATCGGAGCTCTTGCCCCGAGCAGGTCCTTATGACGATGATTAATGATATAGCAGAGTCCCTGATGCGTCAGTCCCAGCAGCCTCGCCGCGCGCGTAACGCTGCCGCCCGCCTCGGCGAGCGCGGCGCTGATTAAATCACTTTCACGCTTGCGTACTTCTTGCTCGAAAGAGCCAGGCCTCAGGTTCTCGGCTTTGGGGGCAGCTGCATTCGCGGTACCTAAGCGAGCACAGGCGCGCAGACGAGAAACTGTTTCCGCGTCCAGGAGTTCCGGGAGACGATCATCCGCCTCCTTGTATATCTCCGTAATTTCGCCGGGAGAGAGGAAACTCTTGACCTCTTCAAGGACGGTGAGAAATATCTTTCCTGAAAGTTGTGTATCTCCCGCCGTCTCTGCAATGTGGGCGGCCCGTTTCAAGATACCCAGGGCGGACTGAAAACGGCCCATGCGAGCCAGAGCGACAGCTTGCGTTTCCAACGCCTCTGCCAGTAGCGATTGTTCGTCTCCCTTTTCAAGTTCCGAAACCGCCGCGAACGCAATCTTCTCGGCGTCTACATAGCGTTGCTGGGCGATGAACACGCGCGCGCGCGTTTCATTAACCTGAGCGGCGGTGCCAACGTCACCCAATTCGGTGAATGTCTGGCGGGCCCGCTCCAGATGGTCAAGCGATTCGTCATAACGACCGAGCTGGCGAAGAATGTTTCCGATGTTATTTTCGACTCGGGCGAAGTAGCGCTGGTGATCTGCCTGCTCAAAATGGATGCTCGCCGCGGTGTTTTCAATTAAGGCGCGATCCAGGTTTTCGGCGCCGCCGAGTCTCCGGAGAACAATTGCTCGCTGCATGTGATAGCAGCCATGGGCGGCGTCGTCGTCAACCTGATCCAGCAAAGGTGCCGCCTGATCAAGAAGAGCGAGAGCGTCGCCGAAGCGACTCGAAGAGTACTCGACCGTGGTGCTGCGGGCCAGGATACGGAGCCTGTTTGCCGGCTCATTGGCTCTCGCCAGAGCTTCGCGGAACCAGACTCGCGCTTCGTCCATGGCGCCTTCGCGCCAGTAACAGAGCGCCAGATCGGATTGAGCTTCGGCAATCTTCTCCTGATCGCGGAGCGTTTCAAAAACCCGGATGCTTTCGCTGATCAGGTCCTTGGCCAAGCCCTGCGCGCCCGGCGCCTGGCTTGAGCTGCCCACCCAACCTGAAAGCGCGCCCGCGCGCAATAACAGTTCAGCTTGCTCGTTTGGCGGCAAGCCTTCGATCTTAGGATGGTCGCCAATACTCCAAAGCCCTGCGAGAACCTCGCAAGCGGCTTCATATTTGCCCGTCCTGATTAGTTTCTTCGCGGTCGCGCATCGTTGACTCACGTCACCGTCAATTCCGACCGGTTCTGTCGACTTGGTTCGAATTGTTATCTGCATTTTGACCTCTCTCTGCTCAGAGTACACCGGGAGTCAAGCAACCTACCTAGCGCCCAAGGCTGCTAGCAGTGCTATTATTCGCCCGCTCAACAACATCAGGCGATTGCTGGGAGCGCCGCTTCCAGTCATCGTTCCAAAAAAAGGACGAAAAACACAGTGAAAGAACTGAAACGATTACTCGCGATATGTCTTCTCATGGCTTCAATGTCTGGCGTTGTCCTCGCAGAGGGTGGGGACACGCAAGGTCCACCATCTCCACCTCCGCCCTCCGGCCTACGTATCGCGGACACTACGGAAGTAGAAGCCTCCACCCAGCCGGCGAAAGATTCTTCGGTCGATATCGCAACGTCCGTAGACTTGCTCGCAAACTGGCTCGCATTGGCGATCCTATAAACAGGATCCGCTGACCTCATAACTCCCGTAGCCGAAGCACTCTGCAGCTCTTGGCAGAGGGCTATGGGTGCGTTAACTTGATTCGCCGAAACGTGGCAGCAAGTTTAGGGCGACGGTGTCAAAATCCCGATCTCGCTGCAGGCCTTACGGCTAAGTCCTGCGCAATGCAGGCGCCGCGACCTTACAGAGCTTAGTGATTAGGAGTTTCCTGCCGCGACTACCTCGGCTCCGGTGTTCAAAGTCGAACCGATATGGTGCAATTGGCTGGCGTCAACCAGATTCAGGCCCTTCTCTCGAACGCTCTTGAAGCCAGGCAGGATTTCGTCAACCGGCGCTTGCATCACTCCCTTGCTTCGCTTGTACCCGGTGAAGTCGAGGTACAGATGCTTGCGCATGAAACGATCAGGAACACCGGCGAAGCGGTAAAGCGGATACTTGATGCCGTCGCCAAAGAGTTTACGCCCGAGCAGGTAGTAATAAAGCGGCACGCCGAGCGAGAATTTCATTGAGGCGTTCGTCTTTCCATGCCAGAACTGCAAGTTATATTTCCAGCAAGTGTAAAAGAACTCCCACTGAAGGTCAGTCATTTCGATGAGCTTTGCGCTGTCCTTCTGTTGCATTCGCGTATTCTCGAGTGGAACGAAGAACGTCGGTACGAAGGTGCCCTTGGCATCGCGCAGATCGTATAGCAGATTGAGCGACTCTCTGGTGTCTTCATCGGTTTCGCCCGGCAGCCCGATGATGAAAGTGCAGAACGGGAACCAATTGTGGCGGTTCAGGATTTCCATGCCCTTAAGCACAACGTCACGCCACTGATGGGCTTTGTAAGGGTAAGCTTTGCCCTTCATGAAAATATCGAACAAGCGCGAGCTGCCAGTTTCCAGGCCGATGATTGGATCCGTCATCCGCTGATCGGGATCGGTTGACTCCTTATGTTGCACGTGCGAGTAGGGAACGATCAAAGGGGTAAGCCGTTCAATGATCGTCGGATCCTTGACCACCGGCGCCATCGTGATATGGGACATCTGCAGAGTCTCAATTCCAGGGACGCCCTTAACACTCTCGAGCATGGTCTCGAGAGCCGGAATATTTGTTTCGAAGTTCGCTGCCTGCTCATAGAGGAACATGTCCTCTGTGGCGAGCATAATCTCCGTCGCTCCTTCTCGCGCGTTAACGCGCACGCTTTCCATGATGTGTTCCAAAGGGAACGAACGTCCCACTTTTGTTGCGGGTCCACAGAACTGACAACCTCGCCCGCATCCGCGGGTGATTTCGACCACACCAAAAGTCGACCGGTGCCGAACCACTGGGATCTCTTCCACGGTCGGCTGCATGCTCTTGGGTACCTTGATGATGCGCTCAAGGGTGGGATCGCCGGCCATCATTCGTTTGAAAAGATCGCTGAAGACCCTTTCAATCTCGCCATCGATCAAATAATCGACGTTGAATTCGTCCAGACGATTCGCTCGTTCAAGTTGCCACGCTCCCGGACCGCCGATAACTATCTTGGGTTGGAATTTCTTGATCACCGGATGGGTGACGATCTTTAGAAACTCGGCGGCATTTATGGGGATCAAGTTCTTACCGGCGATTTTGGAATATACATCTGTGGCGTATGAGATACCCAGTGGGTTATGAGCGTGAATGGCCACAACCTTAGTTTCAGGCCCAACAAATTTTTCCAGATTCTCGAGGTAGCAAACTACCACTTCTTCTTCCGGATAATCTCTAAGCAGGAGCGTCTCGACCATTCGCAATCCATTTGGCACGTACTTAGCCCGTCCGTCGGGCCACGACTCATTAATCAACGTATCGGGATTTATCCATTTATGACCATACTTAGCCGGAATCGTCGCAGACAACATCTGCTGCCAGATACTGTGCCGCCACTCACTGGCCTCGCTTGAAGACGCAGTCAAAACGATTTTAGGTGAACCCAAGGAGAGCCTCCCGCTAAGCCACTGAAATGAGAAGTCCTATAAAAGGAATCAGGTAAACTCACGAACGGTGCTAACGGGGCGGATTCTAGCACCTGTAGCTCGCGCTGCCAAGCATAATATCGGAGCGCTTCGGCTCTTCCTCCATCTGATATGTACGGTCCCACACACATGTGGTATAGTCCCCAGCATTCGGCGAGTTGAGTTGATAGTTTGCGTCGCGCTCATGAACCACATCGCCCTTATCCCGTCACCTTGAGTCGGCTTTATAAGAGTATGGTTGGCGACGTTCAGATAAGCCCAGGTCTAGGAAATCGAAAAAAAATGAAAATTCTGTTGTACAACCCGGATAATGGCGTGACGAAGAACTTCATGCCTCACCTATGGATGTTTCTGCTCAAGGGCCTGACACCTCCAGGGCATGAAGTCTTGCTGATCGATGGCAACGCAAAGCCACTGAACGATCAGGAGTTGGTGCGCTTTATACAGGAGCAAGGGATCGGACTGGTGGGCATCGGGTCGATGACCCGAATGGTTCAGAAGGCGTATCGAGTGGCCGACGCGGTTCGCGCGGCTGGAGTGCCCGTGGTAATGGGCGGTCCGCACGTGACCGAACTTCCGGATGAGGCCCTGGGCCGAGATGGCGGACCAAAGCATGCTGACGCCGTGGCGTTGGGCGAGGCTGACGAAACCTGGCCGAAGATCGTAGAGGACGCTGCGCGAGGCCAGCTTAGGGAGATTTATGAGCCGGTTGACGAAGCAGGCAAAGAGCAGAAACCGAGTCTGCAACCCTATCCGATTATTCCCTGGGACACCATCGATCTCGATCAGTTCAACTTCGTTCCGAAGATCTTCCGGCGGTTTACACAAAAGTACGGATCCGGCGTCAGCTACTTCAATACTATTCCCCTGGAATCGGGTCGCGGCTGTCCGTATGGCTGTGAGTTCTGCACCGTAACCGGTTTCTTTGGCGACTCGATTCGCTTTCGATCCAATGAAAGCGTCGTCAACGAATTATTGCTTCTGAAACGACGCGCGCAAAAAGATCGCGGTAAGATTACGATCTTCTTCATCGATGATAATTTTGCGATCAATATCAAACGCACAAAGTCATTGCTGCGCGATATCATCGCCGCTGATGCGCAATTGCCCTGGATCGCACAGATCAGCGCTAATCTGCTTCGTGATGAAGAGTTGGTAGATCTAATGGCCGACTCCGGCTGTAAATGGGTATTCATTGGGATGGAATCAATCGATCCAGTGAGTCTTGCCGGCGTTGCCAAGAGCTTCAACAAGCCTGGCGAATATGCCGCAGTGCTCAATCGACTGGCCCAGCGCAAAATCTACGCGATCACTTCATTCATTTTTGGTTTGGACAACGACACCCCCGGCGTAGCTGACCGCACGCTGGAGCAGATAGCCAGTTGGCCGCCGGGAATGCCTGTCTTCAGCCCCCTCGTTCCCCTGCCAGGGACCCCAACTTATAAAAAGCTCGGAGCTGAGGGACGATTGACGCGGCCAAAACACTGGATGCATTTCGAGCATAACAAAATGGCCCACACGCCTCTCAAGATAACTATTGACGAGGCCCAGATCGAACTCGACAAAGCCTGGATGACGTCCTATAGCCCGAAGAATAACGAGCGCGCGATCGACTGGTTCAATGGTCAATCGATCGATGATCAGATCATGCATTTGATCATGCGCATGTTTTTCCGGGGCATATATTTCCCGCAACGTAATGCGCGGGTCTGGACCAGACTCCTGGCCCAAAATCATCGGCCGATCCTTCGGCTCGTTAAAGAGGGTTACGGCAAATATCGGGAAGGGCGACGCAGCGCATCCACAATTCCGGCAGAGATCTCCTAGTCAAAATTTTGGGCTTGCACTAATCGATCTAATCCCGTCCCTGCAGGACGAACGTGCGAGGGATTTGCTGTAAGTCTCTCCGTATCTCGAGTACTTTCCACACGCGTGGATCGATCACTTGCTCCACCGCCTCGCTCTGTCCGAATCCAACTTCAAATACGAAATGACCACCTGAGCGCAGGAACGGCCGTGCTTGCACCAGTAGGCGGCGAATAACTGACAGACCGTCTGGGCCTCCCGCTAGCGCCGCGCGTGGTTCGTAGCGCACTTCGGTCTGGAGATCCTTGAATTCGTCGTTAGCAACGTACGGTGGATTAGAAGCGATGAGGCTGAATGCTCCGATGGCATCCATCGCCGAGAAACAATCCGACTCAAGCAACTCCAAACGATCTGCCACACGATGACGTTCGGCATTTCGTTGCGCGACTGCCAGGGCCGCCACCGACACGTCCGTGGCCACGGCGCGCGCTGCGCCCATTTCGTGCAGCATCGAGATCGCTATGCACCCCGAGCCGGTGCCGATGTCTGCGAACATGGGCTTAGAATCATCGCGCATGAGCTCCAGTGCAATTTCGACGATGAATTCCGTTTCGGGGCGAGGAATTAATACAGCCGGCGTCACTTCAAAATCCAGCTTGAAGAACTCCTGATGCCCGGTGATGTACTGCACGGGTTCGCCGTCCGCCCGTCGCTCAATCACAGATCGAAAGGCTCTCAACTCTTCCTCGGTCACAGTATTGTTAGCATGAGCAATGAGAAAGCTTCGACTACGGCCAAGCACGTGGGCTAATAGGGAAACGGCATCGCGCCGCGCTTCGGTGACCGCTGCTTCACCCAGCCGTTGCGCGCCTTCCACAACTGTATTTGCAATCGAAAAATTAGGTGGCTTCTTGCTCACTTCGCTTATTCTATATTACGCTTTGCATCGAACTGTAAGAGGCAGGTAGCGCACGCTCCTCGGCAACGCTTGTTCGTGATCGCGAGATCCGGAAATTTGCGTTCGACGGCCGTTCACGGGAAGCGGACCGCGATTGAGACTTTACTTTGGCTAGCACGTAGCGAGTCTCGTTTCTTTCCGTACGGACGGCGGAACCTCCGGGCCTAAGGGTTCGGAGGTTTCGCAGTTCCGAAGGACCGAGGTTTAACAATTTTTGACGCAAAGGAGAGGTAACTCCTAAAACAAAACATGGGCGCACTCGCAAAAAGTCTTCTTCTCTTTGCGCTGAACTGGATCGACGCGCAACTCACCCTCTTCTGGGTTCATGCAAACATCGCCAGCGAAGGAAATGGCCTGATGAGCCAACTACTAAAAGTTGGTGACGCCCCCTTCCTGTTGGTCAAGCTGGCCATTGGCGCTTTCGCTGCGTACATCCTTTACCGCTGCTCACATCTCCCGCTCGCTCGCCGGGGAATGCAACTGGTGCTGGCCATCTACGTAGCCTTGATGCTGGCCCACGCAGCGACGGGCATGTCGGCGCTG
>Ga0137359_10005820_pt1 | contig 10191 bp, 10 predicted proteins | sample Mad1_40_16metaG_FD_108281 | JGI IMG/M metagenome (GOLD analysis project Ga0137359, IMG submission 108281) | Vadose zone soil microbial communities from Angelo Coast Range Reserve, California, USA - Mad1_40_16 metaG | ecosystem: Environmental > Terrestrial > Soil > Vadose zone | place: USA... | reverse complement strand
CTGGAACGTGGCGACGGTCAGGCACGCCATCGAAAAACTGCCGACCGTTGCGACCAGCGCCACAAGATGCTCGAGCCCCATCGTCTTTTCCGCGGCGGCGTAGCTCGCGTCGCTCAGCCCCTTGTTGGCGAGGATCTCGTTGGCCACGGAAAAGCACGTTCGCTCCCGCGCATCCGCCAGGTTCGGCGTCTTGCGCGCGTTGATCGCATCGATGATTGCCTGCTCGATGCCGATGGAAAGCGAGTTGCGCGCCTGCGCGAACCAGGGATAGCGCGCGTTCCAGTGCCGGGCGACGGCGAGGTTGGCGATCTGCTGCTCGCGGCGCGAGAGCGGGCCCGAGGCGAGCGTGCCGCGCATGTTCTGCGATGCCTCGAACAGTTTCGGCAGCCGGATATAGGCATGGTAGGGCCCGCCCACGATGCCGCTCGTCTGCTTGGCCGTGTCGTAGACGCGCGCCTGCTCGGCGTTCATGTCGGCACGGTCGATGATGGCGATGCGCGTCATGCGTTTACCCCCAGCTGGTTTAAGTTACACGCGGGAGGCTAGCATCGGCGCGGCAAGCGCGCCATCGAGAGGGAGTGGCCCGGATTGAGCGAGAGGGAGTAGCCCGGATGAGCGTAGCGAAATCCGGGATGCTGGCGGTAATGGCGACCGTCCAGTCGTCTTCTGGCGTACCGAGGTAATATGCTGCGGTTCGGTTGGATTAGCAGAACCCGGATGTCGCTTTGCTCATCCGGGCTACGTGCTTGGGCACCATCCCCCGCTCGTACCTGATCACGATTAGTTCAACCAAGCACGTAGGGCGCAATAAGCGAAGCGCATTGCGCCAATCATGCGAGCCAGTGAGCGTGGCGCGGTCATGCACCAGGTTTGGCTCACACGCACCCCCCCATTCCCTTCCCACAAGGGGGAGGGAAGCACACAGAGGGTGCGGCCTAATTATGAATACAAATGAAAATGCGCTAGCTGCGCTGCAGAAATGGTTGCAGATCACGTGGCACTCCAAGCACCGTTCATCTTAGGTAGCGACCGCAGTCGCGTAGTCCACCGCCGAAGCCTGCGTGTTGAAAATCCCGCGCTCCTGAAGCCAGGCCTGGGTCTTGGCGTAGATTTCCTCACCATATGGCAAAAACACGATTCGCTCGCCGGGCGAGAAGCGACGCACATCGATGCGTGACTTGTAACGCTCTGGAATTCGAACGCGCCGAAAACACGTCCACGATCTTGCCGCTGGCGTCGACCTCTTTCTTGCGTTCCGCCGACAAGCCGCCGCGAAATTCATAATCGAGGCCCGCATCGCGGAAATAGCCCTTCTCGTGGGCGATCCATTCCTGCAATCGGCCGTGCGGCTGGATCGTGAACTTCGCCATGACGCTTCTCCGCGATGTTGCGAAGGTCTCAGAGGAATACCGGGGCTCGGCTCTGCATGCGGGCGGTCACGAAGCCTCGCGCAGACCTTTGCGCACTGTGCTCGAACCGAACCGTTCGAGAATTGCCACGGCACGCGTCATGGAAAACTCCCGCACCCGCGGGTCGAAGGCCTTGGGACTTCCTGGCATCATGTAGCCGTGCTGCACGCCTGGAAAGATATGCAGCTCCACATTGCTCTTTCTTGATGCCAGCGCGCGATAAGCGCTCAACACCTCGTCCGGAGCGCGGTGGTCCCGATCGCCCCATAGAATGCAAACAGGCGCGGAGACGCCCTCGAATTCGTGCAGGTAATCGAGCATCTGGGTGCCGTGGCAGGAAATGCCGGCGGCATAGCCGAGACGTTTCGGCCCGAGGACGGCATAGGGGCCTCCGTAGCAGAAGCCCATCGCCACGGCGCTCCCGTTGAATTGCGGCAGTTCGCCGAGCCGCGCCAGCGTATCGGCCATATCGGCCTCGCCTTGTTTGATCTTCTCGAGCCGCGGCTGCGAACGCTCCTGGGCACGGCCATCGTCGTGAGAGAGCGGGCCCGGAACCGTGCGCCAGAACAGGTCCGGCGCGGCAGCGATGAAGCCGCGTGTCGCGAACTCGTCAGCAATCGCGATGATGTCGGTATCGACGCCATGAACCGCAGAAGCAAGCACAACCGCCGGAACCTGTCCGCCGATATCGGGAACGCTGACGTAGCAGTCGAAGTCACCACCGTCGCTCGAACGGACTTTGATCCACTTACCAGGCATCACATGCCTCCTGTTTACTGGGGCAGGACTCTGATGAACCGCGCAACCCGGCCGGTCAATATGCGTTCGGCCTCTTCGGCAATCCGGCTAACGATCTCGGCAGCAGGAGCGATGTCGTGAATGAGCCCCGCATCTTGACCCATCGACAGGACCGCTTCGTCGGTATCCCCATCCTTGCGCGCGGTTTGCAACGCTGCCTTTGCCTCCGCTTGGCGTTGGCGTAGCGCCCATTCACGTCCTGCCCATCGTTCGATGAACCGGTTGCGCCGCGAGCGTGACATCGCCCCGGGCCAGACCAGCCCAGCCGCGATATCCGGTATTTCGGAGAGCAGCGTGTCGTGCCCATCGCTTTCCAGGATCGCCTGCTTGAAATTGGGATGGAGCGAGGACTCCCGGCTGGCCAGGAACCTGGTTCCGAGCAGCACGCCGTCGGCGCCGAGCATGATTGCCGCCGCCAGTCCGCGGCCGTCAGCAATTCCACCTGCCGCCAGCACCGGAATGGGAGCGACGGCATCCACTACCATAGGCACGAGCGTCATGGTCGTCTGCCAGCCGACATGACCTCCGCCCTCGGTGCCTTGCGCGATGATGACGTCGGCCCCGGCCTGCGCAGCTCGCACCGCCTCCGGCACGCCGCCTGCCATGAACGTGACTTTGCAGCCTGCGGCATGGGCGCGCTCCACATACCGCTTCACATCCTGCTGCGGCAATGGCCAGGCAAAGGCAATCACGGACGGCCGCAGAGCGAGCGCCGAGGCGAGAGAATCTTCCTCGATATCGAACAGGAGGAAGTTCAAGGCAAAGGGCCGGTTCGTGCGTTCGCGAATTGCCGCGGTCCCGGCGCGAACCTGCTCCGGCGTCAAGTTAATGACAGCCCATCGCGCCGAGACCGCCTGCGCCGGACACGGCTGCCACCAGTTCAGGGGCGTACACGGATCCCATCCCGCCAAGCGCGATTGGATGATCTATGCCTAGGAGGTCACATACCGGCGTTCGGATCATGATTTCGCCCTTCGGCTCGGAGAATTTCAGGAGTCTGTCAGCATTCGCCGCCGCGTCCGACCTTCCGCAAAGCGAGATACAAAATGCAGATTCTGACCTTCAATATAACCATACTCATGCAGCTTCGTTGCAAGCCTCTGGAGCGGCGGCAATGGCTGCGACGCAAGTATCCCGATGCGCCACACATGCGCGCTCTGCTGCGCTTGCGCCGTGAGCGGACTTGCCGCCACACCGCCGAGCAACGTGATGAAATCGCTTCGTCTCACTGACCGAGACCACGCAACATCTGGGCCGCTGAAGCTCGTCCTTGAACATCGCGAATAGCTTCAGCTGAAGACCTTGATCGCGCCGTCGACCGCGGCCCGCAGGAAATCGTCGGTCTCGGCCTGTTGGTTCTTGGCCGCAACGATCTTATGAGCCGTCGCAACGGCCGCCATGAAATCGCGCAGATGCCAATGACCGAGCGTTGGCAGGCTCGGCAGCGCCGCAGGATCGGGTTCGGGATAGACCGATACATAGAAATAGGGCTCGTCGTAATATTCGTCTCCGGGAGAAAGCCCGGCGCCGACATATCCGGTGGCGTCAGCGTTCCGCACCGGGACTGTGGTCAAAGTAGCGATATCGAAGTGGTGCGGCCAGCAGCGCACAGGCGAGGCCGCCAATTTGCGCCCAATCATTTGTCTTTGGATGGAGCCGAGCGAAAGTCCGGCATTGGCGAACCATGCCGCAAGCTCGGCCAACGTATCGGTCAAGCCGGACGGGCTATAGGCCGCGCCTTGGGAGACGGCGTGCGCGGGCATCTCGTACGGTGAAGGCGCGTTAAGAGCGTGCGCATCGAGCCCTCGTGCGCCGAGCTGCTCGCTCAACCACTGGCCTGCCTGCGCGTCCGGGCGGCCGTCGAGAGAAAAGGATTGGACGTGCGTGCTTCCCTCGCCGACATGCAATGCGAGCGTGAGATCAGTAATTTTCAAGCTCAGCCACGCGCCGTCTTTCAACGGATGCGTGGTAAAGCCGCCAAGGGCGCCGTCCCAACCGAGATTCGTGTGCCCGTCGTCCGGCTGCGGCGGGACATAGGCCCGCGCGGCCCGCGCGAGCCATTGTACCGCATAATGGGCTTGCAGACGGGCCTCGCTCAGCCGGCGCTGGTCAATGCCGCGAAGTGGCACCCAATCCGAACCATGCATGATCATCCCACTCATGGCTCTCTTCCTTTTCCACTATCGTGCCCAATCGAGATCGACGATGATCTCGCACAAGCACATTTTTGGCGAGCTGCCACTCTAGGTCATGTGCGGCCAGCGCGGCCGCGGGGAGAACGATTGTTCGCATGAAAGCCTGCTCGGCACGCGAAGCAGTCACCGCGGAGACGAGACCGGTCGAGCAAACGATTTATTCCCCGACAGAATTTCGTAGTCCACGATTTGCAGTTCCGAGTCTATCTTTCCAACGAACGGCAGGACCCCAGCCGTTCGCAACCGCGAGGACTCAAGAAATTCCTCTGACAGGCCTCTGATGTTTCAGGGGGAGTGAGCGCACCGAGATTGCGGTATCGCCGTTATCTGCATCGCGCTCATGTCACTCATACCTCATCGCCGCCGCCGTACCCGGCGGCAGTGGGCGCGGGTCAACCTCGACAACGCCGTGGGCGATGCGCACGCGGTAAGTGACGAGCTTCTCGGTGAAGGGCGGCGGCGCGCAACCATCCATCAAACGGTACTGATAGCCGTGCCACGGGCAGGTCACACAGCCGTCGATGATGCGCCCCTCCCCGATCGGCCCATTCTGGTGGGCGCAAAGATTGGAGAGCGCCCCGATCTGCGTGCCATCGCGGAAAACTGCAATGCGTTCGCCGTCCGGCGGAGTAACAATGCGCGCACCTTTGTCCGGGATCGACAGCGGTGGCCCGACTGCGAGCCAGCCTTCGCTGCCGTGGGCGCCGGCGCGATCGCCCGCGCGCTCGCGCCAGCCGGCGACCACATGGAGCAGCGTCACGAGGGCAAAGCCGCTTGCCAGCATTGCCGGGATGAATGGATTGCGGTCGTTCTGCATGACGCCGAGCGCCACGTGCATCACGACGAGCCCGTAGGCGGCGTAAAGCGCCATGTGCAGTCGCTTCCAGACCGACGGCGTCAGGAAGACGAGCCAATAGTCATGGCTGGTCGCCGCCATCAAGAACAGGATGAGGAGCGTGACGATGCCCAACGCCTTGAAGGGAAAGCCGATGAACTTGCCGTAGTCGGAAAGCTTGGTCAGCTCGTCGTAAAGGCTCGGCAACGCGTTTTGGACCGCGTACCACTCGACCATGAACGAGGCGTGCACGAGGGCGACGAGGAAGGTCAACACGCCGAAATGACGCCGGTTGTACAGCATCGGCAGGAAACGGCGATCGAGGCGCGCCAGAGGCCCGATCGAAAGAATGATCGTCAGCATGAAGAATGCGCAGCTGCCGAAGGCGCGGACGCGCAGATCGATCGCGGCCGGGAGATCCTTGGGTGGGTCGAGCCAATGGGCCAGGATCAGATAGCCGCCGATGTAGAGCGTCACGCCGACGAGCAGGATGCCGTCGTAAACGAGCTTCGTCCGGTTCCACTGCACGACGCGAAACGCGGAACTCATGGTCTGAGCTCTTCTGCTGCGCGAGGAGGTTCCGCGTTGGGCGGTGGCCGCAACGTCAGCGCCATCGCGAAGCCAAGCGCGACTGCAAAGGCGAGGACCGGCCAGAGCAGGCGGTGCACCGACCGTTGCGATCGCGTCATGGCGACGATCTCAGCCAACGGATGAGCACGTAGGGCCAGAGCGCGACGGCACCGGGAAAAAGCATAATCCGCGCACCCAGCGTCACTGCGGCGGGTGCGGGCAGCACGCGCGTGACGCCAAACGCGAGGAACGCGGCCGCGATCACGATGCCCACCGCGGCGTAGAGCGTGACGGCCAGCAGCACGATCATGACACCGGCTCCGCGCGACCGGAGCGATGGGCGATGATGGGCCCGCGGTCGCCATAGTAATACGGCGCACCTAGGAACGGCGGGCCGGGAAACGGCATCGCGCAAATGTTCAGAATGAGATACGCCATGCCCATGGCTCCAGCCGCCTATCGAGCGAGGGTCTTCCCGATGTCGGCCCACGTGCCGGCCGGCGCCGCCCCGGCGTCCTTGACGAGAATCTCGTGCATGACATCGAACACGCGCACACCGACCTCTTTCGGCATCGGCGCGAGCCACGGCGATGCAAACAGCGTGGTACGGGCATCCGAGTAGCCCTGTGCCCAGCGCGCATTCATCGTCGCGCGGCCGAACTCATAGTCCTTTGCCGCGCCCTGCGGGTCGTGCGGGCGGTAGATGAGCTGCACAACGTCCATCGTTGTGACGCATCCGAAATTGTAGAGCCACTTGGCTTGCGGTGTCTCCTTGAGTTCTTGCGGCAGCATGTCATGCAGCGCATTGATGTTGTGACGCACGTCATGCTTCACCCGCAGTGCTTCTGTCCCCGCGCGTGTGCGCCCGGAATAGCGGATATCCTTCTCCCGCTCGTTGACTTCCTCGAGGTTCGTCGGCACGCGTCCGTGGGCGTGAAACAGATCGACCTGGAAGCTGAGGCGGCTGCGGCGCGGGAGGAAGTCGAGCACGTATTGCAACGGAGTGTTGGAGATGAGCCCGCCGTCCCAATAGTGCTCGCCGTTGATCTCCACCGCCGGAAAGCCCGGCGGCAAGGCGGCGCTGGCCATCACATGCTTGGGACGGATGGCAATCGTATCGTTGTCGAAAAACGTAAGGCTGCCGGTGCGCACGTTCACGGCGCCTACGCTGAAACGCATCGTCTTGGCGTTGATGCGATCGAAATCGACCAGGCGCTCGAGCGTGCTTTTGAGCGACTCCGTGTTGTAGTAGCTGGTGAGCTTTGGGAATGAGATCCAATCCAGCATCGGCCGCGGTGCAAAGAAGCCGGGCTGCCCGAACATCAACGCGGCGAGCGAACTCAACCGGCGCTCGGCTTCAGCCAGCGGGGCAAGCGCTAAAGGCCACGTTTGACGGCGAGACGTTACTTCTTCCCAGAAGCTGCGCAACTGTCCCACGCGGTTTTCGGGAGCGTTGCCGGCGATGATGGCGGCGTTGATGGCGCCGATGGAAATGCCCGCCACCCAATCTGGCACGTATTCGGAGGATGCGAGCGCTTCATAGACTCCCGCCTGATAGCTGCCGAGGGCGCCTCCGCCCTGCAGCACAAGCGAAACCTTTTTGTCGTAAGAGGCCGGCCGAGCCGGCAGGGAGCAGTCGGTCACGGTACTATATCCCTGTGCGAGCGGGACGATCAGAAGTCATTGCCAAGCTCCCTCGATCCGTGATGAGCCCGGGGAGCTAGAGCAGCGGTCTGGAAGATTTATTCCCAGATCTTTTCGAGATCCGGTTTGCACGATAGACGCTGTGATTCTCGCGCTGACCAGTTTTCGGTCGGCGCCATGCACCGCTCGTACCTGATCACGATCGAGGGCCGTAATCCATTTACGAAGAGAGAGCCTGCGCCAGGAGATCGAGCGCGGCGGCCGAAAACACGCGCATATTGGCGACACGGTCACTGTCGCCCGTCTCGAGCGTGAGCGCGCGCTCGACCGGCCCGCTCACGGCGAGGCAGCAATGCCCGGGCGCGTCGCCATAGCGATTGCCGATCGGCCCGGTTGCGCCGCTCTCGGCCAAGGCCCAGGTCGACGCAAAGCGTTCGCGCGCCGTTTGCGCCAGCAGCCGCGCATAGGGCTCGGTCGCGGCGCGCAGACCCAGCGCCGATATGTCGGCCAGATCGATGAGCACCTTGCGTGCGGTCTGGGTATAGACAATTGCGCCGCCGAGGAAATAGGCCGAGGCGCCCGGCATGGCCAGGAGCGCTGCCGAAACGAGACCGCCGGTTGAGGATTCAGCTACGACAATGGTATCGCCGCGCTCCTTCAGTAGTCGGCTGATCCGCTCGGCGCGGGGTAATAGATCCTGCATGGATGCTCACCTCGTCCGTTCTGAGCACGCAGGGCGCAATAAGCGAAGCGCATTGCGCCATTCATGCCTCACCGAATTCACCGGTCGCGGCAAATTCGCATGCCCCTTCCGGAAATATTCTCCGCCACGTCGCGGTGAAACAATGGGAAGTGCGGCCAGACGGCGCAATGCGCTTCGCTTATTGCGCCCTACGAGGTCTGATCACGATTAATTCAACGGCGGAATACGCTATCCTTGGCGCGGGTCATTACGCGCGGCACGAGCCCGTCGTGATGACGGTGCCTCGCGCCGCGCATGTCGCAACGGAGAAACGAGATGAGCGTGTTTTCAAGAAGAGCCGTCGGCTGTCTGGTCGTGGCGACCAGCCTGATGACCCTGATCGGACCGTCTTTGGCGCAATCCCAGGGGCCAGAGGGTCTGATCCGAGACCCCAAACAGCTGGTCCAATCGCTGCGTTCGGGTGGATACGTCATTCTTGTTCGGCATGGCGCGACATTCTCGGATCAAGCCGATACCGACCCCTTCAATTTCAATGACATCGCCAAGCAGCGCAATCTCAACCAAAAGGGCAAGGAGCTGGCGAAAGCATTTGGCGACGCAATCCGTCAGGTCGGCATCCCTGTCGGTGAAGTCTACACGAGCAATTTCAATCGAGCCTTCGAGACGGCAGTCCTCGCCGGATTTAACGACGTCAAGAAGACACCCGACCTGACCGAGGGTGGTCTCGTCGTATCGCCCGACGAAAATAACCGGCGTGCCGCGGCACTTCGCAACATGCTGGCGCGGGCGCCCGAACAGGGCAAAAACACGTTCCTCATCACGCATAAGCCCAACATCGTCGACGCCCTCGGCAAGGACTGGTTCGATGTGAAGGAAGGCGAAGCGTCGATTTTCAAACCCGAGGGTGGCAAGTATCAGCCGGTGGCACGCGTGCAGATGGAGGACTGGCTGAAGCTCGCCGTGGCCGCCCAGTAAGGGGCAACGCCACCGGCATCGCCGCGGTCAAATCGCGGTGGCTTATAACAGTCCATTCGCTCGCGCACGCGGACTTGCTGCAGCTGCGCTTTGCGGGGATGAGTTAGGGACGAAGCTCCCGTTCATTCCCGCGGAAGCGGGAATCCAGGAGCCACGGTCCGTGACTCTGGGTCCCCGCTTGCGCGGGGACGAACGGAGGGAGTCGGGCGGTTGTGCGCGACCTCCTTCCGTGTCGGCAAGGCGCGGTTCAAAGTCGATGAGCGAAGCAAAATCCGGGGCGTTTGGTTGAAGTACCTTCGCGCTGCGTGCTCGGTGTGCTCCCCTCCCCCGCTTGCGGGGGAGGGCTAGGGAGAGGGCAGGCAAGAAGATTTCGTGCTCGCGTACCCCCTCCCCACCCCTCCCCCGTAAACGGGAGAGGGAGCAGACCGAGTTCGTCGTTCGCGCTGATTCTACTTCACCTGCACGCAAGGAACATTTGCGTTCATCCGCCTCCGGGTGCGGAGGCGGGCTCAATGTTTCACACCGGGAATTTGGCAAACCTCCGTAACTCTACGTACCCGTAATTCTACGTAGCCCGCAGACAGCGGCGTGAAGCCAATCGCGCGGTCAGGCGGAGCTTGCTCGGACTTCGCATTCGTTCCGGCGTCGATCGTGTCTGCGAAGCGGCCTGCGCCGATAGCGTGTCGCTATGGAACTCGCGGCGTCATGCGCAAAGTTGGGGTCAGACTCAAAGCATCGTGCGTTGTCACTCGAGCGATACAAGCCTAAGATAATTTCGCTCACAAAATCTGTCAGTGGATTCTTGGCCAGGGGAGGGACAAGATGCCGCTACGCTCTTTCTTGAAGATCAATGGCGTGAATGGCGATGCGGCCGCGGACGCCTTCGAGGGATCGTTCTCGGTTGATGGTCCCGACACTGGAGCGCCGACGCCGCCTTCAGGCACTGCGCAGACGTTTTCCTTCGACGTGAACGAGCTCGAGGCCGCTGCCGCGGTGTCGAGCGACATTGTGTCGAGCGCCATGCTGTCCAGTACCGCAGCGTCGGCGGTCTCGACGGCGGTG
>Ga0137359_10005817_pt1 | contig 10192 bp, 9 predicted proteins | sample Mad1_40_16metaG_FD_108281 | JGI IMG/M metagenome (GOLD analysis project Ga0137359, IMG submission 108281) | Vadose zone soil microbial communities from Angelo Coast Range Reserve, California, USA - Mad1_40_16 metaG | ecosystem: Environmental > Terrestrial > Soil > Vadose zone | place: USA... | reverse complement strand
CGTCCGATGACAACGTGAATCTACGCCGTCGGCGTGGCAAGCGGAGCACGCCTGGATCGGGAGCGACCCGGATTCCTCCGGGTCGCGACGCCTCGGTCGATAGAGTCGGGGCGGCCGGATTTGAACCGGCGACCACACGCACCCCAAGCGTGTGCGCTACCAGGCTGCGCCACGCCCCGTGATTGCCGACGCCGTCGATGGCTACCACGCGACCTGCACCCCGCGCAAATTTCCGTCGTGGTCAGGAAGTTGACCGCGCGCACGTCGTGTCACGCGCCGCACTGTCAAGGCCCATTTTGGCACCCGCGCGTCACGTTTCCCGTCGGAACGAGTGGTCGAGTGTCAAGTTTGTACCGTTGCACGATGCTGTGTGCTCCGACGACGGCGACGAAATCGTGTTCATCACGACAATTGCGCGTGTGCATGCACGTGGCCTGCGCCTTGCTCCGACGGACACGCGCCCCGACGAGCGGGGCCCTGAGTAGCCGTCCCGTTGGACGCGAGAGGAGCCGCGATGATGAAGAGCCAGGTCGACGGAGAGATGTCCCTCGAGTCGTTGGCCGAGACTGCGAGCGAGGCGCGGCGCTTCTCGGTACGTGACAGCCTGAGCGACGTCCTCGGCCCCGTTGTCATCCTGCCGCAGCAATTCTTCGACGGCCCACGGCGCGACAGCGACTTCTCGCCGGAGAAGGCGCTCATGCTCGCCGTCCTCGAGGACGCGATCCGCTGCTTCCAAGAATATTTTCGGACGACGCGCGCCCGCCCCCGCATGTTGTCGCGGCAGGCCGAGCGCTGGATCCGCACCCGCGATTGGAATTGGCCCTTCTCCTTCAACAACGTCTGCGACGCGCTCGGCATCGATCCCGACTGCATGCGCGACACGCTGCTGCGCATGAAGTACGACCGCCTCATGGACGAGCGGCGGCCGCGTGCGCATCCCGCCGAGCCGGCTAGAATCGTCCGGCTCTCCGCGCGTGCAAAAGGCGGCAAGCGCTGAGTTGACCACCGCAGGCGGGCGATCGCGGCCCATCTGCTGCGTTGCTCCCTCGTTCGCTTGTGCGGCATAGCTCCCGCTATGCCTCCGCGCTCACTCGGTCGCGCCTTGCATCTGGGCCACGCTCACCCGCCTGCTCCGCGGTCGTCGCGAACAGATTAGGTGGCGCCGGGCGCTTCGCGCCGGCGCGATCAAGCACGCGGTTACGAAGTGTCGTTCGCTTCCCCGACAGTGAATGCGGCGCGGGCGCCTCGCGGTCGAGGAGCTCGGCGCGGCGCACGCCGTGGCTGTCGTCGGACGACGGGCGTGTTGGCGGCGGCGGGTGAGAACTGGGGCGCGGGGACGTAGAATTTGCGCGCGTGCGCGTGTGTTGGCGGATGCGTCGAGGTCTGCATGCGCCCGCGGGAAAACATGAGCGCGCCGGCTGCCGTGCGCGCGTGCCGGCCCGGCGCACCCGTTCTCACCCGCCGCCGGCGCGGGCAGTCGTCCTACGTCTTTCCGCGTGAACTACGCGCAGGGAGCTACGACGGGTTGATGGTCTTTTTGAGGACCTGGCTCGCTTTGAAGGTGAGGACTTTGCGGCCGGTGATGATGATTTCTTCGCCGGTTTGCGGGTTGCGACCCTTGCGTGGACGCTTTTGGTTGACGACGAAGTTGCCGAAACCGGAGATCTTTACTTTGTCGCCGTGCTCGAGGCGAGCTTTGATGACTTCGAAGATCGATTCGACGACCTCCGACGCTTCTTTTTTCGAAAAGCCGACCTTCTCGTAGATCCGCTCTACGATGTCGGCTTTGGTCATCGTCGCGCCCTTTTGCGGCGCGCCTGCTCCATCGTTCACCGGCGCACCTCCACGGGGACGCGGTCCACGAGCCGCGCGACGAGGTCCTCGTGCACCGCGTTCACCTCCTCGTCGGTGAGGGTTCGGTCCGCGGCTCGATAGGCGATCGAGTACGCGATGCTCTTCTTGCCCTGGGGGATCGGGGCTCCGGTGTATTGGTCGAACACCCGCACTTCCTCCACGAGAGGTGGTGCGACTTCGCTTATCACGTCGAGAATCTGCTGCGCTTGGACACTGCCGTCTACCACGACCGCGAGGTCCCGAAGAACGGCGGGGAATCGTGGAAGTGGCCGGAAAACAACGCGGCGCGGACAGTACTGAACGACTCTGACCATGTCAAGTTCGGCGACCCAAACGTCGCCGTCGAGGCCGCGCGCGGTCACGACGTCGGGGTGCAACGCGCCCGCGACACCGCAGAGGACGCCGGCGATCGTGACCCGCGCCGCCTTCCCGGGATGAAGATATGGCGCGTCGCTCTCCACCGCCTCCCACCGAACGGGGGCGAGGCCGTTGCGCTCGAAGGCGAGCGCAACGGCACCTTTGAGATCGGCGAACGTCGCCGGACGCGCCGTCTCGCCGATGACCGCGGGCGGCCATTCACCGGCGAGAATCAGGCCGAGCGCGTCGTTCTCTTGGTACCGTTCGCCACTGCGCGCGTACACGCGTCCGAGCGCGTAGCCGGCGACCAGCGACTCCGCCTGACGCCGATTGACGTCCAGCGCCTGCAGGAGTCCCGGCAGGAGACTACGACGCAGCTCGGCGGCCTCCGACGATGGTGCGTTCTGCAGCGCGACGGGCTCGCCCGGCAAATCGGGTAGGCCCGAGAAGAGACGATTATCCTCTACCGCCACCATCGCGAGGCTGATCATCTCGTTGAAGCCGGCGGCGCGGAGCGCCTGCCGAAGCTGCTCCTCGATGTCGCGATTCGCCCCGCGGCCGGGTCCGGCGGCGACGATCGCCGGCATGAGGGCGGCGATCGAGTCGTAGCCGGAGAGCCGCGCGACCTCCTCGATCAGATCGACCTCGCTCTGTAGATCGGTGCGGTGGCTCGGCGCGACGACGCGGAGCGCGCTGCGACCCCCGGTGACGGCGGCCCCGAGCGCCCGCAGCGGACGCTCGATCTCTGCTACGGTGAGCGCCGTGCCGAGGAGCGCGTTGACGCGCGCAGGTCGCACGCGAATCGCCGCCGGCCGAAGATGTCGCGCCGCTTGCTTGTCGATCGCGCCCACAGCGATCGTTCCACCAGCCGCCGCCGCGATCAGCTCCGCGGCACGATCGAGCGCCGCCGTCGTCGCCGTGGGGTCGACACCGCGCTCGAATCGATACGACGAGTCGCTGACGAGCCCGAGGCGACGCGCCGTACCGCGGATGCCCGGCGGAGTAAAATACGCGCTCTCGAGCAGTACATCGGTGGTGTCGGCGCGGATCTCGGAATTGGCGCCGCCCATGATGCCGGCGAGCGCGATCGGAGCTCGACCGTCGGCAATGACCAAATCGTCAGGGAGGAGCTCGCGCGTGACGCCGTCGAGCGTGATGAACGGCTGGCGGCTACCAGCGCGTCGGACGACGATCCGCCCGTCGGCGATCCGCGCCAAGTCGAACGCGTGGAGCGGCTGCCCCCGCTCCAGCATGACGTAGTTCGTCACGTCGACGACGTTGCTGATCGGCCGCATGCCGACCATCGCGAGGCGGATCTGCATCCACGGGGGCGACGGCGCGACACGCACGCCGCGAACGATGCGTGCCGCGTACCGTGGACAGAGGTCCGGCGCGTCGACGTTGACGCGCACGGCGGATGCAGTCGGCGGATCTTGCTCGCGAAGCGTCGGCGGCGCGACGTGCAGCTTCGCGCCGGTGAGCGCCGCGATCTCGCGCGCGACGCCGAGCACGCTCAGGCAGTCGCCGCGGTTGGGCGTGATCGCGAGATCGAGCACGGTATCCGCGGCGCCGAGGTACTCCATGAGACGCCGTCCGACAGGCGCGTTCGGCGGCAAGATCATGATGCCGTCGACGCCGTCCTCCGGGAGATCCAGCTCGCGGCTCGCGCACAGCATCCCTTCCGAGACCTCACCGCGAATGGTGGCGCGCTCGATGCGCCGCGCGCCGGGAAGACCGGTCCCGGGCGGTGCGAGCGCGACCTTGTCGCCCGCCTGCATGTTGCTGGCGCCGCAAACGACGCGGACGATCTCCGCGCTGCCGCGGCGGACGGTACAGAGTCGCAGGCGATCCGCGTTCGGATGCTTCTCGACGGCGACGAGCTCGACGATCTCCACCGGACTCCAGATGGGCTGGTGCTCCTCGAGGCCCTCGACCTCGATGCCGGCCATCACCAACGCGTCGCAGAGCTCGTCGACCGGGAGCACGAGCTCGACGAAGTCTCGCAGCCAATTGAGCGTGAGTTTCACCGCGTGCCCTCGCGACTCAGAATTGGCGCAGGAAGCGCAGATCGTTCTGGAAGAGGAGACGGATGTCGTTGATGCCGTACTTCAGCATCGCTACGCGCTCGATGCCCACGCCGAACGCGAACCCGGTCACCGCCTCGGCATCGTAGCCGACGGCGCGGAAGACCGCCGGATGGATCATGCCGGCACCGAGGATCTCGAGCCAACCGCTCCCCTTGCACACGCGACACGCGACGCCCGCGACCTCGCGCGTCCCGCCGCAAATCACACAGCTGATGTCGATCTCCGCGCTCGGCTCGGTGAACGGAAAAAAGCTCGGCCGAAAGCGCAGCCGGCTGTCGTCGCCGAACATCCGCTGCACGAACAGCGACAGCACGCCTTTCAAATGCGCGAACGTCACACCGCGATCGACGAGAAATCCCTCGACCTGGTGGAACATCGGCGAGTGCGTGACGTCGTCGTCATGGCGGAAGACCGCGCCGGGCGCGATTGCCGCGATCGGCGGCTCCTGATTTTCCATCACGCGGATCTGCACCGGCGACGTATGGGTGCGGAGGATGTGCGTCTTGTCGACGAAGAAGGTGTCGTGCATGTCCCGCGCGGGATGGTCGCGCGGAATATTGAGGGCCTCGAAGTTGTGGTACTCGTCCTCGATGTGCGGCCCCTCGTAGACCGAGAAGCCGAGACTCACGAGGATGCTCACCGCCTCGTCGAGGGCGGCCGTGAGCGGGTGGGCGTGTCCGTAGGGCCACGTCCGTCCGGGAAGCGTGACGTCGAGGCACTCGCCCTCGAGCTCGGTCTTCCGACGTTCGGCCTTCCAGCGCTCCCGCAGGTCGTCGATGCGCTGCTCGACGCGACGTTTGAGGGCGTTCGCGAGCTCGCCGATCGCGGGGCGCTCGTGCGGCGCGAGCGCGCCGACGCCGCGCATGACCTCCGTCAGGCGCCCTTTGCGGCCGAGGAACGCGATCCGCGTGCGCTCCAGGTCGTCCTCGGATCGACACGCATCGAGCGCCGTCTCGATCTCCGCGCCGAGCGCCTCCAACGTTGCTCGCATTTCGACTCAGCCCCCGTGCGCGCGGCGCGCGGCGCGCGCCGTGCTCCGATGGGCGTCGCAGCGCGAAGTGAATTCGCGCTGCTCCCTCGCGCGGCTACGCCGCGCCTCGCTTGCGCGAAGTGAATTCGCGCTGCTCCCTCGCGCGGCTGCGCCGCACCTCGCTTGCGGGACTACCCCGCGCGTCGCGGCGCGAAGTGGCCGGGCGGTGCGTGCAGGCACGCTCAGGCGGCGGCGATACGCGCCAGGTCGCCGAACGCGCCGGGATCGCGGACCGCGAGATCGGCGAGGACCTTGCGGTCGAGATCGACGCCGGCTTTTTTGAGTCCTTGGATCAAACGGCTGTAGCTCAATCCGTGCAGGCGTGCGGCGGCGTTGATGCGGACGATCCAGAGACTGCGGAAGTCGCGCTTGCGGACTTTGCGGTCGCGATACGCGTAGACGAGCCCCTTCTCGACCGTCTCGCGTGCTTGGCGATAGCCACGCCGACGGCCGCCGACGTTGCCCTTCGCGAGCTTCAGCAGCTTCTTGTGACGGCGCCTTGTCTTCGTACCGCGTTTTACCCGTGGCATCGCTGTCGCTCCCTTCCGGCTGGTCTTGCGCTCACATGTACGGGATCAGCCGCCGGACGTTGCGACTGTCGACGTCGGCCACGGTCGTTGCGTGGCGCAGATTGCGTTTCTCTTTGCGCGTCTTGCACGAGAGCTGGTGGCGTTTGAACGCCTTCGCGCGCTTGATCTTGCCGCTTCCCGTCACCGTGAAGCGCTTGGCCGCTCCGCGGCGCGTTTTCATCTTCGGCATGGGCGTGGACCCTCTCGCGGCTGCGAGCGCTCAGCGCGGCTGCAGCATCATCGACATGTTGCGGCCTTCGAGCCGCGGACTGAGCTCCATATTGCTCAAATCTTTGACCTTTTCAAACACGCCCAGCAGGAGGTCGCGGCCGATCTCGGGATGCGTGATCTCGCGCCCCCGGAAGAAGACGGAGACCTTCACGCGCTGGCTGCGCTCGAGGAACTTGCGGATGTGGCCGACCTTGAAATCGACGTCGTGCACGCTCGTACGCGAGCCCATCTTCACTTCCTTGACGGTGACGTAGACCTGCTTCTTGCGCGACTCCTGCGCTTTCTTCTTCTTCTCGTAGCGGAACTTCCCGTAATCCATGATGCGGCAGACGGGAGGCGCCGCGGTGGGCGCGATCTCGACGAGATCGAGCTCCTTCTGCTCGGCGATCCGCAGCGCGTCGGCGGTCGGCAAGACGCCGAGCTGGCCACCGTCGGCGTCGATCACCCGAATCTCGCGGGCGAAGATCTGATGATTGATGCGAACCTGCGCTTCTTTGACGCTTATGGGACACCTCCTGGCATGCCGGCATGCGCGTCGGCGGCGATGCTCGCGATGAACGTCGATACGTCGGTCGCCGGCAGCGCGCCGGCGCCGCGGCGGCGCGGCGCGACCGTCTCCGACGCGACTTCTTTATCGCCGATCACCAAGACGATCGGCACCTTTTGCAGTTCGGCCTCACGGATCTTGTAGCCGAGCTTCTCGTTGCGCAGATCAGCCTCCGCGCGCAGGCCCGCCGCACGCAGCTCGTCGAGAACGCGCGCGGCGTACGGGTGCTGTTGGTCCGTCACGGTGATGAGACGCACCTGCACGGGCGCGAGCCAGAGCGGGAAGTCGCCGGCGCAGTGCTCGAGTAAGATCGCCATGAAGCGCTCGATCGAGCCGAGGAGCGCGCGGTGAATCATCACCGGCCGCTCCTCCTTGCTCTCGTGATTGATGAAGTGCAGGTCGAACCGCTCCGGCAGCGAGAAATCGAGCTGCACCGTGCCGAGCTGCCACTCACGGCGCATCGCATCGAGGATACAAAAATCGATCTTCGGACCGTAGAATGCGCCGTCGCCGGGATGGATATCGAATGCGATACCGCGTCGCTCGAGCACCTCGCGCAAGATGCGCTCGGCCCGCTCCCACATCGCCGCGTCGCCGATGGAGCGTTCCGGTCGCGTGCCGAGGTAGATACGGCGCTCGGAGAAGCCGAAGAGATCATACGTACGAAAGAGCATCTCGACGACGCTCGTCACCTCGGCGTCGATCTGCTCGGGGGTGCAGAAGATGTGCGCGTCGTCCTGCGAGAACGATCGGACGCGCGTCAGCCCGGCGGTGACACCCGAGCGCTCGTAGCGATGGAGTCTGCCGAAGTCGGCGATGCGCAGCGGTAGGTCGCGGTACGAGCGCTTGCCGGCGGCATAGAGCAGGCAGTGGCTCGGGCAGTTCATCGGCTTCACCGCCATCTGCCGCTCGTCGGCCTCGGTGAAGTACATGTTCTCGCGGTAGTTGTCGTAGTGGCCGGAGCGCTTCCACAGCTCGACGTCGAGGATCTGCGGCGTCAGCACTTCATCGTAGCCGTACTGGCGGTAGAGGCCGCGGATGTAGGCGACGAGCGCGTTGTAGACGATCGTGCCTTTGGGGTGGAAAAACGGGCTCGCCGGCGCCTCGGGATGGAAGCTGAAGAGATCGAGCTCGCGCCCGAGCTTGCGATGATCGCGGCGCTTCGCCTCCTCGAGCATCGCGAGATGCTCCTTCAGCTCTTTCGGGGTCGGAAACGCGGTGCCGTAGATGCGCTGCAACATCTCGTTGCGCTCGTCGCCGCGCCAATACGCGCCCGCGACGCTCGTGAGCTTGAAGGCGCGCAGGCGTCCCGTCGACGGCACGTGCGGCCCGCGGCAGAGATCCGTGAAGTCGCCTTGCGTGTAGAGCGAGACGTGATCGTCGGGGAGAGCTTCGATGATCTCGACCTTGTAGTGCTCGCCCATCTCGCGGAAGAGCGCGATCGCGTCCTGGCGCGCCATCTCTCGGCGCTGCACGGCGATGTTCTCGCTCGCGATCGCGCGCATCGTCGCCTCGATGCGCTCGAGATCTTCCGGTGTGAACGGCTGCGCGCGTTTGAAATCGTAGTAGAATCCGCTCTCGATGACGGGACCGATCGTGACCTGCGTCTCCGGGAAGAGTCGCTTCACCGCGTGCGCGAGGAGGTGCGCGCTCGAGTGACGGAGCACGTCGATGCCCTCGGGAGAATCGGGAAAGACGGGCGCGACCGTCGCGTCGGCGCCGAGACCGCGGGAGAGATCGACGACGGAGTCCCCGACTTTCACCGCGAGCGCTTCGCCAGCGCGCCGCTCACCGAGGGCGCGCAGCGCCTCGCCGGCCGTCGTTCCGCGTGGCACCGCCACCTCCGCCCCGTTCGGCAGAGCCACTCGGATCCGGTCCTCGGTCATGCGGTGAGATGCAGGGGCTGGCCTGATAGGCACGGGCGGGATTGAACCGCCGGCCTCTTCCGTGTCAAGGAAGCGCTCTCCCACTGAGCTACGTGCCTGAAAATCGATAACAGATTGATTTGCCTATCAATCACTATTCAGAGTGTCAAGGCGCGAACGCCTCTCGGCGCATCATGCGAGCCATTCGTCGCTGCGAGATTGCCGTCGTGATCGCGATGCTCGTCGTGCCGAGCGTCGCGCGCGGCGACAGCGTGCCCGTCGCCACGCCGGCGCGCGAGACCTTCAGCGTCACGTACGTCGTCGAGATCGCGAGCGCGACGGCGACGACAGCGACGGTGCGCTGGGAGCTCGCCGGCATCGACGAGATCGAGCGCGTGCGCTTACGATTCGATCCCGAGCGCTTCGAGAACTTCGAGGGCAGCGGCGTGCTGGAGCGCCGGCACGGCGAGATCGTGTGGACGCCGAATGGGCCGTACGCGCACCTCACGTATCATGCCGTGCTCCGTCACCGGCGCGCGCCGGAGAAAGGATTCGACAGCTACATCGGCGACGGCTGGGTGGTGACGCGCACGAGCGATCTCTTTCCGCGCAGCGCCGTCCTCTTTCGACGCGACGTCGAGCCCGACCCGGAGTCGCGCGCGCGGCTCGCCTTCCATTTGCCGCGCGGGTGGGACGCCGTGACGGTGATGCCGGCCGCGGGACCGCGGGAGCTCGTCGTCGAGAGCCGTGGTCGTTTCGATCACCCACGCGGCTGGTTGATGCTCGGGCGGTTTCACCGCACCGACGCGACGGTGCACGGTACGGCGGTCACCGTCGCCGGCGTCCCCGGCGCCGGCGCTCCGCCGGAGCGCATCCTCGGGCTCCTCGATCGCGCTCTGCCGATCATGCACGACCTCCTCGGCGCGCGAGCGCGGCTCCTCATCGTGATCGGCGCCGATCCGATGTGGCGCGGTGGCCTCAGCGGCGAGGACTCCTTCTACATGCACGGCGACCGGCCGCTGCAGACTCCCGACCGGACGAGCCCGTACCTGCACGAGCTCTTCCACGTCACTGCGCCGTTCCGCCCGGCCTGGGACGCGCATTGGCTCACCGAGGGCCTGGCGGAGTACTACTCGATCGAGCTGCAGCGACGGATCGGCATGTTGGACGACCGCCGCTACGCGCAGGCACTGCGCTTCTTCGCGCGCTACGGCGTCTGGGGGCACGACTTCACGCGCGACCAGTCGCACGCGATCCACAACAACAGCGCCCCGCTCGTCCTCTACGCGCTCGACCGCCGCATCCGCCGCGCGACCGCCGGCGCGCATACGCTCGACGACGTCGTGCGCGCGATGGCGCAGGAGGGCGGCGTCGTCACGACCGCGCGTTTTCTCGGCACCGTCCGCCGTGTCACCGGCAAGAACTACGGCGCCTTTTTTCGCCGCCACGTCTACCAAGGCGAGCTCCCGCCGCTCCCGGACACCCGCATTGACCCCGAACCCGCACCCGCCCCCGCCCCGAAGAAATAGCGTCGCGCACACCGGCCGGATACCTGCCCGGCCCGCGTCGGACGAGGGCGGGGCGCGCGGCGACGTAGATTCCGATCTCCGGCGCCGCGCGCCCGGCCCTCGTCCGACGCGCGGTGGACCGCT
>Ga0137359_10005811_pt1 | contig 10200 bp, 4 predicted proteins | sample Mad1_40_16metaG_FD_108281 | JGI IMG/M metagenome (GOLD analysis project Ga0137359, IMG submission 108281) | Vadose zone soil microbial communities from Angelo Coast Range Reserve, California, USA - Mad1_40_16 metaG | ecosystem: Environmental > Terrestrial > Soil > Vadose zone | place: USA... | reverse complement strand
CGGTTCGGTGCGCCTGCTCGTCCTCGGCAGTTGCATAAGGCCCCGCAATATCGTGCGAGGTGGCCGACCACGTGATTGTGGTTACCCCAGCCGTGAAAGGATCATCAGAACTGCGGCGCGTGCAGTTGATGCCCTCTGCATCGCAAGTGTACATGGGCTTGCCGTCGCTGCGGGAAGCAAAAACGGTTACGTTGTCACCCGTGGTGGTTGGGCTACCGACATTCACTGAGGCCTCGCAATCATTATTGGCGTCGGCCGTCTTGTCGGAGGGACAGCTAATAGTTGCCGCACCTCCATGCTCCTCAACCGTTACGGTAAAGCTGCAGGCGCCGCCGCCGGTTTCGGAAGTGGCGTTAACTACCGTTGTTCCCACTGGGAAGAACGAGCCTGAAGCTGGCGTGGAGGAGACGGAACCGCAACTACCCGAGCTGACCGGAGGATCATAGTTTACGTGCGCTCCTCGTTGTCCGCCTTCGGTGGTATTGGCAGGCGTTGTGATGTTGTCCGGGCAAATGAGTTGACAAGTTGCATTGCCATTACTTGCAGTGACTGTGTATTGAGCCGTCGAGGTATTATTGTCGGTATTCGGATCGGTCGTGGTGCTGGAAACCGTTGCTGATGTCTGGTAATCACCCGGCGTGGCGGAGCCGGTGTTGTAAATTGCTGTGAATTCTGCCCGATCTCCGTTTGTTAAAGCCGCCATGATGCAGTCGTTTGCGGGGCCGTCCCCCACCGGTACGCACGGCGGACCAGAATTTTGTGTGAACTGAACCAGCGTGCCGCCAGCCAGGACTGAGTCAGCAAGATGGACGGCCGCCGCCGGGTCTGGGCCCGCATTGCCGACTATCAGGGCGAACGAAATATTGTCGCCCGACGGAACTGACGCGCTCGCACTATGAACAACTTTCTGAATGAAAACGTCCGCAACGGGATTGGCCGCTTCATGCACCGTAAAAACAGCAGTCTGGCGAACGGCCCCGTTTGAGCGGGTAAGGTTCACCTTCCATGCCCCGCGATTATCGATCGTCTGGCCATTCACGTCTGAGGTTCGGGTTGCAGGCAACTGGTAGAGATACGTAGTCGTATCAACCGTCGACGCGTCGTTCGATTGCCTAACAAAGCCCGCCGGGTCAACCCACAGCACCTTCCACGGAAACACGGTAGCTGGTACACCAGAAGCTTTTGCGCATACAACGTCGCCCAGAAAAAAATCGGACTGTGGCGCGATGCAGTCACTGTTAAAAGTTGCAATGCCTTCGGGCGAAGCTTGCGGGACCGGCAAAAGCGGCATGAATATGGACGACGAGGGGTTAAGAATTGCAGGACCGGAAACCGCGAGCGAAGCCTTTTTGTTAAGATCCGGGGGCTTTACGGAGTTGTAGCTTGTCTGCGAATTACTTCGCGTCGGCAGCGAACTCGATCGCGCAGAATAGAAGGGCATCGCGACAACGGCGACCGCGATAATGAAGGCACCAATGAGGACAAGATATCTGAGGTGCGTAGAATGTCGGCGGTCGTTTCGCTTTTTCATGGGCTTTCTCCTTTGGCTTTCGACACAAAGATGCTGGCGGTGTTCGAGTTTTCGTTCATCGATATATATACGAGTGAGCGCTCGAATAATGCGTACGGTTATTAATGGCTAAGGACAAATATCCTGGTTTTTTTCCACATTCCCGCAATCAGTCAAGAGATTGAATCGATCGCCGGAACAGCAGGCCATATTAGCGGGAGTGGCTGCCTCGATTCGATCGAAATGAAAAGGACAAGTCTTTCTTGAAGTTGGAACCCCAAAATTGAGGACGGCTTAATACAAGATTTTTTGCATCGTGTCAACACATTTGTTGGAACTGATCAAAATTATGACGCGCGCCCAGGGAGCGGCAACCTCGCAGACTGCCTGGATACTTAGGCTGGGCTATTTCCGCACAAAGCCTCGGCCAACCAAAGTATTGAGAACTATTCGGGCGTTTGCCTCCGCTGAATTGCCAGAAGTATCCAGAATGATTTCAGGATTGAGGGGAGTCTCGTACGGATCGTCGATGCCCGTGAAGTTCTTTATCTCGCCGCGGCGCGCCTGGGCATAGATACCTTTTGCATCCCGGCGCTCGCATTCTTCCAGAGGCGTATCAACAAAGATTTCGACGAATTGGTCACTTCCTACCATGTTCCGCACATCATTGCGGGTCGCCCGGTAGGGACTGACAGCCGCACATATGGCCACGCCTCCATGTCGCACAATTTCCGCAGCGACGAAGCCGATGCGGCGGATGTTGACGTCACGATCCTCTTTGCTAAAGCCCAGTCCTTTGGAAAGATGCGTTCGCACTACATCTCCGTCCAATAAAGTGGATTGGCGGCCATTTTCGAGCAACAGCTCGGTCAAAACTTCGGCTGTAGTTGATTTGCCGGCGCCGCTCAATCCGGTGAACCAGATGCAAACTCCCTGACGATGGCGGGGCGGATAAGCTTCGCTGAGTACTCGAGCGATTTCCGGCCGGCTAAACCATTCAGGCAGTTCGCGCCCTTTCTGCAAATAGTCTTCACGCACTTCAGTGCCTGAGATTGTCAGGGCCGTCGTCGCTGAGTTGCCGGTCATTTCCTTGTAGCCCTCGTTCGGGAAATAACCCAACTCCTGGAAGGGCAATACGCCGACGCCCAGCTCAGCACTGAATTGCTTAACTAATTCCTGGGCATCATAAGGACCGTAAAAAGGCTCGTCCTTGGAATTTTTTCCGGGGCTCGCATGATCTCTGCCGACGATCAGATAGTTCGCGCCATAGTTGCGTCGTATGAGCGCATGCCAGAGCGCCTCTCTCGGTCCAGCCAGTCGCATGGCCAGAGGCAGCAACGCCAGGAGTATTCGCCCTGGATCATAATAACGTTCAGCGAGGAGCTTGTAAGTACGCACACGCGTGTAATGATCGATGTCGCCTGGCTTGGTCATCCCTACTACCGGGTGAAGCAACAGCACACCGTCAACGTCGGCGATTGCTCGCTTAGTCATTTCTTCATGCGCTCGATGCAGCGGATTTCGTGTTTGAAAAGCCACGATGTTTGGCCGTCCAAAGCCCTCCAGTCTGTTTCTAACTTCGGCCGGAGTCAGACGCAGGTCTTCGAAATCGTAGTATCGCGGCGAGTTCAACACGCGCAACCGACCGCTCAAATTGAATTTGCCCCAACGCTGCATTTCTGATACCAATGGATGCTTTGGATCGCGGGTGCCGAAAACTCTTTCTGAGGTCTCGTCCAAATCCCAGGGATAGACTTCCTCGACTGACAAAATCGCAAGCAATTCGTTTTTTGAGTTGCGCAGTGCAACATCCTTATCCAGATGAAACTCCGCCTCTGAACTAACTGGCAGGCTCACCGGAATCGGAAAGATTTGACCGTCCCGTAAACGCATCTCTTCCAGGATTCGCCTGTAATCCTCGCTGCCGGCGAAACGGTCCAGCGGAGAGAAAGCGCCGCAGGCCAGCAATTGCAGATCGCATGAGGACCGTTCGGAGATTTGAATCGCAGGCAGACGACCGGCATACGCGATTAACTCGTTACGTTCTCCGGCTGGGACCATGAGGTCCACCAATTCGCCGCCATAAGGTTGGATCGATTTGGAATCAGTTATCGCAATCAATTGTTTTGACTCGCAGAGAGACTATGATCAGCTTCCCGACACAGTGCTTGATAAAGGTTCGCGATCCGTGGATCGACATTTTCCTCGGCCATTACTTCACGAAACTGCTGATGGCGCAGTTCATCTGAAATTGCCGTGATGCTACGCTCAATCAATTCTTCTGAGGCCGGAAGATGTAAGAACTCCAAGACCCGGCGCAGCTCAGCCCGCGGCGCGCTAAAGTAGATTTCGTAATGGGTGACGATTCGATCCTCTGGTAGGGTCGAATTGAGCGCCATCTGGTTATAAAGAAACCACAAGTTAAGTCCGGCGGCATTGGGTGTGTATTGGCGATCGCGCAAAGAGTAAAATACGTCAAAGGGATTTCTCACGCATATCACTGTCTTTAAGTTCGTGCCCTGGCCATACAGAAAAGGAGTCTTGAAGCTTCCCAGGCTGATCCAAAAAGGTAACGTCAAGCTGTTGCGTGGATCTTTCCAGCCCCAGGGTTCGTGAGAACGAAATTCTTCCAGCAAACTCTCAGCCTTAATCCGGAGATCGTTGAATCGCTCCTGTTCTGCCCAGCCTTCCGATGTTACCGGGGGGAAATCCCAGGTGCCGCCCAATTCTTTGAGGATTTCGTCGTTCAAATCGGAGAACTTTCGATGCTCCCAGTAGCCGCTCCGATTGTCCGACGTGGCTGGCATGAGATCATCTTCTTCACCCAGGTACAGACCGCAAAGTCGCAGTAGATTTGCAACTAGTGACGTTCCCGATCGATGCATTCCTGTAATGCAGGTGGGCATAAGCGTTCTTCAAACTAAGAGTGGTACGCCCTGCCTATCCTCGGTCGGACCATCCTTAGAAGTTTGGAAAACTGTTCCTCTTTGCGCGCGCTGATGACAGTATCGGGTCGCTTGAGCGATAGATCGCAGTCTATCTGCGCACAACAAGGTGCGTCAACAACCAGGATAAGACCTGAGCCAGGATTAGGCAGTTCCCATGCTTGACCCGGTCAATGGACGCTTGTACATTCGATCCTTCAAGGACCTTTGTATATTGGAAGCCGTCGCGGTTATCAGAATGCCTCCAGTGTCTTGTAATTAGGATATGAATGCGTAAGTTCAACCCTCTCAATCATCCCATCTTTTTCTCATTTCCGTTAAGGCTTGGTCCGGCGTACTGGGCGGTCCACGTGCCGTTTGCAATGACGCTCGTAGATCTATTGCGTCCCAGGGTGATTGTGGAAGTGGGCACATCTGACGGAGTTTCCTATTGCGCGTTCTGTCAATCAGTAAGAGAGCTGCGGCTGGATGCGCGCTGTTATGGCATCGGCAATGCCAAGCTCGGAAGAGGCGACGGCGCTAAGCCTGAGGTGGTGTTCTCAGACTGGAAAAAAGCGCACGACGATTTGTATGCCGGCTTTTCTCTACTGCTTCCAGATCTAACATCCGACGGAACCGACCTCTTCGACCAAGACTCAATCGACCTATTGCACCTCAACGGCAACCTTTCGTACGAATCCGCCCGGGCCGAGTTTGCCGCCTGGCTGCCAAAACTCAGCAGTAAGAGTGTTGTGCTATTGACCGAGACGAACCTTCATCAAGGAATGCCCGGAATGACCAGATTCTGGGCGGAACTAAAACGCGACTATCCGCATTTTGAATTTGGGCATGGGCGCGGACTGGGCGTGGTGGCGACGGGCAAAGACGTCGCCGAAGAAATTCGTCCTTTCTTGACAGCTCGCGAGCCGGAACTCTCGGTGGTGAGAGAGTTTTTCCGGCAACAGGGTCAGCGACTACAAGTTTCTTCGAACGGAGCCGCAGTCTTGGGTAGCGGCGGAGACGACCAGCTAACGACCACTGAACGCAAGATAGAGTTGCTATCCGCCGGTCTGGAGGCGAAAACCAGGGAAGTCGAGGAGCGAAAGAAAATTTTCGAGGTCGCCGTCGCGGAGTTGCAGGCGATACAGCCGATTTTGGAAGCTACTGAAGAAGAATTAACGCTTACTTATAGAGAGCTGGCTCAAAGATCCACTGACTTTGTCGAGGCCTCAACCCAGCTGCAAGCGATTGTCGCCTCCAGAGCATGGAGATGGGTCAATCGCTATGGTCACATTAAGAATTGGCTAATGGGCAGCCTCCGACGTCCGCGGCGCCAGCGGGCACGGGTATCGCCGCCACCCGGCAGCGGGTTAAGAGTAGGTATCGACACAAAAATTCCCGACCCTATTATCGTTGGCAAAGGAACCGCCCTTTACGTCTCCGGCTTTTGCTATCACTTCGAGCAGAAAATAAAGAACCTGCAATTACTAGTTGACGGCCAGGCGCAGCAGGCAAAGGCCTTCAATATGCCGCGACACAATGAGCCGGACGATCAATTTCCGGATCCTGAAGGTAACAGCTATCGAAGTGGTTTTTGGGCTATCCTCACTTTTCGCGAAATCGCGCAGCCGACGCAGCTGCCGCTGGCACTACAGGTCACCCTGGGTGACGGAACGATCTGCCGCGGGCAATTGGTTACTCTGAAGTTAAATCCCGGAACCGCAAGTCCTCAGAGATTGTCTTTGCGAGAGCCCCAAAGATTTCCGGAAAAACCGCTGGTGGCCATCTGCATGACAACCTGTAATCCGCCAATCGATCTCTTTACTCGGCAGATTGAATCAATCCGTAATCAAAGCCATTCAAACTGGGTGTGCGTCATCAGCGACGATAGCTCGCGGCCGGAGATCCTGGAAAACATCCAGGCGATTACAACCCAGGATAAGCGATTCCATATTTTTCCCGGCTCGGCGAGGCTGGGCTTTTATAACAACTTTGAGAGAAGCATTTCACTGGCGCCGGATGAGGCTGAATACATTGCGCTTTCGGACCAGGATGATTACTGGCATCCCGACAAACTGGAAACGCTACTTTCTCAATTCGATGAAAGTACCACGCTGGTCTACTCCGACATGAACATCGTGGACGAAAAGGGAACGCGGATCGCCAATACCTACTGGACGACGCGCCCCAACAACTTTACGAATTTTGCTTCGTTGTTAATGGCCAATACGATCACCGGGGCGGCTTCACTTTTTCATCGAAAGCTACTGCCTTACATTCTGCCTTTCCCTGAAAAGGTCGGCCATCCCTATCACGATCACTGGATTGCTTGCGCGGCACTGGCACTTGGCAAGGTCAAGTACGTTGACCGCGCCACTTATGATTATGTTCAGCACTCGGGCAACGCGCTTGGCCACTACGCGCCCGCCGAAAGAAGTCTGCGGCAGCGAGTTCGCGGGGCAATGCTGGCACTGATGTATCTCGGTAATTGGCTGCGGGTAAGTCTGGCGAATTGGCAATTAGTTTATTTTTACGATCTGATAAGAGAACAATTGATGTGTAAGGTGATCGAGCTCAGGTGCGGCGAGCAGCTTACGAGTGATAAGAAAAAGAGCCTCTCGCGCATCACGCACGTCGATGAATCGCTAACGGCTTTTGCCTGGATGGCCACGCGCGGATTGAAGGATGGCGGCCGGCGTCGTGAAACCCTGGGGGCAGAACAGGTTTTTCTGCTCGCCACCGTCTGGAAGAAATTTACCGACTTCAAGTTGTGGCTTGGATATGGGACAAGCGAAAACACGCGATACATTGCCACCGTGCCCCCGCTAACAAAACTCGCCCCCAGTGAGCCACAAGCCGCCACCGATCCGCCACCACTGTTGTTGCAGAGGTTCAGTCAGGTCCAGTTCACGCAACAGAAGATCGCCCCGCTCAGACTAAGAATCTCGATTGCGGCACCCAGGCGGATAAATCTCCTGATTCCGAACATCGATCTAAAGCATTTCTTCGGCGGCTACATTACCAAGCTCAACCTGGCGCGCCGTCTGGCCGAAGCGGGATTCAATGTCCGACTCGTGATTGTCGACATCTGTGATTATCTGCCTTCCGTATGGCGGCGTCAGCTGCAATTGTATGACGGCCTCGAGCAGTTGTTCGATAAGGTCGAAACCGTTTATGCCTATGATCGCAATAAACTTCTGACTGTCAGTGAAGACGATGTGTTTATGGCGACCACGTGGTGGACCGCGCACATCGCGCATCAAGCCACGAAGACTCTGAAGAAATCAAAATTCATTTATCTGATTCAGGAATACGAACCGTTCACTTTTCCGATGGGAACATTCGCTTCGCTGGCGAATCAAACATATGGCTTTCCGCATTACGCGATCTTTTCAACAGAGTTATTACGCGACTACTTCCGTCAGAACAGACTCGGCGTTTTTTCCGCAAGTGTTGGTAAAGGCGAACAAGATTCAATCTCATTTCAAAATTGCATTACCTCAGTCGGTGCAGTCAGGCTGGAAGAAATCGCCGACCGGACGCCTAAGAAACTTTTGTTCTACGCTCGTCCCGAAGCTCATGCGGCGCGGAACATGTTTGAAATGGCGAGCCTGGCACTCTCTGAAGCTATCGCAGCGGGCTACTTCCAGGGCGAGTGGGAATTTTATGGTATTGGCACGGTCGGAACTCTGGCCAACGTAGAACTATCCAACGGCGTTCACATAACCCTGTATCCGCGCCAAACGCAGGAAAAGTATCGCGAGATTTTGCGGGAGCACGATCTCGGTTTGAGTCTGATGTACACTCCGCATCCCAGCCTGGTACCGATCGAAATGGCCTCGGCGGGAATGCTGGTGGTCACTAACGCCTATGCCAACAAGACCGCGGAAAAGTTGCGGTCAATCTCTTCCAATATTCTGGCGGTCGAGCCGACGATTAAAGCCGTGACCCTGGGCCTGAAGGAAGCCGCGGCACAGATTGACGATTATGATCGGCGCGTCAAAGGCGCGGAGGTAGAATGGTCCACGACCTGGCAGGAATCTTTTGACGAAACGTTTATGGAGGGCGTCATGCATTTCATAGAGAGCGCTCAATCGTGATATTTACGTCCGAAGAAATCAATGAATAGTTCACCAGCCCAGGCTCAGGAGCTTACTCCACCCGACGAGTTAATGTTTGTGGGCGGCGGCCTGGAGGATTTCAACAAAGTCGGAGAGGCGTTTCTACGCGACTTTCAAATTCGTTGCCGGCTGAGACCGAACGAGAGAGTGCTTGATGTCGGCTGCGGCGTCGGCAGAATCGCAATACCGCTGACCGAGTTCTTGAATAGCGACGCACGCTACGAAGGTTTCGCGTTCAATTCCAAAGTTGGAAGTCTCGCTCGATATGCCGAAAGAAAACTTTCTGATCTCCGACCAGCCGCAGCCGCCGGCTAAAGCATCGAGAGTTGGCGTGAAGTTCCTCTTTGTCTCTATCTTGCTGGGACTATTCAAGCTCTGGCTCGTTAGTGGTGATGAAATCGTCGCGAGCTATTCACCGCACGATGCTTTGTGGTTTATACAGTCGGCTAAGCAACGGTATTGGCGGGGCCCATATGACGCCCCTTTTGGCGCCCCGTCCTTCATCAGACCGCCGGCATACCCGCTCTTTATTGCGCTGACGAAGGCGACGGGTTTTCCTTTACGGATCTCGACAGAACTTCTCTTTCTGGCCGCCGCGTTTGTTTTCGCCGTATCGATAATTAAGGCCGGAAAGTCTTGGCTCTTGGCGATCCTGCTTTATGCGGCCATCATATTTCATCCGGCGAGTTTTCAAGTCAATTGTAGGGCCACCCCTGATCCCTTTTATGCCTGCACCCTGCTAATCGCACTTGCCTTCATGATAATTCTGCTCTTGAAGCGCGACGACATCTATCGACTCCGATACGCCATACTGACGGGAGCTGTCCTGGCTATTCTCTGGCACATCCGTGAGGAGAGCGTAATCATTCTTGCCTTACTTGTGGTGTATGGACTGATCGCAGTTTTGACAGTTGGCGTTGGCAGGAAACCCCGATCTCCGACTCTCAGACAACTCGGTGTCATCGTATTGGTTCCCGCGCTCGTCATCCTTCTCGTATCCATAGCAGTCAATACTATAAATTATGCCAAGTTTGGTGTCTTTGCTGTTGATGGGATGTCCGGCCCTGGCTTTGAATCCGCGAATAAGGCGCTGTTGCGGATTCAGCCCATGCTGCCGCCTGTGCGCTTTGTTGCCGTCCCGCGGGAAGTGAGACTACGCGCGTATCAGGTCAGCCCTGCACTTCAAGAGTTGAAGTCCACCCTGGAGGGCCCAGTCGGACGTTCGTGGGCCAGCTATGCCAGAAGCGTCGGGGTCCAGGTCGACGGTGAAATCTCGACACCTCATTTCTGGTGGGCACTTAACAAAGGTGCTTATGATATTGGTTATAACAAGTCACCTGGCCAGGCGGACCAATATTTTCAACGGGTCGCCGATGAAATCAACGCTGCTTGCGCCGATGGCCGCTTGCAATGTCGCTGGGCATTCTCCAGTGTGCTCGATCCGCACTTGCAAACTTATTTGCCGTATTTTCCTGCTTCGTTTCGACGCATCAGCGGACTGTTTTTCCAGCGATACGAGCCTGCCGGTGCGTGGGATGAACGAAGCTTGCCGCCGGAAGTTCGCGAGCTTTTCGACGAGATGGCAAATCGTCGCGCGGCAGACACGACGCCTTGGATGGTGCATCTGAGCGGGTGGGCCGCGAAT
>Ga0137359_10005809_pt1 | contig 10201 bp, 8 predicted proteins | sample Mad1_40_16metaG_FD_108281 | JGI IMG/M metagenome (GOLD analysis project Ga0137359, IMG submission 108281) | Vadose zone soil microbial communities from Angelo Coast Range Reserve, California, USA - Mad1_40_16 metaG | ecosystem: Environmental > Terrestrial > Soil > Vadose zone | place: USA... | reverse complement strand
TGGACTTGAGGGGTGTGTCCAGTCTACCGCGAGGGATCTTGTTAAAGACTCGGTCCGTTGGAAGCGTAAGATAAACAGGACGAGCCTGACGAATGCTGTGAGCGGATCTAAATGGCGGATAAAGAGGATGAGCTTACGGATGTTATGCAGTCCGTCAGGACGCGGTCGATCTCGGATGCGGCAGTGGTCACATCGAAAACTGCTCCGTGAGACCAGGTAACTTGTTCTGCCGCTTTTTGATACGCATCAAATCTGAAGGGATATGGGTGTGAGGTAGGACACACTACCAATATCACGCACCTCCCATCACCGAGTGTATGGTGAAGCATGGGTTTATTCTTTTGTTGCTCAGTGCTTGGGACGCCCACTACATGGACGACTGGGACGTGCTCAGAGAAGGCTACAAAGAATCAGGGGGTGGGCAACAGCAGAAGCATACCAAGATACTACATACCACCAGCTAGTCCATTCATAGCACTTAGTTCACCGACGCCAAAGCTAGGAAAAGAGTGTCATGGCGAGCATGTAAACACGAGCGTACATGCATACGTGGTGAGAATGGCACCGACGCTGCCGTGCTTGACGCGGGCGTAGCCATCGGCAGCATAAGAAGCGTTTAGTTCATTACTAGACAGAGGTCAACACCACATGGCATGTAGGACCAACGAATGTGTACCAGTTGCCAACCCAGTCAATCTTGGGGTGATCTTCGACAAGGTCCTGCGAATGCGGTCAGGAAAGACAGTGGATATGTTAGCCAGCGTCAGGACAAACCAGAAATCCTGAATAGTGATTAGTGTAATATTCACGGCGAGAGAGATAAGAAGCGCACCTAAGTTAAAGTCACCGGGGACACCAAATAGTGACTGTGCGATTCACATTAGAACAACACCAAGAACAACACCAACGCAAGGAGGGTGGCGTGCCTGGACCCCTATCTGGGACAATCTCTCGAGCAGATATTCCCCGATGGTGATCGTGCTTTCTTGACCTTCGTGAGCCATGGTACTATAGAATGTGGTGGTGGTACGCCTGCAGCTTTTTTATATCCTGGCGCGATGTTCGGGTAGGAAGAATACGGGATAGACGGAACGGGCAAGGAGGGTCTGGATGTGGCCAAGGCTGGCCTCGTATGGCCTGGTTCGACGCTCTGGGGTGGCGCGGCGCAACTCGGCCTAAATATGATGTCAACTAGCTCCTGACGGAGATGAGTGGTTGTGTCTGCGCCCCACCTCAAATCACCGCGCTAAAGCATCTGGACTCGACCCCGTCTTGTCACTATCACGAGCGAACGACAATGGCGCATATCTACGGGTTAACCTTGAATCGTTGGATCGGGCGACCACATGTAAGAGCGGTGCTCTTGGAAAGAACTTGGCCGTGCGAACAAGTCCGCTGACGCTGTCGTAAATTTTGCCTCCTCTTTACGCACCCGTATTACTGTATTGTATTTGGGCATGGCTTTTGGCTGAAAGTACTATAAGTGATCCACTGTTCATCGTTCAAGAGACAAAACCTATAACTTTGTAATAGAACCCCCATATATTACAGGTCTTGATATAGCCTAGCTTAATCCCTCCTAAATTGAAGTCTAAACAGACCACAAATACCCAAGCAGAAACTGGATTCAACAACTCAGACTAAATCACTCTGTGTATTGTTGAGAGGTGATGTATGGTGGGCGCTAGGCAAAGCTCCTTTTCTGTTGTTAGAGCTTTAGGTTGCGTATAAAGAAAGCCTGAGGCGACAACGAAGCGCGCAAGATATTCTCGTACGTGAGTGAGGTTGTGTCCAAGGCTGCCTAAGCTAGAGGGAGGACAACGACGGAAGGATCGTATACCACTCTGTTTCTTGCTCATATTCATATTTTCGTGGCGATCTCTATCTGTATATCTGCCCATTCCCTGACTGCCTTGCTAGGAAGCAAGCTTTGTGGCGCTGTACCGCATCATTTGAATGTACCAATAGTCATATATACATACGCGAACTGTAAGGTTGACATGATGTCCTCTTGTCGCGAATCTAGTTAAGGTTGTCCGAATGAACGAATTGAGGACGTGTGTAGAGTAATAAGGGCATTTGCGAGATGGATCCTGATAGATAAATGGTACACGATGATCAAGAAAAACCCGTTCGGATGGACGGGTGGAAAATTGGGAGTGGGTGGGCCTATAATAGCGGGGTGAGTGACGGAAAAAGCATCGACGAGATAGTAGCAAGTACCTCCGTATTGAAAACGTACTCTGCGGCAGATGATTAGTTGGGTCGAGTCACAAATGGATCCGCAACTCACTCGATAGCGGTATCGCGTCTCCATCCGAGAACAGCAGATACAGGTACTTGAGCGTTTCGCCCTACGATCCGTCCAAAGTAAGTTTACAGCCTCAATGAAACAAGGGCACGGGGAAACCCACCAAGAAGAACGTCTCCATCTTATCCTCGTGCCTCACTGGCACCTCGTCGACATTCACGATGGTGGCGTACCCGCCACTCGGAATACGGCAATGTGTCTCGATCGCGCGGAAGATAGCCCAGCCGTATTCACGATAACGCTTATCGCCCGTGAGACGGAACGCGATGAACAGCGACTCGACCGTCTCCGGCCTATCGTTCGTGTTGTCAGCCTATCCGCCACGGAGGCGAGGGTCAAGACACAAACCGGAGCATGTATCGTGCGTCATATGCTCCTTTGATATACCAATCTGCGGGCGCACGAGAAAGATCAGTCTGCGACTTGTCGCTCGGAATCCTAAAGTGCGCAATCTCCGGCGCGAGACCCCTGCGGCGCAGATGAACGACGACCCTGAGAGGGGGGAACGAAAGGGAACGAACGTTTTGGTGTCGTGGGTGGCTACGCACGTGCGAATGAGTTCAATCCCAGTCGCCCAGTCACGTCTGCCGACCTCTGACAGCTCTTCGGGACGAGGCGGCACACTCACATCCTGCACGAGGGCCCCGGAGCGCGTCGCGCCGAGAAGGAGGTTTCCGCCGAAGAAGCACACGAGGAAGTCCTGCTTTGGCGTTAGCCGCCATAGACTAAGTGGAATTAGCGGCATGACTGAGAGTGAGGGTTAATCAGCAACTCACAGTTCCCCACCAGAATTGCGCTCGGGAATGAGCTCCGCAGTGTAGATCAGTCCAGACGAGAGGCTCTTCTGCACGAGGTGAGCGTGGATCGCCTGGACGGCATCTTCATACATCTAAAATTATTATTATTACGTGGTTGTGAAAAATGTTCGTCTACATGCCTCGCGATAAACGCCCTCTGTTCGATCCTTGAATTCATCAATATCGAGTCTGAATACCAAAATGAAAGAAACATATGAAACATACAGTTTGAATGAACTGCTTCCTGGGGGCAGATGTCAGCTCACCTCTTGTGATTCACGGAATAGAAACATACAGCAAGTACTCGTAGTAGGAATCGCCACGAGAACCGAGGCGAATAGGCGAAGTCATGAATCGGCCCTCACGAGTGCTACCAATCGACTCAGCTCTGATCAAGTTTCAACAAACCGTCGTACTACGTACTCCATGAAGATGCTCGCAAGACCCGGGGACATACGCGCAGCCCTAACCACAGCCATCGCCTATTGCACGCCCGCAATGTCACACCAAGCGAACAGCAAAGCCAACAAGGAGGCTCACTTTTTCGGCTTTTTCCCAGTAAATATCCTTGTCGGTGAGCTCGGAGAGATACCGGAACTCGAGCTGTATAGTCGACGCCTCCGCCGTGCTGACCAGTCCTGGATTACTTTCATCTGGTACGCCCTGACGCTTCTGGAGATTAACCATCGGCATTGGGAGCCCGGACGGCGTGTCGAACACGGGGAGCATGCGGTCTGCGAGATCCTGTGCGCGCGTTAGGTAAAGTGTATCACCTCCGGAGAGGTGATACGAAGAAAGCAGTCCGCCGAGCACGCGAATCGTCGTCTGCGAAATGAGTCGGACGTACACGGGCGGAACAGTGGGCGTACTTCGAAAGTGTTAAAGTTGGCATCGCGCTCAAATGACATCTTTTCCTCGACCCAACTGTGCGCGCGCCGGTATTCCGCATCGAGACCCATGATCAGCATCGTGTCGAGGGCGTCGACGACCATATAGCCTATCCCGCCAGCTTCGGACAGGTTTGTGCCCTTGCGGCTAATCGGATGGTATTCGTCTGCGCCCATCGCGTCCCTCTCTACCATCACCACCATCGGATTATTAAGCTGAACCACATGGTGGGAAATAAAGAATTCCACGCACCATATGCTTGCCACGCATGCTATTGACGCGTATCAGGTCGTGGAAACAAGCAGGACGAGGTGAGGAGGACGTACGCGGAACGCCGCGACGATAGCATCACGCTTCTCAACGTCAGCCTCAAGACCTATATACTCGCTCGGGTCCCACCCTGGCAATTTTCCGTGCTGTCCTTCGTCTTGGCCCAGCCAAATGCGGATAGCACGTCCAGTAAGTGCGGAGTACTAAGCGGCGGGACGGTCACGGCTCAGTTTGGCTTGGTTAGCGGATTGGGACTTTACCTGGTATATGAAGAGCGCGGTAGCTAGCACGACGAATAGCGAGAGGAATCGGGGCAGGTATCGACGCATGTTGGACCGCTGCTCGCTCGTCTGGTGAGAAACGACGACAACGTGACATGTGACGAGTGTATTTTGACAATGACGGGATTTACACGTACACGCTTATTATCCTCGGTCGCATCCGAGCTGGATATTGGAGGACTCGCTCTCCGTTTACGCATGAGGATGGTGTGAGTGGAAGATGGGAACGCTCGCGAGCGCTCACTCCAAGCTGGTACCTGGTACGGTTCCGTCGGACCGCCATCAATGTTGATGGGACGGGACATGGACAACGTCGGACAAAAAAGCGGTAAGCAAAAACGTACACCGTGGAAAAAGCTGATGTCATAGTCTCAACGTTGCGTGATAATGTACCGTGAGAGCACATACCGTCTCAGTGATACTTGCCCTCGCTTCCTACACTTGTCTTTGTCGAAAGTATACAAGTCAAGCCTTCACTCACTTGTGACATAGTGTGCAAGGGGAAAAAAATACGGTATTCCCTCCTGTGATATCTTCACGAGAGCCCAACTATACGCGGTTTCTCTCCCTCCACAACATGCCCCATCCCTGACTGCGACTCGAGTTTCATCTTCTTTTCCCAATGCTCCGCATCCACAGCGACGGCGCGCAAAAGGGGCGCATGCGCGCGCCGGACCTGCGCCGCATAGAAAACAATTTTCGCTGCGGTGCGCGGCGCACGTAGTTTAAACAGGGCGTGCAGATCCGATAAGGCCCACAGCGCGAGCGGTCCTCCGTCCTCGTCTTCTGTGATCAGTGGCGGGCGCAGAAGTGTAGCGGCATCGCCCAGCAGAAGGGCAAACGCCGCTTGACTGATGGTGCCCTACGGATGGTCTCAGTACCAGAGGTGAAAGGTGGTGCCGTGTAACGCACCGCGAAGCGCGAAAATACGTCTGTGGACGCAGACTCAATGCCGGGGAAGCGCGTCTCGTCGTCTCTGGAAGCGAGGAAAGGTACTAAACGAGAGATAAGGGAACTCGCGTCGGAGGAAGAGGCGAGCGGGTAGGCAGAAAGATGTCGTGATGCATACGCATATGCAACCCTCCGTCTGCAATTAGCACCAGGCCAGTCAAAAACGCGTATTAGTTAAAACTTACAGGATCGCGACAAGATTGTACGCCAGCGGAAAGGCTGGTGCGGTCGGAGAGGGTGTTGTTGGTGTAGCCAACAGGGATTCCGGAATAGTGATGAGGTCAGGAAGCTGCGCGGGACGTGAAGTTGGCGCATTGTAGGGCGTAGTCGACGAACGCGTCCACCAAGGCGCAGGAATGTCCTCCGCTAGATCTGGGCTTGTGAGGAGAGTTTTGGCCAGCTCGGACAGGGGATCTTGGACTGCACGTGTGAAGCGAGAGCGTTCTTCTGGTGTCAACACAGCCCAGATCTTATCTGCAGAAGCACTTCCTACAAACTTAATGACATGCTCTAGCGCAAAATGTAATACTCACCGATGTCGATACCCGACAGCCGCCGTTCTAGATCATCTGCATCGTCGTCATCACTTTGCTCTGGATAGGCAAACGGATCGTCGAGGCCGTCCTCTTCAAAGTGCTTGAGGAGTTCCAACATCGCCTTGCGTTCGGCAGCAGACCTTGATGGCTCTGTGCGGATGTCGGACGCGAGTTGATCGCGGTAGAATGCCTCGGAGCATTGTGAGTGCGCCTGAAAGGAATGTGAGTAAACCAACCTGACAAGCCGAAGCTTGCCCATACCTCGGCGCGAAAGCAAGAAAGCGAGCAGTATAGGATATTGCAACGGGGGCAAGCGTACCGAGAGAATTGTCGGCAACAGCTACGCGTGGCTACAGCGTTAGCAGTTCGGTCGAGAAGTCATAAGTGAAGATACATACACCCCACAGAAAGGTGTCTTGTCGTCTGGAGGATCGGACGAACTTGATGTCGCGAGCAAAGTCGACATTTCGGCGTGACCAACAGTCTGAATCAGCGCCGGTTCCACACCTCTGTTTCATGCCGTTCGCTGGTTCGCCACTCATCCTACTATGACACCCTCTAAAGCATGCCGCAAATACGCGGACCTTATCAATGAAATTTCTGGCAAGTGGATAAATTGGAACCCGTTAAAACTCATCGAGGTGTGTTCCTAATCACCACAAATTTGTCCCGATTTCACCTCACGTAGGTGGGAGATTTCGGACAGATAGACAAAGAAACAGGCCAGTTCTTCCGTGAGGGAAACATTTACAGGGACGAGCCCTTGGCATCAATCACAAAGGATTATCCTCCAGTGGTGTACGACCCAATTCCGGAATACAAGCTCGATTCGAGCTTCGCTCCACGCGTGCACACGCCTCGGTACGACATCAAACTAATACATCAGTGGTCGCTCGACTAATACTTGCCAGGGATTTTGGGAAATTGACTGATATTGTCTACCAATGCCAGTGGCAGTTCAGAAACGAACGCGCTGCCTTCATAGTCCTGCATCGCGCTCGAAAGATCAGTATCCCCGATGCGTTCCTCGATATGGCCCTTAAGAACGAAAGCATACGGGAGATCAGGGAAAAGAACGTTGTCACGAATGTTTGGTCATGTCCTGCATTCGCCATGTACATGTCCAACAAGTGTGAGTTACAATCTCATTTAAACGAAAAGTGAATATGAAGTTGATCGAATGATACCTCTGTAGCCGGCGAGCACGTTAAGATCGCTCTGCGCGCAGCTGAAGCGGGATCCGGGAAGGAGACAGGTTGGTATGCAGAGGGGAACGTCGGCGTGTATCAGTTCGGCAGCCTTCCACACGAAGGCTACCAACCACTGTACCAGCTACAGAGGATTCAAAAGAGAAACAAACAACCAAGGCGAGATGGAAGAGATCCCAATGAGATGTTGTAAGTGGGTGATATATTCCGATCACACCGATCCTGAGCAGTTTTAAGCTGGGGCGTTCCGGACCCCCCTTGGAAAGACCTCAACGACGATGGGGAAGAGCTGCCAAGCGATAACGAACAATGGGTGAGGGTGGCACTCCAATTTTTGCAGAAGGTTTCAATTAATGACGAACTCTAAAGGACTGTGGGGACAATGAAGATGACAATGACGACGACGACGAGTTGTTCCTCCCCTCAGCCCTTCCACAGTCCTCCTTGAACGCTCATCTCCGCCGCCAATGAAATCTTAGCCCTCGGCCTGAACACCAAACTGGATTATTTACCTCTACTTTTACTTGTATAGATGCTCGAAGGACTGCCGCAAGAGTTATACACATGTAGTGTCTGTCATAACCCACACCTAACCGTACTTCAAGCGTAGATGTTGACCACGTGTCCCGCAACATGTCCTCCTTGTTCCTGCTATTCGGCTACATTCCCTTTTCGCCACAGCCTGTGAATCTGTGTCTACTACTCCATTTCTCAAACTCGCCCAGCAGGTGAGTTCAACTGAATCAGCACCGTGTGGCCTCACACACTCTATAGATAACACAGATCACTCACACGCCTTTTCTTAGAACAACGTTCGAATTTCTGATCTGGAAGATAACGAAGACGAGTACGACCTACCGCCAGAATCGCATGCTGTACTGGACACCGAGGTTGCTAGAGTCCCGGGAAGCGTCCATCATTCCCTGCACTTGGCTTCTCATTCGATTCAAGGCTTCTGGTCCGTCTATCTTCCATGAAAACACCCGCCAGCTTCGTGTATTTGTTATGCCTGTGGCATGAGCCGTCTCCACGAGCGACTGATAGAACCTTATTCGGCTCTCCTAAGCTGGCACAACCTTAACGGCTTCTTTCTCATGGAGGAAATTTTCGTCGACGCAGCTGCGGCCTGTGGGCAGCTATTGCCCTACTTTTGTGACTTATAGGCTTCGGCGTCGTCTTATGAAATTTCCCTTTCATTCTCGATCCGCAGCTTCCTCGTGGTGGCCGGATGTGGTGTAAAGTGACCGCGATCTAATGATGCTGGTCGCCGTACATATAAACGACGTGTTTGTCAGCGCTCAGTACGCGGATCTCACGATGCCCTTTTCTCTCCCTTGGTCAAAAGAGCACGCGCAACGCAAGTACATTGATCTGATCAAAGAAGCGTCCGCAAAGTGGGCCAACTGGGACCCACCAAAACGCGTTCAGGTTAGCTTCGCCCGACCGTTCATCCACGCACTTTAATCGTTCTCCCACCGATAGGCCGGAGACTTCGGCACAGTCAATAAGAAGACAGGAGAGTTCCTAGTAGAGGGGAATATATACATGCACCAGGAGATCGCACCAATCGCCAGACAGTATCTTCCGTTGGAGACGCCTGAGACTGATCAGTATCAAATACACTCAGATAATGTGCGGGGGATTGACATAGGAGCGCACATTGGAGCGTGAGGCTTGAATCCGACTTTATTGTTAGTTTCTCACTAAAATTTACAGAACTGTGCATGCCGCTCCGGACCTCGTTTTCAGGAGCCGGTGGAAATTCAACGCCAGGCGTGGCGCAATATTGTTAATGTTCAGACCACGACTGATATGCGTTCCGGACGCATTCCTTACTGAGGCTCTCACTATTCCTACTCTCAAAGGCAAGTCCGTGGCACATCACGCATACGAATGCCCCGGCTTCTACATGTACTTGTCCAATAAAAGTGGGTCATTACTACTTAACAAAATCCTAGTACTGTCTATATCAACGAGTAATCGCATCCGAACCAGCTAGCGAAACAGTGACTGTCGGCTTGCGTGCGGACGTGTCCCCAGGAGTCGCCGTCAATCCGGCAGTGAACATTGGTTGGCTGGCTGATGGGTGTACCGGCGTCCACCAGCAAGCATACCGACCTGGTGCGATTTACACACCGCTCTTTTCCCTCAAGTCCCTTCGAAAACCCTTACTGAGACGGGGTGGGTCCACCCCAGGGCCGGAATCGTGAGTGCCCATTCCCGCTATCCCATTCTATGTGTGCTCACGATGTGATCTTAGATGGGAAGATATGGATGTGCCATGGAACGATCTAGACGAAGATGGTGCAAGTGAGCCAGAGGAGGACGATGATGACTTCGAAGGTGGTGACGACTGAGTCTCACTTTTTTTTGAAACCATTGAATCGTGTGAATTGAGGGTGTTCTGTGTGTTCCTCACGGACCCACCCAGGAATTCTGAATATGTAGCAAAGTCTTTTATTATCTGCAATAAACACGGAACACGATTTTGCGAAATGTCAAATGACATGCATAGATATCATACAGATGCCATACATTGACACTCCCAGTCAAGGGCGAACAGAATCATGATCTACTGCTGTGACTACCCAATTTCGACATTAATAATTTTGATATCTTCGTAAGGTTTGTCCGCCTTGTTCGTTTTTACATTCTCTATCGCATGTACGGTTTCCAGCCCAGATAGCACGCGCCCGAAAATGGTGTGTTTCTTGTCAAGCCATGTGGTGGCATTTGTAGTAATGAAGAATTGTGACCCATTCGTGTTCGGTCCCGCATTTGCCATGCTCACAGCGTACGGCCTGTGGATACCAGAAAAAGGTAAGCGACCCAATTGTCTGGGCAGAAGGGGAGGCATACCGATCGTGCCTGAGGTCATCAGAGAACTCGTCTTCGAAATCACGGTCCCAGATGCTCGTTCCGCCGGTACCGTCGCCGAGGGGGTCGCCTGTCTGGATCA
>Ga0137359_10005803_pt1 | contig 10208 bp, 9 predicted proteins | sample Mad1_40_16metaG_FD_108281 | JGI IMG/M metagenome (GOLD analysis project Ga0137359, IMG submission 108281) | Vadose zone soil microbial communities from Angelo Coast Range Reserve, California, USA - Mad1_40_16 metaG | ecosystem: Environmental > Terrestrial > Soil > Vadose zone | place: USA... | reverse complement strand
CTTCACCTTCCGTCACGGGGTTATCGAGATAGTTCGTCGTGATGATCGTGGTGCGGTTCTCGTTATAGCGTGCGTTCAGCACAATACCGACGATGTCGCGAACCCAGTCCGACGGCTTGCTCGCGCCGAGATCATCCAGCACCACAATTTCCACTGTTCGAATCGGCTCGAGAATTTTCATCTCCGTCGATTCGCTTGCCGGATTGTAGCTGGCCTGAATCTCCTTCAAGAGTTCACGGTAATCACAAAACAATCCCGCATGCCCGCGATGAATCAATTCTTTCAAAGCTGCAACCGCCAGATGCGTTTTCCCCACGCCTGAAGGTCCCATGAACAGCAAGCCCTTTTCGGACGAGCCGGGATATTCGCGCACAAACCCTTGGGTAAAAAGTTTTGCCTGCTTCAGCGAATGCGCGTGCTGCGGCATCCAGGTCTTCCCATCGGTCAAGTCGGTAACATAACTTTCAAAATCGCAATGCTCGTAGCGTTTCGGGATTCTTGCGCGCTCCATCACAAGCGACGCACGCTTTTCCATCCCGCAATCGCAGGCCACTGCCACCTTGCCCGCCGCGCCATCCCCGCGCGGCACCAGCTTCCAACCCGTTCCCCTGCAAAGCGTGCAATTTTCCAGCGCCATAATGTGTTTGTCTGTGTAGTGACCGGTCTTCCGCGTTTTTAGCGTCCCGGCCTTGCCGGGAAGACCGGCGCTTTTCCCACGCCAGACAGCATAAGGTCGCGAACATCCCACGGCAAGCTGTCCTCATTGGGAAAACTGTGGAAGGAACTACCGGTTCTTTTCTTTGAAACTAATTGCTGACGACTGACCACTGAAAACTGCTCTATCGCGCCAACCGCGGCGTCGCTCGCACGATCGCATGCAGCGGCGCTTTTTCTCTCGTGTGCGACGCCGCCACTCGCGACAATTCCTGCTGCACCACTTGAGCGAACTCCCCCATCTGCCGCTCCATCTCGATCATCTTCTCGCGCATGTTCAAGATAATTTCGATGCCCGCCAAGTTCACGCCCATGTCCCGCGCTAGCGTCAGGATCACGTCCAGCCGTTCCAGATCCGAGTCGGTATACAGCCGCGTGTTTCCTTGCGAACGCGATGGCTTCAGCAGCCCCACGCGCTCGTACAGCCGCAGCGTCTGCGGGTGCAGCTTGTATAGCTCCGCCACCGCGCTGATCATGTAGCCCGCCTTGGCCCGTTTTTTCGCCCGTGGCAGCATCGTCGATTTCCTACACTCCGGCCTTGCTGAACAAATCTTTCCGGGGATCGCCTGGCGCAACGCTCTCCAGTTCCTTCATCAAATTCCGTACCCGTTCATCCGTTGGCGGCGGAACGACCACTTGAATTTCAACGTACTGATCGCCCCTCGCGCCATTCCTCGCGCTCGGCACACCTTTTTCTTTCAGCCGCAGCGTCTTCCCGCTGTTCGTTCCCGGTGGAATCCTTACGAGCGAACGCCCGTCCATTGTCGGTACCTCAATTTTGGCGCCCAACGTTGCTTCGCTCACGGTGATCGGAATCTTGGTATACAAGTCATCCCCGCGCCGTTCAAAAAACTCATGGGGCTTCACCACTACGCGCAAATACAAATCTCCCGCCGGGGCGCCCATTGTCCCCGAGTTGCCTTTGCCGGGAACTCGCACTCGACCGCCATTCGCCACGCCCGCCGGAATGCGCACCTCGATCGACTCCGTCCGCCGCACGCGCCCTTCGCCGTTGCAGGTCTTGCAAAGCGTCCGCAGCTTGCCGGTCCCGCCGCACCGTGTGCATGGCACGTTAAAGCGCATCTTGCCCGCGGCCTGCTGGATCGTGCCCGTGCCCCCGCAGGCGGCGCAGGTTTGCGGCGAGCCGACGGCGCCTGTTCCATGGCAAGTCCCGCAAGTGTCCAGCCGCGTGATCGAGAGCTTTTTCACCGCACCACGCACGGCGTCCCAAAAACCAATCTCAATCTGGTATTCCAGGTCGCCGCCGGGTTCATGCTCCGGCTCCATTGCCGCGCCACCGCGCCCGCCGCTGAAGAACTGGCTGAAGAGATCGCGGAAGCTGGATCCGCCGCCGGCCGCGCCGGAGCCACCGCCAAAATCAAATCCGCCAAAATCAAAGTTGACGTCCTGCTCTCCGCCGTGGCCGCCCGGTCCACCCGGCCCGCCCGGCGGGAGGTTGTCGCTGTAGAAGCCGTACTGATCGTACATCTGCCGTTTCTTAGAATCGGAGAGGACGTCGTAGGCTTCCTGCAGTTGCTTGAATTTTTCTTCCGCGGATTTATCGCCGGGATTCAAATCCGGATGATATTTCCGCGCCAGCTTGCGAAACGACGCACGAATATCCTTGGCGCTCGCCTTCCGCGCCACTCCCAGCAGTTCGTAATAATCCTGTTTTGCTGTCGTCGGCATGGTTGCGCCGCATCCGGCGCTAAAATCTCAGTAGAGGCATCCGCTGCGGCGGATGCCTCTACGGTTGTCACTTCTTAGTTCGGACGCTTGGACTCGTCTACGTCCACGTATTCGGCGTCGATTACGTCGCCAGGCTTCTTCTCCTGTGCGCCGCCCGAGCCTGCGGAAGAACTTCCCGCCGGGCCGGAGCCGCTTGCACCAGCCTGTCCCGCCGCGGCGCCCGCCGCCTGAGTGGTTTTGTACAGCTCCTCGGCGATCTTGTGCAGCGACCGCTCGACGTTTTCCTTGGCTGCCCGCAGCCGCGGAACGCCGCCTTCATTCACGGCCTTCTTGGCCTCTTCGATGGCCTCTTCGGCCTTCTTTACATCCGCCTCGGCGATCTTCTCGCGGTTCTCGCGCAGCATCTTTTCGGCTTGATACACGATGCCATCCAGGCTGTTGCGTGCTTCGACCTCTTCCATCCGGCGGCGGTCGTCTTCCGAATGCGATTCGGCTTCTGCCCGCATCTTTTCGGCCTCTTCCTTGCTCAAGCCGCTGGAAGCGGTGATCGTGATTTTCTGCTCCTTGTTCGTGGCCTTGTCCTTAGCGCTCACATTCAGGATGCCGTTGGCATCGATGTCAAACGTGACTTCGATCTGCGGCGTGCCGCGCGGAGCCGGAGGAATCCCGTCCAGTTTGAAGGTACCGAGAGACCGGTTGTCTTTCGCGAACTTCCGCTCGCCCTGCATGACGTGAATTTCCACGCCTGGCTGGTTGTCAGCGGCCGTCGAGTACGTTTCCACCTTGCGCGTCGGGATTGTCGTGTTGCGTGGAATCTGCACGGTCATCACGCCGCCGAGTGTCTCCACGCCCAGCGAAAGCGGCGTCACGTCCAGCAGCAGGATGTCTTTTACGTCGCCCGCCAGCACCGCGCCCTGAATTGCCGCGCCGACCGCCACGACTTCGTCGGGATTCACACCCTTGTGTGGTTCCTTCCCACCGAAGAAGTTGCGAACTAGCGATTGCACCTTGGGGATGCGCGTCGACCCGCCCACCAGCACTATTTCCTGGATGTCGTTCGGCGACATCTTCGCGTCTTCCAGGGCCTGCTTCACCGGTTTCATGGAGCGGTCCAGCAGGTCATTCATCATCTGCTCGAGCCGCGTGCGCGTGAGCTTCTCTTCCATATGAATCGGCCCGTTCGCGCCCGCGGTGATGAACGGCAGGTTGATCTCCGTTTCCATCATCTGCGAAAGCTCGATCTTGGCTTTTTCCGCCGCATCCTTCAGCCGCTGCAGCGCCATCTTGTCCTTGCTCAGGTCGATGCCGTTCTTGGTCTTGAACTCGTTGATGAGCCAGTCCACGATCCTCTGGTCAACGTCGTCGCCTCCCAGGTGCGTGTCGCCGTTGGTGGACTTCACTTCCACCACGCCCGCGCCGACTTCCAGCACGGAAATATCGAAAGTGCCGCCGCCCAAGTCGTATACCGCGATCGTCTCGTCGCTCTTCTTGTCCAAACCGTACGCCAGCGCCGCCGCCGTCGGCTCGTTGATGATACGCACCACCTCCAGGCCGGCGATTTCGCCCGCTTGCTTGGTGGCCTGCCGCTGCGCGTCGTTAAAATAGGCCGGCACGGTGATCACCGCCTTGGCGACTTTTTCGCCGAGGAAATCCTCCGCGGCCGCTTTCAGCTTGCCGAGAATCATCGCGGAAAGCTCCGGGGGGCTGTAAGACTTCCCTGAAATCTCCACGCGCGCATCTTGGTGCGGTCCGGCGATCACTTTGTAGGGTACGCGCCGCGTCTCTTCACCAACTTCATCGTGGCGGCGGCCCATGAACCGCTTGATGGAATACACGGTGTTCTCGGGATTCGTTACCGCCTGACGTTTTGCTACTTGGCCGACTAGGCGCTCGCCGGTCTTGGTAATCGCCACTACGGACGGGGTCGTCCGCGCTCCCTCTTGGTTGGGGATCACCACCGGCTCGCCGCCCTGCATCACGGCCACTACCGAGTTTGTCGTTCCCAGGTCAATTCCAATAATCTTGCTCATTGCCGCCATTCCTCCTGAAACCTTTTGGCATTTCCGCTCGCCTGTAACTCGCTGAAATCAAAGCGAAACCAGCTCAGTTCTCGCGTTCCAAGCCCAGCTCGAAGCGCAGTATACATGTTGAGTGCATGTTTGTCAAGTTTTTTGATGGCATCAATAAATCCCTCATTTTCTTTGTCTTGCAGCCTCTGCCGCCTCTCCTCGTTGGAATCAACACGCCCGAGAGTGTTCATTCTAGAGCAACTTAAAGTCTCTTTAGAATCAACACTGATGAAAAAAAAGGGAGGGGGGTAGCAGTTATGGTTAACTAGAATTTTCCCCGCACAACGCTTCCATTCGCGATCGCAACCAAGTTGGGAGGGTCTGAGTGGCGGCGTATCCCCTTACTGCTTAGGTGAAGTTCGGGCCACGACAACTCTTACATTCCGTCGATTTCGCGGTAGAATTCTGTTTCGTGACCCGCAAGGGCAAATCGCTCGAATTATTTCGGAGGATCGCGTGAACCGTCGGCGCATTCTGGCAGGGATTCTTAGCGTGGGCTTGCTCAGCCTATTGGCCTTGTTCCTGCCTTCTTTGCACAAGTCTCCTGAGCCTGCGTCACCGTCGGCACCTGCATTGGCGCAAACGCCGTCGGAGACGGCTAACGCGCCCGCGCCATCGGATACGCCGATCATTCCTGCGCCGGTGGTTGCGGCGAAGGCAACTGCGCTTCCTCCCGCGCCGCAATCAGCTGCGGGCCTCCCCGACGTCGACCCGCACAAAGCCTTCGGCTCGAAGAACGCTCCCGTGACCATGGAAGTCTTCAGCGATTTTCAATGCCCGGCGTGCAAAACACTCTTCCTCACCACCAATCGGCAATTGATGGACAATTACGTTACTACGGGCAAGGTATACCTGGTCCACCGCGATTTTCCGCTTGCCATGCACGCGCACTCGCGGGTAGCCGCGCGCTACGCTCGCGCCGCTGCACAGCTCGGTAAGGTTGAACCCGTGGAGCAAGCGCTCTTCCAGAACCAGGAGAAGTGGGAACAGAGCGGCGACGTGGATGGCACGGTGGCTGCCGTGCTCTCCGCCGCGGAAATGACCAAAGTTCGCGCGCTCGTCAAGGGCGGCACCCTCGACGCCGCTATCGACAAGGATTCCGCGCTAGGCCAGACCTATCGCGTCAACCAGACGCCCTACACCGTCTTCCATAGCAAGGGTCAGACATATCCCTTTGCCGGAGTCATGACCTACGATGTTCTCAAAACTTTTCTCGAGCAGCTTCTGAGTCAGAAATAGTCTTGGAATTGCTAGCGACTCAAATTCAAGAATCCATGATGCAATCAAGCCCACTCAATTTGCGCCGCGCGACCATCTGGATCGGCCGCCTGGTTCTCGGCGGAATCTTTGTTTACGCGGGATTCTCCAAGCTCTTGATGCCTAACACGCATCTTTGGCCCATCTTCGTTCTTAGATTTTCGATCTCCATGAATCTCTCGAGCTTCGCGCAGCAGGTTGAATCCTACAGAATGATCTCGCCCGAGGCGTCGCAGATGGTGGCGCATACTTTGCCGTTTGTGGAAATCGTGCTGGGTCTGCTACTGCTGATCGGCTGGCGCTTGCGAATCTGGGCCACGGCTATCACGGCGATCATGGTGGGGTTCCTCGCGCTTGTGACTCGCGCGTATCTTCTGCACATGGACATCAACTGCGGCTGCTTCGGCACACCGGAGAAGCTTACCGGCATGACCATTGTCCGAGACGGTGCTCTCTCCGCTCTCGCTGTTCTCATGACCGTCTTCGTCTTCCTCGAGGCCCGAAAGCCGCATCCCTGGGCTGCTCCCGAGAAAGCTTGAGCTGAACTTGCTCCGATGAAAACTCTTGCTGAATATCTCCAGCTGGCCACCGTGGCCCACGGTCACCTCTGCGCCGGACAAGTCCTCGGCGTACGCCTGGCGATGCTCGGGCTGCGCGAACTCGGCATCGACGATCCCATCGCCGAACGCAAGCGCATTGTCACGTACGTAGAGATCGACCGCTGCGTCACTGACGCCGTCGCGCTTGTCGCCAACTGCCGACTTGGCAAGCGCGCGCTGAAATTCCGCGATTGGGGCAAAGTCGCCGCCACCTTTGTCGACCTGCAGACCGGCCGTGCCGTGCGTATCGCCGCGAGAGAATCTTCCAAACAAACCGCCCGCGAAATGTTTCCCGAACTCGGCAAGGACGCCGGCCAGCAAAAAGCCTATGCGCAACTCTCCGACGAAATCCTTTTTGACAAACAATGGGTGAAAGTCGAAGTCCGGCCCGAAGATTTGCCCGGCTTCAAAGGCCCCCGCGTCGTCTGCGCCCAATGTGGCGAAGGCATCAATTTCAAGCGCGAAGTCGTGAAAGACGGCCGCACACTTTGCCGCGCTTGCGCCGGCGAACGTTATTACTCCTTGCCGAATGGAGGAGACTGGCGACCTTGAAGATTCTGACGCTACTCTGTTTCAGCATGCTTTTTGTTTTCTCCGCGAACCCCCAGCGTCTTATGCTCCGGACTCCAAGCAAGTGGAAGATGTGCATGAAGCGGTTTTCCGCCATTTTTTCGCTCATGAGCTAAGCGGGTCGAACGCCGAAGCCTTTTGCATTTCCTCCGCAAGGTCCCTCCCCCTCAACTTCGTCAAGCGCTTCGCAAACAATGATCCACCAGTTGTCTGGCTATCTGAGTGCCCATTTGGTTCGAACAAGAGTGAACCTCTCATGAAGAAGAAAGAGCCAGCCGAGCGCATTGGTGTCACCAAGGTTCGCTGGATTAGCGCAGTCGAAGTGGAGGTGAGAGGCTACCGTCGGTATGGTGACTTGGATACACCGAGCAGCTGCTCTTCTTAGGCCTGAGAAGTGATTGGGTAATTTTCATCTTATGTGAATGTGAGCCTGCCACCAATTACGCTGCGATAGTGGCAGGGTCAAGGCTCGGAACTGCCTTGCTCCTTTCGTGCCTCTCCAATACGCACTATCACATAAGCGATTAGGGCGAACGCAAAAAAGACCAGCAACATCCAGGCGATGCCTTGCAAAGTCTCAATGGCCGCGCGATAGAGCTCGAAAATCCATCGGTCAAAACTAAGCGAGGCTGTTTGGACTTCACGGCCGCCGAGCGCCGGGTTGATGTATTTCTCCAGATCGTGAAGCTGCACGCCGGCAGACACTCCCACAACGAGAATCGCGAATTTCATGTACTTCGACCAAGCGGCGCTGATCTCATCGGCGATGATACGATGCAGCACGCTGTCGACCGGTTTCGTGAACAAGCGCATCACGAAAAAGGACACGGCCAGAGCCGTAACGAAAGTAGCGAAAAGCAAATAGAGGAACATGGGAGATCACCTCAGAGCCGATCCTTCCAATTGACTTGCAGATGAAATACCGGGCAGGGGAGTCTTCTACTATAAAGGATTCCCGCGCTGTTTCCTTGTTCATGGCATCAAATGCGACCGCATGGCCTGCGCCATTCTCTTGTGCGGTAAGATGATGCTTTCATGCTGAGCCTGCCACCCATTACGCTGCGACTGCGCGGCTGGAAACTGATTGACCGCGTCGCGCTGGTTTTTCTGTTGCTTTGTTCGATCGCGCTGGGTGCGGGCGGCGGCTTGCTGTTTGTTTACGCCAGCGACCTGCCGGAAATTCGCGCGCTGGAAACCTATCGTCCCGACGTGGTGACCGAAGTTTACGCGGATGACGGCCAGCTTGCGGGCAGCTTCGCGCTGCAGCGCCGCATCCTGATGACCTACGAACAGTGCCCCAAAGTTTTGTACAGCTCTGTTACCGCCATTGAGGATCAGCACTTCGAAGAACACTGGGGCGTCGACTTCCCGCGCATGTTCAGCGCCGCGGTGCGAAATGTCGTTAAAGGCCGCATCACCGGCGGGGCCAGTACCATCACCATGCAACTGGCCGGAAATCTTTTCCTGGACCGCAGCGACCGCAGCTTCCGCCGCAAAATGCAGGAAATTCTGCTTGCGTTGCAAATCGAGCGCCGCTACACCAAGCCGCAAATTTTTACCATGTATGCGAACCAGGTGTACCTGGCGCACGGCAACTACGGTTTTGCCGCTGCATCGCAATTTTATTTTGGCAAACCGGTTACGGATCTGAAACTTCAGGAAGCTGCGCTGCTAGCAGGCATGGTCAATGGCCCGAAGTTTTCGCCGCTCACGAATCCGGACCTCGCGCTCAACCGCCGCAATCTGGTAATCCACCGGATGGAGGAGGAAGGCAAGATCACGCCCGCGGATGAGACGGCTACCAGGAAAACGGCGCTCGGTTTGCACATCCAGTATCCGCGCAATGACCTGGCGCCCTACTTCTTCGAAGATATTCGCAAGTATCTTGAATCCACGTACGGCACAGAAGCGGTCCACGAGCGAGGGCTGCGTGTTTACACGACGCTGAACATCGCCATGCAACGCGTCGCCAACCAGTCTCTCCGCGACGGCTTGCACACCTACGAACGCCGCCACGGCTGGAAAGGAAATTTACCAAACGTTTTGCGCGACAATCTTGGCAAGCTCGAAACTTACGAAGACGACGACTGGCGCCACGCGATCGAGAAGGGAAGTTACATCACGGGACTTGTCCTCACCGTGAGCGATAAGGACGCGGTCATCAAAATCGGCTCTTACCGCGGGATTCTCTCGGCCAGTGAATTTGCCTGGACCGGCCGCAAGAAACTCAGCGATCTCCTGAAAGTAGGTGACCTGGCGCAATTCTCGATTCAGGAATTGCGCGACAATACCGTGCGCGTGCAACTCGAGCAGCAGCCCGGGCCGCAGGGCGCGCTCCTGGCCATCGACAATTCCACGGGTGAAATCAAAGCCATGATTGGCGGATACAGTTTCGAGGATTCCAAATTCAACCGCGCCACGCAGGCGGTGCGCCAGGTCGGCAGCTCATTCAAGGTTTACGTTTATGCGGACGCACTGGAGAAAGGCTCGACGCCCTTCGATACGATAGTGGACACGCCTTTTACCACGATCAGCGGTGGCCAGCCTTATTCTCCGCGGAACTATGACGAAAGATTTGAAGGGACCATCACGCTTCGGCGCGCACTGGCCGGCTCGCGCAACGTTCCGGCGGTAAAGCTCGCGGAAAAAGTGGGCATCAACACGGTCGTCGACATGGCGAAACGGTTCGGGATTACGACTCCGCTTCCGCCCTATCTGCCGCTGGCTCTCGGCGCCGCGGATATGAAGTTGGTCGAACACGTCTCGGCGTTCACGGTGTTCCCGAACGACGGAATCCGCATCGATCCACACATGATTCGCCGCGTCACCAGTTATGATGGAGCGCTGCTTGAAGAAGCGCATCCCGAGGTACACGATGTTCTTTCTCCTGACGTGGCGCGCACCATGACCGCCATGCTCGAGGAGGTCATTCAATTCGGCACCGGTATTCAGGCCAAAGCCCTGGGCCGCCCGACTGCCGGCAAAACGGGAACGACGCAGGATTACACCGATGCCTGGTTTGTGGGCTACACCCCACAACTCACCGTTGGCGTGTGGGTGGGGTTCGACGACAAGCAGATCTCACTCGGGAAAAAAGAAACCGGAGCCCGCGCGGCGCTTCCAATTTGGCTCGAATTCATGCAAGGCGCGACAGCCGGGACGCCGGTCATGGATTTCCCCAATGTGGTTCCGCTCGAGCAGCAGGTCGGCGAACATCATGTCAACGTGGACACGCCGGATACCGCGCCCACTGAAGACGAGCCTGCCGCCCCCAAAGAAAAACCGCCAGCTGCGGCACCTCTCTCCAGCG
>Ga0137359_10005796_pt1 | contig 10212 bp, 10 predicted proteins | sample Mad1_40_16metaG_FD_108281 | JGI IMG/M metagenome (GOLD analysis project Ga0137359, IMG submission 108281) | Vadose zone soil microbial communities from Angelo Coast Range Reserve, California, USA - Mad1_40_16 metaG | ecosystem: Environmental > Terrestrial > Soil > Vadose zone | place: USA... | reverse complement strand
TATCTCGCCGGCGAGGGCCCGATGATTTCGCGTTACCTCAGGCGCGGATCACTTTCGACGGACGAACTTGAGAAGAGGCTCGAGCGGCCAGGCTCGCAGGACGGGATGCGCGCGCTTTACGCGCAGGCCTACAATGATGTGTTCTATCTGGTCAGGAACAACGGCGAGGCGAGCGTGTGGAAGAAACTCGCGGCGGCTTAGCGTCTATCCCTACCAAAGACCATCACCACAGAGACACGGAGCAGGCACAGAGGACCACAGAGTTTGTCTCTGTGAACCTCTGTGAAAATCTCTGTGTCTCTGTGGTGAAGAAGAGATTCGCCGGCGCTTCATCGAGGAACGCGAATCTTGCTCACAAACGGATTGTCCCGCACCCAGAACCGCCACGGCTTCGTCACCCAGCTTTCGGCATAATCAATTCCCACCCGCGGTCCACGCGCGATCTGTCGCGGTGAAATCGAAATGCCTTCTTCAATCCAGACGCGTTCGCCGAGCAGATCTGCTTTATCGATTTGGCGATCGATACCCAACGCCAGACATAAACGCCCCGGGCCACTGGTCAATTCATATTCGGATCGTCCTCCTCGCCGCCGGCGCATCACGTCCAGCCCTTCAGACGGTTCGACCGCGCGTATCAGGATCGCGTGTGGTACGCCCTCGACATTGGTGACCACGTTGAACTGGTTATACATGCCGTAGACAAAGTAGACGTAAGCGGTCCCGCCGATTCCATACATCGTTTCCGTGCGGTTGGTGCGACGACCGTTGTAAGCATGCGAGGCCCGGTCTTCCGGCCCCCGATAGGCTTCGGTTTCGACAATGATTCCCGCCACCCGCGAACCGTTCCTGCCTGGCACAACTAACTTCTTACCGAGCAGATCGCGCGCGACTTCGAGAACATCGGAGCGAGTGTAGAATTCGCGCGGCAGCTTTTTCATTCTTGAGGCATCCACAGATTTCGCAGATTACACCGATTAGAAAAAGAAATTGAAAATCGGATAGGATGTGACGAAAACAGCGCCCAGCCGTTTCCAAAACAATCTGAGTAATCTGTAAATCACCGCATTCGCCACAACATTACGATCGTAATCGCAAATCCAATCAGTATGATCGCCCGGCGAATGAACGTATGGCCGACACGTTGCGCGGCGCGCGCCCCGTAGTAGCCGCCGAGCGACGCGGCAACAGCCATTAGCAGGGCGTTGGGCCATGACACCAAATGCATCATTGAAAAAGCGACGACCGCAACACTATTGATACAGACGCCCAGGAAATTCTTGATGCCGTTGGCCCGATGGATGTTGTGCAAGCCGAGCAAACCCAGCACCGCCAGCATCAGAATTCCATTGCCGGCGCCAAAATAACCACCGTACATCGCCGAACAGAACTGGATCACGATCGCCCCAATCCACCATGAGGTCGTTATCGGCTTACTTCCTGGAACGGGCAAATGCAGCCAACGATTCACCTGTCCCTGGACCATAAACAGAACCGTCGCAAACAGAATTAGCAAAGGAACCAGTCGCGCGAAGACCGGTGACGGCGTGACAATTAACATCCAGGCGCCCACCCCTCCGCCGACTATGCTGATCACTCCCAGACGCATCAGCATCAACGAGCTGTCATTCATCTCGCGACGGTAACCGAATAAGCCACCAAACAAGCCGGGCCAAAGCGCTACCGTGCTGGTGGCGTTCGCTACTTTGGGATCGAGCCCCAACCAAATCAGAAGTGGAAAGGTAAGCAAAGTACCGCCGCCGGCGATCGAGTTCACTACCCCGGCAAGGAACGCGGCGGTAAACATCAGGGCAGCATGCAACAGGGTCATTCGTGGCAGTTTAAAGGAAAAGTTTCGACAGCGCAGCAACATTAAGGTGATCGGTGCTTCGATCACAGCGATGCCGACTGATTTGTGGGGGGTCTGTTCTGTTGGCCCCGTAGGGGTCTGATGTTGATAGCCCGGAAGCAAACGGCATTCAACGGGCTCCTTTAGGAGCGTAACGCGAGATCATTATCGCAAACATTTTCACGGCAAAGCATTCCGCTGCTAAAGGAGCTTAGGTTCACTGAGGACGAAGGGCGCTATAGACATCTCGCTCCTAACGGAGCGAAGGCCGAAAAGACCCTGCCTCACGTCGGGCCTTAAAGCACGAGCGTGTTAGAATGCCCCTGCAATTCAAACAAATCCATCAGGAGTTAAAAATGGCAGACGTATCTATTCGTCCCAAACCAAATGGTCCTTATCTGGTAGAGGGCCCCGTCGACATCTATGACACCGCAGGTAATAAGATCGCCACCGATAATCGGCCAAAGATAGCGCTGTGCCGGTGCGGAGCTTCTTCGAACAAGCCTTTCTGTGACGGCACCCACAGCCAGATCGGTTTTCAGGCGGCCGAGACCGTCAACCCTGAAAGCGCCGAATAAGAGTCGGCAGTATCCATGCTGCGTAGATCTCTCTTCGCTTTACTGGTGATCGCGCTGCCCGGCCGATTCATGTTTGACTCGCCGGCAGCGCGAATCTCTGCTGAACCCCTTGCCTCAAGCCACTCGCTGCGCGTGATGACCTACAACATTCATGTCGGCGTCGGCATGGACCAGAAGCTTGATCTGCCACGGGTCGCCGGCGTCATCAACGCCCAGCATCCCGACTTGGTTGGCTTGCAGGAAGTCGATCGCGGCGTTACGCGCACTCAACGGATTGACGAAATCGCCGAACTGGCAAAGTTGACGAGGATGGATTATGCCTTCGCATTTAATCTGCTTTACCAGGGCGGGCAATATGGCGTGGCGGTCCTTTCCCGCTTTCCGATTAGGGCCGCAGACCATCGCCTCTATCAAAATACGAGGGAAGCCGAGCGACGCGGTTTTATTCGCGCGGAAGTTATCGTTCGCGGCCGCCTGCTGAACTTTGTTACTACTCATCTTGATTATCAGTACGACGATGGCCGGCTGTTCGAAACGCAGCAGCTCTTGAGTGCGCTGAAAGATGTTAAGGGGCCGCTAATTGTCGTAGGTGATTTCAATGAGATCCCCGCGGGCCGCGCTTACCAGCTAATGCGTTATCAGTTTGGCGACGCGTGGATTGAGAGTAGCGGCAACGATCAAGGCTTTAGCTATCCTACGGACAAGCCGGCGAAACGAATCGACTACATTTTCATTCGCTCAACCGATCGGGTGCGGGCTAAGCGCGCCTGGATCGTTAACACAGAGGCTTCCGATCACATTCCCGTGGTTGCTGATTTGGAACTAGGAGCCACTTCGAAGGCGGGTGTTTAGAGTACCAACTTTAGTTGGGCTCTAATACGCGAGCAAGACCCGACTAGTCGGTACTCCGAAACGCCTGATACCGTATGTCACTCCTTTCTCTTAACAAGATATCCAAGCGCTTTGGCGAAACTGCGGCAGTAGCTGATGTTTCGATCGCGGTGGAAGGAGGCGAGTTCTTTGGTTTGCTCGGACCGTCGGGCTGTGGCAAGACAACGACGCTGCGCATCATTGCCGGATTGGAATCACCGGACACGGGCGCTGTCGAATTTGATGGCCGCGACATCACCGCGAGGCCATCGGAAAAGCGCGGCTTCAGCATGGTATTCCAGAACTATGCGCTCTTCCCTCACCTGAATGTATTTGAAAACGTAGCCTTTGGTCTCCGTGCGCGGGGCAGTAGCCCGACCGTCAGGGAGGGCTCATCCACGGACAGGCTCAATGAAAGGGTGAAGCAGGCCCTGGAACTTGTCCAGATGCCCGGCTTCGACACGCGCCGCGTGGATGAGCTTTCCGGAGGACAGCAACAACGGGTAGCCATCGCTCGAGCGATCGCGATCGAACCCTCGCTGCTGCTCTTTGACGAGCCACTGTCGAACCTGGATGTGGCCCTGCGTGAAGAGACTCGTCGCGAGTTGCGCGCGCTGGTCAAGCGTCTGAACCTGACGGCCGTTTACGTTACTCACGATCAAGAAGAGGCCTTCGCGCTCTGCGACCGCATTGCGGTGATGAGTGCAGGGCGGGTGCAGCAGGTCGGTGCGCCCCGTGAACTCTACAACCACCCGGCCAATGTTATCGTGGCCAAATTTCTCGGCAACAATAATCTAATCCGCGCGATGCGGCTGACTTCAAGCAACGATCCTGTGACAAAGTTCAAGACGCTGGAAGGTGGCCATACTTTGACCGTCAGCGCCAGTCACGAACAGTTGATGAATCTGCCGGTCAACAACTCGTGCCTGCTGGCGATTCGACCGGAAGCGATTAGGCTTAACGATAAACCAGGAAGTGACAACCAACTCGCCGCGCGGGTAGAGCACATCGAATTTGGTGGACCGACGACGACGCTGACGCTGGACGCGAACGGGCTGAAACTGGAAGTGCTCGTGCTGTGCGCTGACGAGTTCGTTTCCGGGGATGAATGCCAGGTCACGGTGCCGGCGGGTCAAATCAGATTACTGGCATCGCCGTGAGTGGAGGTTCGGAGTACCGCCCTGAGGCGGAATTGTCATGACAAGCAACAGACCGCCTGAAGGCGGAACTCCAAACCAAGAGCGCCGTCGCCGCTTCGCTTTGCCGGCGCACTCCAGATCTTTCTTCCTTTACGTCATCGTCGGGTTGGTTCTGCTTTATGGAATCATTTATCCCACCGCGCACGTTTTCATCGCTGCGCTGCAGCACGAGGGAGGTTGGTCGCCGTCGAATTTCTTCGCCGTGCTATTACAGCGGGCCGTCCTCGAATCCGCGGCAACCAGTATCGCGGTCTCAGTCTTAACCGTCGTGTTATGCGCCCTCGCTGGCGTACCGCTGGCTTTTCTGTTCGAACGCTATGCTTTTCCCGGACGACGCCTGTTTGCGGCACTGGCCGCGTTACCGCTGGTTCTGCCTCCGGTGGTGGGCACGGTCGCGTTCATTTTTCTCTGCGGAGAATCAGGAATCCTGGCACGGACGATTCAGCACGCTTTTCACCTGACGAAAGCCCCATGGTCCTTGCGAGGATGGGGCGCGTTACTGCTCTTTCACACGTACACCATGTACCCGTTCTTCTACGTACTGGCCGGAGCCGGTTTGCAGCGGATCGATGCCGGGCTGGCCGAAGCCGCGCGCAGTTTGGGCGCCTCGCGGCTGCGAGTTCTCTTCCGCGTCACCTTGCCGCAATTGACACCATCACTTATAGCCGCCGCCCTCTTAACATTTATGACTTCGATGGCGAGTTTCAGCGCGCCGCTTTTGTTTGGGGGCAACGTGCGTGTGCTGACCTTGGAAATCTTTAGCGCCCGCCAGAGGGGCGACACCAGCGTAGCACTTACCGAAACCGTCCTGCTCGCCCTGATCTCGCTTGTAGCGCTGATTTTCTTTCAGAGATATGAAGGGACGCGGCGATTCGTCGCCGCAGCCATGAAAGGAACGACTCGCCGACGGCAACCGTTGAAAAGCGGTAAGGCAAGGTTGCTGGCAGCCTGCGCGGCCATCGTCTTCAGCCTCGTATTGGCGCTGCCAATCGCCACGCTTGTGCTGGTGAGTTTTTCGCGTGATGGCTCGTGGACGACACAGACTCTGCCACCGGTTTATACCGTGTCGAACTTTGCCCGCATCGCTACTGACGTGGAATCTCGCTCGGTCTTTGTAAACAGTTTGGTGATGGCGGGCGTGGCCACTCTGGCAGCACTGGTATGGAGTTTCTGCGTTACCGCGCTTACGGCCAGCGGCAAACCCAGCCGCTGGAAGCGTCTGATCAACGTGCTGGTGCTTCTGCCATGGGCTCTGCCCGGAACCGTGGTCGCTGTTTCAGTCGCCGAGGCTTACGGACAACCTAATCTGCTCACCGGATCATTTATCCTGGTCGGCACCTTCTGGATTCTTCCAGTAGTTTATTTTCTGCGCTTTATGCCGTTGGTGGTGCGCGCTGTACAGGCCAGCATCGAGCAGCTTGATCGGGCGCTGGAAGAAGCAGCCGCAGTCCTTGGCGCCAACTGGTGGCGAAGATTCTGGCGCGTGCGTGTGCCTTTGGTCGCGCCTGGAGCGTTGGCCGGAGCTTTGTTGGTTTTTGTGATCGCCATGGGTGAATATGTGGCGTCCGTCATCGTATTCACCCCGGGCAACCGTCCGGTTTCGATCGCGATTGCTTCAGCGATGCGGGATTTCAACTTAGGCAGCGCGGCGGCTTATGGAGTGATCCTGATCGCGATGATCGTGATCGTAATGATCGTGGCTGGAAGGCTAGAGAGTCGAGCGCGATAGCAAAGCGGGCCGAGAGTGATGAGGTCAGTACCGGGAGCGGGTAGCGACCGGGTTGCCATCCTGGACAACATCGACCGGTGCGTGGATTGAGACCGGGTCGCTACCGCTCCCGGTACTGACCTCATAACCATGCGTCCCCACTTCTGCGTGACCCTCTGTGGCCTCTGCGGTTAAACTATCCTCGCAAGCAAATCACTTATATGAATCGAAAACTTATTCAAACCGTACTCGCCGTTCTGGTCGTTTCCCTTCTGTTGATGGCGCCGCGCGCGCAGCAACCTAATGCGCCACCAGCCGCTGAAGATCGCATCGCTCTTTACCAGGCACTCCTGGATCTCTCCAATCCCTGGACAGTGATGTGCATCGCCGCGCACCCGGACGATGAAGATGGCACCTCGCTGATCGTGATGCGTCGCAAGTACGGCGCGCACACGGTTAGTCTATTCTCGACTTTCGGTGAAGGCGGGCAGAATGCGATCGGGCCAGAGCTTTATGAAGAACTCGGCGCAATCCGTGCGCGTGAGACGATGGCCGCCGCTCTGGTCCAGGGGTCAGAACCGCACTTTCTCGGCCTGAAAGATTTCGGTTATTCAAAGTCGGCTGACGAGGCATTCAAAGTTTGGGGCCACGACGAAGCCTTGCGCCGGATGGTTTTGGAAATTAGAAAACTGCGGCCGGATGTCATCATCACTAACCACTCAGTTACCAACAACGATCACGGTCATCATCAGGCGACCGCCCGGCTCGAGCTCGAGGCTTTTGACGCCGCCGCCGATTCGAAACGCTTTCCTGAACAACTGAAAGACGGCGTGACTACCTGGCAGGTGCAGAGACTCTTTGTGCGCGTCGGCCGGTCTAATCAAGCACAAGCTGACACGTCACCGGTGGTAACTATCGATCCAAACGAACGCGATCCGGTTCGCGGTGTGGTCTATGCAGAAGAAGCTCTGCGGGCTTTGCAGAAACACGCGACACAGGGGCCCTGGCCTAAAACGTTCGCCGAATTCGCTGCGCGCTTTCGGTCATTCACTGGTCAAAGCGCAGCACCGGGCCAACTCCCGCTAATTCGTTACGTGTTGGTGCGCGAAGCGAAGGGCACGGAAGCGTTAACGAAAGGTTCTCGTAATTTTCTCGATGGTTTGCGGTTGCCTGAAAGCTTCGCCAAAGACGCCGACATCCCGTTGATTGATGGCAAGCCATTGACTGATTTTGCGGAGGATCGTGCGAAGGTTACGGAAACTCTGATTCAGCACGTTTCGAAGGGTTATCGATTCGGGTCTGATGGGTCAGACTTTGAACGATTGGCCCTAATCCGGAATCGAATTGACCGCGCCCTGGCGCTTGCCGCCGGTGTTAACTTACAGGTTGACCCCTCCACGGTGATCGTCACGCCGAGCTTTAACCTTAATCTCAAGATCAATATCTCGAACACCGGAAGAAAAACTTTGGACGGCGTCGAGTGCGGGTCCGAACTCCCGTCTTTGAGAGAGCCGGTTAAATCCTCACAGATTTCAGGTCCAACCTCGATCTTTACTACCTGGACCGAGATTAAGGGCGGGGCGGCGCTCACAAAATCCGAGGAAATTGGAATTCCTAAGACCGCTTCGATCAATGTTCCGCTGGCGAGCCACTTGTACGAACCGTCGGCGCTGGGTCTGCAATTAGTTACCCAATGCTCGATGAGCAGCATTGGCGTCGTGCGAATCAACGACTTTAGCGTAACGTCGACCACGATGCTGAACGTGGCGCCCGCGGTCGAAATAACAAACATCAGCCCATCACCAGCCGTGAGAACTCCGCCCGACCGGAAGACTAAACTTCGGGGCACGATGGATTGCAACCTCCGTGACTTCGATTACCAAGTACGCTTGACCAATCATCAGGACACGCCAATTTCCGGGCAGTTAATCGTCGGTCCGGGCTATTACAGAAAGGCAGCCTACCACCCCATCACTATCGCCGCACACGAACAGGCGGATCTCACGGTGTCGGTTCCCGGCTGTCCTCAGCAGACTGATCCCAGACGCGCATCCGAGCAGAAAGCAGATCCGATTTCCTTCACTGTGGTTGGAAACGGAGCAAAGGAACCATTGGCCCGCCTTGAGGTGCCGGTAGTCTTCGCTGACGCGCGAACCGCTCCTAACCTCCGCGTGGGTTACGTCCGTGGCTTTGATTTCAGCCTGCCCAACGCGCTCGCTGCGCTCGGAGTCGAATCGAAAGAGTTGAGCGTTGACGAAGTGAAGACAGCTGACTTGCAGAAGTACAGTTCGATCATCGTCGACAATCGCGTCTACGAATCAACGCCCGGATTGATCGCGGCGAATCAGAAGCTGCTGGATTATGCCAATGCCGGCGGAACCTTGATCGTTTTCTATCACAAGTCGTTTGAGTGGAATCCAGACGAGCGGCGCCAACGTCCGCAACTAGCTCCGTATAAACTGATTCTTGGTGACGAGCGCATCGTGGACGAGAACGCACCCGTCACTTTTCTCGAGCCGCAACATCCACTACTCAACTTGCCCAATAAGATGGGGCAGGAAGATTTTGCGGGTTGGATCCAGGAACGCGGGCTCTACTATCCGAAGGAGTGGGACCCGCAGTTTCACGCCTTGCTGCAATCGAACGATCCCGGCGAGCCGCCATTAAAGGGTGGATTGCTGGTGGCGGATTACGGGCGCGGCCGGTACATCTACACCAGCATGGTTTGGTATCGAGAGCTGCGGGCGGGCGTGCCCGGCGCGTATCGCATGCTGGCGAATATGATTAGTTATGGACACTCGAAGTAGCTCAACTTGATGCTGGGAGCGCGGACGGCTCGTCCGCATTGAGCGCGCAGCGCGAAATCTTTTTGGAACATCGTTACCAAGAGATTGACCGTGCTGCGCCCGCTGAGCGGACGGGACGTCCGCGCTCCAGCATCAAGAGGTCCGCTTCGTACCTGCGTCATCACTTTCCAGTCTTTCTTTCACTCGCGCCAGAAAGGTTTCAATCGCTTCATTGATACGCCGTTCGAGCGCGGCACTCAGTCGCGCCTCGCCCATCAAGCCCACGCCCGGATGCAGGTCCCAGGCGCGGTTCCGGCGCAGTTCGACTTGTTGCGAGACGCGTACCAGGGTCGCGCCATTCTGCTCCTCAAACTTAAGTTGATAGCGCAAGAGGTTCTGGTTTTCGTTGATCGCCGGTGACCACTCGATCACATCGGCGTGGGGTGACGTTTCTCGCACCGGCAAAGAAAGACGCACGCGGCCCACCGGTGTATCAGTCGCAATGGTCCAGCGCGCGATGCCGCCCGACTCTCGGCGGATGTTGTCGACGCCAGCGAGCAAGTCGGTAAAGTTCGACAGGTTGCGAAAGAAATCGCGCACCTTGCTTACCGGGGCTTCGATCTCAAGTTGAGTTTTAAAGGAAGATTTGACGCGAAACATTTTAGGAAATCAGGACTCAAATATCAGAGGGTCAAGGTAATTATTAGCTGCGCTAGCTCTTCATTCGGCGGCTCCGTAAGAGCCAAATGTTAATAGCTCCAAGCAGCATGGTTTTGCTCCCGGCGCTCCGTGGGAGCGCAACAAAGAAACGTTCCGCTCCTACGGAGCGGGCTCTTAGACCAGGCCGGAGCTATAAACACTTCGCCTCTACGAGACGAGGAAACCAGCAGTCGCGGAGTTGGCGATTTGATCAGAGACTTTTTTCTAAGCATTTTGCGTTAAGCCGGGCCGCTCTTCATACCAACATCTCGGACACCATCGGTGCGTGCTCTGCCGCACCTCAAGAGAATAGTCAGCCGAAGCCGGCAGACGCCGGACTACTTCGCGCTCCTCATCGCTCAGTTCGTTCCAGGCGCGCATGCGGCCGGCGCCACAGTGCGGACATTGATTGCTAGTTTCCATCTCGAACGGTCTCCATGCCCATGATTCGCTCGTACGCTCCGCGAATCCCCACCATCCTCGCGGAAAGTTCCCTCGTTAGCTCTGCCGCGTCGCTATAACTCAG
>Ga0137359_10005795_pt1 | contig 10212 bp, 11 predicted proteins | sample Mad1_40_16metaG_FD_108281 | JGI IMG/M metagenome (GOLD analysis project Ga0137359, IMG submission 108281) | Vadose zone soil microbial communities from Angelo Coast Range Reserve, California, USA - Mad1_40_16 metaG | ecosystem: Environmental > Terrestrial > Soil > Vadose zone | place: USA... | reverse complement strand
CTCAGACGTAGATCTCTCAGGTTCGGCTATGAAATCCTTAGAGTTTCTGACGGAGTTGTAATTGCAGAAGGTGAAACCGGGCACGTCGTCACTGATTCACGGGGCCGTGTAAAATCGTTCCCGTACGAATATGCTAAGTTGTTAGCAACTTCGCCTCCCGATCAGATCCATACTTCTCAACCTCCCGCCCGGCGTGTTCCGGAAGGAAAAGCACCTGAGTAATAATAAAGGCGCAATCTCCCTTCGATTCTAGAATCAGCACGAATCGTCTGTCTGCAGGTAAGAACGACCCACAGTCCGGAAAGGGCGGTGCCTGGTTCCTGAAACACCGAATTCGATTGCGTACAGTGAATTCTTTCGCATATTCACCTGCTGAGGTGCATTACGTTTAAACAGCCGGAGTTTGTTGAGGTCTTCCGGCTCGCGTCTTATTGTTCATGCGGCAGAGAAAATCTATCTATCGATCTCGCGCGGCCGGTTTCTTCGTCAACTTCGATTACAACACCACAGATTCGAACCTGACCCGTCGAATGTTCGGCCCTTCTTGGTAGTGGGGTTGTAAACCGGTGAATCACATCCTCGCGTTTCATCCCGATTACTCCGGAATAACTTCCAGTCATACCCAAATCGCTAATAAACGCCGTTCCATTTTCCAGAATTCGCTCATCTGCGGTCTGCACATGGGTATGCGTACCTACCACTGCCGACACCCGCCCATCAAGAAACCAGCCCATGGCTGCCTTTTCCGATGTTGCTTCCGCGTGAACATCAACAAGGCGTACCTTAACCGTATCCGGTAACGATCTGACCAGTGTATCCGCTGCATGAAACGGGTCGTCCGTGGGTGGCATAAATATTCGTCCCATCACGTTTATAACCGCCACCGGGACCCCCTTCACTATGCCACTCCACATCCCGTTTCCAGGTGAATTCGCCGGATAATTCGCTGGTCTGAGGAGACGAGGCTGTTTCTCGATGTAAGGGATAACCTCTTTTTTATCGTAGATGTGATTTCCGGAGGTCATTACGTCGATCCCGCTGTGGAACAACTGATCGGCGAGCGGTTGAGTGATTGAAAACCCTCCCGCTACATTCTCAGCGTTCATGACCGCAAAGTCGATTGCAAACTGTTCTCGGATATCCTGAATTCTTTCAAGAACCGCCAATCTACCGGGTCGGGAAACCACGTCGCCAATCATCAAAATTTTCATGCTGAGAACTTTCAGAGGATAGCTGGAAAAAAAATGACAAGTGAAAGCTGAGTAGTGACATAAGAGGTCCCGGAGGCCTGCCACTTGTTCACCTTGCACTCGTCAGTACGACTGTGGCATGAGGGAAATCCGCACCGGCCGTTCCGAAGCCGTAATTGAACCTGCGTGACAGGTGGGTGACCTATTTGAAGCCGCAGCCTATGGCATATCCTTAACTCTGAAGGATTGCACCGGCAATAAGCGGCATCGGTCTCCCTATTTAACGGCGTTGGCTCAATCATCGTAAATCGGTGACGAACCCCGCAGAATCGATTCCCTCAGCCACTTGGAATCTTATCACAAATCACTAGACTAAAGTGAAGTTTCACCCATCTTGCCGGTTCGAAGTGCCAGACTCTCTGGGCCGGTTCCAACACCTGCAAAAGCGATAATCCGGAAGCGTCGACGTTTTGACAACAAGCGCCGAACCTCTTCCGGACCTCGGTCTTTTTTAGATAAACCTTTCGGCTTCAATTTACGGCGTAACGGCATTCTTTATCGCTTTTCCGGTCTTTTTGGCGCCTTCAGCGGTCTTCTCCCCTACCTTTTTGGAAACATTGGCAGTTTTCTCCCCAACATCCTTCGAAACGTCAACTGTTTTATCGACCGCCTTTTCAGTTCCCTTTTTGGTTGCATCGAAGGCGTCTTCCGACTTGTCGCCAACCCACCCGGCTGCATCTGCTAAAGCGTTACCTGTAGCAGTGAGCGCTTCACCAACCTTATTCTCTGGTAGTTCGCGTGACTCGCCGGAGTTTGAATAAACACGCGCCGTCTTCTTACCCGAAGGGTTGGTCGTTACTACGACCCTGGAAACTCTCCGGTGATTCTTGAAGGTTCGGGTCTCTGTCTTAACTCCGGATGGCGAGGTCGAGGTTTCAACGGACGATTCTTCGTCTATTGACCTCGAGACCGTTGTGGTTGGCGAAGGCGTAGTTGACACCGTACTTGTGGGCGCAAGTGCTGAGCTTGCACCATTGTCGTTCGCGCCATTGTTGTTTGCGCCGGAACACCCAACCGCCAACAACACAAGGCAAATCAGACCGGAAAACAAAAACACTCTTTTATGCACTTTTCGCCTCCTCAAGATTAATTTTGCCTGGATTTGATGCAAGAAATATGCCATCAAGACGCGCTTTCCGCGTTCTGCTCATCGCCCAGCTGGCTGAAAACGCCATGTTAACCCAGAGACATTCGGTAAATCCGGTCTTCATTTCCAGGTAACTCATTTAACTCCGACAATACACCGTTCCTGAATACGCAAGCTCACCGATCTCAATTATCGAACTCGACGCCCATCAGCTTGGATTTACCACCCCCAGGGTTTCATAAATTACGAGCCAAAGAGCTCAACGACAAAACCATACAGATGCTTTACCGATTGTCTATTAATGGTACGAATGACTTGAGGGAAACGCGCAGCGACAGTCATCGCAGTTGCTGAAATCGAATGGTACCGCCCTGGTCAAGAATCCCTTACCGAAATCGTTACTCATCACAGAGAAGTCGCCGAAGATATTTCACACATCATGGCAAGAAGACAAGTTGAGCCTGAAGCGACTAAGGAAGGTCTTGATGAAGAAGCCAAGGGCCTTCGCATAAATCAAAGACAAGGCGATATACTGCATCGGATTCTACGGTTTTGCGGAACCGACCAGGATGAAATAGTTTTTCACCTTTTTCGATGGCTCGGGATTCGACCCGGAGTTGCAGTTAGAGCATTCATCGTCTGCTTTAAAACGTCGAACTTTGTTCAACTCCCAGGCCTTTATTTTTAGCATGGCTAAGCAGGAACGTTGATCACTCTGCAAGAGCTCAGAAAACTACAAAGGAGAATTTCACCATGCCTGCGAACACCCCTGAAGAGGCGCACGAGCTTTTTTCTCAATTGTTCGACTCCGGAGATCTTGACGAATTGATCGCTCTCCACGAGCCTGATGCAGTAATGCTGCCTGAGCCCGGCAAACCGGTTTCCGGTTCGCTCGCGATTCGCGAAGCATTGCAGGCCCTTCTTGCTTTAAAAGGCAAATTGGATCTTCGAGTTCAACGAGTGATCGAGGCCGGTGATATCGCACTGATCTTTTCAAGCTGGACCCTTAATGGAATTGACCCCGATGGGGTTGCAATCGCACTTCAGGGACAAACCTCGGACGTTGTGCGTCTTCAGGATGACGGCACCTGGTTGTTCGTAATTGATAATCCTTATGGAGGTATGGGTGTCGAAAACTAAAGCGCCAAAACAGACTCATGCAGTTTGACGCCGGGCAATTTCAGGCATAGTTAATGGGGCCTCACGTCCTCACCCCGCACGACCCCAAATTCATTCGCAATCGATCAAGTAGCCTAGATATTCAGCCTCACGCCAGGTGAAGGCACCTTAATATTGAATGGCTGAAACGTAAAGCACTCGTATTGAATTCGTTTTCTTAGATTTTAAAGAACTGAGGATCCATCAGGTACAAGTTGATCAGGCCCACGATAAGTCCAACTCCGAACACGGCAAATGTAATGACCTTCTCCTTTGTGTTCGAAGGTTTTCCGGCCTTCGTCGGAAACAACAGTATGAAAAAACCTCCGACGACGCCAACTGGCCCAAAGGCTGCGGCCTTTATGTAATAACGACCCTCGACAAGCAGTAAATGCCAATTCCACCATATTCCCGCTGCCGAAACTGTCATTATCAGAAGCGCTAGCAAGCGTGCCTTAACAAACCTCATATAATTGCTCCCCTCTCAACTATTAATATCCCTGTAATATTACCCGGCAAACTTTTCACAACCGGTTGACTAGTAAATCTACAATCCCATCAGTTCCTTTACGTATTTTGGCGCCGGTGAGCCAAAGGAAAGCATCAGGTCGTGCATCCGCAGGTAATCGACCTTTCCTTTCAACTTCTCCTCATATTTATGTCGAATGTCATTCACCTCAACGCTCCCAACGTAATAAGTGGAGAGTTGTGCTGACGACAACTGTGCTCGTTTCCACTTGCCTACGGCTTCGCCTTCTTCCTGAAACCCTTCGTTTGTCATCAAGGCGATAGCATCCTGCTCACTCATGTTATCGGTATGGATCTTTTGGTCGAGAATAGCGTTGATGATCGTCCTCAATCGCATCTTCAATTGCTGCATATGCACCTCGGGACCGCCGTAGCCGTTTTCAGACATCAATTGCTCTGCGTAAACCGCCCACCCTTCGACAAACGATCCACTGTGAAACACAGCGCGTAGTCTTGTCGGAGCAATGAATTTACTGGCATGCGCCAACTGCAGGTAATGACCCGGCATAGCCTCGTGAATCGTTAAATCCTGAACCATATGGTTGTTGTATTCTTTGAAGAACGATTCAACTCTTTGTGGAGTCCAGTCTTTTGGCGTTGGCGAGATATCAAAAAAGGTTTGTCCTCGCTTTTCAAGGGGACCGGCTGCGTCACAATACGCAACTGCGACGCCGCGGGCATATTCCGGCATCACAATCACGTTAACAGGTTCGGCCGGCAAGCTAACCAGTTTGTGAACTCGCACAAACTCGGTTGTCTGTCGCAGATCATCTTTCGCCAGTCCCACGATTGTTTCATTCGTTGGATGCTGTTCGGCCAGCCTGCCGAGCACAGCTTTGATTACCATCTTTCGGTCAGAAATCTGATTGCCTGAGGTCTGGTCGGGAAAGTATCTTTTGAAAAGCGGCAAAGCGACGTCGTACATTTCAGCCTGCGTCGATCTTAAGTCAGTTACTGCGCGGTCAAGAATTTGTTCCTTGGTCAAATCCGATTCAAGAGAGTATTTCAGCTTCTGCCGAAACTTTTCGTCGCCGATGCGGAAATCACCATTCGACCTTGGCAGGAGGTCTTTTTCCAGCCACGTGCCGTAATCTTCGAGGGCAGCTAGCGCTTTTGACTGTGCCGGCTCTAAAAGCGGCTTCATTTCAGGCGCTTTATTGAGAAACTCCTGTAATTCGACGCGAATTAAACTGATGTTTCCCTTGTTTTGTGTTATCGCAGTTTCAGTATAAACACGCGGTGGGTTGACCAAATTACGTTTTGCATGTGCACAAACGCTGTCTATGGCTTCAAGTCTTCCCTTCAGGCTCAAAAGCCTTTCCTTCAGTGGAGCAAAATCACGGGCAAGCAGCGCATAGATTGATGATCCTACATTATATTCCAAAGGGTTCCACGCATATTCGCGCATGGTATTCAGATTGAATAGATTACCTTCGAGGTGCGACCGAAGTATTCGATAGTCAACGTTGTTTGCTTTGCTCAGCTCGTTGAGCGGAATCCCGTCCAATTCCTGCAAGAACTTCTGGTTAAAATCTCGCCGCCTGGCGAAACCTTCCCGACTGTAGTCGTCCAGCCTGCTATCAAAGCGATGATCTCCAAGCTGCGTTGCAGATTCCGGGTTTAACTCAAGGTACTGACTCAGAAAACGCTCGGCCAGTTCTACAAATCTTTCGTCGGCCTTTTTGTCGGAGGCGTCGGAAACGCTGCCGACGACCGAAATCACAGTCAAAAAGATCATCAGCATCGAAACAAATCTAAGTGTCATTTATCTGTATCCTTCAAAGGTCTTTCCCGACATATCAACTAAATCACACAAAGGTGTCAGGAAAAAGCGAGTTCTAAGTCGATTCTTGTACAAATTCCTGGGAATGCGGTGAGTTTGCTTTCCGCTTTGTTCGCTTGCCTAATGCGTGGATTTAGCAACAAAGCGGCCGTTAGCATCCAAGCTTCTCGTCACTTGTCACCTGTCATGCTTGAGTAAATCAGGCCTTACGACACTCTACCCCATCGCATGATATTGCCGGAGTGCCACGTACCAACGTACTTCCGTCATCGATAAACACTTTATCTGATGCGTGCTTCTGCGGCTAATCTTTCTCTGCGTAATATTCATCTATGGTAGGAATTATTTGATAGCCGATTCAACCTTCCTCACAGTTTACCGGCGGCTTTTTCAGCCATTCCCTGCATCTCCTGCAGCGATTCGCGGACCCACGCCTGAACCTCTGCCGGCCATGCTCCCATCCTCTCAACTGTTCTTTTAAACTGTGTGTCCACCTCGAGGGCATGCGTCCGTGCGAGGGCCCAGTCCTCGTCTTCTGCCGCCATTTTTGCAATGTGGTAGGATCGCCATCCGGCTTCATATGAATAGTCTCTCCACTGCGCGAAATTGCTTTTGAAATCAGCGGATGGTGCATTTGGGTCAATTTTCTTTTCGATTTCCAATGCTCGGAGACGCCAATTCTTGACGTCTTCATGATTGGGAAATGTTTCGAGGACACTTGCACACGAATTGATAACGTCGGGTACCAGCAACCGTATTGCTCCCTCTGGCTGATGGGTTTTCAATGCCTGCTCGAATTTCAGCGTGGCAAACTTTGTTTGCCAATAGATAACATCGAGTACGTCTCCAGAAGTTACCGCTTCCTTCTCATCATCATATAGTCCCATAAAGTCACCTCCATCGAATCAAAACACACTATTCTCCAAGCATATTATATTTACTACACCGCAGCTTATGTCCGGCGTGGCATTTTATGATTTTGTGCCCTATGCGCCAATGCTCAAGACGCAAAGGGGTTCAATCTGAAGGTCCGAAGTGCCGCGAAGTTTGGACGTTTCAAGTTATCAACGGTTCGATGCCCTGAACTTTGCTCCTGGATTTCGCCTCAGTGGAGCCTGAGATTTGGACATTCACACGCGCCAGGCTGAACGGCATAGATTTGATTTACTTACAAACTGCGGTGGAATCATGAAACCTGCGCTTACCTATTGATCAGCGGAAGCCCGCATCATCACCTGGGAACAATTCTGGTCGTTTTGGATTCTTCCGTGTGAGATCGAAAGATAATTCAGTGTGAGATTATCAGACAACGGACTTTGCGACTTGTCAATTTCGAAGTCATCATGAGGTCACCCCACCGTCGAAATCCACCAACTTCCCTATCCTTTGCCTAAGGGTTTGTATCGCCCGCTTCCCAAACTTCCACCCAAAACCTCTCTCCGTCCTCAGTTTCTTCCCTTACCCCTTCCCCTTTCCCCTATGCCTTTCATCCCCATGGTCCATTCAAAGCCGACGCAGGTTCTGCGACCGACTGGAAACGGGCCAACCTGATTGTGTCGGCTCCCTTGAGCGACAATAACGGCATAACTCCTTTGCTCATGATGGCATCCGCGGCACGTTCGCTCAATAAAACCTCTGCACACGGTTTGGTCTCGAAGCTGCCATCTTCCTCGAATGTATGCATCGGAAGTCCTTCGACCTGAAGATTGGCGCCCGGTCGAAATTCCCAACCTTGCTCATTAAACGACTGTGCAAGGAGATACGTACAAATGAAGGCTGGGTTTCCCCACAAATAGGCTTCGTGCTCTACCTTTCCTTCGAATTCCTCGAAAGAAAACCTCTCGATCTCGTCAGTATCCTTGCCATATGGCAGCCTCAGAAGAAATCGAGGCACTGCGAGCCCGAGATACGTGGCTTCATGCAGTCCCCTCAACACACTAAAGCTCTCGTTGACTATCGACCTGCCTGTCGTCTCTCGACAATCGGCAAGATCCGCTGGGGAATCGCATCCGATCACCTCCGGCTTAACTGACGACAGGAACGGCGCGCCGGCTTGAAGTGCTATTTTCGCAATTCGGCTAAGCGTCTCCATATCTTCGTCATCGGCGCCAAAGCTATAATTTCCGCACAGTACTGCCCACAGTTCGGCTCCGGGAGTTCCAACAGTCTGCTCGACGAGCAATTTATAAATCCCGGTTTCCGTAAGTTTCTCAGTGGAGTTTAAGTCAGCGGTTAGTTCACCCTTTGAAACGTCCAGGAGATACAGTTTCAGTTCTGTGCCGGTATCAAGACCGCGAACGAGATAATAGAGGGCGCGCCAGGCAGCTTCCAGATCCTTAAAATTTGAGTCATGTAGAATCGAACGCATCAGTACACTCGTGGTTTTATCGACTACATCTATCAGTTCAGGCTGCTCGGAATCATTCCCGGGTTGTATATAAGGCTTCACAAGATCTTGCAGGAAATTGTCCCACGCCACATCTTCACCCTTTGTTGGCGACGACGCGACTGGCACCTGTCTTTGACCGCCTGCTAACATTTGTTCCAGCAGACTCGCTCCAGTCACTTCGCCAACTGCTTTCGGCGGGGCCTCCGGTTCCGGAGAAGAATTCGGGCGTTTCGCTTTAACATCAGACCAACCTCTGACAGTAGCAGCGGCTGCCTCAAATGTCCGGGTATTTCCTAACTCACTTCTTAGATTCCGAAGTGTGGCAAACAAGCCAACTTGTTTATAGATTCCATCCGGATGGAAATCATCCAACTCAGCAAATTTCACCGTTGCCCCGGCAACCTGCGGGTTTGTCGATCGCAAAGCGACCTCAACACCCATTTTCCCCAGCACAGTATCGAAATTGTCTCGATCTACAAGAACGGGTCGCATACGTCCAATTTCATCACTCGAATTCTGGACGGCACGACTGCCCCTACCGCTCCAGTCGCCGAGAATTAGTATTCGAAACGGTGTGTTCGGGCCGATCGTCCCTGACGTTCCGTCGAGTGTCGAACTGAGAAAAACATCTGACTTACCAAAGGTGAGTGGTTTTGACATTTTGAAAACCTCCGATTGGATTTGTCTTTAGGTGATCAACAGACGGGAACAAATCCAAATCTACCGAAGTTTCGCTCGTTCCCGATACGAATACGATATTTATGAATCTCGATTCCAGACCGTTATTTTCCGCCCGTCGAAACAAAATGTAAATCTGTTATTGAAGAGCTGTTTCTGGTACAAATGCAACCAAACCGGACCAGGTGAGGTTAGTATATGTCACACATATGTCTGTCGTTGCCCAATTTCGAAACGCCACCTTGGAGCCGTTATCAAATGGCTTTTATGCCTCAATCGTTATCCTTACCTCATTCCAATTGCTGTTTCCAGTACTGCGAGCGCCGTCTTTAAGGCTTTCGAAATTTCAGCATCCGCAACCATGCCTCCTTCGTCCAATTTCTTTCCCGCAAGCTCGATCGTGACAAACGCCTCCTTTACAACATTCGCGGACATTACAGTCAGAGTTTCTAAAAGAGACGCCTGGGCGTAAGTCGATCGTGGCGAGGCATTGAACAGTGCAACCGGTTTTTCAACCAGTTCGCCGCTCCCTACCACCCAGTCGAGAGCATTCTTTAAAGCTCCCGGCACACCGTGGGCATACTCAGGAGAAGAAAAGATAACTGCATCTGAGTTCTGTAATTGAAGTCGAAAATCGCTCACTGAAGTAATCGAATGATCTCCTTCGATGTCGGGGTTGAAATGCGGAAGGTCCCCAATTCCTTCATAGATAACAATCCGGTGATTCTCAGAAGCCAGCGCCGCAGCAGCCCTCAAAAGACTGGTATTCGAAGAACGATTCCTGAGACTGCCCGAGATTGCAAGAGTCCTGACAGTCTTAACATAGTGATCGTTTTCGCTCATTTTCCGCTGCCCCCCGTTTGTCCCTTATGTAACTTTTTCCATTCGCCACTTACCGGTTCACGCTTCGCGCCTTATCGTCAAGTCACTTTTAAAGAAGGGCCACGCGTCATAAAGGTAAATTGCAAATGGTATCCACCAGATTAGATCATTTGTTATGCTCAGAATTGCGGTGGACGGTGGCCACGACCCGGATAGGATCGACTGTACCAGACCAATTGGTCCCAAAACCTTCCCAGTTAACCCAACTGCTGCCAACAGCCAGCCGCGTTCCGGTGCGCGAGCAATCTCCAGATAAATTATTCCATAAAGCCCGACCACCATCCCCAGGCAGGCAAATATCTGCGGATAATTTTGCAGAGGCATGTCAGAAAATTGGAAAAGCCACTGCGGCCGAAAAACAGAGAACAGGCCCCATAGGATGTTATATACGCCGGCCGCGATAAATACGGTTTGATGAAACCTTCTCCTCGCAATTCTCATTTTGATCGTCTCAACT
>Ga0137359_10005794_pt1 | contig 10212 bp, 6 predicted proteins | sample Mad1_40_16metaG_FD_108281 | JGI IMG/M metagenome (GOLD analysis project Ga0137359, IMG submission 108281) | Vadose zone soil microbial communities from Angelo Coast Range Reserve, California, USA - Mad1_40_16 metaG | ecosystem: Environmental > Terrestrial > Soil > Vadose zone | place: USA... | reverse complement strand
GCAGCTTCTGCTTGTTTGCCGCGATTTCCTTCTGCGTGTCATAGGCACGTACGCCAAGCACGATGGTTCCGTACTTTGACAGGTCCTGCGTGGCAAGTCTTTCGGCAGGAATTAGTGTCAAATTCATTCCAATTTGTTGAAGCACCGTAGGAATGTCATCGCCTGCGCCCATGATGTAGCCGACCTTGAGGTATTTGGGAAGCTTTACATCCACAATGCTGACTCGCTGGACGGCAGGCTGGAAGTAATAGAAGGAGCCGAGATCTTCCCGCGTCACCAGGGTGTATCCTTCCGTGTATTTTTCGCCGCTGGCGTCCAACACTGCCCGAATTTGTGCGCGCGCTTCTTTTAAATTTGCGGGAAATACTTTGAATTCAAAGTCCTGTTTATCTCCGCGTTTCGGCAAGTTAACTTTCAGATTTTCGGGTTCGGCACGCCACCCAGCCGGAAGATCTAAGCGCAATATTCCGTTCGGCGCTCCCGTTAGATTTGAACTCACGCCGACTTTGACTGTCGTACTCTTTCCATCCGTGACGGGGATGACTTGCTCGCCAGGTTCAAGCGCGATCGAGAACTGCGGAACGATCGACACCTGCTCCTTCGCTGATGTTCCACTTTCCATCCGGAGTTCCGCAGTTAGTGGTGCAGAGATTGTGGGTTGCTGACCGGAATGAGGGCCGTTTCTCGGCATTGCCTGATCTTTGAGTGAATAGGCCACGTCTTCGCTAAAAGGAAATGATGGGAGCGGAAGCGTTGCGAAGCGGGGATCGTCAATAATGTTCACGCTGTCCGTTTCGGGATTCTGCCGATGCCAATATGGCCGGGTATACATGCGGTTGAAATGTTCAGGAACGCGCAATGAGAACTCTTTCGAATCTTCCTGACCGGGTCTGACATGTACGGCACGAGTTCCACGAGGGTAGTCAAGCTGAGGTAGTGGCCCGCCATAACTTGCTTGTAAATCATGCTGTGAGCCATTGTGAAATCGTACGCGGTATTTGAGTTGTTCTCCGGGAGAGACCGCGTTGGGCCCATCAACGATTGCATCAGCTGAGATGCGTAGGGCAAGATTTAGAGCGGCATTTACGTTTGACTGCTTTGCGGTGAGCTCGGTGACCAAGGCATTCTTCCTCAGGGTCGGCAAGTCGCTATTGTCCGCTGCCAAAATTAATGAATGAAATCGATTAGTAGCGTCGAGAAGCGGTTCGACAGCTGTGCCGGAGTCATTTTTATTCACCTCTTCGATATCTTGGTTTATTTGTTGCATCTCTCTTGAGAGCCAAACAGCCTTATTCTCGTCAACTCCCACCTTAACGGCCAATCCTCGGAGGCGGGTATCAATTCCATCAAAAAGATTTTTCTCATGACCACTCGCGTCTTTCGTATTCGGCACAACCGAATCCACCAGCTTGTAAAACGCATAGCGCGGGCCAGACGGGATTTTCAGATCGCCGAGGCCTTGCGATTGCTGATGCCGCAAGCCCTCGACGGCAAACTGTACATACGACATTCCGAGCACCGAGTCTTCTTCGCCGGTATTCAGCTTTACTGTCCAGTTTTCGTCCGGGCAGGACGTAGCCCCGAATCCGCAGACGTTTCCGATATAAAGCTTTTTTGGTTGCCAGGATTGGAGTCCTTCTTTGATCTGTTCCGGAAAACGATTGGGATCTCCTGCGGCACGAAAAGCCTCGCGGGTGAGAATCGCTGACGCCTGATGATGTCCGTGCCCGTCGTTCTCGGTGCCGGAAAATCGCGCGATCAGGACATCGGGGCGAAAAGTGCGAACGACGCGCACGATATCAGCGAGCGGCACATCGTGACCGCCCCATTTCTGAAAAGTTTCGTCCGCAGTCTTCGAATATCCGAAATCAGCAACACGGGAAAATCGCTGCTCAACTCCGTAGTAGCGATCGGAGGCCAGCAGCTCCAGCGTGCGCAGCACCCCGAGCACATCGAACAAACTGCTGCCGAGCTTGTTCTGTCCGCCTTCGCCACGAGTCAGCGTGAACAGCAGGGTCTGCACGCCTTTCCCGCGCGCCTCCATCGTCAGCAGGCCGCCATCCTCGTCGTCAGGATGTGCGACGACCATCATCAAACGGCCGGTGGTTTGTAGTTTTCGCAACTGTTGCTTCAGGCCTGCACTGCCGGTGTCCTGCGGCAAGGGATCGAGATACCCGAGCGCACTCGAACGAGCAGCTTGATTTGGAGTTGAGTTCGAAGTAGGCGCTTGTGCGAAGCTCGTCGACAGAAGTACGACGACCACGGCAACACCCAACAGGGATTTGCGCATATTCATCAGACTCTTTTTGTAATTAATTGGAAGCAACTTTTCTGGAATAGAATGTGGACTGTAAATCGCCGACCAATTGCCCATCTGCTCTGTCAAGCACACGCGCCCGCACCCATTGGTTAGCGTCGTGCCTGCCTTGCAATTTTAGTTTCAAATAATTGTCGGTCAAGGCTTCGGTCCAGGTGCAGTCCGAGTTTTCGGAGACGACATTCAGGGTGATCGCGGCCACCTCGAGCCCTACGAACGAGCGCATAAACGCGAGTTTCTTTTCGGCAGCGATTTCGCGCAAAATACGATTGCGTTCGCGAGCGATTCGCACAGGAATTTGATTCGGCAGCGTGGCCGCCGCTGTGCCCGGACGCGATGAAAACGTGAAGACGTGCAGATACGTGAACGGCAGGTCTTCGACCATGCGGCGTGTCTCCTCAAATTCAGCATCGGTCTCGCCGGGGAAGCCGACCATTACATCGGCGCCGATTGCCGCGCTAGGCATTGCGGAACGAAGTTTCTCAATTTTCTCGCGATAATGCCATGGCCGGTATTTGCGATGCATACGCCGGAGCACAGCGTCACTACCGGATTGCATGGGAACATGAGCATGCTTGGCGATGCGTGGCGAATCGGTCATTAAACTAATGAGGGCATCGTTCCAATCCATCGGTTCAACGGAAGAGATGCGAAGCTTCTGCAGCGACGTGTGGTCGAGGATGGCCCTGACCAGTTGTTCGAAACTTGACGACTCACCCGTTACACGCAAATCGCGTCCCCACCGCCCTAAATTTATTCCCGAGATCACGACTTCGCGATAATCTGCCGCGACCAACTGATTCACCTGCCTCAGCACTTCTTCAAGCGCGAGCGATCGGCTGCGACCGCGAACCGAGGGAATTATGCAGAACGAGCAACGATTGTTGCATCCGTCCTGCACCTTCAAATTCGGCCTTGTGCGTTCGTTAGCTGAATCGAAAACCGGAGCAGCCAAAAGTTCGGTGTGCGCAAAAATATCCGAAACGAAAATTGAATCTTCGAATGCATCGCGCCGGGTCAGATCATGCACAGGAACAAACGAACCAACTTTGGAACTGTCCATCTCAGACCGTGTTCCCAAAGCAATCTGTGCCAGATTATGTTTGTGCGAATTACCAATGACCTTAGAAACGCCGGGCAGGGCCGCGATCTCGCGGGGGGCGCGCTGAGCGTAACAACCCGTAACTATTACCTCGCAACCGGGATTCTCGCGGCGGATGCGCCGGATGCAGGCTCGGGCATCCTGCTCAGCCGCAGCAGTGACAGCGCAGGTGTTAAGCACCACGAACTGTGCATTTCCACGGGTCCGGGCCCGTTCGAGTCCCTGATTGAGGAACTCTCGTTCAATTGCGGCGCCCTCAGCCTGGGTGGCGCGGCATCCGAAATTCTCTATGTAAAAACTGGACACCGAACTATACTAGCGTATGTACATCTTTCGATGTATGACTTCGGACGAGGTTCTTACCGTGCGAAGCGCGTGTTGAGCAGTACGAGGTATTCATGAAGCGCAGGATCCTGCTGGTCGATGACGATGTAACAGTGCTGCTGACGCTAAAGGCAGTGCTCGAATTAAACCATTTTGATGTCCAGACGGCGGGATCAGCGGCGGAAGCTGTGCAGAAGTTGGCGTGCGGAGTCTATGACATGGTCATCACCGACTCTCGCATGGAGACTGATGACGCAGGCTTCCACGTCATCCGCGCAGCCCGGCAGCAGGCATACAGCCCGGCAACCGCGCTGCTGACGGCTTATCCTCCGCGCAACCTGGACTGGAAGCACAACGGCGTACAGTCACTGCTAGTAAAGCCTATCGGTACCCAGGACTTGCTGAGACAGATTGAAGCGCTTCTAGTGCAGCATCAAGACGACAAACAAGCACGCGAGAATGCGCGTCTCCATCACCCGGATACGTTGGGCCAACAAAAGGGCCAGAAGGCCAGTTAATTAAAGCCTGACGCGATCAGCCCAACTCAAATCTGTATAAACTCAGGCGCTCGCCGCTTGGCGTCTCTCGCGAAAACATTCCCGACAGAATACTGGCCGGCCTTGGGTCGGGCGGAAGGGCACGGTGGTCTCCTTGCCGCACGCCGAGCACACGGCCTGAGTCTCCACTTTTGTGCGTCCCTGCAGCGGCTGACGGGCGGGGGGCATCCCGAGAATGGAAACGCGTTTTGACTTGCAAGCCTTGCAACGCTTGGGTTCGTTCCTGAATTGTTTATCGTGGAAAAACAACTGCTCGCCCGCGGTAAAGACGAAATCGGCGCCGCAGTCAACGCACTTCAAAATTCTGTCCTGGAATTCCATTGCGAGAGCTCCTTATGTCTCGGTACGACACGCAGCCGCACGGCCCGCGTACGATCGCGTGATACTTGCCCCCTCAATTTGAACTGCTACCCTTGGCTTCGGCCCTCCGCACTGGGAAGTTGTGCGGGATACTACCGCTGAAAAAGTTTGCTCGGAACAATGAGTGTGCCGATGAGCGGTATTGATAAGACAGCAGGGCCACAGCGGGAGGCTGCGGCCCTGCAATAGTTAGTCCTGCTCTTTGCGTGTTTTCTTGCGGGCGCGCTTGCGTGCCAGCGCCTCCTTTACTCGCTTCTTCTCGCCGGGCTTCAGATAAAAGGAGTGACGTTTCACTTCCTTAATGATGTCCTCGGTCTGAACTTTACGTTTGAAGCGGCGCAGAGCATTCTCGAGCGACTCGCCTTCTTGCAATCTCACTTCTGCCAACGAAACTACACCCCCAAACTGGTCCTGGTTGAACTCGTCAGTTATTGCAAGGTAGACGGCTAAAGTCAAGTGTTATATAGGAAATTGAGAGCTCCGATCGTCCCGTTTTGTGCCCACTGCCTCAGAAAGCCATCCGCAGTGCGAACTGAATCTGACGCGGTGCGTAGGCGCTGGTGGCGCGCATGAAGTTTGTCGGCACCTGGTAATAAGCGGGGAAGTAATTGATTCCTAGCCGTTTAGTGCCAAACTTGAACAGTGCGGCATTGCTCATAATACCGTCATCGGTAAGCTGAAACCTGCGATTCAGGCGATTGAATAAGTTAAAGGATTCAGCCGTAAACTCGAGCCTCCATCCGTTTCTTGCGTAGAGTTTGCGTGAAAGGCGCATATCGGTGGTAGCGTAATCGGGGCCAACAAACGAATTTCGTCGCACTCCGGGAATGCGGTCATTGCCGCTATTGTCGTCCTGATTAGCATCTCCTATGACCGTCGCATTTACCGGGCGCCCACTCCCACTGGTGATAACTCCAGAACTTTTCCACCCAGAGGAAAGCTTTCCAACCCAGCTCTGACCATGATTCAACGCTCGCGGCTCGTATATCCACGAGAACACGAAGCGATTTCGCTGGTCAGTGACACTGTTTCCGCGCTCTGAACTGGCTGCATAGGAGTTCTGCACTGTCGCCGGCCGGCCAGCCACTAGCGCATCCTGTCCGTCATCAATCGCGTGGGCATAAGTGTAGCCGAGGCGGAAGTAGAGGCCGTGGGTCATCTGGCGCTTAATGGAGATGGTGCCCCCGTGATAGACGCTGGAGGCTGCACTCTCAAACACGTTTATTGAACCGAGTTGCGGAAGCGGCCGGGCCAGAGGATTTATGCAGGGCGGAAAGGGACAAGTCAGCGAGGAAGCGAATTGCCATGTGGAGAACGTTTCAACAGAACCATAGCCGAGAAGGTTCAGGCCGGAAGAGTCAAAGATCGGATACTGTACGTTTGTGGGTTTTGGCAGATTCACATCGCGCGCGCGAATCAAGTTCTGGCCATGAACAAAGGAATATGAGATCTGCGCGATTACGCGGTGGGCGAGTTCTCGTTCCACAGTCACGCTCGCCTGGTGGACTTCCGGCGCGCGGAAGTTGTTTGAAAAAGCGGAAATGTCATTTTTGGCGAATTGCAACAAGTTGGTTGGGGGAGTGCACGAGTCAGACAGAGTGGCGCAATTCACCAGCGAATAAGGGTACTGCGGAAAAATTTGGCGATCGTAATAGTTGGTCCGATTCAGAAAAATCGAGGTAGGCACCAGCCCATTTTCATTTTCTATCGCCGAGTTATAGATCTGTGGAATCCGCGGATAGAAGAGCCCGTATCCGATTCGCAGAACCGTCGGGCGATCGTCGCCAAACGCGTAAGATACACCCGCACGCGGAGCGAAATTGTTCAGATCCAGGGGGACCTTGCCTGAATCGGGCCACAGCTGATTCGTCTTCAAATACTTAGTTGCGAAGGTTTGAAGATCATAGCGAACTCCGAGGGTCAAACCGAGATGATCGGTGATACGCATCGTGTCCTGGGCAAATGCAGCGTATTCATTTGTATTGGGATGACTTACAGCCGGCCCAAAGCGCTGGAAATAGTAGTGGGGAACCTGATGCGCGTATGCGCGCAGCGGAGTAAGCTCCAGTCCGCCGGGCAGTGGCTGGAATGTGAATGGATCTACGTTGACTGGATAAAAAATAAATTCCCCGCCAAATGCAGATGGGAAAAAATTGTAGATGCTGGTGAGCACCGCGTCTCCACCAAACTTCCAGGAATGGCGCTGGCCTTCGTGGCTAAGAGTTTCGGCGAAATGAGCGCGATGCTCGCGAGTTTCACGCGGCAGAATTGTGGATCGCCCGAATCCATCGAGAATGCCTGGGATCCGTGTGAGCGGCAAATTGGAATTATTTTGCGACCACTGCAGATCACGTGAAAACTGGACGCGCAAATGGCTGACCATGCGCATTGAGAGCGTACTGGTGAGCGACGCGCTCACAGTTTCAGTTTCCACATGCTCAATTCCATTATCGGAGATGCCGTACGTAGTCATCGGGCTTGAGGGATCAAGAAAGACATTATTTGTGCCGGAATAGCGGGAAGTATTGATCCGGGCTGAAAGCAAGTTATGCGGAGAGAGATTGAGGTCGAGCTTCGCAAATCCCGCATTGCCGAGTAGTTTCGAGGGATAGAGTCCTGATTGTCCGGACAATTGCGCGGCGGTTGCAAATACCAGTGTCTGGTCGCTGGCCTCGTAATCTCCCGGCGTTGCTGGGCCGACGGCTGCCTGCGGAACGACAGCCGAGCCGCCGTTTACGAAGCGTACGACGGTAGGCTCACGGAAAACATGCTGGTCGTATCCCGCAAAGAAGAATGCGCGATTGCGCCGAATGGGACCTCCGAAAGTAAAACCAAACTGCTGCTGCTGGCCGTAGGGCTTGACATCCAGCGAGGCCACACGGGCATTAAAAGAACTGTCGCGCAGGTAGTAGAACCCGGTGCCGTGAAATTTGTTAGAGCCGGATTTCGTGACCACATTGATGACTGCGCCGCCCGCACGTCCGGATTCGGCAGAAACGGAATTCGGCGAGACCCGGAATTCGCGCACCACTTCATTCGAGAACTGATACGGAGCGCGATACCTTCCCCGCGCTTGCGCGAAAAATGCATTGTTGTTATCGCCACCGTCCACCAGATAGCTGGTCTGGAAGCCGCGAATGCCTCCGAATGTCAGATCGCCATTGGAAGTGGAATTCTGGCCGCGAGGGTCCTGTGACGCGCCGGGCGCGAGCAGCGCCAGATCGGTGAAACGCCTTCCATTCAGCGGGAAGTTGAGGATGGCTCGCTCGTCAATGACGGCAGAAAGTCCTTGCGGCTGGGTTTCGACAGCACGAGGCTCGGCAGAGACGGTGATCGACTCGCGCGCCCCGGCGATCGGCAACTTGAAATCAATTTCCACCACTCCGCCAATGTTCACCCGAATGTTCGGGCTAATCTGCGGAGACATTTTGTCGGCGGCCGCGCGGGCTGAATATTCTCCAGGGGGAAGTAGTTCAAACGCAAAGCGGCCCCCCTGGTCCGATATCTGCTCGTAATGAAGCCCAGTCGCATCATTCACCAGCGCAACAGTCGCGCCAGCAATGGTTTTGCCGGACGGGTCAAGCACTGTTCCGCGAATCGCGCCGGTTGAGGCATCCTGCGACAGGCAGGGAAGTGCCAGGAGGAGAGCTGCAAAAATGAAAGCGAGAAGTCGCATGGAATCACTCCGCGAAGAAGTGAGTCCAGCCCCGACGGGAGACTTGTCCGGTATAGCACGATGGCGGGGCAAAGTCAGTGACGCGTGCAAAATAGTTCGCGTAGGCGTCCCGCAACGGGAAATTTGTTAGCATTGACCACTCGGTACTTGGCACTCGGCTGTTGAGGCTCTTGGTCATGCCTGCGAAGACTTGCCGGCCAAATGCTAAGTGCTAAGTGCGATCAAAATGATTCGTCCGTACAAAGGCATTTCCCCGACGATTCCGGCATCCTGCTATGTCGATGACTCAGCTCAAATCATCGGCGACGTTGTCCTCGGCGAACACGCGAGCGTGTGGATGAATGCCGTCCTGCGCGGAGATGTGCATTCGATTCGCGTCGGCGCGTACTCCAATATTCAGGATTGCAGCGTCTTGCACGGCATGAAAGAGCAGTATGGCGTCTTTGTCGGCGAGTACGTCACAGTCGGGCACTCGGTCACGCTGCACGGCTGCGCAGTCGCGGACCGTTGTTTGATCGGAATGGGATCGATAATTTTGAATGGCGCCTGGATCGGCGCTGGCTCCATCATCGCTGCGGGAACACTGATTCCGGAAAAGACGGTGGTCGAAGCCGGATCACTGTGGATGGGATCGCCGGGAAAATTTCGCCGCAAGCTAAATGAGAAGGATCACGAGAGCATCATGCGGTACGCGAATAATTATTTGGGATACAAGGATTCGTATTTGAAGTAGCCATCAGCGTTCAGCCATCAGCCTTCAGGTAGAGCGTTTTGGCTGAGAGCTGACGGCTGATGGCTGACGGCTGTTTCTATGATCAAAGCAGTCAGAGGAACGCGCGATCTACTTCCGCCGGAGACGGCGCTGTGGAACTTTGTCGAGGCGGCGGTGCGCGACGTTTTCCGCGCTTACAACTTCCACGAAATCCGTACGCCGATTTTTGAAGACACCCAGCTGTTTGCGCGTGGGGTGGGCGAAGAGACAGATATTGTCGCGAAGGAGATGTACACCTGGGAAGACCGAGGCCGCGCGCAGAGTGACCAAGGACACTCGTTGACCCTGCGTCCCGAAAACACCGCCGGCGTGGTTCGCGCCTACATCGAGCACAGACTTTGGGATCGGGGACTGAACAAGCTTTACTACATCGGGCCGCAGTTTCGGCGGGAGCGCCCGCAGAAGGGGCGGTATCGGCAGTTTTATCAGATTGGAGCAGAGGTGATTGGGCCAGCGTCGGCGGGTAGCGAGTCTCCCGCGCGCGACGCTGAGATCATTGAGCTGCTAGCCACCTTGCTCGACCGCCTCGGAATTAAAGGGTGGCAGCTTCAGCTCAACTCTATCGGGTGTGCCAACGATCGCGCTGCTTACAACGAAGCTCTGCGTAAGGCTCTTGAGCCAGTTAGAGACAAAATGTGCGCTGATTGTCAGCGCCGCGCGATAACCAATCCCCTGCGCGTCTTCGATTGCAAAGTCCCTGAAGACCAGCCCATCATCGAGAAATTGCCGCGCATCAGCCAGTTTCTCGACGAGCCCTGCCGCCAGCATTTCAGTCAGGTGCAAGCGATTCTGAAGTGTGTGAGTGTCGAGTTTCAATTGAACGACCGGCTGGTCCGTGGACTTGATTACTACACTCGTACTGCGTTTGAGTTCACGCACGGGGCCTTGGGCGCGCAGAATGCGATCCTCGGTGGCGGACGCTACGACGGACTTTCGGAAGCTCTCGGCGGCCCACCGGCACCCGGGATCGGATTTGCTATCGGCGAAGACCGGCTGGTGATGTCGCTAAGTGAATCGGCGGAAGCCGTGGTTCGCAAGCCCGATGTTTACATCGCCCCCCTGGGAGCGGAAACGAACCCAGAGGCGGCCCGTCTCGCCCGCGAG
>Ga0137359_10005793_pt1 | contig 10212 bp, 8 predicted proteins | sample Mad1_40_16metaG_FD_108281 | JGI IMG/M metagenome (GOLD analysis project Ga0137359, IMG submission 108281) | Vadose zone soil microbial communities from Angelo Coast Range Reserve, California, USA - Mad1_40_16 metaG | ecosystem: Environmental > Terrestrial > Soil > Vadose zone | place: USA... | reverse complement strand
CTCGAGGGCCCGCACGAGGTATTCCCACACCATGAACGTGAAGCCGAACAGCAGAACGCGGCGCCCGGCGGCCTGATCCAAGTAGGCGCGAAGGCCCTCCTCGTCCAGGCTCATGTCCTCGCGCAGCGCGTAGAACGGGCGGTGGCCGAACTGCGCCATGCCGAGGATTCCGGCACCGCGCGCCGAGTGGCTGCGGCGGTCCCGAACGACGCCCGGATGGTCGACGATCACCATCGGCAGCCGCTCCTTGCCGAGGAAGTGCTGCGCCACCTTCACCAGCACCGCCGACTGCACCGATGCGGTCTCGGCGTCCAGGAACACGCGACTTGGCTCCTGGCCGCTGGTGCCGCTCGAGGTGAGCACCTTGAGCACCTCCGACTCGGGCACGCTGGACAGCACGTGGGTCTTGAACAGCGTCACGGGCAGGAACGGGACGTCTTCGAGCCGCTCCATGCGGAGCCGGTCGGCGCCCCCGAACACCCGGTCCAGGACGTTGCGGTACGGCTGGCACTGCGCCGCGTGATGCTGCGTGAGCGCCCGCAGCATCGGCAACAGCCGCGCGCGCTTCTCGGCCTGAGGCAGGCTGAACGGCGGCAGCTCGAGCAGCGCGCGTGCGGGGCTGGTCACCGCGCCGCCTCCGCGGCCTTGTAGTCTTTCTTGCCGGTGGCGGTGAGCGGCAGCTCGGCCACGCGGCGGATCACGATGGCGGCGGGCGGCACTGCGAGGAACCGGGCGAGGTGGCCCACCAAGGCGTCGTCGCGGACCGCGCCGTCCACGGCGACGTGCACCCCGAGCCGCTCCCCGGCGTCGGTGGCGATGGCGCGCACCGGGAACGCCGACTCCAGCTCTCGCTCGACGTCCTCCAGGCTCACGCGCCGGCCGAACAGCTTGGCGAAGCGCTTGAGCCGGCCGACGACCGTGAAGTAGCCGTCCTCGTCAACGGTGGCCAGATCACCAGTGCGGAGCTCGCCATGCTGCACGTCGCCCAGGCCCAGGTCGGCCGGGGTCTCGGCATAGCCCAGCATCACGTTGCCGCCCTCGTACACGAGCTGCGCCGCGAGGCCTTCGCCGCCGTCGAGGGGCTCCAGCCGGAGCCGGCCGCCGGGAATCGCCACGCCGATGGCGCCGACCTTCTCCGCCAAGCGCTCCGGCGGCACGTAGCTGATGCGCGCCGTGGCCTCGGTCTGGCCGTACATGACGACGAGCCGGGCCCCGGCCTGAGTGGCGCGCGCGTGGAAATGGACGATCAGGTCTCGGCGCAGCGCGCCCCCCGCCTGGGTGAGCGTCCGCAGCGTCGGGTGCCGGGCCGGCTCGAACCGTAGCCGGTGAAGGGTCTCGTACATATAAGGCACCCCGGCCAACGAGGTGGCCCCCTGCTCGTCCGCGTCACGCCAGAATTCCGGCCGCATGAACGAATGCGGCGTCAGCACGACCGTCCCGCCGGCGAGCAGGTGAGAATTCAGCACCGACAGTCCGTAGCTGTAGTGCATCGGCAGGCTCTGCACGGCCCGCTCCCCCGGCCCGAGGCCGAGGTACCCGGCGATGGCCCTGGCGTTCGATTCCAGATTGCGCGGCGCGAGTCGGACCAGCTTGGGACTTCCCGTCGAGCCCGAGGTCGTGAGCAGGAGCGATAGATCCGGGTGAAGCTGCTGCGCCGCGAAAGGCTCGCCCGACCCGGCGACGTAGCCCGGCACCGGCGAGGTGACCGGCCTCCAGCCCTCGGGCGTCCCGAGCGTCCCAGGGGCGAGTACCAGCGCGGGCCGATAGGCGCGGGCCAGGCGCACCAGCGGCTCGGGCTGCGGCTCCGCCAGGCAGAGCGGCAGCCCGGCTCTCAGGCAGCCGAGGTAGAGCAGGACGGCCTCGACGTCCGGCCCGGGCGCCAGGAACACGAGCCGACGTTCCCCGAGCATCCCGAGGAGCCGCTCAGCCACCTCGTCCACGCGCGCGGCCAGCTCCGCGTAGGTGAGCCGAGCGTCCTGTGCCGGCGCGATCAACGCCGGACTGTCGTCCCGATGCCGCAGCACGGCGTCGATCACGACATCATGCCCCCGTCGACGCCGACCACTTGTCCGGTCACGTAGCGCGACAGGTCGGATGCCAGGAACACGGCCACGCCCGCCACGTCGTCGGGGGTGCCGATGCGGCCCATGCGGATGCTCTGGAGGCGGCGCTCGTACCAGTCGGGCGAGACCCCGCGCAGCATGTCGGTATCGATGAACCCCGGTGCGATCGCGTTCACCCGGATGCCCTTCGGCGCCAGCTCCTTGGCGGTCGAGAGCGTGTAGCCCACCACCGCCGCCTTGGACGCCGAATAGGCGGTGACGCCTTCCATGCCCTGGGTGCCGGCGATGGACGCGAGGTTCACGATGCTCGGGGAGCGGCGGGGGTCCATCACGCGCGCCGCGTACTGGGTGAGCATCATCACGGCGAGCACGTTCACGTCCAACAGCTCCCGCATCTGTTCGGTGGAGGTCATGCCGACCAGCCCCTGCCGGAGAATGCCGGCGTTGTTCACCAGCACGTCCAGGCGGCCGTGCTCCTTCTTGGCCGACGTGACCAGCTCGCGCGCGAAGGCCGGATCGCGGAGGTCGCCCCGCATGGCGCGGGCCGGATGCTGCGCCGCCGTCAGGTCCCGGGCCACGTCGTCCACGCCCTCGCCCCGGGCGCACAGCAGCAGGGTCGCGCCTTCCGCAGCGAAGGCACGCGCGATCGCCGCACCGATGCCGCGGCTGGCGCCGGTCACCAGCGCGACGCGGCCCTCAAGCAGCATCGAAGCTCACCCCGTACCGGGTCAGGATCTCGCGGGCCTTGGCCACGGTGCTCATCCCCAGAATGTCGTCGGTGTCGAACATGACATCGAACGTGCCTTCGATCTCCGCGACCAGCACCATGTGACCGACCGAGTCCCACTCCTTCAAGGTGTTGTAGGCCAGCTCGTCGGTGACTCGCTCCGGAGGAATGTTGAGGGAGCGGGTGAAGCACTCGCGGAGCTTGTCTGCGTTCATTCTGGGTCTCCAACCTGAGATGGCACGGGGGAATGCGGCGGGGTCACGGCGTCGGAACTGGCTGCTCCGCGATCAGCTTCTGCGCCGAGGTGAACGAGAAATCGGCGAGCAACCGCTCCAGCCGCTCCTCCGTCTTGTCGAGGTTGTTGTAGTGCCGGAACCGCTTCGACCAGGAGAGCCCCCGGACGCGAGGCTGCCCCGGATCCACCTCCCACGGGTGAAGGTAGAACATGACCGGCCGTCCCTGCTGGTTACACCGTCTGATCAGATGCCGCGTCACCGCATAGGGGTACAACCGGAAGTAGCCCCCGCCGCTGCACGGGATGTTCCGCCCGAGCACCTCCGCGACCCCCATGGGCAGCTCGGTCAAGCCCTCGGCCAGGCGATACGGGCCCAGCCCCACATCGGGGATCCCGTAGTCCGGATGGAAACCCACCGGAAAGATCGACGAATCGTATCGGATGCCGCTTTGCTTCAGGATGTCCACCGCCCACATGGTTTCCCGCGTGAGCGAGAAGGACGGCGCCCGGAAGCCGTGCACCTCACGGGTCGTCGCTTTGGCCAGCGCCTCGAGCGACCGCTGCAGGTCCTGGCGGAACTCTTCCGGCCGCATGAACGTGAGCAGTCGGTGCGAGTAGCCGTGGGTCGCCACCTCGTGACCGCTCCGCTCGATTTCCTTCACCAGGTCCGGGAACCGATCGGCGACCCAGCCCAGCACGAAGAACGTCGCTTCCACGGCGTGGCTCCGGAACACGTCCAACAATCGCGTGGTGGAGCGCTCCACCCGCGATTCGCACTCGTCCCACTCCGCGTACGGGATCAGCCGGCTGAGATTGTAGACGCAGAACCAGTCCTCCACGTCCACCGACATGACGTTCTTCATCGGCACGGGCTGCGCGCTGCCTGCGCTCACATGTATCCGTCCCGCCGAAGCGTCTCCAGCCCGCCGCCCCCCGCCTTGTCCTGCGCCCGGCCCGAGCGCTCGGCGATGTTCGCGAACTTGCCCGACTGGAGCTCCACGATGATGTCGTCCACGTTGCGGGCCTCCGACTCGACCGCGTGCGTGCACGGATAGCAGCCGAGGGAGCGGAACCGCTTGCCGTTGCCCTGATTGTAGTAGAGCGAGACGGTCGGTATCTCCTCGCGCTTGATGTACTCCCAGATGTTCAGCTCGGTCCAGTCGAGCAGCGGATGGATCCGCAGATGGGTGCCCGGCGCGAACTCGGTCTTGAACTGGTTCCAGAACTCCGGCGGCTGATCTCCGACGTCCCACTGCGACTCCGTCGTGCGCGGCGAGAAGTAGCGCTCCTTCGAGCGGCTCCCCTCTTCGTCGGCGCGGACGCCCACGATGATGCCGGTGAACGGCTCGGTGTTGCGGTCGACCTCGTAGACCTTCTTGGTGTGGTTGAGCCGATACCGGGGCCACTCGCCGCTCAAGGTGTGCTTGAGCGCGTCGGTCTTGAGCGCCTTGCAGCAGGCGATCCGGTCCACCGCGCCGTCGGGGAAGGACTTCTTCTCCTCGAGCGCCTGCCGGTTCTGGCCGTAGATCATGGTCAGATTCCACTCCAGCGCCAGGCGGTCCCGGTACTCGATCATCTCGGGGATCTTGAACGCCGTATCGATGTGGATCAGCGGGATGGGCACGTGGCCGAAGAAGGCCTTCCGGGCCAGCCAGAGGAGGACCGTGCTGTCCTTCCCGATGGACCAGAGCATCCCCAGGTTCTTGAAGTTGGCATACGCCTCCCGGAGAATGTGGACGCTCCGGTTTTCGAGCTCGTCGAGATGCTCCATGTCGCCTGCCATCAGGGTTGGCCTCCGAATCGCGCGAGCACCTTCGCGACGCACTGCTCGACGCTCAACGCGCTGGTATCGAGTGTCAGTTCCGGCCGCTCGGGCGGCTCATACGGGTCGTCGATGCCCGTAAAGTTCGGGATCTCGCCCCGGCGCGCGCGGGCGTAGAGTCCTTTGACGTCCCGCCGTTCGCACTCTTCGAGCGGCGTGGCGACGTAGATCTCGACGAACTCGCCGCACAGCTTCCGGATGAAGTCGCGGGACTCGCGGTACGGCGAGACGAAGGACGCCACCACCGTCACGCCGTGTGCCGCCAGCCGGCTGGCCATGTACCCGGTCCGGCGCAGGTGCTCCTCGCGCTCCGCGCGGGTGAAGCCGGTGTTGGGGAAGACGGCGCGAAGCGCGTCCCCGTCGATGTACTCCACCGGCACGCCTTGCCGCGCCAGCTCCTCGTGTACCCGGGTGGCGATGGTGCTCTTGCCCGAGCCGGACAGCCCTGTGAACCATAACACGGCGGCCTCGGCCGTCGCTGTCGACTCGGGCGACAGGGTGCGCGGGCTCACACGCCGATGATGAAGCTGGCGTTCCTGAGGTCCGGCTTGTTGTACGTGAGCGGCGAGGGTCGCTCGCCCTCACGCCCGGACTGGCGATAGATGCAGTCGCCGGCGGCGACATCCCACTCCATCGTGGGCCCGAGGCGGGGATACACGTCGGCGCGACCGTCCGCCACCCAGCAGAACTTGAGGGAGCTGCCCGCCTTGACCCGGCGAGCCACCGGAATGGTCCGGAGGTACGCCTCGAGCTCGGGCGACGGGTGGGAGAGGCTCTCCACCACGGTGAGCGGCGTGCCGGGAGCGGGGGCGGTCGAATAGATGCGTGCCGGCGCTCCCCCGCTCTCCTCCCGCCACGCCCCTCCGCCCTTCACCGCCCAGTAGAGCAGCTCGAGTGCCGGCGCGAGCACGACCCCGAACACCGGCTCGCCGTCCTCGATCAACGCCACGTTGACGGTGAACTCAGCGCGGCGCTTGATGAACTCCTTGGTGCCGTCGAGCGGATCGACGAGCCAGAAGCGCCGCCAGGCGCGCCGGGTCTCGAACGGCGCCGCTTCGGCCTCCTCGGAGACGACCGGCGTGTCCGGGTCCAGACGACCGAGCCCGTCGAGCAGGATGCCGTGCGCCACTTCGTCGGCGAGGGTGACCGGGCTCTTGTCCTCCTTCTCCCGCACGCCGGCCGCGACCGCGCCGTCGTAATACATCATGGTGGCCCGGCCGGCCTCGCGCGCGAGGTCGATCACCGCCGCCCGCAGCAGGGCCGTCACCATGGGCGGAAGATGATGCCTCGGTCCTGGAGGTGCGCCTTGAGGCGGTCCACCGCGTCCGGCACGGCACCGCCGGAGAGGTGAAGGTCGCAGGCGATATCGGTCGTGATGGTGTCGCCGGCCCAGATCGTCTCGATCCATTCGGGGCGGACGGCGGTCTTGATGACCTCGAGGTCGTCCTGGGTGAGCTCCGCGGCCGCGACGACGAGGATCATCCCGGCGTCGAGCATGAGGTTCGCGATCTCGGCCAGACGCCGCATGTGCTCGAGCCGGTTCTCCGGCTTCCGCTCGATGTCGGCGTCGACGCCGTAGAGCACGCTCCCGATGCCGAGGAAGTAGACCACCTTGCCGTCCTCGAACAGCCGGCCCTCGAGCGCCTTGGCGACGCCCTTCCGGTCCGCCTCGTGCTCGCCGGTCACCAGGATCAGGGCGGCCTTCTGATTGTACTTCTCCGCCCGGTGCTCGGGCTGGATGATGCTGGGCTCCCACTTGTAGTTGCGGAGCAGCACCTGGTCGCGCACCGTGGCCTGGCGGTCGGGCAGCGCCTCGCGGACGATGCCGCCGCCCCGGATCTCGAAGTCGTCGACGATCACGAATCGGCTGGTGGACGGAATGTCCTGAGCCAGATCGCACGCGATGGCGCGGTCGAGCTTGAGCACGCACTCGGCCACATCGTGTCGCTGGACGGCGCCGCGCTGCTCGGTGGCATCGAGCGTCGAGGCGTCCATGACCCGGAGGACCTCTTCGACGCGCGCGGTCACGCGGGCCGTCCCGAGCTTGAGCACATACTCCTTCCGCTTGACCATCGGCTCCTTGCCCAGCCAGAAGAGACTCACCCGCAGCCGAGTGGTCACCTGGGGACGGGGCTCCCGCTCGAGGGTCGCGACCTCACCGCGCGTGATGTAGATCTGTTCCTGGAGCGTGAAGCCCACCGCCCACCCGGCCTCGGCTCGCCCATCCACCCGCCGGTTGAAGGCCTCGATGCTCTGCACCGTGCTCTTCTTGCCGGAGGGGTAGAAGATCACCGGGTCGCCCACGTGCATGGTGCCGGAGTCGATCGTCCCGGCGACGATGCGCCGGTCGTCGCCCTGCTTGGTGAACTTGTAGACGTCCTGGACCGGCATGCGGAACGGGCGCTCCACCGGGGCGGGCTCGCTCCGAAAGGTGTCGAGCGCCTCCAGCACCGTGGGCCCCTCATACCAGGGTAGGTTGGCCGAGCGATCGGCGATGTTGTCGCCGCTCCGACCGGACACCGGGATGAAGCAGGAGGGACGGATGCCCACCTGATCGAGGAACGCCCCGTACTCTCGGGCGATGCGGTCGTAGACGCCTCGATCCCAACCGACGAGGTCCATCTTGTTCACCACGACGGCGAGCTGCCGGACGCCGAGCATCGAGACCATGTAGCCGTGGCGCCGGGAATTCTCCTGCACGCCCTCGGCGGCGTCGATCACCAGCAGCGCCGCCTCGGCGCGGGCCGCGCCGGTGATCATGTTCTTGAGGAACTCGATGTGCCCCGGGGCATCCAGGATCAGGTAGGGGCGGAGACGGCTCTTGAAGAAGACCCGGGCCGCGTCGATGGTGATGCCCTGGGCCTGCTCGTCCTTGAGCGCATCGAGCAGGAACGCATACTCGAACGGCTTCGAGTTGAGCTCGCACTGCGCCCGGACCTGCTCGAGCTTCCCCTCGGGAAGCGAGTGGGTGTCGGCGAGCAGGCGGCCGATGACCGTGCTCTTGCCGTGGTCGACGTGGCCGACGATCACGATGTTCATCCGCTGCGATCCAGGCGGTGCAGCGACGGCCGTTTCGAGTGGGGCGATGGAAGACGACATGCTGGCGGAGCGTTCCTCCGTGAGCGTCATAGGGCGCTACCCCGGTCACGCGCGCCGGTTTCGGCGAGGTGCTCGGGGACGCGCCGGGACGAGCGACGAGTCAGGACGGCTGAGCAGGGCCCTGCAGAGCGGCGGGAGGACGGCTCACTGCTCCTCCGCGGCGTAGTCGTAGGGGTAGTAATAGTCGCCTTCCTTGGCGACCTCCCCTCCCGGATCGTTCAGCACGGTCCCGACCACGCGGGCGCCGACGTTGGCGAGCTGCTGGTAGGCACGCTGGGCGGCGTTCCGGTCGGTGGTTCCGGCCCGCACCACCAGGAGCACCCCGTCGGTCAGCGAGGCCACGATGCCGGCATCGGCGGTGGCGAGCACTGGCGGGGTGTCGAGCACGATGATGTCGTATTGCTCCCGCAGCTCCTGCAGCAGGATCCGCATCCGGGTGCCGCTGAGCAGGTGCGCCGCATTCGACGGCAGCGCGCCGCACGGTAACACCGAGAGACCCGTGACCGACGTCTCGCGGATGGCGGCCGGCAACGCGCTCGGGCCGCCGACGCCGTTGGACGCGATCAGCACCTCCATCAGGCCGGGCGACCGCGGCATGCGGAACAGGCCATGGACGCGCGGGCGCCGGATGTCGCAATCGACCAGCAGCACGCGCAGCCCGTCGTACGCGAGGGTGACGGCCAGGTTGGCCGCGGTGAGGGTCTTGCCCTCGCCCGGGGCCGCGCTGGTCACGACGAGCGTCTTGAGCGCCTCGCCGCCATCCGACCAGATGAGGCTCGTGCGCAGGTTTCGGAACGCCTCGATGCCGATCGAGAAGGTATGGTCCCCAGACATGGGCGACCCGATCTGGGTCCCCGCCTGCTTCCCCGCACCGAGCAGTCTGCGGAGGCGGAAGCGGCCGCCGGCCGACCCGCCGCTGATCCGGGGAATCACCGCCAGGCCGGGCAGGTGCAGGGCCGCCTCGAGATCTTCGGGCCGCCGGATCGAGGTGTTGAGCGCCTCGAGCAGGAAGGCGAGCACGAGACCGACCAGCAGCCCGAGGGCCAGGCCCAGGGCGAGCTTGAGTGCGGAGGCGGTCAGGACGGGGGCGTAAGGGACATCGGCCAGATCGACAACGTCGACGTCGCCGGCCTCGACCTCCTCGGCCATGCGGGCCTTCTGGAAGTCCGTGCGCAGCTCATCCCCGAGACTGGCCAGCGCGTCGACCCGCCGGCTCAGCCGCGCCTCCTCCTCAGCCATGGCCGGGAGGACCTCCATGGAGCTGCCGCTCTTCTGTTGGAGCGTCTTGAGGGACGCGATGCGCGCGTCCAGCGCCTTCACGTGACTGCTCACGGCGTCCACGAGATTCTTCTGAGTCGAACCCACCAGCCCCTTGATTTGAATTACGTCGGGATTGGTAGCTGCCGCACGCCATGGCCCGGTGGTCATGGAGTCCAGCCGGTCCTGATACGTGACGAGCTGCCGGTACAGGTTTCCGACGGCCGGATTATCGACCATGGCCGGTGAGGTGGCCAGCGCCCGGAGCGCCTCGGCCCGGCCGGCCTCGTCTCCGGTCTTGAGCTGAGCGAGCAAGGCGGTGAAGGTCTGCCTGTCGGCCTCGATTTCCGCCGTGTGGGTCTGGAGCTGCAGCGCCGTCGCTTGCTCGGCCGCCAGCTTGTCTTTGCTACTGGCGATCTGCTGCCGACTGCGGAACGTGCTGAGCTCCGCCTGGGCGCGGGCCAGCATGCTGTCCGTCTGCGCCAACTGCTCGGCCAGGAACTCGCGCTTGCGGCGCGACCGCTCGCGCGACCATTGGACGTTCACGGTCTGGAACGCCCGCACGGTCGCGTTGACGACCTTCTGGGCCTGGGCGGGGTCCTGCGCGAAATACGCGACGTCTATCACGTCAGTTTCGGTCCGGCGGCTGACCAGGAGGCTGCCCAACAGCCCATCGATCACCTGCTCCCGTCCGAGGATGTACAGCGTGGTCGAGTCGACCGTCGGACGAGCGCGCACGGCGAACTGCACGACGCCCAGATTCACCACCTGTCCGTAGGGCGCGCTCACTTCCCGCTGAGCCCGGCGGGCCGTGACGGCGCGGTTGCGGAACAGGAGGGTGACCGAGTCGCCCGCCGCCCGAGGGTCGAAATGCACCTGCGACAGATCGCTGGTGGTGAAGCCGGGCGTGTAGGTAGCGAGCTGGAGCCCGAGACTGTCGACCACTACTCCGGCGACCGTCCGGCTCTTGAGGAGCTCGATGATGGACAGCAGGGGATCCGCGGTGCGT
>Ga0137359_10005792_pt1 | contig 10213 bp, 6 predicted proteins | sample Mad1_40_16metaG_FD_108281 | JGI IMG/M metagenome (GOLD analysis project Ga0137359, IMG submission 108281) | Vadose zone soil microbial communities from Angelo Coast Range Reserve, California, USA - Mad1_40_16 metaG | ecosystem: Environmental > Terrestrial > Soil > Vadose zone | place: USA... | reverse complement strand
TTCCACTGCTTTAATCCCTGCTTCGATGATCCCGGTGTGACCAACCATGTCCGGATTGGCGAAATTCAGGATGATCAATTCGTAATCTGCCATCCGCGCGAGCACTTCGTCAGTTAGCGGCCGCGCGCTCATCTCCGGCTGTAAATCGTAAGTCGCTACCTTTGGCGACGGCACAATTTTTCGATCTTCTTTGGGAAATGCGCGCTCCACACCGCCGTTAAAAAAATAAGTGACGTGCGGATATTTTTCCGTCTCAGCGATCCGCAGCTGCGTTTTGCCGGCTGCGCTAACAACTTCTCCCAAAATATGCGGGAGCTCTGCTGGCGGAAAAATAAACGGCGACGGATATCGAACGTCATATTGCGTCAGGCTAACGAAGTGCACCTTTGGCCACGATTCGCGGTCAAAGCCGTCAAACTCCTTCAGCAAGAATGCTTGCGAAAGTTGCCGTGCGCGGTCGGCGCGAAAATTGAAAAACAAAACTGTATCGCCATCGCGAATGCGTTGCTCGTTCGCATAGCCAAAAATCAACGGCGGCATAAACTCGTCCGTCTTGCCCGCTTTGTATTGTCGATCCAACGCTTCAGACGGCGAGGATCTGCAAACTTCACCGCGACCCAAAACGATTGCATCCCACGCTTTCTTTGTTCGATCCCAACGACGATCGCGATCCATCGCAAAGTAGCGGCCGACGACCGTAACGATTTGCGCACCGCTCGTCTGTAATTGTTCCGAACAAATATTTAGATACTCGGCGCCGCCCGTCGGTGATGAATCGCGACCATCTGTGAAAGCGTGCACGAAAATTTCCGAGACGCCCCCCGCCTTTGCGGCACTCGCCAGCGCAACCATGTGCAAATAATGACTGTGCACACCGCCATCGGAGACGAGTCCGAGCAGATGAAGCCGATGTCCGCGCGCGGCCACGAACGCTTTCTTGGCCACATCATTACGCGCGAGCTCGCCGTCTGCGATCGCCTTGTTGATCCGGGTTAAATCCTGATAAACAATTCGGCCCGCGCCCAAATTGAGGTGACCGACTTCCGAGTTGCCCATTTGTCCCTTAGGTAAACCAACATCCGCGCCGCTGGCGCTCAGTTTGCTGCCGGGATAACCGCGGTAGAGCTGGTCGTGAAATGGCGTGCGCCCGAGCAAGGTGGCGTCCCCATTTTCCTCGCGCTTTTCTTTCCCGCCGGGATTGATGCCCCAGCCGTCCCGAACGATGAGCATGACCGGGCCCGCCATACAGGCGCAGTCTGCCGACGATTCTTAAGATCGACAAGCGGTTCTTTCGTTGACAACTCGAAGACCGCGCATCTACATCGCCCTCGTGAAATGGCGCAACCAATTGCTGGCGCTTTTTTGTCTCTTCGTCTTTGCCGGCCTCGGTATCCTCTATTTTCAGCATTGGGTGGTTCAAAAACCGTTCGGAATAATTCTGTTTATCGGAGAAGGGCTTGCGCCCGGGCGTCTCGCCGCTACCCGGCTTTACATCGGTGGGGCCGACGCGCACCTCGCCGTCGACTCGATGGGCCATCTCGCTTTGATCACTAACCACTCGAAGGATTTCGCAGTTTCAGATCAGGCGGCGGCCGCAACAGCCATGGCGACAGGTGTAAAAGTAAATAACCGAACAATTGCCATGGACGCGAACGGCAAACCCCTCACGAGCATTATCGAGCTAGCGCGTCAGCGCGGACGCGCGACGGGTTTAGTGACAAATGGAAAATTAACGGACGCAACTTGTGCCGCGTTTTATGCGCACGCCGGCAATCCAAACAACGTCGATGACATCGCCCTACAGTTTGTCGAAGGCGCAAAGATCGACATCGCGCTGAGCGGCGGCGCCGCCGTGTTTCTCGCAGAAGCAAAAGGCGGGCAGAGGCAAGACGGCCGGGACCTTCTGCTAGAATTGCGTCGCAGCGGTTCCGATGTTGTTCGCACGCGCGCTGAATTGGAAGCGATCCCCGCCTGGCGCCGCCCAAAGCTTCTCGGTGTCTTTGGCCCCGCCGAACTCGCGTTTGCGAATCAACTCGAGGAGTGGACCGAGCAACCCAGTTTGTCGGATATGGTGCGGCGCACGATCGAATTACTGCAATACAATGCGCGGGGTTACTTGCTTGTGGTCGATGCGGGACTGATGCGCAAGGCGGCCGAAAGTAACAGCGCCGAAAGAACCCTGGGCGAAACCGCTGAACTGGATCGTGCGATTTCAGTGGCGCGCCGCTACGCCGGAGAAAAGTCGACAGTTGTCGTTTGCGGCGACGTCGGGATCGGCGGTTTGAACCTGAATGGATTTCCATTTCGAAAAGACAGCGGGATTGCTCTGCTCGGACTTAATTCCGCTGGACAACCATGGATCACATGGGCCACTGGGCCCAACGGCACGCGATCGTACGGTGCGGTGGCCAAAATGCCCGGCGCAGGCAGCACGGCCACGCCGAATGAGAATCAAGAATCAGGATTGGGAAATTCAGAGCCAGCCGCGTTCTACACAAAATCCGCTCTCAACACAGTGGACGATGTTGTCGCCTTTGGAACCGGTCCCGGCACCGAAGCACTGCATGGCTGCATCGACAACACGCAAATTTTTAAAATGATTCGCGACGAGCTGTGATTATTTTTCGCTCGTTTCCAAAAGTTTGATCGACAATCAGGGACGATATTACTGAAAACCAAAAGCCCGTCGATCGGTTTACGCCGAAGGACGGGCTTTTTTAGTGAAGAATTTCTGTTACTCGCTGACCGGGACGATCAGAGGCACAAAGACAAACGGCGGTGGATCGGGAAGAGTCGGAGGAGGACCTTCCGCGGGCGCCTCCGCAACTTCTTTCGATTCCTTGCCTCCGCCAAAATCTTTCGCGTCCTTGCCGTCAGTCGAACCTTCGCTGCCGCCGGCCAAATTCGTGTTGGCAACTATTAAGCTCGGCATTGGAGTAGAATAAACGCCGAGGTCAGCGATCCGGCCGGATTTGGCGACGTTGAAAGTAAACTTCACATACTTTGCTTCCGTTGGACCGAGCTTTATCTTCGTAACCTTTGGGGTCAGAGATTGCTTCGCGATTTGATGCCATTGCGGACTGCTGACGAACAATTTCGAATTAGAAATTGCAATAGTTACTGTGCCGGCTGCGCCGTTGTTCAAGAACGACACGATGTCGATGTTCTCGATTTTGGAAAGCGAAAGCACCACCTCTGTCCGCCCGTCCGGCAGAGCGTAGCCAACGGTCGGCCGGTCGGAGATCAGCGCCGTTTGTGCGATGTTGTCCTCCAATTTGGAACTCACCTGCAAGCTGCTGATCGGATTGCTTTGCCGAAACGCTTCGACTCTGGCGCCCAGGCGAAAGCGAGCGACGTTCTTGGCGTAAGCAGGCGATTGCTCGACGGTTGATGGCAGGACCTGGGCCAAGACTGGCAACGCGCCAGCGAGGACAAGACAGCAAGTTAAGGTGACGGTACGGGAAAAGTGAAAGATATTTGCGCTCATAATTTCCATAGCTACAAAAACGATGATATCCGGTCGCCACCCACTTGGCAATATAAATTTTGCGCCCCTGTGAACTTTTTCGTGTCGCCTCTCCGGCTTGGGGGTGCGCGACCCTCGAAAAAGACGTAACTCTGAAAACGTCGCCGATCGCTCTTGCTAGGCGGTTGTAGATCTTTGAAGGCCTGCGCCGGGTAAAGACCCGGCCTTACAAGTTGCTTGCGACTTTCTGACCGGCTTGCAGATGACTTTTTGCGTAGAGCGTCGCCGTCGCGGCGCGATACTTTCGGGCGCCAGCGTAAGCGTAAAGCGGGATGTAAGAAGTATTCCCTAACCTATCTGCCCGACAGGCCGTCCAGTTTATCGTCGGGTCCAAAACGTAGGTACCACCGGCCGTCGTCCACTCTAGCCAGGCATGCGTTTTTCGACTGGTCGCCATGCGCTTACCAATGACCAGCCGCAGATCTTCCGCTCCGCGTGAGTGCATCATTTCGTAAAGTGCCACGGCTTTGCCTTTGCAGTCCGCCGCGGCTCCCGTTTGAACTTCCGCCGGAGTTTTCCATTCCATCGAGAAGCCGTAGGGAATACTGCGGAGGTCGCCCATCCAATGGTTGACCAAAGCCATTGAGACGTCTTGCTTACTGGCTGCACTCCCGGAAAAAAGGACCGGTCGAATTCTCGTCATTTGCCGGTCGTAAGGGGTCGTGGGAACGTTGACGTAAAAGGGATTGGCGAAACAAGAGACGGAGGAAAGGCAAATCAAGCCGGCGATAATGAGCCAGATTTTCCGCGACGTATAAGGCTGCATACTTATTGTAACCATAGTAATTATGGTTTCCATAAGCACCCGCTATGCCAACCAGGCGGACCTGATTCGGGGTTTTTGCTGGCGACACTTGGCCCAGCTCGCCGAGGCCAAGCAAGGCGGACGAGGCGGACGGGCCAATTACGGAAATTGCCGGTTCGCCTCAAATCTGGCAAAATCAGCCGGACTTAATTTCCGCCTTCACAAGGCTAAGTCGCCCACTACGTTTTCAGTGAGAAATAAGATCGACATCTACTACAAATCCTCACGTATTCTTTGTTGGATCTTGTTCGCAACGGTGCTGACCGTTGTGACCTTGATTCGTCTTCGGTTCCTCGGATTTCCGCTCGAGCGCGACGAAGGCGAATATGCGTATATCGGGCAATTGATGCTGCAAGGCATTCCGCCTTACAAGCTGGCTTATACCATGAAATTCCCGGGGACCGCTGCGGCCTACGCAATATTCATGTCGATCTTTGGGCAGACGGTGGCCGGAGTGCACCTTGGCTTGCTCATCGTAAACTTGATCACGGTTGCCTTGTTGTTCTTCCTGGGACGACGGCTACTGAACGAGATCGGTGGAATCGTGGCCGCGGCGACATATGCGGTTCTTTCCATGATGCCGTACGTGCTGGGACTCGCGGCACATGCAACGCACTTCGTCGTCGCACCGGTGATTGGCGGCGCTCTTCTTTTAGTTCGTCCGTTAGATCGACAATCAACAAAAGCGCTTTTCGCCAGCGGAGCGCTTTTTGGAGTTGCCCTCCTGATGAAGCAGCCTGGGTTTCTATTCATTCTGTTCGGCGCCGCTTATCTTTTTTGCCATGATTGGCGGGCGGAGCTGGGTTCACGACAGATTGTTTTCCGGAATATCATTTTCTTTTGCGGCGCATTGCTTCCGCTCGCAGTCACGTGTGTTCTCTTATGGTTAGCCGGCGTGTTCGGGAAATTTTGGTTTTGGATCGTGGAATACGCGCAGCAATACAACAGTCAGGTTTCCGTCGCCCAAGGGCTCCAAATCTTTGTCGAATGGGTGCCAAGCGTGATGGGAGCGGCGTGGCCTGTCTGGGTGATTGCACTAGCGGGTCTAATCGGTAGCACGCTAGATAAAAGAAGCCGCGCTTCTGGCGGTTTCCTCGTCGGGTTACTCTTCTTTTCCCTGATCGCGCTTTCCCTGGGATTTCATTTCCGCCAGCATTATTTTGTCCTGCTCCTGCCGGCAATTTCTTTGATGGCGGGCGCCGCAGTGGTACATGCCGTAAACTTTCTCGCCTCGCGTTCGCGCGTGCCTCGCTTTGTCCCGATTCTATTATTCGGGATTGCTCTCGGTTGGCCTATTTGGACGGAACGAGATTTCTTCTATCCAGGTTCGCTCGTCGAATCGATGCGCATGGCATACGGAACAAATCCTCTCCGGGAATCCGTCAAAATCGGAGGATACTTGCGCACGCAAACCACAGAAAGCGACACCATCGCTGTACTGGGCTCCGAACCCCAGATTTACTTTTATGCGCAGCGCCGCTCCGCAACGGGCTACATCTACACCTACGGACTGATGGAACCGCAGCGATTCGCGCATCAAATGCAGCTTGAGATGATTCACGAAATTGAAGCTGCCCGTCCGAAATATCTTGTGCTGGTCGTGCTGAACAAGTCGTGGTTGACCGGTCGCGATTCCGAACCGTTAATTTTCAAGTGGGCGGATGAATACTGCGACCAAAACTACGAGGAGGTCGGCTTGGTAAACATTTCTGAACAGGGGACCGACTACTATTTTTCCCAGGTTCCCCCGGGGGTAAAGCCGACCGTTGAGCACATTTCGATTTATAAACGTAAAATTTAATTCCTTTTTACAAAACTGATCGATGGACAGCGTTTAATTCCGCTATAGGAACTCGATTCCTTTGGCACGAATGCACTCAAAATTCACGATACGCTGAACCAGCCTGGTAAAGCGCCATCTCGCGACGAAGCTGATCGGCCAAAGCGGAGTCGCCTCGTTTCAAGGCCAATTGCAGAGCGCGTTGAGCGATTTCAATCGCTCTGTCGAACTGCCCGTTTTCGGCATACGCGGCCGCTAGCACATGAAGCGTTATCGCGTCTTTGCCACCGAAGGAACGACTCGCCGCTTTTGCGAGTTCGACCGCTCGCACTCCGTTGCGAAGCGAGCGCTCGGAAGCAATAGCGAGTCCCCAAGCCAGATCGGCCTGAGCGATTGGCGAATGAGGCGATATCTTCAAGGCTTCTTCATAGTGGGCGACCGCCCGCCGTTCGTCCTTGTTTTGTAAAAAGACATTTCCAAGTTGAACGTGGGCTTCCGCCAAGTTGGGTTGTAGCTCGAGCGCCTTTTGATAATGCATGACCGCTTTCGCTGCTTCGCCCTTCACCAGCATCGCGTTGCCTAGATTGTAATAGGCAGTGCTGTCGTCGGGACGGAATTCCAACGCCTTTGAGTAATGCGCGATCGCTTCATCGACATTCTGCCCTGTGAGCAGCGCATTGCCGAGCGCGACATGGGCGTCGGCATCGTTCGGCTGCAATCTCAGCGCCTCCTCACATTGGGCGATAGCTTCGGCAACTTTTCCCTTTTGAAGCAGAGCGTTGCCTAAATTGTAGTGGGCTTGCGCGTAGTCGGAATGCAATTGAAGCGACTTATCGTATTGCGAAATCGCTTCATCGACTTCGCCTCTCTCAACCAGCGCAATGCCCAGATTATTGTAGGCCATCCAGCAGCCAGGGTTTCTCGCGATCGTTGTTCGCCAAAGCGTCTCGATATCGCGGTAGGTCGCACTTTGCCGGTACGTGAGGAGACTCAGTGCAACGACGAGCGCAATGCCCAAAGTCCAGAGCATTTGCCGACCATACTTCGTCCAGCCTTCCAGTCTCACGATGCCTGCCGAAACCAACGCAATCGGCCCGATGCTCGCGAGATATTGATAATGGTCAGCTACAAATGTATAGCGGAAAGTGTAGAGCATGATGAAGCCGAGTAGCGGACTCAAGGTCGCGACAAAAAAGAGCCCCGCGACTTCAACGCTTCGGCCGAAGAAGCGTCGCGCGAAATAGATCGCCCCACATAGCCCGCCGATCGCGAGCAACCACAGATACGAAAGCGGATCCCGCGCATGAACGCTCCATTGCGGGTAAATAAACGCGAGATTCGATGGCCAAAAGAGTTTGCTTAAGTAAAACCAAAAAGCATGACTCGCCACAAGCAGGCGCTCGAGTGGGTTGAGCGCAAAAAGCGCTCCCCGCGTGCCTTGATGATATCGCTCCCACCACACTGCGATTAAACCCATGCCCAACCCGAGCAGAAGAAAGGGAATAATTTGTAGAAAGCGCTTCCAGGTAATCGGGATTTTTTTTAACCATAAAACTAAAAGCAACGCCGCCGGCAACGTGCATGCCGTCGTCTTTGCGGAAAGCGCCATCAAATACAAAATCAGACCTGCAGCATAAAAAACCCAGCGCCGCGTCGTTCGTAGATCGACATATTCCACCCAGGCGAGCAGCGTCAGCAAAAAGAACACTCCCATCAGAACGTTTTTTCGCTCAGTAATCCATGCCACCGATTCAACTTGCACAGGATGCAACGCAAAAATTGCGGCCGCGAGCCACGCGCCCGGTACCTTTAAGCGCACGAGCAAACGCCACACGAGCAAGGCATTCGCGACGTGCAGCAATAGGTTCACCCAGTGGTACCCGGTCGGGTTAAGGTCCCAGAGCCCGCGTTCGATCCGGAACGTGGTGTAAACGAGCGGAAAATATTGCGAAGGCGAATCCAACGAAAACCATATCCGCCCCAATCCGTCGCTCGTCGTGAGCAGCGGATTCTTGGTCACATAAGCATCGTCGTCCCAAATAAAACCGCCGTTCCACGCCGGGCGATAGACCAAAATCGTTAAGACGCAGAGGATCAACGCAAGTAAACCCACGCGAACAGGCGACGAGCGAATAGAGCGATCCATCAGATACGACATTATCGGCTTAGAAGATTTGCACAGCCGTTTTACGCGGACCGCGCTTTCATTCAAACTGATTGATAGTCGCAACGATCATCTCCACGTCTTCCTCACGAAGCTGCGGATGGCATGGAAGGGAAAGACATTGCTGGGCATGAGATTCGGCGTTGGCAAGACCGCGCGGATCGGTGCGAACGCTTTTGCAACAACCCTGACGATGAGCAGGAATCGGATAATGAATCAATGTTTCGATCCCATGTTCCCTTAAGAAATGCGCCAACCGATTTCGCTCCGCACATCGAACAACAAACAAATGGTAAACGTGATTTTCGTCTTCAACGGGCGGTGAGAGTAACTCAGTCTTTACATTGTCGATCTTGTCGAAATATTTTTGCGCAATCTCCCGCCGCCGAGCATTGAAGCGCTCCAACCAATTCAGGCGCGTCGATAGAATCGCCGCCTGCACTTCATCAAGACGGCTGTTCAAGCCTGTTTCCGGATGTTCGTATCGTTTGGTAGTCCCGTAATTTCGCAGCGATTTCGTTCGAATGCTGATTTCCTCCGAATTGGTGATGAGCGCACCTGCGTCGCCTTTAGCACCGAGATTTTTGGTGGGATAAAAACTAAATGCACCCCATGTTCCGGCAGTGCCGGCGTGTTGTCCGCCCGAAACAGCTCCGTGCGCATGCGCGCAATCCTCAAGGAGGTGAATCTTGGTTTTCTTACAAAGCGCTATCCAAGGCTCCATGTCGCGGACCTGGCCGTACAGATGCACCAGCAAAACCGCTTTTGTTTGCGGAGTTAAACATCGCTCCACGCTCATGGGGTCGAGCAGCGCTGTCGCCAGATCAATATCCGCGAGAACCGGCGTTGCCCCGGCGTGCATGATGGCGACGACCGTAGCGATTGCCGTCATCGGCGTCGTGATGACTTCGTCGCCAGGACCAATGTTCAGCGCGCGCAAGCCCAGTTCGATTGCTTCCATCCCGTTGGCTACGCCGGCGCAGAATTTCGCGCCGCAAAATTTCGCCCATGCTTCTTCGAATCGCTGGACCTCGTTTCCAAGGATGAACTGACCTGAGCAAAAAACGCGCTCCGCTGCCGCCAATTCCTGCCGTCGCAATTCGTCGGGCTCGGATTTGAAATCGTTCATCAGGATCATGGCGTGGAATCCCAGTAATGAGCCTGATATTTCCTGTAATATTCGAGCGTTCTCGTCAGACCGTCCTTGAGCGAGATTTGCGGGCTCCATGCCAAGAGATTGTCGATCTTGCGGAAGTCGCTGTAATAATCGCCGATATCGATGATCTCGCGATCCGGAGGAAATGGAACGATCTCGTAATCCCCACTGTTGTTCAGCTTGATCAACAATCTTGCCAGCTCCTCCAAACTAACATGCTCGCTGTAACCCAAGTTGAAAACTTCGCCTTCGGATTCGGCGTGGGCCGCGGCCAGCAGCAATGCCTCGACCACGTCATCGACAAAATTAAAATCGCGCCGTTGTTTCCCGGTGCCGAAAATCTGGATGGGGTTGCCCGCAATTAACTGACGAACCCAGACACCTAGAAATGTCTGGCGGGCGTCTTTAACGCGCATGCCGGGGCCATAAGTGTTGGTCAAACGCAACGCGCAGGCCCGAAGTTTATACACGCCGTTGTAAAGGAGGTGATACCATTCGCCCGCCAGTTTATTGATGCCATTTACATCGATCGGATGAACGGGATGCTTTTCATCCACCGGCAAATATTGCGGCCGGCCGTAAACCTGTCGCGTGCTGGCAAAAACAATTTTCACATCGCGATTGTGCAACCGGCAAGCTTCCAGAATATGCAGTTGAGCCGCCGCGTTGATGTTCAGATCGGTCAATGGATCGGTCATTGAATCCAGATGGCTGGTCTGGCCGGCGAGGTTGAACAGAAAGTCTCTCCCTTTAATCAGTGAAGCCATGGCCGGCGCATCTCG
>Ga0137359_10005791_pt1 | contig 10214 bp, 11 predicted proteins | sample Mad1_40_16metaG_FD_108281 | JGI IMG/M metagenome (GOLD analysis project Ga0137359, IMG submission 108281) | Vadose zone soil microbial communities from Angelo Coast Range Reserve, California, USA - Mad1_40_16 metaG | ecosystem: Environmental > Terrestrial > Soil > Vadose zone | place: USA... | reverse complement strand
GGGCGAAGGCATGGACAAGGAGAGGAGGAGCGGGGAGCGATTCGGCGCAGCTGGTGGTGCTGGTGCTGGTGTTGGTGGTGTTAGCGACTCGCGCGCCATCGCCTCGCCGAAGACCGTCCAGTCATCTGGGGCGTCCGAAGACGAGGCCAGTCTTCGTATGCCCGACGCGACGCGATGGAGTGTGGAGGCGCGTGGTCTGCGATGCTGCTGCTGCTGCTGCTGCATGTCGGCGGGGGCAGCTGCGAGGGTGGAGGAGGGCTGGCGGAATGACAATCCCGGACGGGCGGTGGCATGGTGGGAAGGAGAAGATGGGAGGCGGAGACTGTGCGCGGGAGAAGCCCGAGGCGAAGGGTTTGATTCGCTGTTGGTGGAAGAGGGTGTGTGTTGGCGATGATGATGATGGGCAGCAGATCTGGGGAAGAAACCCGAGGCGGTGGTGGACCGACTTGGAGGATCTCTTGGCGGATCGTTCGTCGCCACCACCATTATTGTTGATGACCAGTGCGAGGATGATGTCGATCGAACCACAGAATAGGTTTAGTCTCTCACCTCACTCCAGCCCACACCGCCATACAGTAAATGAAAATTCACACTACAGTAAAACCTCCGACATACGTGGACGGTTACCCGAGCGTATCACCTCGCTTGCACTTTTCCCAAAAGTAACACTAACACCGGTGGCGTCCAACAAGACAAGTGACCCGATCGACATCAAGAAAAAGGCCCCTTACTGTGCAGTTTTCACGGGTCGATCGCACAACGACGCCTGGCAACAGGAAAATTGAGGACAAGGTTAAGAGCGTATAGAATGGTACCGGTGGCTAAATAGATAGCGCAACAATTATGAAAAAAAGAGTACATGTCACGATTTGTCCGTAAAACTAACTGTCCGGTGACAACGGAGAGAGGAAGATCGAGAGTGTCTGGTTAAAAAGTAATACACGCGAGAGGGAGTTAATGTCCTACTAAAAAAATATTGGCCTACAGATGTCCGAGGAGAGGAGGGTCTGGTATCGAATACGCGGAGAAAATAACGAAAAAAATATATGCACAGTAGTCCTTGAATCTACAAATGTCTCTGTCTTTCTGGTTTGTCGTGGGAATCGGAGAGGACGTTGTCAGTCTAAATGCCGTCCGCGTATGTGGGATCATGTTTCGAGCAAGGGAACGTTAAAATGGCATTCCGTTTCATAACTCGTGCCTGCCATTTTATCGTGATTAGTCGTCGAGCATGTGGTGGCAGAGTCATGATAGGCCAAGCGATGACTGTAGTCTGGATCCCAAGAAGGCTATTATCAATGGAAATTCAGCATTGTCGTTAGCCCTAACGGAACCACCCCAAGCATACCTGCTAACGGGCAGGCCATGCTGAGTCGCGACAACATGGCCGTGATGGTCCCGACGTGGCTCGCGGCTTCATTAGACGACCATGATTTCATTTGGGCAACCTCGCGAACAAAGACGTTGGCTGCTGACGCCCAGCAGCACTACAAAGTCTCCTCTCAGCAGCCAAGCAATGGAAATTATCGGGAAGAAAAATACTCACTCCGACGATGGGGTCAAGATAGTCGATGTCCATGTCAGACACTTGGCCGATAATCAGCAGCATACTACGAGCAGCGAGCATGCACTTCTCGCCCCACAGCTGGTCTACCTCAGCGCGGAGGTAAAACAACCGAATGAGTGCCGCTTGCGCGAGCGTGTGCACGACGATCATGTTGTGTTTGTCGCCGGTGTGAAGAGCACCTATCTGGTGCACGGGGATCAAGCTGACGATAAAACGGTTGATTGAGTCTTCAACCGCCAGCGTGTCTTGTTCAGAGAGCTGGCCCATTGTGACACCCGCTGCGGGTAGCAACTCGCGTGACTGACACGAAATGACCCTTTTTGCGAGAAATCACATACCAGCATTCCACGCAGAAGAAACCTTCGAAGCAAGATCATAAAGTGCGGATGCTTTAGCACGCAAGGCAAAGTTTGAAAACCCCCCTGCTAGAATGGGCACCTGGATCTGATGTGCGAGGAATGTCTGCACGGTATTTAGGTGGGCCAGGTCACCAAAATTATCCTAGCCATTTCGATTATCAATACCAACGGCGTGAAAACGAACGGGAATCTCACGACTTCATATTCCATGATGTCCTGAGGCCATGGGACGATGATGGACGATAGGCCACAGGGACCGTCGGAAATTAATGAAGGACGATGAAGCGCGGCCGACCAGCACCGATCGAGGCAGAAGACCTGCCAGAACGCCAATATACGTTCTCCGCGCTCCACAGCATCACGAGCTGGGGGTAACGAAAAAGACCCATCTAGGCTCATGTATACGTCCGGCTGCTCGGTTCCTTGTCTGTGGAGACCCCATTGCAATGCGAGGGCTGCTGCGGTGCTCGCGTAATGACCGCCTTCCATTATGCGGCCATTGACGAGAAAGAATTGAGAGAGGAGACAACATCCCTGAATAACGTCAACGACCTGAGTGGGCGCCCGTAACCAATCATGGAATGCCTCCGTGGCGCGTGAAAGGTAGAGAGGCTCTTGCTGGCTCAAGCTTGGCGAGCGCGAGAAATGGCATGCCCAAAGGAAGATGGCATTCATCAACATGGGATGTCGCTGGTCTTCCATAGGACCTCGAATGGAATTCCGCAATCGGTCGACGTGCAACCCGAGAAGCAGCTGATCACGGTGGGGAATGAATGTCTCCAATCTGTTTCATGTACAATAAGCGAGACGCGAAGGGTTTCAGGGAGCAGCGGAGACTGACAGGGAATGGGCGAGCTCAGGGGGGACCTGAGCCGGATACATGCGGTTGGGTGAATCGGAATAGCACCGGTCCTGGAGTGGGGTATTGAGAATCAAGCGGCCAACAAGAAGAGGTCCCGTTCGGATACTCACACTGGAGACCCACGAGACCGGAGAACAGCAGGCTAGTGGGGGAGGTGACGCTTAGAGGGGGGGGGGTTAATCTTGTTGAGTGGTGATTGTGTGGGCTAAAAGGACGTACTGATAGGATTTGGGGATTGGGATGCTGAGAAAGGGATGCTGAGAGGGGAGTCGGCACCTGAGGACGATGATTCCTCCGAGCCGTGAATGGCGTGTGGGTCGAAAAGCGGTATGGAGGGTGAAGTGAGTTCGGTAGTCTCGAGCTCCTTGATGCGTGCCTCTAGACGGGACACGGTCTCGCGGAGGAGCTGGGTGCGTGTTTTGCCTTTGCCATCGTCGTATTCGCAGAGGTCCTGCTTCTTGGCACGTACACACTGTTGGCAGGAAGGTTTTGCGCCATCGCAGCGCTGTAGGGGGTGGGTGTGAACGAAGGGGGTCTGAGAGAGAGAGAGAAGAAATCACCATTTTCCTCTTCCTGCAAAGGGAATCAGAGGGGTTGTTCCTGGGGAAGGGCGGAGAATACAGACCTGCACCGAAGACATGCTTTACCTCTTTGGAGAGTGGGGGCAGAATGACGGGCTGGGCTTGCCGAATAATCGTCGGTCATTATTGAAAATTATGGTAAGAGGAAAGAAAAGAAAAAAGAAAGTAAAAAAGACAGAGAGAGAGAGAGAAAGAGACCAGAGGAAGTGTCGACGGGGAGTAGAGCAGGGGTCAAAAGGACGACATAAGCTCGGAAGATAAATAGGACATATCGTGTTGAGCATCCGCATAGCCTCAGACCCATTGAAATCTAATGATGGTTGATCATCCACGCCAGACTCTTGGCTAGCGCAGGAACGATGCCAAAGCCGAATCGAATCGGGCCCCTGTTCTCGCTTGTCGTCTCCTCTCATCTGCCTCGCCCACTCTCCAGAGCTGAGCTTAGTACCACTTGACAACCACCATTTTCCCCACCTGGGATAACCACACGTCCGAGTTCACAATTCCACCTCTCTATTAGGCTCAAAACACAAAATCGTCAATTTACACACGCAGGTCATCTCACGCCGTTGGTCACCTGCCGACCCGGCACAAATCGGTCCACATGGTCTTTCGAGCGGCACGCCCCCGGTCCGGCACTTTGGCCCTTTGTCAAGCGTCCATCCGGTTCGGACTTGGCAATTTCTTCTATTCCTCCTCGGGACAGCAATCATCTCGTCTTTACAACACCTCCCCAAATTATGTCTCCATCTGTCTTCGTCAAATTTGTTCCATCCGAAATTACATTGGCGGCGTCGCTTCTTCACTTCAATCATCACAAGGTGTCTAAATCCAATGCTTACGCTATCTGCCAACAACTTGTCAATCCTCGTCGACACTATACCTCTTGGCTTCGGCTTACGCTCCTTACCCCTTCGTCTTTCGCGACCTCCGTCTCATCTGCGTGTCCCCGAATCACACGGTTCGACCCGTCTCACGTCACTAAGTTACTGTAAATCCATTCTCCACTTCGCCATTCAATGACCAGCCATCGCGTAAGTTTCAGGGCAGTCTCTCTCTTGTCTCCAATAGGCCGGCGGTGGTACAGTAAGTACCCCGCGATAAGCCTTGGCCCTCATTTTTTTCTTTCCCTCCGAGTTCTTTGCCCCGTTTCAGCTCAGCTCCATAACGCTTCAGATGAATGTTTTGCGTATCCTCAGAACAGTAAGCATGATCGAAGCCTTTGACAGATCAACCCATCTTATAGTGCCACTCATTCTCCAAGTTACTACCTTTTTTCAGCTCCGCTGCATGTGTCGGCCCCCGCTTTCGTTGGTGGTATACGTCAGGTCACATGCATAACAGCTCGCGGTATGGGCCGGCGGCGCTTATACGTCGTTGCCCTCATCTTCACTTTCAATCCTACTAAACAGGAATAGCTCGCCGACATTCGGTCTCCCCATCTCATATGATTGTTTTTTTTTTCTTCCACAATCTTCATCTTATATCGTCCGCAAATCAAGATTTCTATCCGTCTATCGGCAGGTGCCTGCAACGCTGCTGCCGTCACGTTTTCGCTTCCCATTGCGCAGCACTTCACCTTGTTCTCCTTACAGACAGTCGCGAATTCCGTCGGATGCTTGCGGTTGTTACGATCCTCCTTCGCGCACGCGCGCACGCAACGCATATCCCGCTCTTTCGGCATATTATTCGAAGCACCAACGGCTCCGTGTTGAGTACGTAGTGTGTGTTCGTGATCCAGGTGGAGCTACGTGGAATTTCATTCCAGACATCCCATCACAATTCGTGCGCGTTTGTGGTAGGTCCGACCCCAAGACGAGGCGGGCGCAACCTCGACGTCGAAGCCGGCTTTGCCTTTTGTGTCCATGTCCTTTTGTGTCCCTGTCACCTTTTTGTTCCTGACGAGCTGTCTATGATAGCTTTGGTCCCTCGTGACTCTGATCGGATATATAGTAACACAGCGGGCGCCCTCATGCTCAGGCGTGCCATCATATCATACAAATACGCAGCATTGTACAGCACTGCAACGGTGTTGACCCTTTAGCTTAGAGGCCGCAGCAGTCGAAATGAGCGCGCATGTCGCCAGAGATGGACCACGAACGTCGCCATACCATTTTTTCTTTCTCTCTCGTAAAGAGATCTGGATATGGGAGTATTCCAAATCTCTCTCTTTTGGACCAGACACGGATCTGATCCACCATGTTCTCTCAATTTCGGGCGCATTTCCGAATCTTGCACGTCCCCGAGTCTGTAATGAACAAATTATAATCAGATCCAAGAAGGTCCCCACTCTCCAATCCCTTCCCTTCTTCTTCTCGACCCCGCTTCAGAAAATTTATGCCCCTCTCTGCATCCGTCCGAGTCGATGGCATCGGGTCATTTTTACGTTGTTCCGTGGCCTGAAGGACGCCATTCCCGCCGGCCTTACCAGCATCAAACGTAAGACCGGAGAACTTTCTCGAGGATGGAGAGGGGGCGCAAGATCACACGCATTTGAATGATGTGAGAGAGCTTGCACAGATTTGTCTTGTCTTGTCATTTTTTTTTTTGGTTTGGTTTGGTTTCGTCGGCGTAGACAGACCAACGCGGGAGAGAACATACCACACGCAGACTGCAGGTCGTACGTGCTCAGCCAGTACCTGCAACAAAAACAAAAAGCCCCGGTTTTGTTCCGGAACACAGACCCGCAAATCAGCAGCCGCGCTTTCCGGACGTGCGCAGCGCAGTGGGATGGGACGACGACTCGGATATACAGTAGTGCTACGTTCCATCTTTTCGCCATATCGACAAAGTTACTACGTTGCTCGTGTCCCCGGAGTTGAGCTCGCGAACGGGCACGGGTCCCCCTGGGGTGTGTGGCACCGACCCGGGAAAAATTAATTGAAATTACAGTACTGTAAGGAAACGAAACGCAAAATTATTATGGGGGGCCACTCCGGAAGTCTTTCGACTTCATCCCGGTTATGTGCTGTGCTCCGTTCCGTCGTTCGTCGCCCTCATCATAATTTTTTTTGGAGCAAACTGCCCAAACTGTTTTTATGGAGATTATTATGGTTCCCATCACCGTGCGTGCGCACTAACTTAGTGTGTGCAACATCCATCGTACATCAGAAAAAAAAGCAGACTTACTGTATGCGCGCATTACTATGCCCGCACCGCACATTGCGATCGCCAGGCTCGGGAGATGCCGGCGTTCGGCGTTTAGATGTTTTGGCCATCCGCGGCCGTTCATCTCCTCCATCAAACTTTGAAGCCATATTATTATAACGCTCGATGATACCTCCACACACACCCTCGCACTTCAAACAACAATTAGTCCCAGATAAGACACGATCCCCGAGGGGAGGGTGTCAATCACCACTTCTACTCCGCCCCTGCTGCCGGTGCCGCGTGCATCAGAAACACCAACATCGTTCGCTTAACGGTTTTGTTTACGTAGCGGGCCTCTTTTTTTTTCCACACGCACGCACGCACACACACACCACACCACACCACACCCCGTGTTCCGATGATATATGACGGGAGATGGAACGGGGGAAACGATATCTGCGGGCTCGGTCCGTGTGTCACCTCTCGTTATGGGCTCAACTTGTCGATATATTGCATTGCATTACATGATCGTGTGAATGTGCTGCCCTGCGAGGATAATGGGGCTTTCATAGATTAGACAGCCTAGCGTGACAGGCTTCGGTATACTTGCGTTTTAACGTTCTGATGAGCACTGATATACTCTTCTTGCTCGCTCGTTCTCGTGGCTATGGGGAGAAGTGAGGTATATCGTGTGATTGGGAGACAGACAGATACATATCGATGGAGGAAACGGGGAGGATAAGATGCGAGTGATAAGGTTACAAGTGCATGCAATGTTATAGTATGGGTAGGCTAGGGGCGATCGAGAAATGTCGTATGGAGGCGGCCTCGTGGAGAGGAGAGTAATGTCCGCATCAGAGTGTCAGTACGTGGGCGCTGATGCTGAATTAGGGGTGCAGAGTGAGGGAATACTGTATCATCCAGATGAGGTGCCACCAGATAGCGATGGCGCTTGAGGCTGCTGCTGCGGTGTTGACTGTTGCTGTGGTTGCGACTGGGACTGAGTTTGCTGCTGCTGTTGCTGCTGCTGGCTCTGATCCAGACCAATGCGAAGGTACCCGGTTTGTACAAGGAAGTCCCACACACGGCTAGTCTTATTCACGTCGATCTTCACAAGGTCGCGAGCTTCGCGTCGCCGTAACTTGCCACCGCGCCGAGCATATTCGCGCACCAGGGTCTCCTTGATAACCAAGTAAGGTTTTGGTAGGATGCGAAGGCTCGAGCACAGCGTCTGCTCTGCGGGTGTTAGGAGGTGGAGGGACGGACTATTCGCGAGGTTTAGTGGCGCCGCTATTTCAATAAACATGATGAATTAGAGCACGAGGTGATGGGGAGAGACCAAAATCCATCACGCACGGGGTCTGCGGCCCGACGGTCCGGTCGCGCTGGTTTGGTCGACGCTCTTTCGATCAGCATCCACGCTGACGCCGCTGTTGCGCCTCGAATTGTCCGGTCCAAGAGACTGCCGCGCACTTGCAGCCCGAAGCTGCTGGAGTCTCTCGGAGTCTCGTGACATGTTTGCCTTGGCTTGTGTCTGAGGGTCTTTGTTGAGTACCGCGGCCCATTCACACTTTCACAACGCCCAACGGAACGGAGTCGGAACGCACCCGTTTATGCAAGTCCTCTTCCCATTTCTTGATATCCGCGGCCGTGCTCAACCCGAGCTTCCTGGATTGCTGAAGTTCCCCTATTCGCTTGCGTAACGTTGCTTCATCTAAGCAAGGATCAGGGGAGATTCGATCAATGTGGCTTGCTCCGTACACAACATATCAGTGCAGAAGACTTCATAGTCTTCTGCGGTTTGTAACCTTGCGAACGGCCGCAACCGATGAACGATGTCTTTCTCCTCCTTCGGGCGTTTTTTCTCCGCGGCTTGCAACTGGAATGCCAGGGCATCAATACATCTCCCTTAGTAGTATGTATGACTGGTCTGACGTACCTTCTTGTATTCAAGCAATCCGCGATCGAACATGAGCGTCTTGGCTTCGCGCCTCTTCGCAATGCGCTGCATGTACATCTCAATTAGAGTGAGCTTAAACTCGAGAGAGGGCTGGGTCTCGAACGGAATCGGAGGCATGTTCTCCTCCGATTCTTCCTCGGCGCCATCGCCGTTATCATCAGGCGCAGGGGTATCCTTCTCCTTCTTCACCTCCTTCTCCTTTTTGATATAGCCGTTGGCAGTGCCGTTGATGCCGTTGATGGACACCCCATTTCCATTACTGTGAATGAGGCCATTGACCAGACCATTTTGTCCCGCGAAGGACAATTCATGCTCATTCTCCTTTTCCTTCTGCTCTTCCTTCCAGCGCATCCGAGTCTTGTAGTCGTGGTCGTCCTCGTCTTCTGGAATAGAGTCGCCGCCCCAGTCCATACATAGTCCGAATTCGAGGTTCTTGATCAGATCCTCGGCCTCATTGTCAATCTCGTGCTCGAATTCCAGCCGGCCAGGAAGGAAAGTTGCGACCTCGTGTACTCCCGGCGCAGAAGTCGGTGCTATCTTTTGAATTGGAGGAACAACTGTCATGTTAGATATCCGTCGCCGCTTCCGTTCTTGGAATTCTCCAGGATCGATATCGAAAGATTGGTCCATACGCTACGAGCCTCCACAATCAGCCGAGATAGGGTAGAAACAAAAGAACCCTACAGGTCGAGGCCAGTTGGGTGAATCGATATAAGTCGCGAAATAGTGTTCCTCAACCTCCTCCCTTGTGCGAGTGCCAACATGTTCTGCGACGGCTTGCCAGTTGCCCAGGCCTTGTTGGGCAATACCCTCGATTAGTAATAGTTCCCTGATAAAGTAATGAGCAGCCACACCCAAGAGTGGAAAGGAAAATTCACTCGTCTGCCCCCCAGTCCTCGGAGAATATCGGATAAGAATGAAGCTCCTTCATATACCTGGGTGTGAGCCTCATATGTCGCGTGGGTGTCAGAAGACCCTGCTCACCTCGACCCTGTATGCGTGACCTCGTTTGTGCTTGCCAAACTCCTTGCCACTGCAAAAACAATTCGGACAGAGATCGACACCATCTCCCACCGTACACGCAGGGTCGGCACACTTGATCCGAATGGAATGCGTGAGATCGGCTAAACATCCGTCGCACTCTGTCTGTACGCCGGGTTCGTTGATTGCTGGCGAGGGGAAATAAGGTGAGTTTACGTAATTCAAAGGGCGTGAGAAAGGGAGGGAAAGAGGGACGAGGAGAACGTGCTGGTAGAATAGACCACGCACTTGATACCTCCTCCGCATGGAGTGCCCGCTTCCTATTTGTGACCGTCATCGCTGGGGAAACCGAATCTTCGCTGTCTCGGGGGTAAGGTTACGGTTCTTGATATATTTCGCGAATGCTTGATAAATGCGAGTTGGCCTTGATGGCGTGGAGAAGAAAAGGACAGGAGAAGATAGGATCACAGCCGGGTGATGCTTTTTTCAACGTATAACGTCTGGTTGTTTACAATAGTCTTGCGTTCGTCTGGCCTTGGTTGTGGGGCCAGTCGTCGACGTAGGTACCCGCAAAGGTTCCCGATAGGGGATAGGCCTTGCTAGTAATATAATTAGAGTCGAGACTTGACGAGCGTCTCCTAGATGAGAGCGTTGGACAGTGTCCAGAGATAGGTGGTCAATGCGCCCGACGCGCTCGTCGTCGGCGACGGTGGCGAGCGCTTTGAGGCTGTGTTTGGACATCTTTGTACATGTTATCTCGCGGGAAGTGGCCCGGTTAGCCGCTGCGCGACCACACCGACTTTGGTGCCTTGTT
>Ga0137359_10005789_pt1 | contig 10215 bp, 5 predicted proteins | sample Mad1_40_16metaG_FD_108281 | JGI IMG/M metagenome (GOLD analysis project Ga0137359, IMG submission 108281) | Vadose zone soil microbial communities from Angelo Coast Range Reserve, California, USA - Mad1_40_16 metaG | ecosystem: Environmental > Terrestrial > Soil > Vadose zone | place: USA... | reverse complement strand
GCTTCTGCTTTGGACCCGTCGATACCGTATCCGCTTGCTGAATTGAGCGGGCTCGGCTGGTCCGAGGCACATTTGTCCGAGCTGCGAGGCATGCTCGGTACGGGTATCGCTGACCCGCCGGTACCCGCTAGCGCGGACGGGGACGAGAAGCCCACGGGACGACTGGAGAACGATCTCCCGAACCACCGCTCGCCGGAGAACCGCTCCCCGATCACCGAAATCGTCCAGGAGCGCCTCAACGGTCCGGCGGCGCTGCCTCAGCAAGTTGTTACAGCCGCGAACCCGGCCGACTACCCGCAGGACTACGCGAACTGGGTCAGGCTGTACGACACAATCCATGATGAAGACCGCGAGGCGATCGCCAAGGCGCTTGACGAAATGGCGGACCGGCCGCTGATCTCGGTCGTTATGCCTGTGCATAATACCGAGGAGATATATCTGCGCGCTGCTATCGATTCAGTGCGCCAGCAGCTCTACCCAGTTTGGGAGCTGTGCATCGCCGACGATGCCTCGACAGCGCTGCATGTCCGAAGCGTCCTCGAATATTATCGAGCCATCGATCCGCGCATCAAAGTCTGTCACCGAAGCGAAAATGGACATATCTCCGCGGCGTCGAATAGCGCGCTGGCATTGGCGGAGGGCAGTTTTGTCGCCTTGCTCGATCACGATGACGTGCTCCCTGAACATGCGCTCTACATGGTCGCCGCTGCCTTGGAGTCCGATCCGGATATCGACCTGATCTATAGCGACGAGGACAAGATCGACGCCAACGGCCGACGTTACGACGCCTATTTCAAGTCGGATTGGAACCCCGATCTTATGCTGTCACAGAATATGTTTTCCCATCTCGGCGTCTACCGGCGAAGCCTCATCGAGAAGCTCGGCGGCTTCCGCTGCGGCTACGAAGCGAGCCAGGATTATGATCTGGTGCTGCGCGCGCAAAAACTGACGACCGTCAAGCGCATCCGGCACATCCCGCACATTCTCTACCACTGGCGGGCAATTCCCGGTTCGACAGCGCTCGATTCCGAAACGAAGCCCTATGCGCTGGTAAATGCCCGGCAGGCGATCGCCGATCACCTTGCGGAAACTGGCATCAGCGCCGAGGTCTTGGCGAGCCCGCATCCTGCCTTCAACCGCGTGCGCTACGCTCTGCCCGAACCCACACCACGAGTGACGATCGTCATCCCGACACATGATCGCGTCGATCTGCTGCGCAAGTGCATTCAGGGTTTATTGTACCGAACCGGTTATCCGGATATAGAGATTCTGATTATCGACAACCAGAGCAAAGAACCGGAGACCCACGCCTATTACGATCAGCTCTGCAGAGACCCGCGCATCGGTATTCTCTTTTACGACGCGCCGTTCAATTATTCAGCTATCAACAATTTCGCCATTACGCGGGCAACCGGCTCGCTGCTTTGTCTGCTCAGCGACGACATCGAGGTGATCACCGACGACTGGCTCACCGAAATGGCATCACATGCTCTTCGACCGGGGGTGGGGGCGGTTGGGGCACTGCTTTATGATGCTGAAGGTCGTATACAGCATGGCGGGATTATCACTGGCTTTTCCGGCATAGCGGGACACGCGTATCTGGGCCTAGCTCGCGGTGATTTCGGCTATTTCGGCCGCGGCGTGGTGGTGCAAAACTTGTCAGCGGTAACGGGCGCGTGCCTGGTAATGCCGAGGGCGGTCTTCGATCAGATCGGCGGCTTTAACGAGAAAGATCTGCCCAAAGAGTACAGCGATGTCGATCTCTGCCTGCGTCTCCGCGAGGCTGGGTACCGGATCGTCTGGACGCCGCATGCCGAGCTCTATCACCATGAATGGGACCCGCGCGATCCCGACACCGATCCAGATCGCCTTGAGCGCGTAAGTGCCGCAGCAGGCTATATGCTGAGCCGGTGGAGTAACGTCATCGATCGGGATCCCTATTACAATCCTAATCTCCGATTAGACGGCACTCCTTTTGGACTGGCATTTCCGCCACGCATCGACTGGCAGTGGAGGCGACATCCGTCAAGGCCCGCACCCGTCGCATTATCCGGTGAGGCCCAACTTATCGCCACATCAGGCCTGTTCGATCCAGCATGGTACTGCGCGCAAAATCCCGACGCGGCGGCGGCAGGCATGGAACCGCTGGCGCATTACCTCGCGACCGGCTCTGCCCAGGGGCGCCGCCCAAATCCGCTTTTCGATTCCGCATGGTACCGCGAGCAGAATCCCTCCGTGGTGGCGGCGGGTATGGAACCGCTGGTGCATTACATTGTAGCGGGCTCGGCCGAAGGGCGACGCCCGAACCCTCTGTTCAATCCTGCATGGTATCGCGCGCAGAACCCGGACGTGGCGGCGGCCGGCACAGAGCCGCTGGCGCATTACCTCGCGACCGGCTCAGCCGAAGGACGGCGCCCGAACTCCCAGTTCGATCCCGCATGGTATCGCGCGCAGAACCCTGACGTGGCGGCCGCAGGCACAGAGCCGCTGGCGCATTACCTTGCGGTCGGTTCTGCAGAGCGACGACCACCCTGTCCGGAGGGTCCAACTGTCCACCCGGATGTGTACGTTCCGGATCTCTTTGAACTTCGCCGATTGAAGCCGCGTGGCCGCATCGCGGTCGTTCTTCACTTATTTGACCCTGACCTTTGGACTGAAATGCGGGAAGCGATCGGACGCATCCTGCATCCGTTCGACCTTTTCGTTAGTCTGGTTAAAGGTTCCTCAGAGCACATGAGGACTTTGATCATTCAGGCTTTTCCATACGCCCACGTTTTCGATTTTGAGGATCATGGTCGAGATATCGGTTCGTTTCTCGTATTTCTGCAGACCGGCGTGCTCTTCCGATACGATCTGGTCTGTAAGCTGCACACGAAACGAAGTCCATATTATAGGGAGGATCCTCTTCGAAAATATGAGGATGGCGATGCATGGCGGCGGGCGCTCATTGATGGCGTGCTCGGCAGTTCCGCTCGGATTGATCGGATCATATCCAGTTTTCGCTCCGATGCCGATCTTGGTATGGTCGTCGCCGACGGCAACATCTATAGCGGTTACGACCGCTGGACTTTGAACGAGACGCTGCTCGCTGAACTGCTGCCGCGAATAGGAATTTCACCCGATGTCAAGGATCGAAGTTTTCCGGGCGGATCAATATTCTGGATCAGATCGTTGTTGCTACGTACACTTTCGGGCCTCGGACTCCGGCTCAACGATTTTGAAGCCGAGCCTTTAACCCTAGATGGCGGGTTAGGTCACGCGGTTGAGCGTATCTTTGGCCTCATTTGCGAGGACGCGGGAATGCGCGTCGTCGAGAGTGGTCAGCTTGCTGACACAGCTCAGCAGCCCGCCCGCCGCACGGCCAAAGTGCACCCTATCGCCCTTTACCTTCCCCAATTCCACCCCGTTCGAGAGAATGACGAGTGGTGGGGCACTGGCTTCACGGAATGGGCCAACATTACTCGGGCCAAACCGCTTTTCAGAGGCCACCGGCAACCGCGATTGCCGTCAGACCTTGGGTTTTATGATCTGCGTCTACCGGAGGCGCGAGAAGCGCAGGCTGCGCTTGCCCATAGATATGGGATTGCCGCGTTCTGCTACTATTATTATTGGTTTAATGGGCGCCGTATCCTGGAACGCCCATTGGATGAGGTGCTGGCCAGTGGTAGGCCCGATTTTCCGTTTATGATCTGCTGGGCCAATGAGCCATGGACCCGGAACTGGGATGGCCTTACCAGCGATGTTCTATTGCCGCAGACTTACGAGAGGAGCTGGACGTCACGCTTTGCCCATGACATCGGACCGCTGCTGCGCGATCAGCGCTATTTCCGGCTCGACGGGAGGCCGATGCTGCTTATCTATCGCATCGGGCACATCCCAGAGGCGGCGGCGGCTATGCGAGAGCTCCGTAGTGGGCTATTGCGAGAGGGCATCTCGGACGTTCACTTGGCGGCGACGTGGCTGTGGTTTCCAGACGATGGTGACTTACCCGCCGATCCAAGCGTCCTAGGGCTCGATGCCTACTACGAGTTTCCGCCGCATTGGGTTCCCGCCCAGCCTCTCCGGCCATTGCCGCTCGGCCTTCCGGAGGGAGTTTTGCGTGATTTGCACGATTATAATCGTACCGTGACGGCTGCCCTGGCAAAGCTGAATGAGCCGGTCATAGGGCGTCGCCATAGAGGGGTGATGGCGGGCTTCGATAATACACCCCGGAAGGGGACGAATGGCCACGTTTACCACGGCGCAACACCAACCAGTTTTCGCCGTTGGCTGCGCGGCACGATGCTCCATGAGCGCCATCAGGTCGGAGAACGAGTGGTTTTTATCAACGCATGGAATGAGTGGGCGGAAGGGACGTCAATCGAGCCTGATCGCGATTTCGGTTGTGGTTGGCTGGAAGCGGTGGCCTCGGCAGCCGAGGTTGAGTGGTCCAAGACTGAGGAAAGCAACGCGAACCCGGAGCCCGGTACGACCGAGGGTCAGCGCTCTGTCGCTGTGGCAATTCGAAAAAGGAGAGTTGGTTAGGCGCCACCTGGCAGTAATGCAATCCTGGCGTATTCGAATTAACAGAAAACAGACCGTGCCCGATTTTTTCTCGAGCCGGAACTCCCTTGCGTATATCGCCACCGTGAGCGTGGCGATCCTTGTATTGATTGGGCCGGCGCCGGCCGCTTCGGCGGATCTATCGTTCACTTCCGTCGGTCAGCCGGTGAAACTCATCGATTCACCAAAGCAGAATTTCGCCTACGCTTACGCGCCCAGCATAATCTCGGTGGACGGGCTCTGGTACGCCTACTTTTGCAGCACCGGAACCGGCCCTCGCGATTGGGACAATATCCGTTACTCAACGTCGTCGGACGGAACCCATTGGTCGCCTCCCGTTAGAATTCTTGGTGCGTCGGATGGCGTCAATGAGCGGTCCGCGTGCGATCCGTCGGTCGTGCAGTACGATGCCGGCGACGGCGGATACTACTATCTGTTATACACCGGCAATCAGACGAGCGTGCAGGGCGTGAACTTGGTTGCGCGGTCGACGAGCCCATCCGGTCCATTTCTGAAACTGACCAAGCGCGGCACTTGGGAGAACGATCCGCCGGATCCGAAAATCATCCTCTCCCCATTACACGCCGCTCCCGACAATACCATCTGGTATGGCCTCGGTCAGCCCAGTGTGGTGGTCAGGGATGGCAAGCTCTATCAGTGGTACACCGACACGACGAGCGAGTATCCCTCGAGCCAAGTGTACAGAGTATACCTCAGCGTCTCACGCGATCCGGCCAACTGGCCGGCAGGCCAGCCGACAAATGTCATCGCAGATGCCATTCCTCCTTCGGTAGACGTGAAGTACGATCCTCCAACGGAGCAATTCGTTATGTTTGGGCTTGGCAATCAGAGTGCTCAGGGAACGCACCTCACCGTGCGGACCTCCACAGACGGCATAACATGGTCGGACCCGTCGACCGTCATTCCGGCCGGATCGATACCCGCCTTCGCGCACAACATTGGGGTCACCGGCAGCCCAACGGGAATTCTCGATCGCGACTTCGTCATGGTCTTATACGGAGCGCCCTACGATCTCGACTCCCGTTACAACAACGATTGCAAAGTGTCCGGCGCCCCGCACTGTTGGGGATATTGGGATATCTATGGGCAGATGCTAAAGATTAACCCGTGACGTTACGAGCCGGAAAGCACGGAGCAAGCGGAGGCCGTGGCTTTCATCTTACGGCCTCGCAACACCGTTCCTGACGCCAGTTCGAAAATCTTAGCGTTATTGAGTTCGGTGCATATCGGTCGCTCTAGGTCGCGCGGCGCTGCCTCAATAAGCTCGCGGACCCGCATATTCATAAATTCCTCCTTCGTGCTTTCAGAAAGGCCCTTTGTCCAGGATCCCAGGAACCACGAAGCTGCAAATAGAGGGGAGTAATAGTAGGGGACATACTGCTCCATAACCTCAAGGCTTTCCGGAAATAAATTTCGCACTCCGTTAGCCGTCATGTTATAATAATGGTCGGGATATCCATGGTATGGTTGGAGAAAGGGAACCGCACAGAATAGCTCTCCGCCTGGTTTTAGAACTCGGTATAATTCGGCAGCGCATTCAAACGGGTTCTTCACATGTTCCAAGACAGCGTTAGAGTGAACAAAGTCGAATATGTTGTCTTTGAAGGGTAATTCTTCGCAAATCCCGAGGACATCAGTCGTGTCGTATGCGCATATTTCGAAGTTAACTACGTTGCAATAATATTTCTTTCTAATCCCTGCGCCGGCGTCCAATATCCAAGCGTCTGGGTTGTTTTCAATGAAACTTTGCGGCACGCCGTCGTAGTCATTTGCGGAGACGGCAGCTATGTTAATCACACCACCTCTCTTTATGGAGTCATGGGAAAGGCAGTTGATCGCGCCACATTCGTGGGTTCCGAGGTCCACATTGGAGATAAGCAACTCCTGCCGAATGCGTTCTATTTTCCTGATCTTCTTTGCCAAAACCTCCTTCCGATACATCAAAACTCTGCCTTCTCCGTGTCCGAAATTATCGAAATGCCACCACGCAGATGCAACCTGATTGTTAGCGATAGCAGAAGCAACGTCTGGATTAGCCTGCAGATAGGAAGCCTCATCGAAGTTTTCTCGCGTCGCTGGCTCAATATATATTTGTCCTACCATGTAAAGTGTGCTCCGCTTCGATGAACGTACTGAGCGTTGGCTCCGTTCAAATGATTGTTAGAAAAATACTTCTATTTTGACGTAGATCATGGAGTAATCTTTGGACGTTGTCCATAGAGATCCGAATATCCCCAACATGAGGCTATGCCGGGTAATCACCCAAGCTGCGGTAGTCGGGATCGGCATCCCATCTGACGAGGGGATCGCCGATCTTCTCGGCAACACACATCGATACGAGGAAGGCCGGTTGCTCGGCCAACTCCAAAATCGGATCGCCGGTGTATTGTGCTGCGATGACGTGCGCGAGCAAATCGTCGGCAGCCTCGAGGATACGGAACCCTGTCGCAGCACAGAACAGCGAGCCCCAGCCTGAGGCGGAAAAGCGGAAAAAATCCCAGGGCGCATCGTGTCGAGGCCAGGTCTGGTGCGATTGGGTCAGAACCACCCCGCCGGTCCTGAGGACAGCGTTCAATTCGAGAGCTACTTTCCAGGGCCATAAGAGATGCTCGAACACCGATATTGAGTAGGCAAAATCAAATTGCCCCGGCTCGAACATAGAGGTTAGTCGGTGGGCGTCTCCAACGACATCAACGTTCTCCCCATCCTTGATATCGAATCCTGTGTAGTTGAGATCTTTGAAGAGTCCTCGACGAGAAACGCCGCTCCGCGCGCGAGCCCCTAGTTCGAGGACTGAGGCACCAGGCCGGAGGCGTGAGAAGAAGGCTCGCTCCGCCAGATGGTACGGCCGGGGGTTCCGATGAAAGAAATCGAGTGCCGGGTTCCCGATGGACATCTGTTCCGTAGTGGTGCGTAGCCGGATTACAAACTGGCGCGGCATTTCGCCGTCTCTGATGATATAGCGAAGCCGGAACCCACAGAGCGCCGGAGCCGACAGCGCCCCAAGGTCGGAACGGTGCACTCTTTCGATCTGCGCGGGCAAAAGGCGGTCCTCGAATAGAAGCTCTGGCGGCACCGCGGCATTCCCGTCATGCGCCCAGCCTTCGACATAATAGAATCCCCGGAAGAAATTGACGTCGTCGACAGCGTAATGTATGGGCACAGAGCCATCCTTCCTACAAGATGACGTCTCTAGCACAGGATACCTCAGGTCATCTGCCGATGATAGTAGATGGCCAATTATGCCCGACGATAAGGGTCCAACATCGCTGGCGATTTACCATGAACAATCAACTCCCGGAGCGTTTTCGTTCGCTCGACGATCAGCAGTGGCTGGATCTTTTGATCCGCAGCATCGAAGAAAGCGAAATCGATGGTGTCAGATTCCCGGGCTTTCCCGATCAAGCTGTACAAGCGGGTTTCGTCGGATCAGCCAACGAGCCCACGTTGCGGGAGGCCTTTGGTTTTTACTGCTTGGTGAAAGACTATGCCACCGCACTCGGCATGCCAATCGGCGAGGATCGGCGGTTTCTTGATTTTGGGATGGGGTGGGGACGTTTCCTGCGCTTCTTATGGAAAGACGTGAGGGTGTCAAACCTCTATGGTTGCGATGTCGTTCCCGACATCATTCAAACTGCGCGCGACCTGGGTGTCCCCGGCAATTTGGATCGGATCTATGCCTTTGGCAAGCTTCCGTACCCAGACGGTTTTCTACAAGGGGGGATGGCCTACTCGGTTTTCACGCATCTTCCGGAGCAAGTGCATCGTCACTGGCTGCTGGAGCTCGCTCGAGTTATGCAGCCGGGAGCTGTGTTTTCGTTCACTGTCGAGCCCCGGCGGTTTATCGATTTCATCGAGTCAGTTCCGGATGAGACGAGCCATCCTTGGCACCATGCATTGCACGCCTATGCTGCAGGCGCTAACGAGTTCCGTACTATTTATGATAGTGGCCAGGTAGTCTATCTTCCCACAGGCGGAGGCGATTTCCGGGGGACCGAGGTCTACGGTGACGCCATCGTCCCGTTATCCTACATCGAAGCAAATTGGGCGCCGTATTTTCGCGTTCGCGCCTATATCGACGATCCAAACCGCTTCTGGCAGGCTGTCGTGGTGGCTCAGCGGATCTGAGCCTCGAGGCGATCAATCGCGCTCCGGCAGCCCTTTCGAGACACCGCGGTCGAGGTCGCTCACACGCTAGGCGGCCTCATCTGGCGAATTTCAATCGTCCGCACGGGTTGGGAAACCAGGGATGTCCGTTGACAGGAAATTCCACACCCGTCAGACTCTCGGAAAGTGTGTGAGGCCGTTGAGATGCTGCTGCCGCTAACCGGTCACGACCTTGTGCTATCAAAATGTCCGACAGCCATCCGGACTTATGTCAATCAGGTTTTGAGTGATGGGTACACGATAATCCCCCGATCATTGCCACTGTCGCTATGCGATGAGGTGCGCGAGGGGTTTATCAGACTCAGCCGCGCGAATGAAGAAATATTTAAGCCGAATGAGGACGATTACGGCCATTACGGTCGCATCTGCAACTTGCATTTGGTCTACGAGCCTCTAATCGAACTGTTTCGGCAGAACTCGGCAGCGCTCGCGGTGATGGACTACTTATTCGGTGCTGAAACGGTCATCTATACGACGTTATTTTACGAACGGGGCTCTGCACAGACGATTCATCGCGATTCACCGCTCTTCACGACACGACCCGAATATAAATATTTTGGAGTTTGGGTCGCGTTGGAAGACACCGACGCCGATAATGGTCCCCTCGTAGTCGTCAGGCGAGGTCATCTGATCCCTGAGGTCGACAGAGAAGCGATGGCACGCCGTTTTTACGACAATCTGGATGATATAGATCCGCTCTCGGGCGAGCTGTGGGGCGCATATCAGGGCGAGCTGGGCCGCGAGTGCGAGCAGAGGGGCTTAGCTACCGAGACGTTGTGCGTCAGCAAGGGGGACACTATTATTTGGCATCCGCAGGCGCCACACGGCGGAGCACCGATACGCGATCTTGCCCGGACCAGGTTCAGCTTGGTCATGCACACCACCCCATTAGGGGTACCAGTCTACCACCAGAACGTTTTCTTTCACCCGTCAAAGCCCGTAAGCGATGTCGCTCCTTGGCGGTATTTAAGAAGAGGCGAACGGCAGTATGCCGAGTTTGCCGAGATTATGTTTTTGGAACGGAATCGAAATTACAAGGTCGAGGATTTTCGCGTCTGAATAGTATACGCGCCTAAGTAAAGCTAGGAAGCGTAATATCGTACGAACTCATCCCATGCCGTTGTCTCGCTCCATCCCAACGCCCGGGTATCGAGGAAGTCGGTGTTGATGCGCACTGGCGGCTCGGGGAATTCGGTCTGTGTGCCGAACTCGAGCCCGCGCGGCAGGCCCAGGCGCGCGGCGGCCTCGCGGCGCACGCGCTCGGCGAAGGCCCCCTGGCTCTCGGGGTAGCCGCTCGGGTTGAGCCGACGCACCGTGCCCTGCGCGCGGGCTGGCGCCGACAAAGGCGGCGTAGGCCTTGGCGAGCAGGCTCACATGGATGTTGTCGCGGACATAGCGCGGGGTCTGCACGCGGGCGGTTTCGCCGGCCAGCCAGGTCTTCATCAGGTAGGCGGTGAAGCGCGGCTCCTCATAGGGGCCGAACGG
>Ga0137359_10005788_pt1 | contig 10215 bp, 10 predicted proteins | sample Mad1_40_16metaG_FD_108281 | JGI IMG/M metagenome (GOLD analysis project Ga0137359, IMG submission 108281) | Vadose zone soil microbial communities from Angelo Coast Range Reserve, California, USA - Mad1_40_16 metaG | ecosystem: Environmental > Terrestrial > Soil > Vadose zone | place: USA... | reverse complement strand
GCCATCGCCCTTGTGTTATTTTAATTAATAAATTACTTTTCATATTGTCAGAAAAATGCGGCATGTCATGCCGAACTTAATTCGAAACCCGCCTGTTCTGTAATTTATGAAAAAAGGATCTAGACTTTTGGATTTGACTGTAATAAAACATTCATTTCATCCATTCTTGGGCTGCACCAACGCGTGTATGCCGCGGAGGATATCGCGGAGCCGTTGCTCTGGCGGGGTTTATGCACATGGGATTTTAATTATCGGGAAAAGTGTCAGATCGTGGTTCAAAGAACGGTACAGTAGCATACAGTCGAGTGGTCCCTTGTCGATCACACACAGGGCGCTTTTACCATTCCCTCGACGAGTAAGCGCTGAGCGATAAGCTGAGTAGCGGGTGCGTGAGAAGAAACCCGATGCCACGCAGTAGGTCTAAAAGGAGTTGTTCGTCGTTGTTCCATATTGATAACTTATGTACAGAAATAAAAAAGGTCTGCCTAACCGCTTCAAAAAGAAGGAAATCTCCAATCTCCAAGAGTAGGATAAACTCTCAGTTGAACGTAAGAGACGTATCAGTTATCCACCTCGTGAACAAGTCCTTTTGAGCGAAGTGAGTGGCAAGCCCTTGTCGGATTATCGGAGAACTTACCAATGCTGCCTCGGGTTGGTCATGCGGTACCATATGTCTATAGAAAGGGACCCCATAAGTTCAAGGAATTAGAACTTATCATAAAAATGACAAACCCGGCTTCGTATACGTTTACGAAGGTCACGTTACCCGCACCAAAGCCGCCGCTACCACCAGCTGAGCGGACCTCACCAGCAACACGACCAGAGCTTTCGATCACCCATTGAATAGAGGGCGCTTCCTTGAACTCTTCGTGGAATTTGTGTTCAAGCTTCTCGACCCACGCTTCGTTTCCCTAAAGGAGAGTCAGCACACCGATCAGCCGATGGCATGTTCCTTCTGGACGCACGATATAATTACACATCATGTCTGATCAGCCAAAGGTTAGTGGTCATGTAATGTGCAAAAAAAGAATAACCAACCCGCGTCACCAGCATACACAAGGAGGCGTATACCGTCATTGATAAGTTCTGGAAGAAGGGCGGCGCTGTTGTGCATCCCATCTCCCTGTGAAAAAAATGACTCATAAACCTTTGTATTGCATGCCTCAAACTTCCTCGATGGTTCCGCGCCAAGGGCAGCCTTCGTCTTCGGGTTATTCAACCATGTCTCCGTCCAGAGGATACCCTTATAGCAGAGCGGCCCGTCCTCGGACGGGTCGCACTTTCTGCGTACATCGTAAGGGTTCAAGCCAGTCTCTGAGGCAGATCCTTCAGCAGTATATCCGATCGTTATGGGACCGACACTCACGCTGGAGAGGGCCATAGAGTTGGTTAAAGCAATACATCGCCGCTGGCACGCAAGTTAGACGCGAGCCATAATCATAGCACATCTGGATGAGGCGTTGGCATGTGGGCACTTTTGTGCGTAGCGCCGCACACTGCGGACCTTCAGGGTCGTCATAAATCGGGTAGGGACCATTACAAGCATAATCAGGAACAGAGGCCATCTGTGTGTGTGGCTCCGTAAGGCCATTCGCAAGGATGACCGAAGCAAGGTTGATCTTAACCAACTTCGGGTTTGACGCGGCAGCGAGTTCTTTGTTCTTTTTGTAGATGATGGACGCGATATTTGGAGCGTACGTTCCACCATAACTCTCCGCTGCAAGATGGAAGGGGAGGCCAGCGTACTTGGGGAAGCGAGTGATAAACAGCTCGAGGAAAGCGTAGACATCCAAACCAGCAGCCGGGCTCGTGTTCACAGTTGAACCATCCGAAGAATAGGAATAACCGACATTAACAGGCTGGTCAAGGAAAATGATGTTTGCGCGCTCGTTCTAAGAATGAGGGTTCTATGTCGTATTCCTTCCCTCGTCGGCGATGAGGCATGGTCCAAGTTCAAACAGCAAACCAGTAGTGGAACTACATCCAGGGCCACCGTTGAGCCACAAAACGAGGGGGTCCTTACTTGGATCGCCCCTCGACTCGAAAAACCTAAGGTGAGGCACATGGATTTCTGTTTAGCGGAGCGATGGAGCGAAACTGTGACGAACCAGTAGAACAAGTGCTTTCCATCTGTAACGTCAAGATAGCCAGAGTATTGTTGGACAGATGGGTCACAAATATTAGGTTCCTTCGTCCTGAGTTGGTGATTGGGGAAGGCTGAATGCTTGACCAGTTCGACTTCATATGAGAACGTAACAAGACTGAGCTGGTGGCAACACTGACGTAGCAACGAAAGACGTACACACGAAACCATTCTGTTTCACAAATTCCCTTCCAGCCTCAGACCATGTTTCTACCTTGCCGTCTTGCAAGGCAGTCCCATCGTGGAGAACGACAGGCTCAACGTGCTGATCCTTATTTCCAAAGGGTAGACTTTCGCGTACGGCATCAACGAATGCCGCAGATTTACCAAAGACAACTTGCGCGTCGTCACTACGCCCTGGTGCTGCAAGGGCAGCAGGAATACAAAGCAGAGGTAGGAGAGTGAACGCCCTCATTGTCGTGGCTAAGGAAGGTAAGAAAGCAGCCGGGGCGTGACAACCATTTTGAACCACCTGACACATTTCAAATCAATATCTCAAAAATATTTTTATTTCGTTTCGATAACATTATGACAAGTCACTAGTCACTAGTCACTAGTCACGTTTTCATAGCGGAACAGAGGAACAGAGCGGGACTCAGATATCAAATGTAAGCGAATGCAAAAGTGCGGGCAGATGCACGAATCTCAATGTCTTCTATGGAATGCACTAGGCGTGGAACGAGAAATGGTGCAGATAGTAGCAGAATTACTGCTTGTATGAGATGATATGCGATGGGTTTTGCATGTATGGAATGATGTCGTGACAGATAATGGGCGTATGTAAAGCTTAATGATAACAGAAGATATTTGGGACTTGATTACATTCCGTTTTTGTTTTTTTTGGCGCCGATCCTGATTTTGTTTGCTTGTTGAAATATTGCAGGGGCTCAGATGGCGATGAGCGCCGGGCGAGATATAACATTGAGTTGAAAAAATATCACGATTTCCGATTGTCAGATTTTTGCTAGGATTCCTATTAATACCCGTAATAAGCGCGCTGTAGGATGTCAGAAGTGCGGCATTTTTTAAATGATAAGCTGCAAGGCCCACCATTCTGTCACTGCGCATGTTATGACTGAATGAGCAAAACAAATTGCATTATTTTCAAGCGGCAGTATTACTCACAATAACCAAATGACCTTCGAACCCGTCTTACAGCCACGGAGAGTAACGATATGCCCACGGATCGATTCGTACAACAACGTGCGTTGATCCTTGTCAACCTGGAGGGAGTTCGACGTCAACTTGAAGATCCTAGGTTACGTGGGGAGATCAAACAGACGTTTGGGAGGACAGACGCGATCAGCTGGCTCCCGGTGATTGACAAAGCTAAATCAACAATTATGGCCCTGCGACCTCTATAAACCGAAGTGTAAGCGCGTGATCGGACTGACGCGAGAGGCGAGAGATATACCCTTACCCTTTCGTCGATTCCGCCATGCGTCTCACGAACCTGTCAAGAGTCTCTTTGCCGCCCTCCTTGAGTGCCTTTGTAACAGATTTCGAACCCTGCTCATTTGTAGCAAACTCGAGAAGCCCGGCGACGAGATGATCTAGCGCCATCTGACGATGTTTAGCCGAGCCGTGTTCAAGGACTGTATGGCGTGACTACTCAATAAAGGGAATGGGGGGGTAAAACTGGAGTATACGTACTGTGTTGAATGCAATAGGAACCCCACTGATTCTTGGCAACCTCGCCGAAGACGACAGGACCCTGGTTGAGAAGTTCTTCGACAATGCCGTCCTTGGCGGACTCTTCTAGATTTTCGAAGGCATGCTGAGCAAATATCAGAAAACTAAGATAACGTGAGCACACATGGCCCTACCTGCACCACAAGCGATCCGGTCTCGTGACAAGCGAGGGAGGCCCATTTCCCCTTCAGGGATTTATTTACACTGAGAAAAGAGAACGCCATCAGAAAATTCTCAGTGGAGGAGCGCAAGACGTACTATGTAAAGATTGGCGGTGCGGGAGGCGTCCAGGTTAGTTCCATAATCTGCCCAAGATGTTAAAACATTGAAAGTCTTGAACAGCTATAGGAAAGGACCTTGCTCCAGACGTGGGACGCATGCTTATTGACAAGTGTTTGTGCGGGGTCTCCGAGCAAGAGCTCGGAAACAATGAGCAAGCGGACCTCCTCCTCGCAGTCTAAAGCTTTTTGTAAAACGTGACAACCGTAACAATTACACGCAAGCTCGACTATGCGTCCTCTATACAAGGCAGAACTCGTTTTAGTGTTTCTGGCGCGGTGGATACAAAATGCGAAACAGACCTCATGCACTGAACAATCTTTCGTCTCTCATCGACGGTCGAAGCTGCCTCCAGACACCTTTGGACAGCCCAATTACCGAAACTACCATAAAGGTATGTCAGACAGATCAGGCGCATACTCGATAAGGAAGAAATTACCGGTGAGCCATCATCTCAAATCCCCTAGCACAAATAGCGTCGATGATCTTCGCGCGCTCTGCAGAATCGGCGATCTTCAACTTCTGTTGAAGAAATATAGATGCTTGTTGGTCTGAAGACTTTATAATGCGCGAGACAAACAAGTGGTATGGTGGCGACGAGGAAGGATGTAGGAGCGAGAGAAAATTGATTGGCTGCGATCCATAAGTAAAGCGTTTAAATGACGAGGTTAATAGGTGATTACCTCGTTTCCCTGCAGTGGCACACCCTGTGGACCTTGGGGTGACGATAGGGCTGCCTTCAGAGGGGAAATACTAGGCTCTTCGGCGACGAGACCGGAGCTGTGGTCCCTTACACAATCGTCCGGGCGCAGCCAATCGGCGGAAGGCTGCATCCTATCAGAGTACCAAGGTAAATCCGGGACAACACGCCGATCGCCGTGCATGGAATTGGCAGTTGGAGAAGGAAATGAAGGAGAAATGGCTGTTCTATCAGAGAAAGATTCATAGAAGGAAAATACGTCCTGTGGTTGATAAGGGTGGGAATGTTGAGGGATCGAAAAACGAGACGGTTGGTTGGAGAATATATCTTGGGGACGGTATACTCCCGTTTGCAACTGCAGACCCTGGGGAGAAGAAACAGAAAGGTGATGATCATAAGGCATATCGATCTTGAGACAGGAGGACCTCGCGGGCGAGTCCGTAGGTGTCAGCAAGGAAGATGTCGCAGAAATGGGAGACAGGTCAGGCGAGGTGTTAGTGAGCAATCCAGGTGGATGGGGATGCGCAAAGGGGATAGGAGAGTTTAGGTCAAGTGCACGAAGAAGCTGTTCGATATGCTGGGGTCACGTCTCATGAGCATACATCCAACGGGCAACATGCAAAAAATGGAGTTCACGTCATCTACGGTATCAGGGCTAGCCCTTTTCCTGCCGTCGCCAATGGCTCCAACATCTTTTTTGTTATCTGCGCAAAGAAAATCTATTGGACCGAAGACATCCTCGTCCCTATCCGGGGCAGCAAACGTGTGGCCGCGTTTATCGTCTGGCCTCATCCTAGACTTATCTTCGGCGTTCTGTGAAAAAGAGGTAATGGCCTTTTGCCAGGACGCCTCGGTAGGGTGAGGTTGGGGTGCCCATATGGACGACGACAAACCGCGCGATGGAGGGGGAATGTCCTTCAGAACAGAAAGGAATGGCTGAGAGGGCCCCATAGCAGTAACCAAATGAACGCGGAGGTGGGAGTAGGCGTAAGAGAGCGACTACAGGACGATACAACCTTTTATACCAACCCGTATGTATGCGTCCAAGGTGTTCAACCTGCGGACTCATTTCAGCAGCCTACTCACCATTTTTGGATATTTCACACAGTCACACACCACAATTTGACAAGTTTCCGTTCTTCGACTGACACTTCTAGAAGACATGAGCAACTTTTTTGACAGAATGACGAGTTTGGAATCGTATGAGAGTTTGTGCTGCCCCTTGCAGAGCGATCATGACGCTAGCGTGCCATTTCAATCAGCCAGGTCAACGTTAAAACACAATCGCATTAGCTCGAGTACGAGCGCCGGGGGTGGTGCATTATGATGAGTAGTGGGTGGAGAACTGTTGGAGATGAACGCTGTTTGAATTCTCTGATTCATAAAAGAATGGATCGTCAGGAGCTGTAACCGATCAAAAATCAGATCGAATCACAGTTGTGAGCGAAAGCAAACGTCCACAGAAGCGAAGCGAGTCAAGCTGGGAACTCACAGTTTCGGTGTCCTGTTCCATATGCATATGTATGAATGATTCCATCGGAGTATGGGAACAGAACTCATAATGGTGGATACATCGACCGAGTGCAGTTTGATACGCAGAGGCGACAAGGCAGAAAACTACAGAGCGACCGTAGCAACGTTGAAAAAGAAAGGTGAAAGAGGTACAAGACTGCACCAATTCGTCAAAGCAGCCCGGACACGAAGTAGAGAGGCAGACAGATCAAGATGGGATCTATGTGCCGGCCGGGCGTGCCACTAGCTCGGGCTCGGTGAGAAGCGAATAGAATGTAACTCCTTCCCGTTTGGGCCCCATGCACACATGAATTACTCGCTCAGCCTCTTTGCTAGTTTTTAGTACATCATGTCGCTCTTTCAGAAGGCACCCAATAAGCTATGCGGGCTCGGCAGAAGACGCGCGTGCGCATGAACACGGTGTCATGCATGTCATGAGCAGCCGACGCCAAGCGCGCCAGGAGCTATCAGAAACGCACTCTACGTACGGTTCCGGGAGACGAAATGTAAGGGTCAAACAGGACGTCATTTCACGGCTGTTGCGGGGGAAATAAGGCACCTTGGACGGCTAATTGACCGAGGAAACAAAGGAGGGACGACGATAGGATAGCTCGCAACAGGTAGCATGGGACGTTCAAAGGATTATTACTACTATAAACAACCTACACAGCTGGAAGGTTGGCTAGTTGACATGGAAGGGAGAACCTCATTCCAAACGATCGTGCATACCCGCGCTGGCATTGATCATGAATCAGTACTCAGTTGGCACAAAACTCACGTCATTTTTCGAAGTGACGAATGATAACCGATGATCACAGGGCAGGGAACTTTGCCAGTAATCCCGCGGGAGGACAAAAAATCGAAATAATAATAATAATAATAATACAAGGAACCTCCACACGTGTTGCACGCATAGCCAAACAAACAAGTGCTCTGGATCGAATCGATACGACTTGGGGCACCTGTGCGAGTCCTCCCGTTGTTGAGATTGATCTATTTCCAGGAGTCGAAGGCGACGAAGGCACAAAGGCCGCAGTGATGCCATGACGCGCTTATCATGTGACTTGACACGACCTTCTTTCATTATTACAAGGTTTTGCCGTCAAGGATGGGAGCCTTGTCATAGCCGTAATGGCCCGACTTATTACACTGGAGCGAACATGGAGTGACGGCAAGAAAATGGAAAACTCCATGACACCGGTAAGACCGAAGTGAATGTTACAGCGCGTGATAGGAGAAAAGAGAGTTCAGTGTGACAAGACAAGACATAGAAGACTTGGCAGAGGAGAGCAAGTCAACGATAACGGCAAGGCGGCTCCGGTCTGTCCAACTAAGAACGTAGAGGTTGGAGTCTGCCAAGTCAGGCAGGAAGATACGCCAGCACCGGCACGGCTATGAAACAAGAGCCCTCACCAGTAAGGCGTAAGGTTGGCAGGAACGATTGCTATGACAATAGATGAACAGGATCGCGAGTCGGATCGGAACGAGGCAATCACCCGTGGCACGGAGTGAGGGAGCGGGTAGGTTTACGTTAGCCAATTTTGCAAAGAAAAAAAAAATCGAAATGGAGGCGTGGAGCTCACATGACCCATACAACCCACACGATCGGCGTCCAAAAGGAGAAGTAGAATGGTGGCGGGGGTGTCCGATGGGCGGTGTCCAGTCGAACAGCTATGGGGTGCCATTGTGCGAGGACAATTTGACAGGGACGCTTTATAATGATCAGCTGAAGATAACGGAGCGCGCAGCTGGGTGGAAGCAAAGAAGGATTACGACACGGCGGCTCTCTTGGTGAGTTGGACAGGTTACAATCGTGGTGAAGCCATAGGCGGACGGAAGGAACGTGAAAAGTTGGACAAAGAACGTGGACTACACTGGTAACCGAATAGAAGGGGCTGCAAACAAGTGAGTGTCGGGTAGTGAAAAGATTGGACCCGGTTAATGCCAGTAGGACCCGCTTTTCTAACCAAGTCTTCCACTTGGACAGTGTTGCAAACGTGTTCAGACAGAGGATTCCTAATGGAGATGTGAGAGGAAAGTTGAGGAATATATGAAATAGAAAGGAGCAAAGGGCACGTGTGTTGTTGAGATGGATGGAGGGATGGAGAAAAGGACGTGGACAGATTGAAAAATAAAAGAGGGGGAGGTGACGATGTCGTTGGTGGACAGAGGCACGTAAGTATGACACGCAAGAGTTGGAGCTTAGGTTATCAGACGGAGGAATGAGATCCGAAATGAACCCTTAGAGGGGAGCGGGATTACCATAAGTTGACGATGACCGATAGACACAAGTTTACGTCAAGTGATATTTACCGAGTGTTGTGGCATGTGCACGTTTATGGAAACGGAGTTCGCATCGGAGCGGAGGGAGTGAGATCAGAGAAAAGGAGATGGGGCAATGGGGCGAAAAGGGAAGGGAAGAGGGAAGAGGGGCTAGCCGGTGGATGGGACACGGATGTAAGAAACGGGATGGGACGGACGATGATGGCGATGTGGACGTGGACGTGGATGCGGCGGCGGGATTTGATGAGATGAGAGACGGAAATGACAAAATGTGCCAAATACCGGGGAATGGGACTAGCGCTTAGTGGGACAGAGCGAGGGTGAGGGGCGAGGGAGTGAGGGAGGAGTTCGTCGTTGTGAGCTCAGGTGTTCGTGGGTGAGAGAATGAGTGAGTGAGTGTTGATACACCTCCACGTCGTCGCGTAGCACAGCATATATCAGGCGGAATACAGAAAAAAAGGGCGAGATAACTGAGATCTTGAATTGACTAATTTAATGCCTCGATGATTACCATATAAACGTACTTCATCCTCGCTCCGTCCATCCTTTTCGACACCCTCCTCCTCTCCGCATTCTCTCTCTCCATGCAGCCCAATGTCCCCTTTCTCATCAGACTCCCTACAGAGGTCTTCGAACTCATCACTCTCGAGGTCGCCCTCTCTTCTCCTCGCGGTCCCCCCGTACACATCATCCCCCTCCTCTGCACCTGCAGCCAGGTTTATTACACAATTTCACACGCCCGTGCCCGGTCGAATGACCTCCATGCAAAAATATTCCGTGGCATGTTCGACATAGACGCTCCCCGCCGTAGGTTCGGCCCAAGTGCCCTTCGCTCTCGGTTCCTCGCCTCTCAACTCAAAACATATTGCGTCGCGTTGAAGCGTATCCGTCGCGGCGACATCGACGACCCAGACATTGAGGTCCTTCTGCGCACCGTTTTCATTCTCTTGCTCGAGAATGACGGCAAGAACAGGGAGCAACTTGAGTGGGCAAACACCTACCAATTTGTCAACCGTTTTGTCCACCAACGCCTATGGCAAGACACTATCAACGGCTGGCCGAAGGATACTCCCCTACATTCCTTGGCGTTATGGATTCTCTGGTCTATGACGGATGCGAGTACGTCTTTTCATGCTATTTACCCTCCACCCCTCTCATTGGTCATTTTGCAGACAGACTCGCACTCGAAACTGCGGACGAGCGGAACAACCTCGTTAAGCTCGTACTCCCTTACGTTGTTATGTCCTTCAAGGTCTGCTCTCTTTTCTTTTCCTCTCTTTTGTCAGCCTGTTTTCTCATATCCTGCAGTATCCTTCGTTCTTTGCTCCAGACAACCACCTCGAGCTGCCCTTGCCGGAGGAGTGGGAGCACCACGAGATCGTGTCACTAGAAACGGCTCACGGTCAATACCCCGTTTTCCCTTCCCGCGATGACCCCGTCGCTTTGGTAAAACACTTCGACCGTAACATACGTTTCCGCACGCCACCCATCACCGCCGCTGCGAGGCTCCTCTATTTTTCTCGTCGCGAGATGATTCCCCTCGATATCCCCTCTGTACTTCCCGTCGATTGGCCGACTGCCCTCGCGCAAGGCATTCATCCACCTC
>Ga0137359_10005787_pt1 | contig 10215 bp, 9 predicted proteins | sample Mad1_40_16metaG_FD_108281 | JGI IMG/M metagenome (GOLD analysis project Ga0137359, IMG submission 108281) | Vadose zone soil microbial communities from Angelo Coast Range Reserve, California, USA - Mad1_40_16 metaG | ecosystem: Environmental > Terrestrial > Soil > Vadose zone | place: USA... | reverse complement strand
TGTGTGTTGCTAGCGCCTCAGGTGAGGAGGGCGAATCACTGGCTTGGTTGACGTTCCAGATGGCTGGGGAATTAGCCTTGCCTTGCTTGAAGAGTGTGTCCGCAGGCTGTTTCGCCGGTTGCAAGGACCAGAGACTCAACGAGCCCGCCCGTTTCGTGATTGCCCTTAAAGGTGGCGCCACCGGGGCCTCTTCAGCGACTCTTGGGTGAAGCGAAACGTCCACCGGATTAATCTCGGGATAAGCGGTCTGGGCCCGCACGCGTGTAGACGGGACCGCAGCCAAGACGCAGCAAATGGTCAGGAACCCGCTGGTCTTTATGGCTAGTGAACGGATGCGCTCGATACTTATAAAAATCATCGCTACACCTGCTTTGCACTCACGACCGGCAGTAACGCCCGGTAGCGAAGTATCAGTGAAACAAGCTTGCGTGCCGACCAATATCTCGGAATATATCGCTTCGGCTCGGATATACAGCGGAAGAGCCAACCCAAATACAGACGATCAGCCCACATCGGAATGTGGACTTGGTCGCCACTCAGAAACGCGATCGCCGCTCCGATGCAGTGAATGGCGGGAAGCCATTCCAGATTTCGCTTCAGATAGAGCCCCAGCCTTTCCTGGGTACCACCGCCAATCGTGACGACGATATGGCGCGGCTTGCGTTCGCGAACCCTCTGGAGTAAGCGCTCATCGTGGATGGTTGGGCCATACGCGGGCGCCAAATAAACATCTTCGGGGAGCACGTGAACACTCTGCGCCGAGAGCCAGGCCAGATTCCTGGCAGCACTCTCCGGATTGGCCATGATCCAGAAAGATTCACCCGCTTGCCGAATATCGGGACGCGTCAACAACTTCACCAAATATTCCAATCCCGATAGACGCTGGATGCGGTCTCCTTGCAGAAAGTTCCAGACCATTACCATCAGCGAACTATCAGTGATGGCAACATCGGCGTTCATGAGAGCTTCGCGATAAGCGATGTCTTGGGCGAGATTCTTGAGGGCGGGTGCCGCCGGAACAACGAGCAGCCCACCATGGCAAACAAGGTCGATCGCTCTCTGAGCACTGCCCACAAAAAAGGTGATCCCAAGAATCTGCCGGAATTCGGCCTGCTGTGTCTTCTGATAGCTGGTTGTATTCATTTGGCGGCTGGCACCAGCATCTGACGCTCGATCCATTCGTAAGTTTTTGCGATGCCATCCTTCAAGCGAATCGCAGGTTCCCAACCAAGATATTCTTTAATCTTTGTGTTGTCGCTGTTGCGGCCGTTCACTCCCTTAGGAGCGCTCAGCATATAGGTGCGCTTCAAGCGAATGTTCGCGCATTCTTCAACGACATCCACCAACTCGTTGATCGTCACCAGTTCGCTGCTGCCAAGATTGATAGGCTCGTGAATCTCGCCCTCAAAGATGGCTTCTACACCCTTGATGCAATCTTCGATATACATGAAGCTACGGGTTTGATTGCCGTCTCCCCAAATTTCAATCTGGTGATTTCCCGAATGCTTGGCTTCAATAACCTTTCGACAGATTGCAGCGGGAGCTTTTTCGCGGCCGCCATTCCAAGTGCCGTACGGGCCATAAACATTGTGAAATCGCGCGATGCGGCACTGCAGCCTAAAGTCCTCTTCAAAATGGCGGCACATTCGCTCGCTGAAGAGCTTTTCCCATCCGTAGCCATCTTCGGGCAAGGCGGGGTAGGCATCCTCTTCTTTGAGTGCCACGACATCCGGACTCTTCTGCTTGTCGCCGTTGTAAACGCAAGCTGAGGAAGAATAAAAAAAGCGCCCTACTCCCTGATCCCTGGCGGCCATCAGCATGTGCGTGTTGGTTAGAACGCTGAGCATGCAAAGAGCGCGATTGTTCTCGATAAACCCCATTCCACCCATGTCGGCGGCGAGTTGAAACACAGCGTCTACGCCCTCTGTTGCCAAGTAGCAGTTGTGCTTGTCTCGCAGGTCGAGCGATAGGTTCTCTACGCCGTCTGCTTTCTGGTACCACTCTTCGATTGGTTTGACGTCCACGGCACGGATTTTGCTAGCGCCCCTCGCTTGCAGGCTTTTCACGAGATGACCCCCGATGAATCCCCCAGCACCACAAACGACCACTCTCTTTCCTTCGATCTTCATTATTGCAGGCTCCTTTTGTGGGATTTGACGCAAAAGACAGCAGCAGCGCGCGGGTCTGGATTCGACCTTGTTTTAAACTTAGTATTCGCAAGAGCCGAGGATGATCTGGAACTGAGTCAGCGAATAGTAGTCAGTTATCGGACGCACGCTTCATTGCCAAACTTCCTTGTTGACCTTGCCAGGCCTCGGGCTCGGAGACGTGGGTTTGAATCGTTGACATCCGGTTCCGGGCCAACTCTCTTGTCTTTAACGCAATCATGTATTCATAGAACGACTGCAGCACGGCGTAGGTGAAACCCACACGACCATCGAGGAAACCGCACTTGCCAAAATACAGCAGAATAAACTTCAGAAGTGGCCGACCAGGCATGCGATAAAAAAGTTCCTTCTGGTGGAAGCGACGCTCGTTAAAATCCTTACTGAAGAAGGCCTGCTTCAGGCTAAACGACCCTTGAACAACGCGGACTCGCATGATTTGCTGCGATTCGAAAGAGCTGTAGTTATTGTGGCGCGCCAGCCAATGCGTGATGCCCTTGCTGAACGGATAGTGATCCAGGTATCCGGTCAGCTCGCCTACGGGCCCATGCGGGATGGAAACCGGATTGACCAGACGCTCGTAGCGCATCTTTTCCGGGCGAAACAGGCGCAAGTAATATGAAGTCGTCTGGACGTGTTTCAGCCAGCGGTCTTCCCAAAAGTCGCGACGCCGGGTTCGAAACGCGACCTTGTCTCCGGGATTCTCGACGGCCTCCCGGAGACTTACGGCAAGCTCGGGAGTAACACGCTCGTCGGCATCGATGTAAAGAACCCATGGATGCCGGAATGGAATGTTCGCGAGCGCCCAATTTTGGTGTGACGACCAATTATCGAACTGACGTTGCACTATAGAAGCGCCGGCCGCCCGCGCGATCTCTATAGTTCCATCCGTGCTGTAGGAATCGAAAACGTGAATATCGTCTGACCAGCGTACGGAATCCAAGCAGCGCGGTAGATTGCTCTGTTCGTTTCGCGTCAAGATAAGTACAGAAATCAAAGGATGCTCTCGAAGGACTATTCTCTGAGCCTTAGGAAACGCGCCGGAGAACCGGCAACGATCGATCGCGGTTTCACACTGCTTGTGACCACCGCGCAGGCGCCAACTACAGCGCTGTCTCCGATGGATATGCCCGGCATAATGAATGCTCGGGCCCCAACGAATGCATCTGTTCCAATTGTTATCTTTCCTGTGACTAGCGGCAACTTAGGATCACGCAGATCGTGTGTTCCTGTACAAAGATACGCTTCCTGGGCGATCACACACCTAAAGCCGAGCCCAATTTCACCGAGAGAATAGAGGTTTGCTCGATCTCCGACGCAAGATCTGTCGTGGAGGATGACACGCCATGGGACTTGTATGCGAGCCCGCTGATGAACGAACGGTTTCCCGTCGATCTTGCATCCAAACACTCGGAGCCAGAGAAGGCGCCATGCATTAAACGGTTTAGGCGTCCATCCGCATATGAGTGGCCAGATGATACTCCACAAAAGGAGTCTCATACGCTCGTTGAACCGCCAGGGCGAGGCGAACCGTGACGAGATTGCATGTATCTCGAAAACAGATTCGCTCATTGGCGCACAACCTCCTCGAAATCACTCAAAAACTGATCCGCGACCCTTGTCAGAGAGAACTCCTGAGCCGTTCGCTGGGCGCACTCACGTACCGGTTGTAATGCGTGCGCACTGGCAATTACTGTTCTCAACGTATCAGCCAGAGTTGCGACCGCATTTGGACCGCGATGATCGAAGATCCATCCATTGCTTCCTGGCCGAATGAAGTCGTTAAAGCATTCAAGGGAGGACACGACCGGAGGACAGCCCTCTGCCATGGCCTCCAAGGGAGCTAGTCCGAAAGACTCGCCGCGCTCTGCGAGTGAGGGATAAACGAAGAGCGCTGACTCCCTATACTGAGTATTGAGGACATCTACGTCGAAGATTGGCCCTGTCCATTCCACGGAATGTCCGAGGACTCGCGCCTTTTCACGCAGACTGCCAAAATACTGTTTTCCGCCACCACCCAGCGTCACTTCCCACGGTCCCACAATGCGAAGCGTCCAACCACGCAATCCCTGAACCCATAACTGCACAAATGCCTCAACCAACAAATGGATTCCTTTTTCCGGATGAACCCGCCCGACGTAGAGGATCGACTGCTGGCGCTTAGGTCCTATGGAAGTCAGTCCGCTTCGGGGTACAAAGTTCGGAATTACCTTGACTCTCGGCGCGAGTCTTGGAGCTTGCGCGCAGATTGCATTTCGAACGGCACCCGAGACTGTTTGCAGGCGAGTTGCCTTGGAATAAAACTTGACTTGTCCCTTGGGGTAGCGTGCCACGTGAACATAAAGCTTGCCGACATCGGGGCGGAGGGGAATGACGGGCAACCAAAACGTGTTCGTCACTAAGACGTCTGCTTTAGGAAGTGCTCTCAAAACGCGACGTGAATAGAGCAGGTCACGCCACTTCAGTCGCACGAGCGAGCGCGGCGTATCGAAGCCCGGAACGCGAATATGATGTACACCATCAATGAACTCTTCACAGGCGAGGGTTCCGTAGCCGCGGGAGATATGAGTGACAACATGCTCTCGGCTGGCAAATTCTTTGCCAAGTCCAAACCAAATCTTTTCCACTGCACCGCCCAGAACCGGAGGGACTGGTAGAAAAGCCCCCTGTACAATCGTTATACGCATTAGTGCCTTACGAGAGTTTGCCCGCAGCTGTGGAAGTCGCTGCGCCGCGCTTCGGTACGGCGCTGATGGGACTCCTCAAACCCGCACCATCGGGTCTCCGCGCTGCAATCAAAAGCGCCTTCCAAGCTCTACGGATCCGACCGAGGCGCAAAACCGACTGCACACGACGGCCAATGGCTCGACAAACCTGCGTCGCGCCAAAGAAGAAGTTCAACGAAATACCTCGCCGTGTGGGGGCATACACGTGCACCATTCCTTCTTCGTGCTCTTCACAGCCCAAGCGACGATTGTGTTCTTGACCACCTTCTCCGAGGTCTATGTGGTGCGCCCCAGAAGCGGCCAGGCTCTTAAATGCCCAAGCCGTCAGTACCGAGCCGACGGAGTAGTGCGCAAAATCGGGATGGTAGCCTGCACGTTGGCAATAAAATGTCTTGTTATGGAGTTGGCCCAGCAAGTACGCACAAGGTCGGTCCTCTACTTCAAGGACGTAGATTCGAAGCCATCCCTTTCTTGCTAAAAACCGATATCCTTCCAGCGTTGGAAATGTATCCGTGAAACCAGAGCCAAGAGACTGCTGCCAGGCTGCTCGGCTTATGTTCTCGGCGCTCCAAAGGCCCACATCCACTTCGTTTGGCTTGGAAAAGCACCTGAAGGACACCTTCGCACGGTATGCACGCTCCAAATTCGACACCTTGCGACGCGCCTCCCTCATTATTTTCCCCGACAGAGCGGGAGATCGTCTCCCTGGCTGCGCCGTCAGAGCTAACCTGGAATAGGAAAAAATGTGGGGAACCCGCTTGCCGACAAAAAGACCTGGCATTTGAAAGATCTCGTGAAAGAGGTCCGACTCCAGAGGTAAGCGATGAAAGCAGAGCATATCCGCATCATCTTGCAGGGCTTTGGAAAGCTGCTTGACTATAAGTCTGGTGACCTCTGGTGATGGAGGTCCCAACCTTCCGTTCGGCACAATCTCGAGCAATTTGACACGAGGCCCATGGATTCGAACCATCGAAACAATAGTAGAAGCTCTGCTGCTTTTTACGTGTCCGACGAGTATGGCTAACGGGATTTCGTCGTTCCAAACCGAGATCACGTACGGACAAAGGATCGTCCAGTCGTTTCTCTGATTCTGTAGAAAGTAATCGATGTCAGTATCTAGCCCATTGGTCCATCGCTGCCAGACCGGACGCAGGTCTTCCACTTCTTGGTGATTCTTAGCGACATGGATCGACAGGGTCGCGCTCTCGGACTGTGAAAACGACAGGTCTGGCCAACCCCAGGCCTGCGTTTGCGGCACGAAGACCGCCCTTGCCGACAAGGGACCCTTTATTACGTGCATATGAGGATGTTTCAATTCAAACTTGTGAGGCGCGAAAGTATAGCTTCCAGGTTTTGAGCCGCCCTTCGAATTTCGAAGCGTTGTTCAAAGCAAGCGCGGGCGCGCTCGCGCATGGCCTGGATTTTCCCTTCGGGCATATCTACATAGGACTGAAGAAGCTTACACGTACCCTCTAACGTGTCTTCCCTGACGATTCCAGCTGCGTCGGCTTGGATCTCACGCCAGATATTAACCTTGTCGGAGATCAATATAGGTAAGCCCACCGCGAGCGCCTCCGCGACCGCGATGCCGAAATTCTCCTGATGCGAGGGCAATACGAACGCTTCAGCTGTCCGCAAGGCGCCCCATTTCGTTGCACCACTGATCATTCCTGTCCACGTAATCCTTGAGGCCAAGCCGACTTGCTCCGCCCGTTGGCTCAAAATTGCCTGCCAGCCCAATTGGTCAGGTCCGGCAATCACCAGATGCCACAGCGGGCATTGTGCCAGCACTTTGGCGAAGGCATCGATTAACAGATCGCAGCCTTTTTTAGGATGAATGCGTCCCATGAACAAGATGAGTTTCTTGTTTCGTAGTTCGGGATAGCGCTTGAAGAAGTCCTGAACCTCAAACTCTGGATTTCCCACCGGCGCGGACGTACCGAGACCGACAACGACCTCATTACATTGATACAGCCAAAATGAGGACCGAGCCAGTAAGCGTTCCTGTTCGCACGTAAAGAGCACCGCCTGTGCGTCGCGGAGCACTCGGTACTCCGCCCAAGGCCAGTACAACCATTTCTTTAGATGTTTGAGGGGATATTTTCTCTTGAACCATGGATCAAGCATTCCGTGCGTGTACAGGACATAGGGTGTATTCGATTTGCGGAGAGCGCGCCATACACCGAAGCTGTGAAACTGCCAAAGTCCATTTACAACAACGGCGTCGTATCGAGCGCGGTTCGCCCGAAGCCATGGAATAAGCTTGGCGCTAAAGCCATAACTATAGACGGTTGGTCCCAAGGGATGCACGGGTAATGCACTTTGTTGCAAGAAGGTTGCATCCGGTGGATCGAGCGAGGCAATCTCAATGCTATGCCCCGCAGAAGCCAAGATTGCACTAAGCTGGTTCACGCCTTCGATGGGGCCTCCACCCGAACGGTCCACCGAGCTAATGACTTGCAGCACCCTCACGAATGTGCTCTTCAGACTACCAATATTGAGATGAGCCGAATGAAAGGAACGAGTATAAGGAGAGCTAATTTAGCCAGGAACCCGACGAGCCCTCGGAGCAAACCTTTTCGTAAAGAGACAGATAACCCGCGATCATGGCAGAACCACTGAATCGAGCGGCGTTCTGTAGACTTGCTTCGCGCAGATCACCCTCTTTATTTAGTGCAAGAATTGCACTGGCTGCGGCCGCCTCAGGATTTTCGGGGTCTACGTAGACTGCCGCAGTGCCTCCCACTTCGTCCATCGGCGGGCGCCCGGAGGTAAGGACGGGACAACCGCACGCTTGGGCCTCAAGGATAGGCCACCCGAAACCCTCGTCCAAAGAAGGAAAGAGCAACATGGCTGCAGTCGAATACAGTGCTCGAAGATCTTCGTCCCGGATTCCAGGAAGTTCGAACGTCACGTCGTTCACGCTATTCTCAGATACAAATCGCCGCATCTCGTCGGTCCATGGCTTGCCCACCATAACCATCTTTGGGTCCTGCCGCGGAATCTGCTTCCGTAGAGAGGAAAAAATGCGCAGGACTCCAACGCGGTTCTTGTACCACTCATTTCCGCCTACATGTAGGAAAAAAGTTTTGCCCGGATCAACTCCCAATCTACGAATTCGGGCTAAGGCTTCGTCTCGGCTCATTCGCGAATAGGGATAGTTCAGCGAGTTATATACGCGTGAAACGCGCTGCTCGGGGATATGCGTCACACGAAGGAGCTGCCTTCTAGTTGCCTCGGATACGCACACAACGTGTTGTGCTTGGAGGAGGCCCTTCACAATTAATTGTTGGAGTTGCCGACCACTCCATCGAGTAGCGTTACGAGGGATTTCCCCGAGCGCGCAGCGAACAGCGATCAAATCATGACAACTTACGATGTGAGGTTTGGTCTTCAGATGCTTTGTGTAAAAAGAATTGCCTTGGTCACAAATATGAACAACGTCGGGCCAAGTAACAACGGATTTGAGAACGGACGGAAAAACGCCAAACTTGTCGATGTACCCTAGCCATTTGCCCACACCCTTCCCGGAGGGGCGCAGCCGCCCCACAATGTTTTGGGGCCGCAGAGTCCGCACGTCATGGCCAGCCTGGATCAAACCCTTTTCCATAAGCGCAGCAAAACGCTGCATGCTTTCTTGGGCATCATTCAAGTAATTACTGACGAGCAGAACTCTCATACGAGGACTATCTTGCGCGGCAATAACATACTGAGCCATCTTGCCGCTACCCAGAGCGTTGCAAGAACAACAGGAAAAGATAAAGAAGCAATTAATCCCGATACCGCCGATTCCACGACACTGTGCTGAAAAGAAGCCACCAGCCAGATAAACCAGAGCGCTGAAGTATCGGGCCCTCCGCTCCATCGGGCATCCCCAAGAAACAACCTAATCCAGTAGTAGAAACCGGCAAAAAATACCGAGGTGCCAATCAATACCCCCGGCGAAGAAAAGGCGTTGTAGAAATTGGCCATAATCCCGTATGAGACTTGGGTCGTCATATCGGATGAGCCGACATCGCCAGCAATATGCGCCAGATGGTTCCCTGCCTCGAAGACGGGCTTATCCGGGAACAAGAAACTGGGTGTCAACAATTTGAACCCCCAAACGATCGTCTCCCAGCCAGTGAAGGCACGTTGTCGCTCGGTGGCGTCCACCAAGCGGTCGGCCTCTCCAACCATGGCAAACCTGTTAAACGGCGACAGGGCTGGCTCTTTGAAATAAACGGCCGTGCCCACGCGTTCACTCGTGGCAGATCGAAAATCCGGGTCGGTAGCGATGCGCCAAAACGTATCCTTGGTAACCTCAGCACGCTGCGTCAAGCTGCCCTCCCGGCCTCCATTGTGGCGGACGTACTGCGCGTATGGAAAGATGATAACTGCATAATAAATGAGGCTGGCAGATGCGAAGGACCACATTCGCATGTCACGCAAACCGTAACGCATGAATCCCACGACAGCGTAAAAAACTAGAGGTTCAACGGCGTCTTCCTTACTCGTACTGAAAATCCCAACGATGGCAGACCATGTTAACAAGGCCAGAATCGCGGGGTGCGTCATCCACAGCCGCGCTTTTTTCCTCCAGAGGTACAGCATCGGGGGAACAATCGCGAACGACTTGAGTGCGGCAAATGCCCGTGCAAACCCGAGCCAGCCTCCAGTCCGAATCCCTTCCCCATGCGTCGAAGGAATCATGGATGCAAAATAACCAAGATAACTTAAGGTAAAAACCACGATCGAGAAAGCAAGAAGCATATCGTCGCTGGTTGGCCGGTTCATCGACCAGTACTGCGGGCAAGAAAAACGGGATTGAACTATTGTTCCAATGAAAAGCCCGAGAAATCCTGTTGCCATAACCAAGCCAGTGGTTTCGGGGGACCTCAACGTTACATCGGCAGGCTCAAGAAGTATCAATTTCATGGCGATACCAACGAGCAAAAACTTGCCGATTAGAATGGCATTGAGGCAGCCAAACGCGGATCTGAGTCCTCCTCCTGCTAAAACAGAAAGCATGCCAAATAGGATCGCAATCGCAAACAGGAAAGCCACGACCACGCTCGTTCCGGTGAATAGCTGACCGACCAAAAGGACGGCCGTGATTCCCAGGAGCAAAACAAGTTGTTGTCGCGTCGTGGAAATGGAGAATATCGAAACCCTTTCCGGGCGCGAGCAAAAGCTGTCAATCGCTATTTGCGGAGATACGTGCATCATATCGCGAGGTGGATCTCACTCGTGGAATGAGTTGAAAGAAACAAGGTCTGAGCCGCCATCTCTTCGACAGAGACTCGTAGCAACGATGACGGCCTTGCAAAACATGACCATTGGCC
>Ga0137359_10005784_pt1 | contig 10217 bp, 7 predicted proteins | sample Mad1_40_16metaG_FD_108281 | JGI IMG/M metagenome (GOLD analysis project Ga0137359, IMG submission 108281) | Vadose zone soil microbial communities from Angelo Coast Range Reserve, California, USA - Mad1_40_16 metaG | ecosystem: Environmental > Terrestrial > Soil > Vadose zone | place: USA... | reverse complement strand
CTCCAAGTCTACCAACCCGACTTCGGCCAGCTTCTCTCCGGCATGGTCTACAGCGAGGGCGCGGCGATTCCGCTCGATACCTTGATCGCGCCGCGCGCGGAGGCCGAGGTGGCCTTTATTCTCAAGCGCGATCTCGATGGCCCCGGTGTTACTGCTGCCGACGTGCTGCGCGCGACGGACTATGTGCTGCCCTGTTTCGAGATTGTGGATTCTCGAATACAGGATTGGAAGATCAAGATCCAAGACACGGTCGCCGATAACGCCTCCTGCGGCGTCTTCGTGCTCGGCGGCACCGCACACAGCCTGCGGGGATTGGATCTGGCGATCGCCGGCATGGTGGTCGAAAAGAATGGTGACATCGTTTCGACCTCCGCAGGCGCGGCCGTTCAGGGCTCGCCGGTCAACGCGGTGGCCTGGCTAGCCAACACGCTGGGCCGTCTCGGCATTCCGCTCAAAGCCGGCGAGGTGATCCTGTCTGGATCGCAGTCACCGCTGATGCCGGTCGTGGCCGGCGATTCCTTCACCTGCAGCGTTGGGGGCCTCGGCACCTGCGCGATTCGTTTTTCCTGAAGCCGCTATATGGCACTCGACAAAGACATCGTCCGGCAACTTGCCGAGCAACTCGACAACGCCGAGCTGAACGCCCGCCCGGTGAGCAAGATCACCGATGCGTATCCCAAACTCGACTGGGATGACGCCTACGCGATCCAGGCCGAGATTCGCCGCAGAAAGGAGGCGCGTGGCCAGAAGGTGGCGGGCCTCAAGGCCGGCCTGACCTCGCGCGCGAAGATGAAGCAGATGGGCGTGGAGACACCGGTCTTTGGTTTGATTTTCGACTACATGAGCGTCCCCGACAGCGGCGAGATCAAGGCCGCGGAACTGATTCATCCGAAGGTCGAGGCCGAGATCGCCTTCGTGCTCAAGTCTGCGCTGCGTGGACCGGGTTGCCACATCGGTGCTGTTCTCGCCGCCACCGATTTCGTGGTGCCGGCGGTGGAGATCATCGATTCGCGCTACGAGAATTTCCGCTTCGACCTCGCCAGCGGCATCGCCGACAACACGTCGTCGTCGCGCTTCGTCGTCGGCGGCGTCGCACGCAGCGTTGAAGGCCTCGACCTGCGCACGCTCGGGATTGTGATGCAAAAGAACGGTGAGATCGCCGCGATGGCCGCCGGTGCCGCGGTGCTCGGCCATCCCGCTGCCGCCGTGGCGATGCTCGTCAACGCAATGGCCAAGCGCGGCGAGGAAGTCCCGGCCGGCACCTTCATCATGAGCGGCGGTGCCACCGAGGCGATTCCGGTTGTGGCCGGTGACGCGATCCACGTCCGCTTCCAAGACATGGGCAGCGTGTCCATGCGCTTCGTTTGAGCCGCCGTGAACACCGTCGTCCCCCCAGTCCAAATTCCCAAACCCAACCTCACGGAACGCCCCATGAAGAAAATCCGCTGCGCCATCATCGGCTCCGGGAACATCGGCACCGATCTGCTGTACAAGCTCCAACGCTCGGAGCACCTGGAACCAGTGTGGATGGTCGGTGTCGATCCGGCGTCCGAAGGCCTGGCACGTGCGCGTCAGCAGGGCCTCAAAACTACCGATCAGGGAGTCGACGGCCTGTTGCGGTTCGTTTCGACCGACGACATCCGCATCGCTTTCGACGCCACCAGCGCCTATGTCCACAAGGACAACTCGGACAAACTGACGGCGCTGGGCGTGACGATGATCGACCTGACGCCGGCGGCGATCGGCCCCTACTGCGTGCCGCCGGTCAACCTCGCCGACCACATCGGCAGCCGCCAGCCCAACGTCAACATGGTGACTTGCGGCGGCCAGGCGACGATCCCGATGGTTTACGCCGTGTCGCGTGTGCAGCCTGTGGAATATGGAGAGATCGTCGCCACGGTGGCATCGCGCTCGATAGGACCCGGCACGCGCAAGAACATCGACGAGTTCACCCGCACGACCGCCGGCGCGGTCGAGAAAGTTGGCGGGGCGCGCCGGGGCAAGGCCATCATCATCATCAATCCGGCCGAGCCGCCGATGATGATGCGCGACACCATCCACTGTCTGACAGTGGACGATCCTGATCAGGCGGCGATCACTGCGTCGGCCCTTCGCATGATCGCCGAGGTTCAAAAGTACGTCCCAGGCTACAAGCTGGTGAACGGCCCCATTTTTGATGAACGTCGTGTCTCGATGTTCATGGAAGTGGAAGGCCTCGGCGACTACCTGCAGAAGTACGCCGGCAATCTCGACATCATGACGGCCGCTGCTGCGCGCACGGCGGACATCATCGCCGCAAACCTGCCATTCCGTTCCTCGTCGACTACGGAGGCTGCGTAATGAATCTCAAAGGCATCCGGATCAAGACTCACGACATGTCGCTGCGCGATGGCATGCACCCCATGCGTCACCAGATCACGGTCGAGCAGATGAAAGCGATCGCCAAGGGCCTCGACGAAGCAGGCGTGCCGCTGATCGAGGTCACTCACGGGGACGGCCTGGGCGGTGCCTCGGTCAACTACGGTTTCCCGGCCGCGAGCGACGAGGAATACCTGCGCGCGGTGATTCCCTTGTTGAGAACGTCGAAAGTCTCGGCGTTGTTGATACCGGGCATTGGAACCGTAGATCACCTGAAGATGGCCGCCGATTGCGGAATCACCACCATCCGCGTGGCGACGCATTGCACCGAGGCCGATGTCTCGGAGCAGCACATCAACCTCGGCCGCAAAATGGGCCTCGACACCGTGGGCTTTCTAATGATGGCGCACATGGCCGAGCCAGAGAAAATCCTCGAGCAGGCCACGCTGATGGAGAGCTACGGCGCCAATTGTCTGTACGTCACCGACTCCGCCGGCTACATGCTGCCGGACGACGTCACCGCGCGTTTCGCTCTGCTGCGCGACAAGCTCAGGCCGGAAACCGAACTGGGATTCCACGGCCACCACAATCTGTCCATGGGTGTCGCCAATTCCATCGCCGCCGTCGCCGCCGGCGCTCGCCGCATCGACTGCGCCTGTGGCGGCATGGGCGCCGGGGCGGGCAATACACCACTGGAAGTCTTCATCGCCGTGTGCAATCGCATGGGCATCGAGACTGGCGTCGATCTGTTCAAAGTCAGCGATGTCGCGGAGGACCTGGTCACACCGATGCTCGATTTCCCGGTGCGCATCGACCGCAACTCGCTGACGCTCGGCTATGCCGGCGTGTATTCGTCGTTCCTGTTGTTCGCACGCCGCGCCGAGGCCAAGTACGGGGTCTCCGCTCGCGAAATCCTCCTGGAGTTGGGTCGCCGCAAATTGGTCGGCGGGCAGGAAGACATGATCGAAGACACCGCGATCACCATGGCCCGGCAGCGCGGGCGGGCCGCGCAGAGCGCGGCCTGAGAGACCCCGCACATGAAAACTCCCGGAAGAGGTATCGCCGTGTTGTGTGTATTGTGCGTGGCTGCTTGCACGCAGGCGCTAGACGACAAGGCCGTGAAGGTCGAACGCGAGAAGACGGTACAGCGCTACGACAACTTCCTGGCGGCTGCCAGCAATGGCAAGCAACTGGCAAGTGCCGGCGGCAATGGCGTGCTGGTCACCTCGGCCGACGGTGGCAAGACTTGGGCGCGAGAGATGCTGCCATCACCATCATCCGTGGTGGCAATGAGCGCCTGCCCGGATGGGACTTTCGCCGCGCTGGACTTGTATCGCAAGGTCTGGATCCGTGATGCACAGGCCGGCAACTGGCAGCCGCGCCGCATCGAGGGCAATTTCAACCCACTGGCCATCACCTGCGATGCACGCAACTTCCTCTGGGTGGTCGGCAGCTTCAGCACCATCGTGTCCAGTAGTGACCAGGGCAAGTCTTGGAACGCCCGACCTCCGGGCCCGGACGCGATCCTCACGTCGATGCAGTGGGTGGACGCGGATCACGGCTACATCGCCGGCGAATTCGGAACTCTCTTAGCGACTCACGACGGGGGCGCCACCTGGGTCAAGCAGGCAGGTCTGCCGGCGGAACTCTATCCCTACTCACTGGCGTTCACGGACACTCAGCACGGCTGGGTCAGCAGTCTGGCCGGCACGATCCTGCACACGGTGGACGGCGGCAAAACATGGGCGCCGCAGACCAACGCGACAGCGGCGCCGCTGTATGCGCTCCTGCATGTGGGTGCGCAGGTGTTCGGTGTTGGCGGCGGCGGTCAGGTACTCAAGCTCGAAGACGATCAATGGGTGACCGTGTCGAATACGCTGCAAGCCCCCGTGGACCTCGTTGCCGTCGCTCCTGTGGAGTCGCGGGGTCTGCTCGTCGCCGGTGCGGCCGGCGCGCTGCAGGTCGTGAATCTGTCCGTCTCGAACTCGCAGATGTCTTCACCCGTGGTAACCCAGAAGGTCCAGCCATGAATCTGCGCGAGCGCATCACGGCTGCGCTACAGCGCGGCGAAACCTGGATCTTTGCGCATCCCGGCGCGGTGCTGATCGCGATCTTCAGCTTCACGCTGCTGTTCGCGCTGCACGTGCCGAAGTTGCAGGTCTACACCGACTTCAACGACCTGCTGCCGCAAAAGCATCCATATATCCAGACCTACAACCGCATCAAGGGGAATTTCGGTGGCGCCAATCAGATCGTTATGGTCATAGCGGTTGACGACGGCGACATCTTCAATGACACGACCTTGAAGCTGATCAACGAGGCGACCCAGGGCTTCGACAACCTGCCGAGCATTAACCACAACTTGGTGTCCAGTCTCACGCATCGTACGGTGCGCAAGGTCTACGTCCGTGCTGACGGTGGTTTTGGCTCCGACGCCTACTACGATGCGCAGAACCCGACGCACACCCCCGCCCAGCTCGCGCAACTGCGCAAGGATGTCTTAGCCAATCCGCAAGTCTACGGTCTGTTGGTGTCGCCGAGTTTCAAGGCGGCGCTGGTGCGCGGCCAGCTGAACGAAGGCAGCATCGACTACACCGCGACCTTTAGCGCGCTCAAGCAGCTGCGCGAAAGCGTGAGCGCGCCCGGACACAAGGTGTACGTCACGGGCAACCCGGTGCTGACCGGCTACGTCTACACGTACCTCAATCAGATTGTCGGCATCTTGTTCTGGACGCTCGGCCTGCTTGCACTGCTCTTGATCGTGTACTTCCGGCGCCTATACGGAATCGCGCTGCCACTCCTCGGCATCTCCCTGTCGTCACTGTGGGGCCTCGGATTCATGGCCTGGATCGGGTTCAATCTCGAGCCACTGTCCATGCCGATCCCCTTTCTGATCGCAGCGCGCGCCATGTCGCACGGCGTGCAGCTAGTGGCGCGCTACTACGAAGAGCTGGCGGTCACGCACAACAGCAAACAGGCGGCGCGCAACGCGCTGGATGCGCTGTTCCGGCCGGGTTCGCTGGCGATCATCGTCGATGCAGTCTGCATCTTGGTCATGGTGCTCGGCGCCGCGCCGTTCAACCACAAGCTGGGCATCGCTGCCGGGTTCTGGGCGTTCTCGGTGATTTTCACCGTGCACTTCATGATCCCGCTGGCGCTGACGCTGCTGCCGCAGCCGAAGGACGTGGAAAACAAGAACCAGGCGGTGCGCGGTCTGCTCGGCCGGTTCATGGCCGCCACCGGCGGCAAGCCGGCCGGAGCCGCAATGATCCTCGGCGTTGCGGCTGCGCTGGTCGCGGCCGCCGCGCCGCTGGCGATGAAGGTACGAATCGGCGATGCCGAACCCGGGTCGCCCATCCTGGATCGCGATCACGACTACAACCGCTCCACCGCCGCCATCAACGGACTTTTTCCCGGCTCGGAGGAACTGCACATCATCGCGCGCACTACCGCTGAAAGCGGGATCAAGCAGCCTGAAGCAATGGAAGCGATCGAGAAATTCCAGCACCACATGCTGGCCGATCCCGCGCTCGGCGGCGTCAAGGCCATCCCGGCCATGGTGCGTCAAGTCAATCGCCTGACCCATGACGACGATCCACGATGGGCGCAGATTCCGGACAACGCCGCCGAGATCGGCGGCCTGATGTTTGCGTACATGGCCGCCAGTCCAATCCCGGGCGCGCTCAATGAGTTCGTCAATCCGAATGTGACCGAGGCCGACATGGTGTTCTTCTACAAGGACCACCAAGCCGACACCATCAACCGTGCCATCGCGCTCGCCGAAGAGGCATCGATGAGCATCGCCGACCTCAAGGGCCTGAGCTTCGAACCGGGCGGCGGCATCGTCGGCGTCACCGCCGCGGCCAATGAAGCCTTGCATCACGACCATCTGTTGATGGTGCCGTTGGTAATGCTCGTCGCTTTCCTGCTGGTCACGAGCTACTACCAGTCGCTCCATGCCGGCTGGCTGATGGTGCTGCCGATGCTGTTCGCCACTGCCATGACCTATGCCTACATGGGGTTCAAGCACATCGGCATCAGCGTCAACACAGTGCCGGTGATCATGGTGGGTGTCGGCGTGGGTATTGATTACGCCGTGTACTTCATGGACCGCATCCGCGAAGAGATGGCCAAGCTGAGCGACATCCGCCAGGCCGCGATCACTGCGGTCAGCACCACGGGCTACGCGGTCAGTTTTACCGCCTGCACCCTGATCGCGGGTGTGGTGCTGTGGGTGTTCATGTCTGACCTGCGTTTCCAGTCCGACGCTGCGGCGCTGCTGTCTTTCATGCTCGTTGTCAATGCAATCGCCGCGATGCTGATCGTGCCGGCTTGGTGTGTGGTCTTCCGACCGCACTTCGTCGTCGGGGGGGAGAAGTCGCGGCAGGTTGGGTGTGTAGCGCCTTCCAGCGTTGCACTGGTGCAGCGATCGCCGGAGTTCAATAAAGCTTCAATTTCCAATAACTAGAAGGGAGAGCATTGTGAAAAGGGGAAAGGCTCGAAATGGCATTGAAGGAATCATCCTAGCATCCGCTACCGTCGCGCTATCGGCAGTCAGTCTCCAATCCTCTGCGCAGGATCAGAGTTGGACGGCTGATGTTTTCTACGAGAACGACACGCATTATCGCGGGGCGGATTACACCGGCGATACGGTTGGTCTGTCGAAATTTCGCAACACACTGCAAGCGGACATCAAAGGGGGGTTGGGAGACGGTTGGGCGCTACGCTCGATCTTGCGTGGCTCCTATGATGGTGTTTACCGACTGAATGACAATGAATACGGGAGAAAAGCCGGCGGCGCGATCACGCTGGATTCGATCGGTGGTCCGCCGCCCTTGCCGTTTGGCGGCGGTGCGGTCAACCATCTGGTCGTCGCCAACGCCTTCGGTCTCACCAACAACACTTTCGGCTTCAATTCGACCAATCCAAATGCACCTAATTACAACCCCAACCAAGGGCTGCAACTACTGGGGCAACGCTGGCACGGCACCCACACTGGGGGCGTGGAGTTAGGCGTGCCCGTGCGGCCCTGCAACGTGGACCGGCGAGGTTGCGTCGATTTCGGCGGGTATGGCGACCTCACTGAAAATCAACTGACGTTCTCGGAATTCAATAAGCGCCTTGATTTAATTCGTGAGCTTTACGTCACCAAGGATCTCAATCTCGGAGCGTCCGACCAGATGTTTCTGAAGGTCGGCAGGCAGCAGGTGATATGGGGACGCACCGACTTGTTCCGCGTGTTGGATGTGATCAATCCGGTGGATTACTCGCGCAACAACATCTATGACGAACTACAGGACATTCGTATTCCGATGTGGATTGCCACCGCCGAATGGCGCATGGGGGCGACCTCGCATCTGCAGGATGCCAATATCCAGTTGGTGTGGAACTTCGACAAGTTTCGACCCGATGACCTTGGGCAATGCGGTACTCCCAATGTCATCCTCGACGCCGGCTGCTTCTTCCGTGCCATGAAGAACCTGTGGGACAACGGCGGCACGGTGTCGAACTTCGCCAACGTCGCGCCGGGCACGTTCCTGTCCACCGATTTCGGGCGTGGACAAATCGGTCTCCGCAACGTCTATTTGCCGGCTTGGTCCCTGTCCAACACTCAGATCGGCGCCAAATTCGAGGGCGTAACGCCAGGTGGCTTCAGCTTCTCGCTCAATGCGCTCAGCTATCGCTCGCAGCTGCCCTCACTGCACGGCGGCGCAGGCGCGCAGAATGCCTTCACCGGTGTGACGCGCACCGACGCCCAAGGCGGCACTCCCTACCTGATCGCCTTCGATATGTACTACCCGCGCGTCAACCTGATCGGTGGATCGGCGGACTTCGAACTAAAGTCGCTCAAGGCGGCGGTGCGTATGGAAGTCGCTCTGACCAACGGCGAAGAGTTTCCGAATACACTCAAGCCTGACCTGTATTCGAAGAACAAGGTCTTCCGCTCCGTGATTGGCATTGACCGGCCGACGTTCATTCCCTTCATCAGCACTTCCCGCACGACGTTGATCTCAGGTCAGATTTTCTTCCAGCACATTTTCAACTATGAAATGCAGCAGGGCTCGTTGGGTCCCGTGGGCATGCCCGACTGGGAAAACAATGCCATCGGTACCTTGCTGATCGAGGCCTTCTTGGTCAACGACCGTGTCAGTCCACAGATCATCACGGCCTACGACTTCCGTGCTCACGCAGTGGTGGTCGCGCCGTCACTGGATTGGATTTTCAATAATCACCTCAAGTTGACGCTCGGCGCCAACATCAAGACGGCGGATCGCATCGCGAATTGGAAGTTTGACGACTGCCGCTCGTGCAACCCGTGGCCGCCATTCACGTCCGGTGCGAATTTCGCAGGAGACCCGTTCACCGCGTACTCGCGCGGCCTCGGCGGCCTCGAACCGCTGGGACGTTTCCGTGCGGGCCCCATTGGCGCGGCCTGGAAGGAAAACGAAGCGATTGCCACCGTGCGGTATTCGTTCTAACTGTTACCGAGAGGAGATTACACATGAACATGCGACATTTGTTTTCACTGGTCCTTGTTGCCGTCATAGGCGCAGCGCAGGCGGCAACCGACGCTGACGTGGAGCGCAGCTTCAATCCCTACAAGGACGGATTCCCGACTTTCCCCGGGCTGTCGGCCGGTATGACCATTAACAAGAGCAACGTCGAACAGTTCAAAGACGTTTTGGATGCCGGTCTGTATCTCACCGTCAAGAACGGCTGGGACGAGTTACACATCGGCCCGACTACGCAGTTCGAAATGAACAAGCACTATGTGGAGGCTACGCGCAAAAACGCGGGTAGCGCCAAGCTGGGCGCGAAGAACGGCGAGATCACCGGCTTTGTCGGCGGGCGCCCCTTCCCGGAAGAGCCCAGCAACAGCGATCCGCGTGCCGGTGAGAAGGTCGCTTGGAACTACAAATACGGCGTCAATTGGGGCGACGGCGCGGCGATCTCGCCCTTCTACTGGAAGTACCGCAACATGAACAGCGGGCAGGTGGAACGCACGATCAAATTCGACTTCCACTTCCTCAACTTTAAGCATCGAGTTGAGCATGAGCCACTGCCGGAAATTCAGCCCAATCCTTCGAACCTATTCCGCGGCATCTACATGAAGGTGTTGGAGCCGCAGGACCTCAAGGACACGCAGTTGCTGATCCAACGCAACGACGATGATCTGAAACTCGACGACGCCTACCTGTATCTGGGCTTCCAGCGTCGCGTGCGCCGGCTCGCAACGGGGCAGACCACCGACGCCTTTCTCGGCTCGGACCTGATGATCGAGGATTTCGAGGGCTACAACGGCCGCGTCTCCGACATGAAGTGGAAGTATCTCGGCACCAAGAACATCTTGATGCCATTTTACTATCACAACGAACTGCAACTCGCCGACGAGTTCAAGGATCCAGACGGCTATAAGTACGTGGATTTCGGCGGGCAGGGTGGTTGTTTCCCGAAAATCACCTGGCAGCTTCGCAAGGCCTGGGCCCTCGAGGCGATCCCGGTGAATAGTAGCCACCCGATCAGCAAGCGCATATTTTACATCGATGCTCAGGGCAACACGATCAATCGAACGCTGATCTACGATCGCAAGGGCGATCTATGGAAGAGTTGGACCATCGGCAAGTCGGATCCCGACCGTCAGCTCCCGGTCAATAAGGGTAGCGGCATCGCCATCGATGATTCCTTTTCAATGGTCGATCTGCAGTCCAAACATTGCACTACCGGCCAGTTCAAGGGCCAAGTGGACCCCAAGCTGAACCCGGCTACGCTGTTTCAGGTGCAGAACATGCGTGGCAGCAACTAGTTCGTCCAAGAGTGGCGGCGGGATTTTCCGTCGCCACTTTTCTAACAAGACACGG
>Ga0137359_10005783_pt1 | contig 10218 bp, 6 predicted proteins | sample Mad1_40_16metaG_FD_108281 | JGI IMG/M metagenome (GOLD analysis project Ga0137359, IMG submission 108281) | Vadose zone soil microbial communities from Angelo Coast Range Reserve, California, USA - Mad1_40_16 metaG | ecosystem: Environmental > Terrestrial > Soil > Vadose zone | place: USA... | reverse complement strand
GGGCTTGTAGTAGGTGCGGCCGGCGAGATTGTCGGGGAGGCAGGTCATGTCGGTGACTTTATCATCGAAATTGTGGGCGTATTTGTAGCCTTGGCCGTAGCCGATGTTTTTCATGAGGCCGGTAACGGCGTTGCGGATGTGGAGGGGCACAGGTTCAGCTTCAGTCTCGTGGACGTCATCGATGACCTTGCCGTAGGCGGTGTAAACGGCGTTGGATTTTGGCGCGAGTGAGAGATAGACGACGGCTTGTGCGAGGGCCAGATGGCCTTCGGGCGCGCCGAGGAAATCGAAGGCGTCCTTGGCGGCGAGCGTGACGGCGAGGGCGCTGGGTTCGGCGAGGCCGATGTCTTCGCTGGCCATGCGCACCATGCGGCGCGCGAGATAGAGCGGGTCTTCGCCGGATTCGATCATGCGCGCGAGCCAGTAGAGAGCGGCGTCGGGGTCGGAATTGCGGACGGATTTATGTAAAGCGGAGATGAGGTTGTAGTGCTCCTCGCCGGCTTTGTCGTAACGGAGGAGTTTTCGTTGCAGGACGTCTTCGAGAAGCTCTGGCGTGATGACGCGCATGCCTTTCTCGCTGGGCTGCGCTCCGCGGACGGCGAGCTCGAGCGTGTTGTAGCCGGCGCGGGCGTCGCCATTCGCGAACGAGGCGATGCGGAAGAGGATGTCGTCGAGAGCTTCAACGGATTCGTTTCCGAAACCGTGTTCTTTGTCGTTCAGGGCGCGCCGGAGAAGTTCAGCGATTTGCGGCATGGTAAGGGGATCGAGAACGTAAACTTTAGTACGCGAAAGAAGCGGTGAGATGACCTCGAAGGAGGGATTCTCCGTAGTGGCGCCGATGAAGATGATGTGGCCGGCTTCGACATGCGGGAGAAACGCATCCTGCTGGGCTTTGTTGAAGCGGTGAACTTCATCAACAAAGACGATCGTGCGATGGCCGGAGCGCGATTTATGCTCGGCTACGGACATGACTTCCTTGATTTCCTTGATGCCCGCGAGCACGGCGCTGAAAGAAACGAATTCGGAGCTGGTAAGCCGTGCGATGAGCCGCGCGAGCGTGGTTTTCCCGCAGCCCGGCGGGCCCCAGAAGAGCATGGAACCGAGATTGTCGCTTTCGATTTGAACGCGAAGCGGTTTCCCTGGCCCGAGAAGTTTTTCCTGGCCGATGAATTCATCGAGCGTGCGCGGACGCATGCGCTCGGCGAGCGGCTGGTTGGCAGCGGGGACTTCAGGCTCTGGGGCCGGTGGCGGCAATTTTGAGAAGAGGCTCACGTTTTTTCAGGCGGAGGCATGCCCTCCGACGTTTTGTCCGGCCGCATAGTCGCAGACGCTTGGATGCCCGGGGCGACCGCGGCGTTTCTTTGACGGGCGGCTTCGTAGAAAACGACGGCTGCCGCAGCGGCTGCGTTTAAGGACTCGATGCCGCTGGCCATAGGAATCCGAATACGCGCATCAGCGCTGCGTTCGACTTCTTCGGGAAGACCGCCGCCTTCGTTGCCAACGAGCAAGGCCGCTGGCTGGCACCAATCGACTTCCCACGGAGCAAGCAGCGGCTGCTCACCGTCCTGCGGTTCATGAACGCTCGATGCGAGTGTGCGAACTCCCGCAACCTTGAGCTGCGCCATGAGAATCGGAAGCGACATGCCCGCGAGAATTGGAAGGTGCAGCGCGGCGCCAGCGGAGGCGCGCAGAGCTTTTGGCGAAAACGGGTTTGCTGTGCCGCTGATGCCGGAAGCAGCGGTGGCGGCGCCGGTTGCGCCAAAGGCTGCCGCGGTGCGTAAGATAGTTCCCACGTTGCCGGGATCCTGGACGCCCGCCAAGATCACGAGCAGGGGGGCGCAGGCAGAAAGAGGAGCGTGGACGAACTCGTCGAACGAAGTCTCCCGGGGGTGAACCAGTGCGGCGACCCCTTGCGGGTGCTCGGTGTCGGCCAGGCCTTCAAATAGGCGGTCGGTGGTGCGGAGGACGGGAAATGCCATTTCGGGCCGGTCAATGAACGAAGCGAGACGTTCGTGGTGCCGTTCGCCCGATTCGCTGAAGAGCACGGCGTGAATGCGGCAGCCGGAACGCAACGCTTCTTCGACAAGTCGGACGCCCTCGACTCCCACGAATCCGTTTTCCGTAGGCAGCCCGCCGCGCAGAGCCATACGAAACTCCTTCAGCCAGCGATTGTCGCGGCTCGTAAGTGGCGCGGGCTCGCCTCCGGAGCGAGGGCTTCGAGCGGTTTTTCCCGGCGTTGCCATTACCGTGGAGGGTAGCAAATAACCAGCGTGGGAAGCCAATTTCGCGCGACTATTGCCCGGTCTGAGGCCCGGAGATAGGAAAATAGCTCATCTGCAAGCTCTTATTGCACGGGTTGAGGGGGTATGGTAGCGTCGCCCAAATAAGGGCAGCACCGGCGGGGCGCTGCAGGGTGGCGTCACGACTTCGCCAAAGGCCAAAAAATTGCCAGCTGAACTGCTGCGCGTCAATGCACAATCCCCGGAACCGGACCTGCTGCGTTACGCGGCAGATTTTATTACCCGCGGAAGTGTGATTGCGATTCCCACGGACACCTTCTACGGTCTGGCGGCCGATCCCTTCAATCTGGCTGCGGTCGATGAAATTTACCGCGTGAAAGGCCGCCCGGAAACGAGGGCCCTGCCGATCCTCGTCAATTCCATCGAACAAGCCATTCTGCTGGCGCGCGAAGCCCCGCGAAAATTTCTGCGGCTTGCGCAGGCGTTCTGGCCGGGAGGACTGACGCTGGTCGTGAACGCCGCGCAGCGCATCCCCCTCAAAGTGACCGCGGGCACGGGCCGCATCGCGTTACGCTGGCCGAACAGCACCGTTGTACGGCGCCTGATTGATGAATTCGAAGGCCCCGTCACGGGAACGAGCGCAAACATCTCCGGGTTTCCGTCGTGTTCGAACGCGGAACAAGTGATGAAGCAACTCGGCCTCCGCGTGCCGCTCGTGCTGGACACGGGGGAAACCGGCGGGACGCTGGCTTCGACCATCGTGGAATTGAATGGCGACACTTGGCGAATTGGCCGAGAAGGCGCAATCCCGGTGGCGGACATTGCGAAAGCCCTGGAGTAAAGTGGCACAAATCTGCATCCTAGAAAGTTGCCGAAGCTGAGATCCTTCGATCATCCAGATCGGATCGTCGAAGGTTGGCAAGTCACGCTTTTCAGCTTCCAGTCAGATGCAGCGTTGTGAGAAAGTTGTAGTTGCCGGTCGAGGAAAGATCGAGCGCTCCGAGAGACCGGCGGTGGACGGAAACAACGTCGTTGAACCACATCGGCAAGTACGGCAGATCGTCCGCCAGAGTTTTCTGAACTTCACTGCACAGAGCTTTCCTTTTTTCCTGATTCATTTCCACGCGAATCTGGTCCGTTAGCGCGGCGGAGCATAAGAGATTTTACCGAGAATAGCCGGGCCACTGGCGCCCGTTGCGGAAGCAAGGTTCGACGGGCGTTGATGAAATGTTTCGTAGGCCAGCAGCGCAAAGGCGAAGGCTTCCTTGGCGTCTTCAGGAATACCCAGCCTCGAAGAGGGCAAGACTTCGACGCCGGGCAGGGCGGCAGAGAGTTGAGCGAGGATCAGCGGGTTGCGCGCGCCGCCGCCGGAAACAATGAGTTGCTGGACTTTCGTCTTAGGCAGAACGAAACGGTTTAAAGCGTCGACGACCGAGAGGGCGGTGAAAATTGTCGCGGCTCGGATGAGATCGTTGGGCCTGGCGCGGTGGTGGCGGCCAAGCGCGAGGATTCTCTTCACATAAGCATGGCCGTAGTATTCGCGGCCCGTGGATTTGGGCGGCGCTATTTTCAAATAGGGATCGCGCATGAGTTCATTGAAGAGCGCGGGATCGCTGCGGCCCTGCGCGGCGAGTTCCGCATTTTTGTCAAAGCGCAAGCGGCCACGCGTGAAGTGCGAGACGAGGGCGTCAATGAGCATGTTTGCTGGGCCAGTATCGAAGGCGAAGACTTGTTGCGGCTTGCAGGCGCGCGGAAGAACAGTGATGTTCGCGATGCCGCCAAGATTCAGCGAAACGCGGCCGAGTTTCGCGTGGCGGTAGAGAAGATAGTCCGCATAAGGCACAAGCGGCGCGCCCTGGCCGCCGAGCGCGATGTCCGCCGGTCGAAAATCGCCGACGGTGGTGATGCCCGTGCGCGCGGCAATGACCGAGAGCTCGCCAACCTGAAGCGTCGATGCCGTCGGCTGGCTCAAAAACTTGACACGCTTGCCTTGATGGAAAATAGTTTGGCCATGGTTGCCGATCAGCGATATGCGTTTTGGCGACACACGGAATTTACGGCAAGCGGCAAGAGCAGCATCGCCGAAAAGCTCTCCCAAACGAAAATTCAACTGGCTGAGTTCACCAGCGCTGATGGGGTCTTGCTCGGCCACGCGGAGGATTTCTTTGCGAAGCGCCTCAGGAAATTTGACGGACGAGTGGCTAAGAAGCTTAGCGTTCAGATTCGGCGGCGCGCCGGAGATGCGGGCCAATGCAACGTCGATTCCGTCCGCGGATGTTCCGGACATCATGCCGAGCACAAGCATGGGCTTTTGGCTCATGAAATTTGTTTTTTCAGCTCGGCAAGGAGATTGAGCGCATCCAGGGGCTTCAACTGGTCAAGGTCCGCGCCGCGCAATTTTTCGAGAACCTCGCGGTCGAGAGCCGTAAAGAGCACCTGCTGATTGCCGTTCTTGTGCGCCATGTCGGAGGCGCCGGGAGAAAGCGTCTCGCTGAGTGCGTGCTCGCTCTGTTCATGTCGTTTCAAGACTTCGCGGGCGCGTTCGATTACGCTGCGGGGAAGACCCGCGAGGCGCGCAACTTCGATGCCGTAACTCTTGTCCGCGCTGCCGGGCTCGACGCGCCGCAGAAAGATAATCTCGCTGGGCGTTTCTTTCACGGAGACGTGAACATTCTTGACCGTCGGGAGCAGATCCCCAAGCTCCGTCAGTTCGTGATAGTGCGTCGCAAACAAAGTGCGCGCTCGTGTGTGCTTCTGAAGATGTTCCACGACGGCCCAGGCAATGGACAGGCCATCAAAAGTCGCGGTGCCACGGCCCACTTCATCGAGGAGCACGAGACTTGCAGGAGTGGCGTGATTCAGAATGGCGGCGACTTCGCTCATTTCCACAAGAAACGTCGAGCGCCCGCGCGCGAGATTGTCGCTGGCCCCGATGCGCGTGAAGATGCGGTCCGTAATAGGCAGCTTCGCCTGCCGGGCGGGAACGAAGCAGCCTATCTGCGCCATCAGCACGATCAGCGCGGACTGCCGAAGATACGTGGACTTGCCTCCCATGTTGGGTCCGGTAATCAGAAGAAGCTGCTGCCTTCCGGGCTCGAAGCAAAGGTCATTGGGGATGAAGCGCTCGCCCTTTTGGCGCAGCAGTTCTTCAATCACCGGATGGCGCCCGCCGATGATGAGGAGTTCGCCGGTGGAATTGAATTCCGGGCGCACGTAACCGCGGTCCGCGGCCAGCTTGGCGAACGCGGTGAGCACATCGAGCTGCGCCACGGCCGCAGCAGTGCGGCGCAAACGCGTGGCTTTGGCCGCCACCGAAGAACGCACATCGATAAAAAGTTGGCGCTCAATCTCCAGGATGCGTTCGTCGGCAGCGAGAATCTTCCGCTCATATTCCTTCAACTCAGTGGAAGTAAATCGCTCGGCGTTGACCAATGTTTGTTTACGCTCGTAGTCCGCCGGGGCGAGACGCAGGTTGGCTTTCGAGATTTCAATGTAGTAGCCGAAAATTTGGTTGAAGCGAATCTTCAGCGAACCGATTCCCGTGCGCTTCCGCTCGCGCTCTTCCATCGCCGCGATGATCTGTTTGCTGTGCTGGCTAAGGTCGCGCAGCTCATCCAGCTCCGCGTGGTAACCGCTTCGAATCATTCCAGGATCCGTGGCCAGGGCCGGTGGCTCGTCGGCGATGGCGCGTTCGAGCCGGTCGCGCACGTCGGCGAGCTCATCTATTTCTTGATTGAGGCCGCGAAGCAGTTCGCTGCCACCCGCGGGAGGAGGCGTGAGGAACTTTTTCAGCACCGGAAGCTGCGCCAGTGACTTGCGCAGCGCCACCAGCTCGCGCGGAGTCGCCAGTCCCAGGGTGATCCGGCTGGTAAGCCGCTCGAGGTCGAGGATGCCTTTGAGTTCCTTGCGGATTTCGCCGCGCACGACGGTTTGTTGGACGAGCTGTGCCACGGCATCGAGCCGCGCCTCGATGGCCTCACTCTCGATCAACGGCCGCAGAACCCAGGAACGCAACAGACGCGCACCCATGCCGGTCACGGTAACGTCCAGCGTGGCAATAAGAGTAGTAGGGCCACTCGTACGCCCGATTTCTTCCGTGAAAATGGGAGCGAGCAGTTCCAGATTGCGGACGGAAACGGGATCGAGCACCAGGGCATCGTGCTGCTCGTAGTAGCGGATGCGGTCGAGATGCCGCAGAGCCTCGACGCCGGAAGCATCCACGCTTTCATTTGCGGCCGCGGAACGGTCGCCGCGCGCGGCGTTTTCGCGCAGATAGTGAACGATAGCCCCGGCGGCAGCCAACGCTTGCGGGTGATCGTCGAGGCCGAAGCCCGTGAGTTCAGCAACGCCAAATTGTTCCCGCAGGATGCGCTCGGCATAGTCCCGCTGGAAGATCCAATCTTCGAGACGCGATTCCACGCCGCCAACGCCTTCCAGTAGCGAAGTCTTCGCCGTTTCGAAAAGTTGCTGCGGCCGGGGAAGCAGAGTTTCCCTCGGCCGCAGTAACTGAAGTTCATCGCGTAGCTCGTCTTCGGCGCGTGCCCCGGAAAATTCCGTGGCTTGAAATTCCCCAGTGGATAAATCCACAAAGGCCAGGCCGATCGGCGACCCAGACGCGTGTTTGGCGATCGACGCGAGAAAATTGTTTTCGCGCGCGTCGAGGAGCGCGACGTCGGTGGCCGTCCCTGGAGTAATCACGCGAATCACTTCGCGACGAACTAGTTTTTTCCCCGGGCCCGGCTGCTCCATCTGGTCGCAGATGGCGATTTTGAAACCAGCGCGAATTAGCCGCGCGATGTACCCTTCGGCGGCATGATACGGGACGCCGCACATGGGTATCGGCTGGCCTTTTTCACGATTACGAGAGGTAAGCGTGATCTGCAGCTCGCGCGCGGCGATAATCGCGTCTTCGTAGAAAAGTTCGTAGAAGTCGCCTAGGCGGAAGAGCAGCAGCGCATGCGGATAGCGCGCCTTGATGGCGTGATATTGCTGCATCAATGGTGTTGTCGGCTCGCTCATCCCAGAGTTGTTCTTCTCTGTGTCCTCGGCGATCTCTGTGCTCTCTGTGTTGATTCTTTTTTCTGTTTCATTTCCCGACGCCCAGATGCGTCAGCAAGAACGCATAATCCAGCGCAATCTCGCGCAAATAATCGTAGCGTCCGGAAGCGCCTCCGTGGCCCGCACCCATATTGATTTTCAGCAGCAGTGGATTCGCATCGGTTTTCAGCGTGCGCAGCTTCGCCACGTATTTTGCCGGTTCCCAGTACATCACCTGGCTGTCATTCAGCCCGGTCTTCGCCAAAATCGCAGGGTAAGCCCTTCGCTCCAGGTTGGTGTAGGGACAATACGACTTCATGTAGAAATAATCTTCAGGGACTTGCGGATTGCCCCATTCCTCGTATTCGCCAACCGTGAGCGGGAGGGATGCGTCGAGCATGGTGTTCAGCACGTCGACAAAAGGCACGTGGCTGATGACCATGCGAAAGAGATCGGGGCGCATGTTCGTTACCGCGCCCATCAGCAGCCCGCCCGCGCTGCCGCCCTCAATGACGAGTTTTTGCGGCGTCGTATAACGTAGCGCAATCAGGTGTTCGGCCGCGGCGATGAAGTCCGTAAACGTGTTGCGCTTTTGTCTCATCCGCCCCGCGTCGTGCCACGGCTTGCCAAGCTCTCCGCCGCCGCGAACGTGAGCAACGGCGTAGATCACGCCTCGGTCCAGCAAGCTCAACCGATTCGAACTGAAATTGACCGGCACGGAGATTCCGTAGCTGCCGTAACCATAGAGAAGAAGCGGCGCGGAACCGTCGCGCGGCGTGTCGCGCCGATGGACCACGGAAAGCGGCACGCGCGTCCCGTCGGAAGCGGTCGCATGCAGCCGCTCGCTGACGTACTGCGCCGCATCGTAGCCGCCGAGGACGGGTTGCTGCTTCCGCAAGATTCGCTCCCGCGTGCGAACGTCATAGTCAAAGATGGAACGCGGAGTTACGAACGATTCGTACTGAAACCGCACGTAAGATACGCTGAACTCCGGGTTCTCGCCAATGGAAGCGTTGTAGGCGGGCTCGTCGAATTCGATGCGATGCGACGCCGCAAGTGCGTTCGGGGCATCCGCCGTCAAATCCACGATGCGAATGTACGGCAGGCCGCCCTCGCGTTCGAAAAGCACGAGGTGGGTCCGGAAGGCCCCCGCGGCAGCCAGCATGACTTCCGGGCGATTGGGAATGACCTCGTGCCAGAATTCCCGGCGAGGTTCGCTCACCGGAACGGTCATGAGCCGGAATGTGCGCCCGCCGGAATTCGTTCGAATGTAAAACAGACCGTCCGTCGGATTCGGAGCCAGCCCAGGGTGATGCTCCGCGTAATATTCATGATTGTCTTCGCGCGGAGCGATGAGTTTGAATTCTTCGCTAGGCTGATCGGCCCGCAAGTAGCGGACTTCGCTGGCCGTATGACTGGCGATGTTCAGAAGAAGAAAAGCGCCGCTGCGCGTGCGCTCCACTTCGATTCGAAAACGCTCGTCTGTCTCTTCGTAGAGCAAGGGATCAGCTTCGGTCGAACCTAGAACGTGACGGTAAAGCCGATGCGACCGCTTGGTCGTCTCGTCTTCCACGGTATAGAACAGTGTGCGATTGTCCGAAGCCCACGCGACACTGGTGACGCGTTCGAATCGCTCGGGAAAGGTCGTCCCGGTGCGGAGGTCTTTGACTTGAAGCACGTATTGCCGAAAACCCGTCGTATCCGTCGAGTAGGCCAGCAGATGATTGTCCTGGCTGACTTCGAAGGAACCCAAACCGAGAAACGAGTGGCCCTCCGCCAGCCGATTCAGGTCCAGCAGCACTTCTTCCTCCGCGCCGTCCGCGTCACACCGCCGGCAGTGAATCGCGTATTGCTTTCCTTCTTCGGTCCGCGTGAAGTAGAGATAACCGCGGAGCCGATAGGGCACGGAAAGATCCGTTTGCAGGATGCGTCCCAGCATTTCCTGATAGAGCTTTTCCTGCAAAGGTTCCGTGGGCTTCAGAATGGCATCGGTGTAGGCGTTTTCTGCGTTCAGGTAGGCGATGACTTCCGGATTTTCCTTGTGGCGCAGCCAGGCATAGTGGTCGACGCGGCGGTCGCCATGCAAAACGTGCTCTACAGGTTCGCGGCGGGCGACCGGAGGCTCGATAATTCTATCTGTTAAGGGTTCCTGCGGTGGCGCTGGCATCGCGATGTTGGCGTCTGGGTTCATGCGTCTCTTTTTTGCCGGGGACCGGGCACAGTCCATTCTTGACGAGGAGCGTATTGCCGTCCATCGTTCGTGCGCGGCGGGGTGGCGCGACGCGCGGAATGAATCGGGTGCGTTCGCTATACTACGGGATTAGAACGTACGGACACAACGGCGAGCCTGAAAAACATAATGGCTAAAGAGACGGAAATCAAACTGAGGATTAGCGACGTACCGGCGTTCCGTCGCGCATTGAAGCGGGTGGGAGCTCGCCTCGCCAGTCCCGGCGCCCCCAAGGTTCATGAGGAAAATGTGATTTTCGACACGCCGCAAGGCGGACTGGCCAAGCACGGACAGTTGCTGCGGATTCGAACGGAAACACCCGAAGCGCGAGGAAAATCGAAGAATTCGCGGCCGAACCAGCGGGTCATCTTGACCTTCAAGCAGCCCATGATTGAGCAGGCGACTGCCGAAACGGGAAGCCCCTCCGATGGGTCCTACAAAGTTAGAGAAGAAATTGAGGTCGAGGTCGCCGAGGCTGGGAACTTGGCCAAGATTTTCGAGGGCTTGGGGTTGGGCGGCTGGTTTCACTATGAAAAGTATCGCACCACCTTCCGGCTGCTGGCTTCTAAAGCCTGGGCCAAAGGCCTCCTGATCGAACTCGACGAAACACCCATCGGGACGTTTGTGGAACTGGAAGGGCCCGCAGCGGCCATCGATCGAGCAGCCGGGGAGCTGGGATTTTCGAAACGCGACTACATATTGAAGAACTAT
>Ga0137359_10005782_pt1 | contig 10220 bp, 7 predicted proteins | sample Mad1_40_16metaG_FD_108281 | JGI IMG/M metagenome (GOLD analysis project Ga0137359, IMG submission 108281) | Vadose zone soil microbial communities from Angelo Coast Range Reserve, California, USA - Mad1_40_16 metaG | ecosystem: Environmental > Terrestrial > Soil > Vadose zone | place: USA... | reverse complement strand
GTTCTGTGGCATCGATCGACCTTGGCGGGGTCACCGCCAGACAAGCCTTCCGCCGACCGGGTGCCCGTTCGCGGCGCGGGACCATAGCGCGTTGGATCGTCAGGGAACAGTGGTTAGCCGTCATTGAGCACAAGGAAAGGTTGAATCTATCCTTGCCTGTAGCCCGGATGGAGCCACCGATCCGGCCTTTTGGCCGGCCCGATGGTAAACTCCACGTAATCCCGGGGGGATAGCCTCGCCATATTGCACGTTCATCCCGGATGGAGCGGCCGCAAGAGCGGCCGCTTCATCCGGACTACAGGAGGGGCAGGGAAGGGGCAACGCATCACTTCTTCGCATCCTTAAGCTTGGCCAGGGCCGCAAACGGCGTTGTCGCGGCGCCTTCTGTGGCGGGCGGCGCAAACGCCACACCGGGCTTGCGAGGATAGGGATCGATGCCGAGCAGCAGGAATTCCGCGGCGATGGCGCCGAGATCGGCCGTGCCATCCGCCAAAACCTCGGGCGGCTCGTCGGCATCGAATGCAGCGTCCTGGTGCGCCAAATCTCCTGTGGAAGACGGCACAAAGATCATATCGATCGCCTCATCCACCTGATTCTCCATGGGCTCGAGCGTGACCACGCAGGTTTGTCCGACCGTTGCGCTCACGCGTCCGGTTGCCCGCAGGCCATTGCCGTAGCGGGCGACATCAATGGCAGCCTCAACTCGCCGCATACCGGGCACGCCCGCGAGCGCGGCGAGGCCGGCGCGTACATGATCGTCGGCGACAAGGTCGAAATGCAGCCCTGTTTCCGGGACATCTTCAAGCCGGACCGGCACGTGCCATGGCTGCCCTGGCGCAATCATGAGGTACCTCGTTTCGCGAACAGGTCGGCATCAGCCGGACTGGAGAATGGCGACCGAATCGGAAAATGCAAGCCGCCCAACCGGGCCTCACGCTGCCTCCCGCAGGCGCCGGAGGGCAGTGAGGCCGGTGCGCCGCGCCATGATGGGGCCATGGAAACTGTCGAATGTCGCAACCTCGACGTTGCCGAATTGCTGGAGAAACATAACGTTACTTCGGGTGCGGCGCGCTCGCCTGTTGTAATTCATGCCGGTGCGGGTTAGGTCATCTGGCCTTTCGACGCAAAAGGGGATGCCGGAATTTGAGTCTGCTCGACTTCAAGCGGTGTGTCAGAAGGTGGCATTCATTCGCCATCGGGGCGGCGCTCTTCGCCGGAGTGTCGGTCTGCGGTTGTACGCAGATCTACCATCATGGCTATATGGTCCCAGAAGGTGCGCTCGAGCAGCTTCCGCTTGGCTCCTCCCAAGAGCAGGTGCTGATCGTGCTTGGCACGCCCTCGACGGTCGCCACCATCAGCGGCGAGGTGTTCTATTATATATCGCAGCGCGCCGAGCAGACCTCTTTTCTGCCGCAGAAAGAAGTCGACCGCCGGGTCATCGCGGTCTATTTCGACAAGAGCCGCAAAGTCCAGAGACTTGCCGATTACGGCCTCAAGGACGGCAAGATCTTCGACTACATCAGCCGCACGACCCCCTCCGGGGGCATCGAGCAAAACACGCTCGGCCTCATGTTCAAAATCTTCAGGTCCTGACCGGCGCGAATTCGACCGCAGGCCCGCGAGGCGCGTAGGGTGCGCAAAATTGCCTGGCACGGCCTTCGTTATTGGACATAGCCGGCGCAATTTTGCCCACGCGGTCAAACCTACACCTCGGGCTGACGGCGTGGGCAAAATCGCCGGCAACGTCGGCACCCGCCTTAAGTCTGTACCACGGCGATTTTGCCCACCCTACGCGCTACGCATTGCCATCGCGCCATCAATGCGCCAGCACCGCCAGCAGCAGCAGCGCGACGATATTGGTGATCTTGATCATCGGGTTGACGGCCGGACCGGCGGTGTCCTTGTAGGGATCGCCCACCGTGTCGCCGGTCACTGCTGCCTTGTGGGCATCTGAACCCTTGCCGCCGTAATGGCCGTCCTCGATGTACTTCTTGGCGTTGTCCCACGCGCCACCGCCCGAGGTCATTGAGATCGCCACGAACAGGCCGGTGACGATGACGCCGAGCAGCATCGCGCCGACCGCCGAGAATGCCGCCGACTTGCCGGCCGGCCCGCCGCCCGCGATGGCATAGATGGCGAAATAGACGAAGATCGGCGACAACACCGGCAACAGCGACGGAATGATCATTTCCTTGATCGCCGCGCGGGTGAGCAGGTCGACGGCGCGGCCATAGTCCGGCTTGTCGGTGCCCTTCATGATGCCGGGCTTTTCGCGGAACTGCCGCCGCACCTCCTCGACGATCGAACCGGCGGCACGGCCCACCGCAGTCATCCCCATGGCGCCGAACAGATACGGCAGCAGGCCGCCGAACAAGAGGCCGACCACCACATAGGGGTTGTTGAGCGAGAAATCGAGGGCAACGCCCTGGAAGTAGGGATGTCTCGCAGCATCGGCAATGAAGAACTTAAGGTCTTCGTTGTAGGCCGCAAACAGCACCAGCGCGCCGAGACCGGCAGAACCGATGGCGTATCCCTTGGTCACCGCCTTGGTGGTGTTGCCGACTGCGTCGAGCGCGTCAGTCGATTTGCGCACATCCTTGGGAAGGCCGGCCATTTCCGCGATGCCGCCGGCATTGTCCGTGACCGGACCGAAGGCGTCGAGCGCCACCACCATGCCGGCCAGCGCCAGCATGGTGGTGACCGCAATGGCGATGCCGAACAGCCCGGCGAGCGAATAGGTCACCAGAATGCCGGCGATGATCACGAGCGCCGGCAGCGCGGTCGCCTCGAGCGAAATGGCGAGGCCCTGGATGACGTTGGTGCCATGACCGGTGATCGATGCTTTGGCGATCGACTGCACCGGACGGAAGTCGGTGCCGGTATAGTATTCGGTAATCCAGATGATGAGGCCGGTCACCGCGAGCCCGGCGATACCGCAGACGAACAGCGACGCACCGCTGAACGGCACGCCGGGCAGTTGGTCGAACCCGATCAGGAGCCAGATCACCAGCGCGATGCCGACGAGCGACAGGGCTCCGGTCGCAATCAGGCCGCGGTAGAGCGCCCCCATGATAGACTGATTGGCCGGCAGCTTGACGAAGAAGGTGCCGGCGATCGACGTGATGATGCAGACGCCACCGATCGCCAGCGGCAACGTCATCATGTTGGCCAGGATCGGCGTGGCGGCGAAGAAGATCGCGGCCAGCACCATGGTGGCGACGGTCGTCACCGCATAGGTCTCGAACAGGTCGGCGGCCATGCCGGCGCAGTCGCCGACGTTGTCGCCCACATTGTCCGCGATGGTGGCCGGATTGCGCGGGTCGTCCTCCGGAATGCCGGCCTCCACCTTGCCGACGAGGTCGCCGCCGACGTCGGCGCCCTTGGTGAAGATGCCGCCGCCCAAACGGGCAAAGATCGAGATCAATGATGCCCCGAAGCCGAGCGCCACCAGGGCGTCGATGACGGTGCGGTCATTGGGCTCGAGATGAAGCGTGCCGGTGAGGAAGCCGAAATAGAGCGTCACGCCGAGAAGCGCGAGGCCAGCCACCAGCATGCCGGTGATGGCGCCGGCCCGGAAAGCGATTTCGAGGCCCCCGGCGAGCGAACCGATGGCCGCTTGGGCGGTGCGCACGTTGGCGCGGACCGAGACGTTCATGCCGATGAAGCCGGTCAGCCCCGACAGCACCGCGCCGATCGCAAATCCGACCGCCACCAGCCAGCCAAGGAAGTAGCCGACGATCAGAAAAATCACGATGCCGACGATCGCGATCGTGGTGTATTGCCGCTTGAGATAAGCCTGCGCACCTTCGCGGACGGCCGCGGAGATCTCCTGCATCCTGGCGCTGCCGGCATCTGACGCCATCACCGACTGGGTCGCCCAGATCGCAAAGGCGATCGCCAGCGCCCCGCACAGGACGATGATCCACAAAGCTGTCATTGAATATCCTCGGCTCTTGACCTGCCGAACGGAGGCCCGTCCGGCACCATGGAACTCTTCGATATTGGGCGGCCGCCCGCCTCAAGTCGGCGCGGACATTGCCAAAAACGCCCTCACCACGCAATGGCGCAATTGTCCGAACACACGCGACTTTTCGCTTCGTAATTAACGACGTTTAGAGAACGCAGGAGCTGTAGCCTGGGTTGGGCGCCAGCGAAACCTGGGGGCGGCGTTGCCATAGTGATTGTGCGGTCGGCCGAAGGGCCGGTCCCGGTGGCTCAATCCGGGCTCAACCCACCTATGAACCGGCATTTGACGGCTCGAATCCCAACGCGCCCGGATGTCGCACGTCGACCTGCCGCACCGTCGCCACGGGCGGCCCCGACGTGTAGGGGCGACCCTTGTGGTCGCCCGGTCGCCAGCGCGTACGGTGCCAACGGGCGACCACAAGGGTCGCCCCTACAGTAGGACGACGCCAGGCCAAATATTCGCTCGGCGACGCCTCAGAAATGGCTGTACGACGGGCGCCGGAATACGAGAGCGCGGCCGTCAGCGTCACGAAAGTGCGCGCCCTGCCCTGCCCTGACCGTGCCGATCCGCGTTATCGTCACGCCCGCCGCGACAGCTTCTCGGCGTAATGCTTCGAGCCGGTCGGGCGCGACCGTGGCGATGACCTCGAAGTCGTCGCCGCCGGTCAGGATGGTCTCGATCAGCGCCGGCTCCGCCGCAACCACCTCTCGCGCCGCGGGCGACAACGGCACATCCGCGATCGCGACATCTGCGCCCACGCCCGACGAGCGGCACAGCTTGGCGAGGTCGCCAACAAGCCCGTCCGACACGTCCATCGCGGCGCTGGCGTGGCGGCGCAGCGCCTCGGCAATCACGGTGCGCGGCTGCGGCAACAGATAGCGGGAGTTGAGATGGTCCAGCATGGCGGCGTCGAGCTTCCACCGCCCGGCCGCCGCCGCGTCCTGCCGCAAGACCAGCCCCAGCGCCGCGTCCCCAAAGGTGCCGGTCGCGACCACGCAGTCGCCCGCTCGCGCGCCCTTGCGCCTCACCATGCCGCCGTGGGGCACAGCGCCGAGCGCCGCGATATAGACCGTAATGCCGCTCGGGCTGCGATCGGTGTCGCCGCCGAGCAGCGGGCAGCCATAGTGCTCCGCATCCTCACGCAGCCCGCGCGCAAAGGCCTTGAGCCAATCGGCCGGCAGGCCGGCCGGCAACCCGATCGAGAGCAGAAAACCGAGCGGCGCCGCGCCCTTGGCCGCGAGATCGGACAGGTTGATCCGCAACGCCTTGCGCGCCACCGCATCGGCGGGGTCATCGGGAAAGAAATGCACGCCCGAGATGACGCCGTCAGTCGTGAGCACGAGATCGCACCCGGGAGGCGGCGCAATGGCGGCGGCATCATCGGCGAGGTCGAACGCCCCCGGATGGGTGGCGAGCGGGCGGAAGTAGGTGGCGATGAGGCGATCCTCGGCAGAGGTTCCGGCTGCATCGGGGTCCTCTTCGCCATCGTGTTTCGACATGACCGCTCGCGGAGCTTAATCCTTCGGTTGCAACATTAACATTTTGTCGCGCGGAGGCACGTCTTGCAGATGAGTGGCGACTCATAAATCCACCGCCACAGTCTGTCGGATTTGGGGCTCTCATGCTATCTAGGAACTATGACAATCACGCTCACTCCGGAACAAATGGAATGGATCAACGCGCACGTTGCGCGCGGCGACTTTCCTTCGGCCGAGGAGGCGGTACGGCAGCTTGTCGATGAGCGCATCGCCGAACGCTCGATCGAGGACGATGACCTGCTATGGGCCAAACCTCTCGTGGATGACGCCGTCGCAGAAGCCGAACGCGGCGATGTCATAAGCGTTGACGAGCACAAAGCTCGCAATGCCGCGCGGCTCGCCGCGATGCGCGACTGATGGCGCAGGTCATCGTCACATCGTCCGCCGACGCCGACGTTTACGCTATCCAGAGTGATCTTGCTAAAGCCGCCGGAATCCATATAGCCGCGAAATACACGGCTCTTTTTGAGAAACTCTACGACCGGCTTGCCGAACATCCGGACAGCGGCGCACCTCGTCCGGGCCTGGGGACGGATATCCGCATCGGGATCGTATTGCCGTACATCGTGATTTATCGGCACCACGAGGCTGACGATATCGTGACCGTGCTGCGCGTTCTCCACGGCCGCCGCAATATCACCGCCAAGCTGATTTCCGACTGAAACTGGTTCCGCGATCGAAACAAAGCGATCCGTGCAGGCCCGATCGGCGTTCAGAGATTCCCTGAGAACAGGGAAAATAACAGGGAATTTTCCGGGTTTTAGACCGCTTTTGGCGATTCCTGACCTCAATTCACAAAGCAATTCCAATATGTTGTACACGGATTCCCTGTTCCGCCGGAACAGGGAATTTTTCTCGCCCGAACAGGGAATTCAGTCGTCGGAGCAACGCATTCACAACCTCCAATCATTGATGTCGTTTATCTTTTCGACTCAATGCACCGAGATTGATTCGACCCACTCATGCCTCGTCCGGCGCGACACGTCCGTAATTTGTATCCAGCGTCGTTCAATCGAAAATCGACAGCATCCGCGATCAGGCAGAGCTTACAATATCGGACTATTCCTATTTTGTAAAGCCTAAAATTTTGCTTCGCGATGGCGCCGCCTCCGCAATGTCTGTCCAGTTTGGAAGACAAAGCCGTCGGTTGTGAAATCGGGGGTTCACGTGTATGTGTTACGCCGTTCTACCAAGCAATTTTAAAATCATTTAGCTGGGGAAATTCATTTGTCCGCGCGGGCGAAAACACCGGGAAAGGTCGTGATGATTTCCAGCACGGCCCGCGACCTCCCGAAGCACCGGGAGCAGGTCCGGTTGGCCTGCCTGCGGGCAGGGTTCGAACCACGTGAAATGATGGAGCATCTCACCGCGGAGAACAGAAACGCGGTTGAAACCTCAATGCGCATGGTGGAGGAGGCGGATGTCTACGTCGGCATACTCGCCCATCGCTACGGCACGATTCCAAAGGGATACGACATCTCGATCACCGAGATGGAATTCAATCGCGCAGTTGAGCTGAGCAAGCCGTGGCTGGTCTTTTCCGTTCACAAGGATCATCCGCTCGTCATTGACGATGTTGAAACGGGCGCGGGTGCAGCAAAGCTCAATGCCTTAAAGGGCCGGATCGGCGAAGAGCGCGTGGCTGCCTTTTTTAAGTCACCCGAAGACCTCAGGTCTCATGTTTTCGAAGCGCTGAACAAGCTCGGCAAGGAACTCGATACCGCAGCGGCCGGAGGTGACGCCACCGCGGCCGTCGTCGCCAAGCTCCACCGCAAGACCTCGATCCCCACGCCGCCCGAGCCATACATCGCCCATCCCTACACGCTGCTGCAGTCGCGCGACCTTGTCGGCCGCCAGGCGGAACTCAACGCGTTGACGGATTGGGTCGCCAATCCGGCGTCGCGAGCCTTCGCGGCGCGCGTGTTCTGCTTCGTCGCCATCGGCGGCATGGGCAAGAGTGCGCTGACCTGGAAATGGTTCAACCAGATCGCGCCGAACGAGATGAAGCCGCCGGCCGGCCGGCTGTGGTGGAGCTTCTATGAAAGCGATGCGGACTTTGAGAATTTCCTGATCCGCGCCCTTTGCTATGTGGGCGGCGAGACCGAGGAGGCGGTGCGCGCCCTGCCATGGCCGGAGCGCGAGGCGCGGCTCCTGCGGCACCTGAACGAGGAGCCCTATCTGTTCGTCCTCGACGGGCTGGAACGCATCCTGATCGCCTATCATCGCATGGATGCGAGCTACCTCGCCGATGACGAATACGACGAGCAAACCGCAAATTGGGTGGCCGGTGCCGCTGGCCTGCCGGCCACGGCGGCGCAGTCCTTCGTCGGCCAGCATCGGCTGCGCCAGACCACGGACCCGAGGGCAGGAGCGTTTCTGCAGAAGCTGGCCGGTGTCCAAAAGTCACGCATCCTGATTACAAGCCGGCTCTATCCGACCGCGCTGCAAGGGCAGACAAGCGGCCCCCGTCCGGGGTGCTTCCCATTTTTTCTTCCGGGACTGAGCGATGACGATGCACTCGGCCTTTGGCGCGCCCTGAACGTCGCGGGATCGCGCGCGCAGTTGGTGCCCATCTTCCGTAGCGTCGAGGGTCATCCGTTGCTGGTGCAGGCGCTCGCGAGCGAAGTTGCCAACCACCGCAAGGCGCCCGGAGATTTCGCGCAATGGCGAGCAGATCATCCGCTGTTCGACCCGACTTCCTTGCCGTTGGTCCAATCCCGCACGCACATTCTTGAGTTCGCGATGCAAGGCCTCCCAGCCAAAGTCCGCGAAGTGCTGCACACGCTGGTCGGCTTTCGCATGCCGGCGAGCTACGCCGCCTTGGAGGCGCTGCTGGTCGCGCCGGACAAGGCCTGCGGCTCAGCCCAGGACCTTGACCGCGCACTGACGGAACTGGAGGACCGCGGCCTGATCGGCTGGGACCGAGAAGCCAACCGCTACGATGCCCACCCCATCGTGCGCGGAGTGGTCTGGCGGCTCACCGATCCCAAGGATCAGCGTGCGGTCTACACGGCCCTCGAAGCCCATTTCGAACCAATGGTCACACCCAACTGGAGAGAAGTTGAAACAATTAACGACATCACCCCAGCAATTGAACGGTACCACTCCTTGGTGGGCTTAGAGCGGTACGACGATGCATGGGACATATTCTTCGACTGCCTTCATTACGCGACCCATTACCGCCTTGCCGAGCACCGGCAGCGGATTGTTTGGTTGGAGCGGTTACTTTCGGGCCGTGGGGAGGAATTTCCGATACTAACTGACAGACATCGCCTGAGCAAGGCGCTCGGCGCGCTGGCGATCAGCCACTATTACATCGGTCAGCCGCGCCGCGCAGCCTCGCTGTATCGAAGAGCATACGAGATGGCTGGGGAATGGCTGGAGTTCTCCGAGCGGGGGATGACCCCAACGGACCTCACCCTCGCTCTTATTGATATCGGTGCATTGCGCGAAGCTGTTTGCATTGCGCGGCGAGCGCTAGTCTTGAGCCGGCGGTCCAAATATCAGTCCTGGGAGGGGTTCTGCTTGCAACACCTCGGCTGGGTGCTCACCTTGGAGGGCGAATTGGCTCTAAGTCATGTCGCGCTGCATAGAAGCAGGGGCCTCTTTCGCAAGCTTGGCGATCGTTCTGAGAACGTAAGCTTCACAACAGGTCTTCTTGCCGACAGATCGCTCCGATTGGGCGACTTGACTAATGCACAAATGTGGGCCGATGAGGCATCAGAGCTGGCGGGCACGGCGCAAACCTCAATCAACTACGCTCTGCTTCGGCAGGGTCAGATAGCCCTCAGTCGCCTTGACTTCTCCCGTGCCGACGAACACCTCCACCAAGCTCTCACCCGAGCGCGCCATTTTTGCGATGTGGGATTCGAACTGTCAGTTCTGATTGCGATTGCAGAGTTAGAGTTTCGGCGGAACCGCGTGGTGGAGGCCAGAGCTCAGCTTGAAGAAGTTTGGGACGCTGCCCAAAGTGGTCCTTTTCACCCCCGTCAAAGTGATGCCTACAACGTGCTGGCGGACATCGCGCTGGCAAAAGGCGACAAGCCGGCCGCAACTGCCGCCGCCACCAAGGCCTACCGGGCCGCCTGGTGCGACGGGCCACCATATGCGTATCACTGGGGTCTCGCCAAGGCAAAAGCGCATCTCGCCGCCCTCGGTGCGCCCGAGCCCGACATGCCGCCGTTCGACGAGAGCAAGTTCGAGCCGATGCCGGAGGTCGAGATCAATCCGAAGGATGAATACTGGGTCGATCCGGACAAGTTGGAGTGATGCGCGGGCCTCCTGGGACCGCGGGCGTCCCGCCCGCTTCTTTTTTCCCAAAACGCGCCGTCGGCTCTTAAAAGATGCGGGCGGGACGCCCGCGGTCCCAGGAAGCCCCAGTCCCAGCCCTACGCAAACTCCCCCGCCCGCGCGCTCCGCGCCAGGCGGTCGAGCACCGCATTGACCATGCCGGTCTCGGTCTTGTCGACGAAGGCGTGGGCCACGTCGACATATTCGGACACGATCACGCGGGCCGGGATGTCGGTGCGCTTTTCCAACTCGTAGGCGCCGGCGCGCAGCACCGAGCGCAGGATTGCTTCGATGCGCTTGAGCGGCCAGGTGGCTTCGAGGGCGGCGTCGATGCGCGGGTCGAGATCGCGTTGGGCGTCGACCACGCCGGAGACGATGTCGCGGAAAAACGCGGCTTCCGCCGGCAGATATTGCTCGCCCTCGAC
>Ga0137359_10005780_pt1 | contig 10224 bp, 13 predicted proteins | sample Mad1_40_16metaG_FD_108281 | JGI IMG/M metagenome (GOLD analysis project Ga0137359, IMG submission 108281) | Vadose zone soil microbial communities from Angelo Coast Range Reserve, California, USA - Mad1_40_16 metaG | ecosystem: Environmental > Terrestrial > Soil > Vadose zone | place: USA... | reverse complement strand
GGCATACCTCGAGCATTCTTTTATGAGAAGATCACACCGCCCGGCGCAAAGGAGCCACGCGGAGGGCTCGACCCGGCACAGACCAAAGTGATGGAGGAAGCTATCACAATCCTCAAGCAGCAAGGCGCCATCATCGTCGATCCGGTTGAGATTCCGAGCATCGTGTCCAGCGATCCGCAAGAAAACTTCCTGCTCTGGCCCACCTGTTCCGGCTTGGACAATGCCAAGGGCAAGGACGCCGGGTGTTCGATCGTTTTCAAGTATGGCATGAAGCGCGACTTCAACAAGTGGTTGGAATCGCTAGGTGCGGCGGCTCCAGTAAAGACGCTTACCGAACTGCGCCAGTGGAATGTGGCGCACCAACGAGCGGGGTCGATCAAGTACGGGCAGGCGCTGCTGGACATCTCGGACGAGATGAATGTTCAGGCCGATCGCGCACGGTACCTGGCGGATCGGGAGAAAGATCTGCGGCTCTCAGCGACAAACGGGATTGACGCGGTGATGAAGAAGTATCAGCTCGACGCTTTGTTATTTCCCGGCCCGAGTAGCGCGGCCATCGCGGCGAAGCCCGGCTACCCGACAGTAATCGTACCGTTTGGCTTGGTGCCGAACTCGCCGACCGCACCGGCTCAACCGTTCCCCGAAGGCTTCGCGGCAAAACCGACACCTTTCGGAGTGGGTTTCACGGGGTTATCCTGCAGCGAACCCCGCCTGATCGAGCTTGCGTATGCGTTTGAGCAGGCGACTAAGCGCCGCGTTCCTCCTCCGTCGGCGCCGTAGCGTGAAGCGGGGTGCGAGCCGGCGTAACTTTCTCGAGCGCGGCGCCGAGCTCTGTAGAATTGTCGGAAGGAGAAAGCAGGCTCATAATCGGCGTGACGTTGCACGATGAACTACAAAGTTGTTGTCAACGAATCAGACGAAGGCTTTAGCATTTCGTGCCCTGGCTTACCCGGTTGCTGGTCCCAAGGTGACACCGAAGCTGAAGCGCTTGCGAACATTCAAGACGCCATTCGTGAATATCTTGCCGCCATCGACGATCTCGTAAAGGGTCACTATTCCACGCAATAACCCAGTCAACGCTTTTACCATGGGCGGTATCGCTCGTGATGCTGATCTAACGGTGGAGGAATTTAAGAAGCTCCTCTAAAAAGTATCTGGCCGAGCTCTACTCGACACCTCATCACTCGCGGACTTTGAAGAACGCCCGCCACACCGGACTCGAATCGATCAAGACGTCTACTCGATAGATCGCCGGCTTCAAGCTCGTTATGTCAGCCTTCCACGATGAGTATGATGGGTCTTTGCCCGGCTTCAGGTCTATCTTTGACGGCTTGCTTTCCATCAAGACCTTGCCGGAGAGATCGTAGATTCGAATCGTCGCGGCCCCTTTGATTTTTTCTTTGGGCTGCCAGGCAAGAAACACCGCAAGAGACCCTTCCCTGGCGCTGAATTCGTGGGTCTCCTCGATCGGTCTCGGTGAAGGCCTTGTCTCCACACGCCTCGCGAGCGTTCCCCACTGGACGTTTTCAAAATGACTAAGAGGGGCTGTGAATACTCCGCCATTTGCAAGCTGCTGAAAGTTCGTGGTCGCTCCTGTCGAGGACTGCCTCGACGATGGATGGATTGGGACCGCAAGTAAGCCCGGGGTCGCATTTGCGAGCGACGCGCCACCGTAATACGACTTCGCGGACGCCATTCCCGGAATCAGGCTTCCTCCCACGACTCCGATCAAGTCGCCGTACTCGTTTAGCAGCGGCGAGCCAATCACGTTCGGGTGGCTGCAGTTCAGATTGATGCGCTCGCCGGTTTGAGGGGACCGGTTCTTCCCGACGATATCGCAACGAACAATAACCCTGGCGCCGTCTGGCGACACAGCCAAAGCGAACACTCGACTCCCAACAGGCGACTCCACGTTTGAGGAAATCTTGATGAACCGATTCTGTCCGGAGTCTACTTTGAGGAGAGCGAGATCCTGCCACTGATCCCAACTGAGCGCCTCCTGGGTTTCGATTCGACGACCATCCGGCAATGAGACGCGTACCTTCGTTGCCCCGTCTATCACTTGAAAGGCGGTCAGCATCACATCGGGTTCGATAAGAAATCCGGACCCGGTATCAATGCGAACGCCTCGCGCATCGAGTTTCTCAATGAGAACCGTCGCAGCGTTGGCGAGTTCGTAAATCTGCGACTCGCTCAGCGGATGCCGAGCTTGTTCCGGAGGCGGGCCCGTTGGGTTGACCGGGCCCGTAGGGTTGACCGAGTTAGTCTGGGGAGGACCGGTCGCCGTCTGAGCCGTGGCGACCTTCGAAGAAACGATTTGAAACCGATGCTCCCCGGTGATCTCTCCGTCGATGCGAGCCTCGAGCGTCCAAATCCCAGTTTCCGAGGTTTCCGAAAGCAGCAACGTGAAATACCCGGAGCAGCTTCTTCCTCTCACCTCGAGTTTGAAATCAGAAACCGCAACGAGCTTGCCCGCAGGACTCTTCCACTGACCTTCGAATTCGTGCTGCCCGGCGACCCCAGTGGCGCCCTCCCATTCGCAATAGACGAGCACCTGGCGATCATCGGGAACCTTAAAGACCGTTCTCGCATCATCGATCACGTATCGTCCGGCTTGTTCGTGTCCCTTGCTTCCAGAGATCGAGCGTATGAGTCGAAACTTATTCTGAACGGCTTGAGCTGGGCCGCGGCGCAGGTCGCCGGTCGATTCCGCCTTGGAAATCGCCGCTGTGATGAATATCGAGAAGATCGCCAAGGCTAGAAGGGTTCGACCAGGGGGCGACTCGTGGATCATGTTGAGCTCCTGTGAATATGCTGAAAGGCAGAGCGTCTATCGCCGCGTAATTCTAGCATTGTTCCACGATCAGGGAACAAGGTAGCTACCAGGATCCCTTAGTGCATCTTCGTCTCAAGCAGAACAGGATCGCGACAATTGCGCTGCTGCCTGGCGTTAATATTTCAGTTTCAATTGTGGATTCACCGATTCAGGAGGTCAGACCACAACCTTCGTTGGCACCCCGTCAATCAGAGGGAGGCCGTAATGGCCGCGACCTTATGTCAATTATTGCTGACGCGATTTGGCCCCATCTTCGTCCTCGTGTCGAAGAATGTATAACATTAGCAGAGGGCGAAGACTTGCACTCGTCAGGGTCTTCGCAGCGGCGGAACAAGCGAAAGCCGCCTACTCAATCGCATTTGCCGCTTAAATCTTCAAAGAGGTAGAGGCAGCAAAGAGCCGCTAAGACGCCAATCTGAATGGCGCTTACGTAGCTTGCATTAAGACACCTTTCGGGGTTTGCTATCTGTCTGCAATTACCGCGGAGGTTGAACCATGCCTCGAGGCGCCCCACTCTTGTTCGTGACGATCATGCTTTCGGTAAGCCAGGCAGCCGTCGCTCAGAACACCACGACCAATCCCGCCAGAAGCTGGCTAAGTCACGATCAATCTCTGTGGCTAAGTCACATTCAATATCTCGCGAGCGAGAACTCGCCGGGCGTGAAACCGGCAGCGAAGGCCATCGTCGAGCCGCTGAGTATGTCGCCGCCGGTTTCAAACGCGCCGGTTTGAAACCGGGCGGAACGCAAGGCTACTTCTAACCAGTGAAGTTCATTTCGCGAAAGATCGTCGAGGAACAGTCCAGCCTCGCGATCATCAGAAATCCAAAAGATCCCGACCCCGCAACACAACGCGGCACTGTTGGCGAATCAACACAACGCGGCAGCGGTGGCGAATCGATCGGCAAAGAAGAACCTATCGTTCTCAGTGAAGAAGAAACTTTCAGCATGGGCATCGAGCACGCCCCGCGTACCGAAGCCCCAATTGCCTTTGTCGGCTACGGGCTGACCGTTCCTGAGATGAACTATGACGATCTGGCTGAACTCGATCTGCGCGGCAAAGTGGCGCTGCTATTGGCGGGTGGGCCATCTGAGATACCCGGCCCTCTGGGCGCGCACCATCAGAACACGCGTTGGGAAGCATTGAAGCGAGCCGGCGTGATCGGCGTCATCGGAATTCAGAATCCCATCGGCCAGGACATTCCCTGGGAACGTTCCAAACTCGCGCGGCTTCGGCCTGCCCTGTCGCTGGCCGAACCCGGGCTCGAGGAAAACGCCGGGCAGAACTCTTGAGAGCCTGGCTCACTCCGGTGCTTTTGGCTATGTGCCGAGTCTCAGGCTCAGGAAGAGTCGGAAGGAGCTTTAACGCTCGGCGTGGGCGTGCGGGGGTTGTTGACAAGAGCTGAGCGTATCTCCTGATTGGATGATCATTGAGTCGTCTTCGCAATCTGGTCGGCGACAGCCGCAGAGATCGAAGTCGTCCTCGCTTAAGCCAAAAAGCTGTTGTTCAGGCGGCACGCCGAGAGGTATGCTTCGGACATGGCCACAATTGTTGAGATAGAGAAACTAGCGCTCAACCTGCCTGAGAGGGAACGAGCAACTCTGGCGGCGAATCTTCTCGAATCTCTTCCCGGCGTTTTATCCGACGAAGATGAGGGCGTTGCGGAAGCGTTGCGTCGTGATGCGGAGCTTGAGGCGAATCCAGATCGGGTTATTTCTCTTGCGCAGTTGGATGCTCAAGTAAAGAGCCGGCGCGGCTGATGCGTCTGGAATTCCACAGACAGGTTGCGTCTGACATCTCGCGCATTATGGATTACTACGAGAATGTTGCGGGGCCAGAGCTTGCAGACGAGTTCTACACCGAGCTGCAACTCTATTTTCAGAAGGCAGCCGAATCTCCTGAATCTTACAGCGTTCGTGAGCGCGATCTAAGGCGCGTGAATCTGAACAGATTCCCTTACCATTTCTCTTCCGCATAGTTGAAGACCGCGTACGCGTGTTAGTCATTCGTCATCACAAGAGACGGCCCTCGGTCGGAACTCATCGGCGTTAGAGCCAGATGTAGGCGATTCCACAGAAGTGAATCCGCCGCCGACCGCGGAAGATCCCAGTCAGTTAACCCCGGCTCATTACTATTCGCGGCGCCGCTTGCTTGAGAGCCTGGCTCACTCCGGTGCTTTTGGCCATGTGCCGAATCTCAGGCTCAGGAGGCGTGCCCAGGAGCTTTAACGCGAGCGGCGTAGGCACGCGCGGGTTGTTGAAATCGTCCACCATAAAGGTTTCTGGGTTTGAAACTTTACGGCTATGATAGCGGTTCGCACGCATGGAACTCAGACTCTTAAAACAACGCGCACCGATGAGATTCGGTGGTGGAGAAGAAACATGATGTCCAATAAGAAGCTCTGGTGGGTGCTGCTGGCGATATTATTTGCCGAGCCAACGCGACTGGACGCCCAAGAAGTAACTGTAGATGTGCTAATGCGCCTTCGTTCCGTCTCTGATGTGCAGATTTCGCCAGATGGGAAACAGATCGCCTATGTCGTCTCGACGCCATCATTCGAAACCGCCGCACATGAAGCGATTCTCTATCGAATCCCCGTCGCCGGCGGAACGCCGCTTCGATTGACTTATCGCACCCGAATCTTTAATAGGCCGTTGCCCTCCCCCTGGTTGCGTTGGTCACCTGATGGATTGTTGATTTCGTTTATAGGCTATGTCGATGAGACTCCTCAGGTGATGGCGATGTCATCGACCGGAGGCGAACCGTGGGCACTTACCTCGGTGAAGGGTGGCGTCACACGGTATGAATGGTCGCCAGACGGCAAACAGATTGCCTTCATTGCGAGTAATCCGCCTACAGCCGAAGAGGAGCGGCGAAAGAAAGAAAAGAGCTATGTGATTCCTGTCGATCGGGACCAGCGGATTCCGCGAGTTTGGCTACAGGAGATTCCCGGAGGGGCGCCAAGAGTTCTAACCCCTGCCGACAAGACTGTGCTCGACCTTCACTGGGCCCCCGATGGAAAGGGTCTGGTATATGCTGCTTCGGACGAAAGCGGCTTTAACGCTTCCTACAATTCCGCCATTTATGCGATTTCGAACGCAGGAGGTGAGCCGCGGGCAGTCGTCCGGCGGCCCGGGACGAACCGCATGCCGCAATATTCGCCGGACGGCCGGTCTATCGCCTTTATTTCTTCGGGTGGCCGAGCCGGCATGATCACCGCACAGGACCTTTATGTGGTGGCCGCAGACGGAAGTGGCGGGCCGCCCCGTGGGCTTACTCTGTCGCGAGAAGTTTGGGTCAACGAATTCAGTTGGGCGCCGGACAGCCGGTCAATTCTCTACATCCCGCTGGAACTTGGCGAACGCATGTTCGAACAGGCTATCTACCATGTCTCGGTCAACGGTGAACGGTCGGAGGTGGTGACACCTGGACGCGTAGTTAATTTTTCCCTGAGTCTCTCACTCGACGGCCGGCGCATTGCGTATCGTTCAGTAGAAAGCCGCACGATGGGCGACGTCTACGTCACGGATCTTGTTGACGGTAGGGCCGTCAAGTTGACGGACATCAATCCAGAGCTAGGCAAGCTAAATCTCGGCGATCTCGAGGCCGTTCATTGGAAGTCTTTTGATGGAAAGGAAATCTGGGGCTTGCTGCTGACGCCGTTCGGCCATCGACGGGATCAGCGCATTCCGATGATTGTCTATTGTCATGGTGGGCCGATCGGCGGCTATACCTATGGGCTTTTCCCCCAGTTTGCACATCGCGTTGGACAAGTCGATCCGTATCCCGTTGAAGCTATGGCTGCGGCAGGAATGGCGATCCTGTTCCCGATGCCTCGCGGCGGCTCAGGCTACGGCGTAGAAGGCTTTCGCGCCATCATTAACCGTTGGGGTGAGGATGACTATAAAGACATCATGGCTGGAGTCGACTCCATGATTGCACGAGGTATCGCTGATCCGGATCGGCTCGGAGTAATGGGGGCTTCGTACGGTGGTTACATGACCGACTGGATCGTCACCCAGACGGGGCGTTTCAAGGCGGCATCAACGGCCGCGAGCATATGCGATCTGATCAACTTGTATTACTTCTCGGATGCCGGGGATTTTATCGTTGAGTATTTTGGCTTGCCCTGGGAGAAGACCGCACCGCTAATTCAGCATTCCCCTATCACGCACGTCCGCAACGTTTCAACACCGATTCTAATTCAACACGGGGAGAACGATAATCGGGTCCCGCTGAGCCAGGCGCAGGAGTTCTACAAAGCGCTCAAGGCTCTGCATAAGATCGTCGAGTTTGACATCTATCCTCGCGGCGGGCACGTAAATTACGAGCCGCCACTCGAGAGAGAATACATGCTCCGCAACCTGAAGTGGTTCCAGCGATGGCTCAAGCCAGATTCTCGATCAGAATTGACGAAGGAAAGGAAGCAATGAAGAAACAGTGTGGTCAAGTTGAGGCTCGCCTGAGTCTTGAAAATTGTGACTTTCGTTCAAACCGTTTACATGAACCGCAGCTCATACCAACACGAGTGCAACCACGCGAGTGCGTGTTGACGAGAACCCCCGGTACGTGTAAGCTCGCCTCGTTTTCGACGCCTCAACGTCCTGCCCGTCGGGTACCTGTGGGTTTTAAACAAGTGGGAATTTTCAAGGAGGCTATCAATGCAGACAATACGAAGAGAACCCAATCGCTCGTCCGGATTCACGCTGATCGAACTGCTCGTGGTGATCGCGATCATCGCGATCCTAATCGGACTCTTGTTACCGGCCGTTCAAAAAGTGCGCGAGGCGGCGTCCCGAGCCTCTCAGTTCGAACACCTTCAGGTGGTCGCATCGCGCGTACTCCAGACTACCGATGTCGAATCTCCCCTCCACGGGGCCCTCATTGGGCTGCAGGGGCTTGTCCGCAACGTGCAAGCCGGCCAGCTCCCGGATCCCGAGGAGGTCGCGCGGTTGCTGCATGACCTGCAGATGGGGGAGGCAGAGCTCAGGCAGGAGCTTGCAGACCTCGAGAACCCGGCGCGATTCCACGTTCCTGGTGAGCTGGAGGCGTACCTCGACCTGAAACACAACCTCACAGAGACGCTTCCCAAGCTCAACCAGCTCGAGCAACACCTGGCGCACGTTCTCCAGATCGTGGAGCGCTGATCGAGCGCACCCCACAGCGAGAAGAGGTCAGGCCTGACATTGTTGACATTTGCAACGACGGCCCCAGTCAGCTAACCCCGGTTTATTAGTATTCGCAAAACGCCGCTTGCTTGAGAGCCTGGCTCACTCCGGTGCTTTTGGCTATGTGACGAATCTCAGGCTCCGGAAGAGTGCCCAGGAGCTTAACGCGAGCGGCGTGGGTGTGCGGGGATTATTGACAATAGCTGAGCGTATCTCCTGATTGGATGACCATTGAGTCGTCTTCGCAATCTGATCGGCGACAGCCGCGGAGATCGAAGTCATCCTCGCTATGCGCAGAACCTCTTCTGTAGTTATGCGGGATTCTTGATCAGGTAATAAAGAATCCGCGGATCGTTGTCCTGTATCAACACGCCCCGTTCGCTTCGGTCGGCTTTGGTTGCGAGAATGATCTTCTCAGCATAAGGCATCGCCCGAACGCAATCCCACACGGTTGTATCTCTTCCGCCCGCGGATTCTTCTTTCGCCACGGGCCTCGCCGTCAAACTCGACAGAATCTCCCGGGGGTTCGCGTCAATTGAGATTGCAAAGTATAAAGATCTTATGCGGGGATGTCGATTTCGACCGTCGTCGTTCGACTTGTTAATGGAGGTGCGCGATATGAACAATAATTTGGTTTATCTCGATGAGCGAGTCAACGTCCCACTACGAAGAGGCACAACAAAGCGCGCGTGCCTGGATGCAGCGGGCTGGCGTCCACATCTCGCCGGCCTTAGGGTCGTCGACTGGAAGGGCGCGGTGCTTATTGGAGTCTGGCTGTGGATTGGGTCTTATGTCACGCTTCTTGTGGACTCTGTCCTTTATGCCGGTAATGGACTCGTGAAAATGCTCCTCATGACAGTTATACTCGACCTGTTGCACTAGGCTTAAAAATATCGAAGATCACGTTATGCAGCTTCCTTTGAACCCGCCCCTTTTGCCGATGCTCGCCAAGCGGGTCGGTGAATTACCCAAAGACGGAAAATGGATTTTCGAACCGAAGTGGGACGGGTTCCGTGCTCTGGTCTTTCGCGACGGTGGCGAGATCCTCATCCAGAGCCGCGACGAAAAACCCCTGAATCGCTACTTTCCCGAACTGCTCGAGCCGCTACACTCACAGCTGCCTGCTCGCTGCGTGCTCGACGGCGAAATCGTTGTTGCAAAGAATGGCGCGCTCGACTTCGATGCGCTTCAGCTCCGCATTCATCCCGCCGCGTCGCGGGTGAAGCTTCTTTCCGAGGAAATCCCGGCATCGATAGTCTTATTTGACCTCCTCTGCGAGGGAGATCGAGATCTGCGGGGCATGGCGTTCCAAGAGCGCCGCCTGAAGTTGGAATCGTTGCTCTCATCCGCGGCGCCGCCGATACACCTGACGCCCGCGACCAGCGAACTAAGCGTTGCGGCGGACTGGTTTCGTCGCTTCGAGGGCGCGGGTCTGGACGGCGTCATCGCTAAGCCGATATCTGGCGCCTACGAATCTAATAAGCGCGTGATGCTCAAGGTCAAACACGAGCGCGACTGCGATTGTGTCGTTGCCGGCTTTCGATGGCACAAGAACGGAACGGGCACGGCTGTCGGCTCACTCCTGCTCGGACTTTTCGACCACTCCGGCGCACTGCAGCATGTCGGCGTCTGCGCGAGCTTCACGGACAAGGTGCGTCGGGAGCTTGTAATATTTCTCGCACCGTACCGCCAGGACGCGCTCGCCTCTCATCCGTGGAAACACTGGGCCGAGCATGAACGAGCAAACAGTGAAGCCGAGCATCGCAGGCCGGGCGCTCAGAGCCGGTGGAGCCAGGGGAAGGACCTGTCGTGGGAGCCGCTGCGTCCCGAGCTGGTAGTCGAAGTCGCTTACGACCACATGCAAGGCAGCCGCTTCCGTCACATAGCGCAGTTTCGAAGGTGGCGCACGGATAAAAAGCCGGGCGACTGTACGTACGCCCAACTCGAAGTTGTTCCGCCGCAGGAGCTGGCTGAGATTTTCGGTGATGGTCGATAATGACCTAACCTCGAAAAGAGAGCCAGATTGAGTAGATGTTTCGCGCAAACACGCAAAGACAAGAACAATCTGTCTTTGCGGGACTCTGCGTCTTTGCGGAACTTTGCGTCTCCTTAGAAACTCCTAGCCTTGGGCCGGTAGAAGCTGGTAGCCCAGTGAGTGGGCCTGTTTCTTGAGAGCATTGATTCGTCGTTCCTTGTACATTTGTTCATAAGCTTGCTGGC
>Ga0137359_10005776_pt1 | contig 10229 bp, 9 predicted proteins | sample Mad1_40_16metaG_FD_108281 | JGI IMG/M metagenome (GOLD analysis project Ga0137359, IMG submission 108281) | Vadose zone soil microbial communities from Angelo Coast Range Reserve, California, USA - Mad1_40_16 metaG | ecosystem: Environmental > Terrestrial > Soil > Vadose zone | place: USA... | reverse complement strand
TGGCGATCTTCCAGGCCTGCCAGTTTGAGCAGCCCACGTACCGGACCTTCCCCTGCTGCACCAGGGTGTCGAGCGCGCGCATCGTCTCTTCGAGAGGGGTCACTGAGTCGTTGGCATGAATCTGGTACAGATCGATATGGTCGGTCTGCAAGCGGCGGAGACTGGCCTCCACAGCGTCCATAATGTGGCCGCGGGAAGCCCCGATGTCATTCCGCCCTGGGCCGACGCGGCTATAGACCTTCGTCGCGATCACGACATCCTGCCGCGCAATGTTAAGGTTTTTCAGTGATTGCCCGAGAATCTTTTCGCTCTCGCCCTCTGTGTAATTGTCAGCCGTATCAAAGAAGTTGATTCCGCCGTCAATCGACGTCTTGACCAGTTCGTCGGCCCCGGTCTGGCCTACGGTGCTGATGGCCTTGAAGATTCCTCTGCCGTCCCCGAACGTCATGGTTCCGAAGCAGAGTTTCGAGATCAGGAGACCTGTATTGCCGAGCGTTGCGTATTCCATGGTGTTTCCTTTCCTGTGAATTGCAAATGAGCGAGTACGCACTCATTAGCAGAACAAAAAATCATCCGGCGACTGCATTCCAGAACGCGTCGAACCCTGCCTTTGTGTAGCGCTTTGCCTGCGCAGGCTCGCGCATGATGAAATCCATCGTCGTATCGCCGATCGCACTCATAATCGCCGACACGAATGACGGAGGCTGGTGCCTCATTGCACCACCGGACGTGCACTCACGCATCATGTCGTCGAATTCCCCGAATGCGTCCCCGACCAGCTTCTTGCTCTTTTCGGTGATGCGGTCGGACACCGCCAGTTGCCTCATCGCTCTCCGCTTCAAGGGATGTGCGGAACCCCAACCGATGAAGCGATCCCAGACGTGCCGATTCCGGTCGACGAGGCTCTTGCCAGCAGGGTAGCCGGTCATCATGGCGTCGCGAAGGTCCGTCTTGAGTTCTAAATATAACTGGTTCAGCAGTTCGTCCTTGTTGGCGAAGTAAGTAAATAGCGTGCCTTCTGCCACGCCTGCCCCCTTGGCAATCTTCGCGGTCGGAGCGCTCACGCCAAGCGTGGCCACCACTTCGGCAGCAGCCTCGAGGATTGCGGTCCGCTTGTCTTCGCTGAGAGGGCGTGCCATTTCTCACCAATAATGAGCGCTTACTCAATCATAGAAATACTCTGACGGGTAATCAAGCAGAATTCGCGGGCCGAGGTGAGCTGGCATTCCTTATGAAACCGGGATCGGTTTCGGCCTAAGTCCTTGAATTCCAAAGAGTAGATAAAAATTGGCTGCGCACCCCGCAACCAGTTCGCAAAAAGCCGCCCTCACCGGGGCAGTTTTTTGTTTGGGTCTTTGCGCTCGAGCAAATCGCGCGGTTGCGGAGGCTCCTTGACGCTGGCCGCTGGCGCAAGCGCAAGGGATTTGACCATCATGGGAAGTGAATCGGTGATGGTGGGGTAGGCGCGATGACGGCCGCCTGTCGAGGGAGGCGCGTCAGGACCGCCCGGCGCGCCGTTTTGCCTGTGGCGGACCGGCCCCCTTCGAAGACGCCACGGTCAGCCGCGCGATGAGGCCGCTGCGGCTCTGGCCCGCCGTGCGCGCCATGTCGTCGAGGCGTCGCAAGACCCGCCGCGGAAGCGTGATGTTGACCCTTTCGACGGTGTCATCGAAGAATGTGTCTTCAAGATCGATAAGGCCGACAGCCCAACCCTTGTAACCGCGAAGATTATGCACGGCTTCGAGGCTCGACGCGCACGGAACGGGCATTCCCTGATCCAAGGCTGCGTCGATCCATGCCGTGCCTGCGCTGCAGGCGCGCCTGAGACTCCCTTGCGGATCGCTCTTGGGGCTAGCGTACACATGTTAATAAAGCGATTATCGCAACGTTTATCTTGACATTGATTGCGATAATCGCAATATTCGGTGTCATGCTTTCCAGTCCGCAAAAAGCGCCAAATCAAGCCCACGGTCTCTTCCCAATAGCGTTGAAGCGCTCGGCGGAGCGGATGGGAAGCGCCGCGCGTGGAGGCTTTTGATGGCTCGCATCCGCACCATTCAGCCTAATTTTCCAAGATCGACCAGCATGGCCCGCGTCAGCCGCGACGCGCGACTGCTGTTCGTCCTGTTGTGGACCGTCGCCGACGACGCGGGGCGCGCCCGCGCCGCGTCAGTCTGGCTCGCCGCGCTGCTCTACGCCTCGGACCCCGACGCGCCGATGTGCCTGCCGGCCTGGCTGGACGAGCTGGAGCGCGAGGGCTGCATCGAGCGCTACACGGCGGGCGAGGCCGAGTATCTTCGCGTGGTCCACTGGCACAAATACCAGACGATCGATCATCCGACGCCGAGTCGTCTGCCGCCGTCGCCCCAAGAGCGTTCCCGGCATTCGCGAAAGGCTCGCGAAGCCTCGCGAAACGTTCGCGAAAAGGTACCCAAAAGCCCGGCCGAGCTGGATTTTGATGGGTTACCGCCAGAAATTCGCGAAATTTTCATGGAGACCTCGCCGCCCGCCGAAAGACCGAAGATCACCGAGGAGCGCGTGGAGGGCCATCTTGAGCGTCTCCTCGCGGCGGCCGAGGCGAGGGGCGTCTTTACCGCCGCTGTGCGCTCCGCGGAGCTGATGGGCCGCTGCATCGGGATGTGGGCGGGCCGCAAGCCGAGCCCAAAGGACGGCGAGCGCCATGACACCGGCTCGACCAGCCCGCGCCTCGCCGACGTGGTGTCGCGGACCAGCGTGCAGCCTTTTCCCGGCGCGCGCCCCGAACTGCCGCGCTCCGACGTACCGGGCAAGGGCGGCTGATGCTGATCGATCGGGCCCGCATGGAAAGCTGGAAAAACGAACCCGCCCGCTTCGTGCGCGAGATGTTCGGCGTCACGCCCGACCCGTGGCAGGACGAGGTGCTGCAGGCCTTTCCGGCGCATCAGCGGCTCGCCATGAAGGCCTGCAAGGGGCCGGGCAAGACGGCGGTCGAGGCGTGGCTCGCCTGGAATTTCCTGGCGACGCGCTGGGAGCCCAAGATCGCCGCGACCTCGATCACGTCCGACAATCTCGCCGACAATCTGTGGTCGGAGATGGCCAAGTGGCAGCAGCGCGCACCCTACCTCGCCGAGCATTTCCAGTGGACCAAGACGCGAATCTTCGCGCGCGACCATCCCGAGACCTGGTGGATGTCGGCCCGCACCTGGAACCGCGCCGCCGACCGCAGCCAGCAGGGCAATACCCTGGCGGGTCTGCATGCCGACAATATCCTGTTCCTTCTCGACGAAAGCGGCGGCATCCCCGACGCCGTCATGGCGACGGCAGAAGCAGCCCTTGCCTCGTGCGTCGAAGGCCACATCGTGCAGGCCGGCAATCCGACGCATCTCGACGGCCCGCTTTACCGCGCGTGTACGTCGGAGCGGCGGCTGTGGTATGTCACGGAGATCACCGCCGACCCCGACGATCCCCGGCGCGCCACGCGGGTGAAGGCCGCGTGGGCGCGCGAGCAGATCGAGAAATACGGCCGCGACAATCCGTGGGTGTTGGTGAACGTGTTCGGCAGCTTCCCGCCGGGCTCGCTCAACGCGCTGATCGGTCCCGACGAATGCCGCGAGGCGACCAAGCGCTTCTACCGCCCCGAGGATTACCGCGACCAGGCGCGCGTGCTGGGAGTCGACGTGGCGCGCTTCGGCGACGATGCCTCGGTGATCTTCCCGCGCCAGGGGCTGGTGGCCTTCGCGCCGCAGAAGTTTCGCAACATCGACGGCACGCAGGGCGCCGGCGTCGTGGCGCGCAAGCTCAGCGACTGGCAGGCCGACGCGGTGTTCATCGATGACACCGGCGGCTGGGGCGCCTCGTGGATCGACAATCTGCGGCGGCTCGGCCACCAGCCGATCGGCGTCGGCTTTGCGTCGAGGCCCAACGATCCGCGCTACGACAACAAGCGGACCGAGATGTATTTCGAGGCGATCGACTGGATCCGCCGCGGCGGCGTGCTGCCCGACAGTCCCGAGCTTATTGCCGCCTTGAGCCAAACGACCTACTCGTTTCGCGGCGATCGCATGCTGCTCGAACCCAAGGAGCAGGTGAAGGCACGGCTGGGTTATTCGCCCGACGATGCCGACGCCTTCGTGCTCACCTTCGCGCAGCCCGTCTCACGGCGGGGCGCTGGCCGCTCCCGTGGCCGGGTCGAGCACGAGTACGATCCGTTCGGGGAGGAGGCCTTCCTGTAGCCGGTGCAAAGGGGCACTTGGAGCATCGGCGCCAAACGGTGATACTGGCCGCTGGAGAATGACGATGACACGCAATCTCACTGTCGGCGCGGCCCAGATGGGGCCGATCGAGCGCAACCACACGCGGCGCGACGTGGTCGAGCGGCTGATCGCGCATTTGCGCGAGGCCAAACGCATGGGTTGCGAGCTGGTGGTCTTTCCCGAGCTCACCCTCACCACCTTCTTTCCGCGCTGGTGGATGGAGGATCAGGCCGAGATCGACGCTTTCTTCGAGCAGGAAATGCCCGGCAACGAGACGGCGCCCTTGTTCTCGGAGGCCAAGCGCCTGGGGCTGGGTTTTTCCCTCGGCTATGCCGAGCTCGCCCACGAGGACGGCCGCGTGCGCCACTTCAACACCTCGATCCTGGTCGAGCGCGACGGGCGGATCGCGGGCAAATACCGCAAGGTGCATCTGCCCGGCCACGCCGACCACGAGCCGCAGCGGCCATTTCAGCATCTGGAAAAGCGCTATTTCGAAGTCGGCAATCTCGGCTTTCCGGTCACCCGCGCGTTCGGCGGCCTCATGGGCATGTGCATTTGCAACGACCGGCGGTGGCCCGAGACCTATCGCGTCATGGGCCTGCAAGGCGTCGAGATGGTGACGCTGGGCTACAACACGCCGCTGCACAATGCGCCCTCGCCCGACCATGACGAGCATAGCTGGTTCCATAACCAGCTCTCGATGCAGGCCGGCGCCTACCAGAACGGCACCTGGGTGGTGGGCGTGGCCAAAGGCGGTACCGAGGAAGGCGTGCCGTCGCTCGCCGACAGCATGATCGTGGCGCCCTCGGGCAAGGTGGTGGCGCGCGCCGCCGGCATCGGCGACGAGCTGATCGTTCACCGCTGCGATCTCGACGCCGGCAAGAGCTACAAAAACACCACTTTCAATTTCGCCGTTCACCGTCAGCCCGATCAGTACCGCATGATCGTCGAGCGCAAAGGCGCGGTGGAACCGCCATGGTGAAGCGGGAGCCCCGCGCGGCCTTCACCACGCTTCACATCCGTTGTGGCGACGACATCAAGGACAAGCTGGCCGAGGCCGGCATCGAGGGGGATTATCTCTCTTTCACCGACCCGGCCTGGCTCGGCCCTCCGCCGTCCTTCAATGCCTGGATCGCCGGCCGCGCAGCGTTGATCGCCGAGCGCAGCGGTATCGCGCGCGCCAAGGTGCGCGAGGAATTGGGCGCCGCCTACTGGCGGCTCGCCCGCGCACCGCAGCACTACAGCCACATCGTGCTGTGGTTCGAGCACGACCTTTACGACCAGTCGGCGCTTGCCCGAATTCTGGCGGGCTTCGCCTTGCGCAAGACGCGGCCGAAGATCGACCTGATCGCCATCGATCGCTTTCCCGGCGTGAAGCGCTTCCTGGGGCTGGGCCAGCTCTCGCCCGCCGAGCTCGCGTCGCTATGGCCCAAGCGCCGGCCGGTGGGCAAGCGCCAGCTCGACGCCGGTACCAGGATTTGGGCAGCGCTTTGCGCGCCGACGCCGGAGCCGCTGATGGCGATCGTGGCGCAGGGCGTCGCCGACCTGCCGCTGATGAAAGCAGCGCTCGAGCGTCAATTGCAGGAATTGCCCTGGACGACCGACGGCCTTTCGCTGACCGAGCGCGAGGCGCTGCGGGCGCTCGCCAAGGATCCGCTCAGCGGGGCGGAAGTGTTCGCCACCGCCCAGCTCAAGCGCGAGCCGCAACCTTTCATGGGCGATCTGTTCTTCTTCGCCGTGCTGCGCGATCTTCTGGAATCGCCGCAGCCGCCGATCGCCGTCAGTCCCGGCACGCGCCGTGCGGTCTGGCCGCGCCGCGTGCTGAGCCTCACGCCGGTCGGCCGTGCCGTGCTCGACGGCAAGGTGGACTGGCAGACGCAGTCCCCGCTCGAACGCTGGGTCGGCGGCATCCCGATCTCCCGCCGCGACCCGCCCTGGCGCTGGAACCCGAAGACGAAATCGGTATCGCTGGGAACGCGCTGAAGCTCAGCCGAATTTGCCGTAGCTGCGCTCGGGCGTGCCGCGGTTGAGGGACAGATGAGTGTGGGTGGCGACGAACGGGTCGCCCACTTGTTGCCGGCCGAGTGCCACGGTGGCGCGACCGGGCCGGTCGAAGCGGTCGCCGTTGGGGTGGAAGCCGTCGGATTCCCACACGCCCATGCCGATGGCGGTCAGCCGGTCGGCCGAGACAATGCCTTCCACGCCGTCGAGCTTGAAACGGAAGTTGCGGATGGTGCCCCAGACATTGCGCCATTGCCGCTGCTCGGCGAGGTCGCGGCCGGTCATGAAATCGGTGAAGGTGCCGAAGGCTATCATATCCTCGGCGAAGATCGGCCGCGCGCCTTCATAGTCGATGGCCCGGCAATGCGTGGCGAGGGTCTCAAACCAGGCGCGGATGGCGGCAAGGTCGTCGGGATGCGGTGTCGTGCGAAGGTTCATGGCGTGTGGTCCTCACAGTCCGAATCGCTGCCAGATCTGGCGTTCCTCGATCGCCGCGAGCGTCGTCGAGCCAAGCTCGTCGAAGCGCGTGCCGAGGCCGAAGCGCGCCAAGAAGCTGCGCCGGGCGGCCACCACCGGCAGCCGGACTTTCTGGCCGTAGCGCGCCTGCAGGATGGAGCGCAGGTCGCCCAGGCTGTCGATCAGGCCGAATTCGAGGGCGCGCCGGCCGGTCCAGAACTCGCCGGAGAAAAGCGCGTCGTCGCTGCCCTTGAGGCGCAGGCCGCGGCGCTCGCGCACCCAGGTTTTGAAATCGCCGTGGATTTCGGTCTGCAGCACTTTCAGCCGCTCTACATCGTTCGGGTCTTCGGGGCGAAAGGGATCGAGCATGGCCTTGCGCTCACCCGAGGTGTGGACGCGGCGCTCCACGCCGATGCGGGCGATCAGGTCCTGGAAGCCGAAGCTGGCGCTCACCACGCCGATCGAGCCCACGATCGAGGCCGGGTCGGCCACGATCTCGTCGGCGGCGCAGGCCAGCCAATAGCCGCCCGAGGCGGCCACATCCTCGACGAAGGCGATGACCGGGATGTTCTTCTCCTTGGCCAGCAGGCGGATGCGCTTGGCGATCAGGGCCGACTGCACCGGCGATCCACCCGGCGAGTTGATCGCCAGCGCCACGGCCTTGGCGCCCTTGGTGCCGAAGGCCTTGTTCAGCACCGCCGACAGCGCGTCGAGGGAAAGGCCGCGCGCACCGAAGCGGCCGCCGGCGGCAATGATGCCGGACAGGCGAACCACCGGCACGATGGGGAAGCGGTAAAAACGGTCCGTGATCCAGTTGAACATGCCGGCACTGTCGCGGCGCGCCGGTTGGAAGGCAAGCGCCCTGCTCTTTCTCCGGACCGCGGGCCTCCAGGCCCGCTCATGAGCGCGGCTGGAGCCGCGCGGTCCCTCAGAAAGTAAGTGGGTGTGCGTGGCGCAGGATGGCTTCGGCGGCGTCGGTATAGCCGCCTTCGGGTGGATGCAGAACCAGCGGCGACACGTCGCGCCTCGTCAGGGCAGGACTCTTGCGGGCGCGCAGGAGAACGCGCGCGGCGGGCGGCAGGCGCTTGATCGTGAGGTCGCCCCAGCCCAGGGCGACCAGAATCGCCACGATCTCCTCCAGCCGGTCGCTGCGATGGATCAGCGTCAGCGTGCCGTCGTCGCGCAGCGCCGCGGCCGCGACGGCAAGCCAGCGTGCCAGGCCAGCGCTCGATTCGACGGTCGCCAGCGCCTTGCTGCGCTCGGGGGAGGGGTCGGCGACGGCGGCGGCGAGATAGGGCGGGTTGGTGCAGACATGGTCGAAGGGCGCGAGGCCGTCCGGAGGGTCGCGTGCAAGATCGTGAACGATCGTTTCAATCGACGCTTCGGCACCGTTCAGGACCGCGTTGCGCAGGGCGAGAGCCGCAAGTTCAGGCTGCAGCTCGATGCCGGTGACCGCCACGCCCGGCAGGCGCGCGACCAGGCAAAGGCCCACCGCGCCCACGCCGGCGCCAAGGTCGAGAACGCGCTGGCCGGCCGTGGCATCGACGGCGGCGGCCAGCAGCACGGCGTCCACGGCGACGCGATATCCGCGCCGTGGTTGCAACAGGCGCACGCGGCCCCCCAGCAACCGATCCTCGGTCAAGTCCGGATCCATGTTGCACACTAGACCAAGTAACGACATCGTGTCGCAACAAGCGAACGTGCACGGGGTCTATAGCTATTATCATGGCGAACGTCGTATCCCTCGAAGGCAAGCGCAGGCAGCCGAGCCTTGAACCGCTGCTGGCCTATTGCGCCGACGACATGACGCGGATCGACCGCGAGATCCTGTCGCGCATGCGCTCGCCCGTGGCCCTGATCCCCGAGCTCGCCAACCATCTGGTCGGTGCCGGCGGCAAGCGTCTGCGCCCGCTGCTCACGGTCGCGGCCGCGCACCTGTGCGGCTACCAGGCGATCGATGACCGGCACATCAAGCTCGCGACCTGCGTGGAGTTCATCCATTCGGCGACGCTCCTGCACGACGACGTGGTCGATGTGAGCAACCTGCGCCGCGGCAAGCCCTCGGCCAACGCCGTGTGGGGCGACAAGGCCTCGGTGCTGGTCGGCGATTTCCTGTTCACGCGCTCCTTCGAACTGATGGTCGATGTGGGCTCGCTCGAGATCCTCTCCGTGCTGTCGCGCGCCTCCTCGACCATCGCCGAGGGCGAGGTGCTGCAGCTCGTGAGCCAGCGCGACATCAGCACGCCCGAAGCGACCTATCTCGAGGTAATCAAGGCCAAGACCGCCAAGCTCTTCGCCGCGGCGGCCGAGGTGGGCGCCATGATCGCCGGCGCGAGTGGGCCCGAGCGCGTGGCGCTGGAAAGCTACGGCATGAATCTTGGCATCGCCTTCCAGCTGGTCGAAGACGCGCTCGAATATGTCGGCCGCGAAGCCAAGCTCGGCAAGACGCTGGGCGACGATTTCCGCGAGGGCAAGATCACCCTGCCGGTGATCCTGGCCTTCCTGCGCGGCGGCAAGGTCGAGCGCGAATTCTGGAAGCGCACCATCGAGGCGCTCGAGCAGCGCGAGGGCGACTTCGCGCACGCCCAGCTGCTGCTCGAGCGGCACAAGACGGTCGCCGACACGCTCGATCGCGCTCGCCACTATGGCGCCATGGCGCGCGATGCGCTCGGCCTCTTCCCCGACACGACGCTGAAGGCAGCCTTGCTCGAAGCCGTCGATTTCGCCATCGACCGCGCCTACTGAGCCCTTCGACCTCGATGGCCGGCCGGCATATCCTCGCCATCGACCAGGGCACCACCAGCACCCGCGCGATCGTCTTCGACGCCACGGGGCGGCCGCTCGCCTCGGCGCAAAAGGAATTGCCGCAGATCTTTCCGCAAGCCGGCTGGGTCGAACACGACCCGGAGGAGATCTGGTCGGCTACGGTCGAGGTTTGCCGCGGTGCGCTGGCCAAGGCCGGGCTCGACGCCCGGGTGCTGGCCGGCATCGGCATCACCAACCAGCGCGAAACGACGGTGGTCTGGGACCGCGCCACGGGCAAGCCTGTACATAACGCCATCGTCTGGCAGGACCGCCGCACCGCCGATTTCTGCGCCGACCTCAAGCGCGCCGGTCACGAGGAGGCGGTGGCGGCAAGGACGGGTTTGCTGCTCGACCCTTATTTCGCCGGCACCAAGCTACACTGGATCCTCGACAACGTGAAGGGCGCTCGTGCCCAGGCCGGGAAGGGCACGCTGGCGGCCGGCACGATCGAGAGTTTCCTGCTGTGGCGGCTGACCGGCGGCAAGACGCATGCGAGCGACGCCACCAACGCCAGCCGCACGTTGCTGCTCGATATACATAAGGGCACCTGGGACGACGAGCTGTTGAAGCTGTTCGGCGTGCCGTCGTCGCTGCTGCCCGAGGTCGTGGATTGCTCGGGCGAACTCGGCGTCGCGACCGCGGACTTCATCGGCAGTCCGGTGCCCATCCTCGGAATGGCCGGCGATCAGCAGGCCGCGACCGTGGGGCAGGCCTGCGTGAAGCCCGGCATGGTGA
>Ga0137359_10005766_pt1 | contig 10235 bp, 11 predicted proteins | sample Mad1_40_16metaG_FD_108281 | JGI IMG/M metagenome (GOLD analysis project Ga0137359, IMG submission 108281) | Vadose zone soil microbial communities from Angelo Coast Range Reserve, California, USA - Mad1_40_16 metaG | ecosystem: Environmental > Terrestrial > Soil > Vadose zone | place: USA... | reverse complement strand
CTGTACGATAGTTGAGGTCAGTGCCATTGGTAGTAAGCGTGGGGTTGGTGGCCGGTGCAGAAATACTGGCGGCCGGCGTTGGACGTGCGACCGTGACTGGGGGGCCAGGAAGGACTCTGTCATATGGAACGGAGGAGTGAAGGTCCTGACCAGTGATAGAGGACTGTCGTGTGCGGGACTTTTTCCTGCCAAAGAGGGTGTCCATGAGGGTGTCTGACATCGTGACCGAACCGTGGCGGCCGTTAAGTATGGCCGAGGACAGAACAGAGGGAGCGGAGGACGGAGAGGGGCAAATGCGGTTCAGTTCAAATCGATGAACTACCATCATCTCCCCATTTCTCGCCTGCCAGACTCCCTCCTCTCTGATATTTTCATCCTCTTACGAGATATCGAGTACACTAGCTCCTCATCTCCCGCCTGCCTCCGCGTCAGCCACGTATGTAGAGCTTGGCGCGACGTTGCTGTCCAATGCTCTCTCCTTTGGATAAACATTCTCTTTCGCCCACCCGAATGGACCGCCCTCATGTTACATCGCGCCCGCACAGCCCACTTGATCGTCAGAGTCGGCATATCATCTCGGGACATTACAAACGATACTTTTCTTAATGCAGTGCGACTTGCCATCTCTCATATTCGCCACATTCGACACCTTTCCATCGGCATCGGCCATTCTGACGGATTTCATCACTTAGACCTCAATGATTTGCTCTCTCCTTTGGAGGCAGAATCGCCTGATATCCTAGAAACTCTAACCTTATCCGGTTCCTCTAGTCGACCTTTTAAACTCTATCCCCACTTCAAGATGGCGCCGAACCTGTGCAAATTGGAGCTGAACCGGTGCCACGTCGACTGGCAGTTGCTTTGCTCCTTCAGGAATTTAACCTCTTTGATTCTCAAGGACATCCCCATCTCGTCGCGCCCATCCATACACAACATTCTTTCTGTCCTCCAGTCGATGAACAAGTTGGAGAGTGTTGAACTTATCCACGCACTTCCAGAGCTTCCAACTCGTGTTAGGACACTCCCCCCACCGCAAGCCATCGCGGAAGTGAGGCTTGAACACTTGTACAGCTTTTCTCTTACGGGTTTCGTCCTCGATTGCGCAAATCTTACGCGCTTCCTAGTCTTGCCACGTTGTAGGAAGCTCGATCTCGAGACAGAATCCCGTTGGCCTTTACGAGAAATCGCATTGGCTCTTTCTCCTCTCTCGAACATCATGTCATCTATTCTCAGCGAGTCTAATGAGCAAGACGTATACTACATCGGATCTATACAGCGGACTTCTGACAACGAAATCGGGATTAGCCTCTGCCCTACATCCCCTCATTCGTATCCTTATGAAGGCGCTGAGTACACCGTTCGCGTGGGCTTGACTTGGCGCCCTTCTCAACAGGTTATCATGGGCACTTTTGCGGGATTCGGGAACATCCTATTAACCCTACCTCTCAGCCGAGTCATACAGTTCGGTGCCACGTCAACTTCTGGGGGAGAACTCATAGACAGTGCTGAGTGGCTTAAGATGGTTCGCCATCTTTCCCGCGTCAAGGTAGTCGTATTATCAGGAGGATATACCTATGGTTTCGTTAAGGCGCTCCATGACGCACACGACTCCCTCTTGCCATCACCAATTGGGTTAGACACTGGCGTCTTACATGACCTTTCGTCGCTGACAATTGCCCATGCCCACTTCTCTTATCCTCTGGGGAATAACCAACTTTTTTCCACTTTAACGCGTTTCCTGACCCGGCGAGAAGAACTTGCATTGTCCATCCCGAAAATCATCCTTCTACACTCTCATATCACACCGCAGCAACTACAGGCCTTGAATCGTTTCATGCCTGAGTTTGTTAAATATATTGGCCAGCCTAGAACCTTGGGTGTTGGTGAGTTAGATGTCGAATCGAGCGAAAGCGATGAGGACAACTAGTTGTGCTCTCCGGTAACTCTTTCATTTGACTTGTACATGTATTTCGACTAACAGTAAAAATCTGGCATGCTAAAACTAATATCATCAATTCTCTAGAAACTCAAATCGAATGGTAATTTTACTGTCAATTGTGTCGCGCCAGCCGGTCAGAGCAAGCAGACTTCACCCTCGGTTGTTCCGCGGAACCGACACTGGTGCATAAAATATACGTGCGAACATATGGTTCGAGATTGGGACGTTCCTTGTCTCCAACGATCCAACTCTTCGATCTTACATCGGCTCCATTGACACTTCAAAGGGGGGCGACTCCTTGAGCTAGATATGTATGTTGCCGCGACGCGCCGTGCTGGATTAAATCCCGGCCGATGAACGCAATCTCCCAGTCCTGACGGCGAGTGGTCAGAAGCATTGTGGGGCAAATAGATGCTAGAAATAGCTCATGGTAGTCATGAGTGGCGGAATACCGTGGCGTGGTGCGGGATAACTGCTGGCCGCGGTTATGTCATCAAAGGCGAGAAGGCGAGAATGAACCACAACTCACTCGTGCCCATTTCCCAGCTGCCTGACTATCTACTCACCGAGATTTTTGTCCTTGTACGCGATCTTGAGACCCCTTCTTACTTTCCCTCGCCCGCCTGCTTCCGTGTCAGCTATGTGTGTAGAACCTGGCGCAACGCCGCTATTGAGTGCTCTCTCTTATGGACGAACATCATTCTGCACCCACCCGAACTGACTGCCATTATGCTCCATCGTGCCCGAACAGCGCCGTTGACCGTAGAAGTCTTTATATCTTACACGGTGGTTGCAAATCATGCGTTCCTTAATTCGCTGCGACTCGCCCTCTCCCACATTCGTCACATCCGATACCTTTCGGTCACCCATTCTACTTCGTACTCTCACATAGATGATCAACTCTCTCCTTTGAAGTCAGGTGAACCTGATACTCTTGAAGAGCTACGATTAGAAGGCTCGAGTGACCAACCAAGTCCCTTCTATCCCCCATTCAAAATTCGGTCGAACCTGTGCAAGACCGCGCCAAACCTGCACACGTTGGAGTTGTCGCGTTGCCGCATTAACTGGAAACTGTTTTGCTCTGTCGGGAATTTAACCTCTTTATCACTCCTCGACATCCCTGCTTCTTCGCGCCCCTCCATGGACAACATCCTTTTTGTCTTACAATCGATGAACAAGCTGGAGAGACTTAATCTTATCCATGCGCTTCCAAAGCTCCCCACTAATGTCAGGACTCTTCCCGAACCCCGACCTATCGTGCCAGTTAGGCTCGAAAATTTGTCACGCCTCGTACTTCAGGGTTGTGTCCTCGATTGCGCAGACCTTATGCGCTACGTTATTATGCCACATTGTACAGTGGTTTATCTCGAGGCAGAATCACGTTGGCCTTTCCGCGATATCGCACTGGCTGTGTCTCCTCTCTCAAACATTATATCATCCATTCTTAGCAGGTCCGACGAGAAAAAAATCCACTTTATCGGATCTTTACAGCATACGTGCCCCAACCGAATTGACATTCGTCTTCACCCCGCATCTCTATCATGCCCTCCCGTTGGCGCTGGATACACCTTTCAAGCTAGCCTGATTTGGCCCTCTTATCGACGGCTTATTGTGGGCTCAGATGCATCTTGCGGGTTCGGAAAACTCTTATTAGCTCTACCACTCCGCCAAATCACACAATTCACCGCCACGTTATTTTCGATGTCGGAAGAAATCGGCAGCGCTGAATGGCTTAGGGTGATACGCCGTCTATCCCGTCTTAAGACTGTTGTATTGAGAGGAGGATATACATACAATTTCGTTAGCGCACTCCAGGAGGCATATGCCTCCCTTTCGTCACCCGGCAACTGGCTCGACAATACAATCTTACCGGACCTTGCCGAGCTGACAATCGAACACGCCCACTTCTCTTTTCCTCCTGGAGAAAATCAGCTTTTTTCCACGTTAACACGTTCCCTGACCCAGAGACAGCAACTTAAATTTCCCATCCCGAAAATCATCCTTCGTGAGTGCCATATCACACCCCAGCAACTGGCGATCTTGGATTCTTTAACGTCGGAGCTCGTCGAAAGTACTGGCGTCCCTGAAACCTGGGGTGTTGGCGAGTTGGATCTCGCATCAATCAATGGAGACGATCTTAGGGGCGATGGAGACAACCTCATTCAAGGGGACCATGCTGAGGACTAAGCACGGTACTCTCTAGTATAGGAGCAGAAGACTTTGTGGCGACCCATATCGCAGCACGGATTTCATTGTATACTGAAAATTTATGTTACTGTTATATTGTACCACTGACAAATATGTAATTAAAGAGTATGCTTCGCTGGATAGTTCACTGCGCAAAACTAGTGCGAGTAAATATGGATGAATAATCGGTGATTCGAGAAGGGCTCATATGGCATATGGGCTTATGTACCACGTGAGCCTCATTCAAGAAAGACTCACCCATCTCACCGCCCAACTTGACCTTTCCCGCCATTTCCAGAGAAACTCTTTCGTTCTTTAAATCCACTTCGCTCATTACCAAATAATGGACTCTTCAATCATTTCGTCTTGTGAGTCCCGGTTTCGAGTCCCGCGTTCTCATTACTTGGCCGACTGGCGGTTCCGCCGAGAGATCGCTCTCGTACAACTTTCTGCTTCTTATCGCGATTGCTGACTTTCGTATACTTTTTTTTTTATACCCCTTCACAGCAGTCGCGCTTGCCGGAGTTCTCTCTGGGACCCTCGTGATCCTTTTCGGCGCCGCGCTCATACACCTACTCATCCTGCGCCGCCGTGCCAAGAAGCGAACCCGAGCCGCACAGCGCCTCATCGCGCTCGACAGGCGCCACCACGGCTCGACGTCGTCGCAATCGGACTCTGACCTGGGCTCGCTGGAGGCGGCGGAAGGGGACGAGAAGGACTCGCGAGTGTCGATCAACCTGACGCCCAACCAACCTATGTTCGTCGACCTGGAAGCGGTGTACGGCGGTGCTGGCGCCGGTGGGGGCAACGGAGGCGCAGGGACGCAGGCGGGCTTGCAGTTGATCTTGACGCCGCCGACGCCCCGACGCGTGAATCGCGAGATCCCGTGATGGATCCCGTGATGCGGGTCCCCCCGCACGTGCCTAAGCCCCGTTTGGCGCTGATTCAGACTTGAGGATGATGATGTTCCCACGCCAATATATCTGTATTTGTCACCTCTGACACTGACAGCATCAATCACGAACACGCCGCGGCGTGGCAAGGCCGCACGGGCGGTGACTGCACAACACGCATGAATTGTACGCACATAAAGCCCTTGAAGGATTCTGTCGTGTAGGTAAATGCATGTTGTCAACCTCCGTGAACGCACCACCACCTGCAAGTCCTATTGCCGTGATCACCCCCCTAGACCTTCGCAATAAAAAACAATACAGCACGCCGCGAGGCTCACTCAGTTCCTAACAGACGCACCTGGCACGAATCCCCGCAAAGCTCAACCAACGATCTGACCACATCGATGTCGACGACCGCGAGGCGTTCATTTTGACTTAAGGCTTCTCAAGTACTTCGTATTCTGAGTCTAAGATTCTGAATCTCCATGACCCAGGGCTGGCTACTACCTTGCCTCTTGCCGCGCGTTCCGTATTAATCTCGAACGCTTTCATGACCATCACATGAAGGTGCACTTACTACGTACGGACGCTTCCGAGCAGGTGCAGTCATATGATCACTATTCGTTAACGTCCATGACAAACCGAAAAGGACAGTCAACACGCCTGTTTCTTCATACTGAACTCCCGCCGATTTACCTCCATGGAAACGGCTGTACCTTGTTCTGCTCATCAGGGTTTCTTCGCACAGCGTATGGGCAATTGTATTGACGCTTTCTTCGCAGAAGACATCATGCGTGGACAAAGTGCGGCACATTGTAATCCTTTACTAAGACCTGCGCTATTTGTAGCGATGCTGCACCGGAAGCATCAGCTGACAACGGATCAGAGGGCAATTAATCTGCATGAGGTTGATGGGTGATGCTGATGCTGCTTTACAACTGTAAAACGCGGAAAATTGGAGGTTCCGGCACACCGATTAGTCTACCCACCTGTCCATTTTCATTCCTGACAGCAACAGAGTCCATTGTGATTTCTGTTGCGCCCCAAAAGCGAGATTGATCATCTGTCACATACGATAGAACGACTGCGGTGATACGACACGCTTATGACATGAAAATTGTTGAATTGGGAAAATTTTATTCAAAGGGAAATTCATTCACTTACCTTTATTTCCCCTTTGGCGAAAAGGGTTGTTAGAATCGCTACGAAAGCGATAAGGGTGGAAAAAATTATGGCATCGTCAGCACAGCCGACCCGTCTTTCGAAGCTAAGCTTCCCCCGCTACACCACTAGTCTTGCGACCACGACGCACGTTCGCCTGACCCTTGCTCTTCACATACTCCACGCGGCACGCGGCACGCATGTTTCTGACCACCGTGAGCCACGGTCTCGTCCTTTGACTTCCCAAGCCCGGCGAAGTCTGCCGCGCTTCCGCTGGCCACAACGTATCCATTAATCTTTTCGCCGCCGTGTACAGCGACGCACAGGGCCCGCTCTTCGCTCCGAACTGGACCGCACACCGCGCTCGAATTTCCTGTATGTGCCCCCGGCGACACTCCTCCCCTCAGATGGGCAATAAGACCCCGATGCCCTCATTCCCACCGCACAGCCATCCTCACCACTCGCGACATGGCGACTCACGACACGCGACTCAAGACAACCCTGACGTCGAGCACGCAGCTCTTTGCAGCACCCCGCAGGGCACCACAATTCAGAACTGCCCAAGTGCGTGTGAAAGCGCGGCCACGTGCAGTGAGGTATAGCCGGGGGAAGAGTCTTCAAGCAACTGGTATTGCATCAAACCAAGGAAGACGAGATGGTAACTTGTCGGAGAGGGTGTGGAAGAACATTCGCAATAACACGGCCAGCTCAAGGAGACGGGTCGTCGCGGACGGGCTGTATAACAAAGGATGGATACGCGCGCCTTATGCGCGGAGGTGCGTCGGCGGCAGCTTCAGGCCGAACCGAGGTGCGGGAAGCCATCGGAGATCGTAGTGCCCACGATGAGGGACAGGTTACTCAGCACGGCAGTGTTGTAGTGCGCCTATCTGTGCAGGATAGGGCAGCAGTTGGGGGTGGGCGGATGTACACGGCAATGAAACCAAGATCCAGCTGTGAAACCTCCTCAATGGCCACCGCCGAGCAATGCACCGAGTCCAGGGCCACTTGAAAGTCAAGTGACACCATACACCGCAAAACATGACACTGCAGTGACGCAACCATGTTCATTCCTATTGCATGCTTCCCTGTACGTACCCGTCATCCACCAAATCAACAATGACCTTGAGCCCACTGTTCCTTCGCCACGAAGCCATGCAGATTAAGCAACGTTTAACAACGCTTTCAGGCCCCTATCCTCGTGCCTTTGCGACAGCCCCTTGAGAAAGGGCGCAGCATAAGGAACGAGGTGGCCCACGGCGAGCAAATCCAGCAGAAGGTCACCGGGTTGAGCTAAGCTCAAGTAGGGACAAAGCCCTGGCTACCTCGCATCCCGTGCGGTGGTCTAGTTCCGAAGAACACTAGCAATTATCCGCTTGCACAACCGAAGTTGCTCGCCCACGTGGAACGCAAGGCTCGATGCAAGAATAACGGACAGGGCGACACCAGGAAATTTGAATCGCATCAAAGCGATCTGTGCGTAACCTGGGCTGCGAGAGAACATTGCCCGGACCTTGTACGTAGCTTGCTCGTATAACACTGGGCGTCCAAGATATAACCCGAACGCATCTCTGGTACCCCATGTCCGGTGCACTCTGCCTTGGACGCGCGATCCCACATCGTTCCGGCACCGCCTTCCTCGTAACTTGTCGCTGCAGCTACCCCCATGGAATACGCGCTGTCATGGGAATTCGTGGGTGGGGGGTAGATACGAGTCGATCAAGTACCAGGGTCCCGAGGCGGTACATGACGGAGATCTGTGCGTGCGTCGAAAGGAGAGGAACCGTGTATGACAAGGAAGCACTTTCCGGAGACGCGAAGGGACGACAGTGGGCAAGTCATGGCAAGCGAATGAAGGTCAAAGAGGCAGGTTCAAGCATGAATTGTCCGTATTCAGACACCATTAAAACGCCAGCACGAATCCAGCGACGCGTAGGACTGCCGCTCACGTCCAGAAGCGGATGAAGGGGCCAGAATTGACCGAGTGAAGATGCGGAGGGAGCCGGTGATTACTTAGGGTTAGATGTCATTCCACGGGGTTTTATGGGTGGAATGGACGGGTTGGCTGCATGTGACGAAGGAAGAAGTGGAAGGCCATTGATGAGCGGAGGAGCGGGATGGCCAAGAGCGTTAAAGACCATCGGGAAGGCATGGGAAGAGAATGATGATAGGTTTGGCTGCAGTGGATGAGTGGGGGTGGACAAAGAAACGGGACAAGCGCGAAACGCGACGGATAAACGGAGCATTGTTTGGATGTATTTGTTATATATAAATAAATGTGTGGCCGATAAGTACGGCATAATTATTTTTATTAGCTTGGCTTTATAGAGTCTCTTATAGTCTGTCGAGTCCCCCGTCTCACTTCGGTTCCACTTTGGTTCCTGTCCTCTTCCTGTCCACTCCCCTCCCTTTCCTCCCCCGATCCCTTCATTCCCTCTCTTTCTTCTCCAATGCGCTCTTTTACCACCCTCCTCCTCGCCCTTACCTTACCTTATTTCGCCCTTGCAGCTCATGGTAGCCGCCCTCGTCGTCACAGTGACCTCGCTCACCGCGCTCGTGGGGATCTCCTCGAGAAACGTGATTATGGTGGACGAATGACTTTCTATGACATTACGGTTGGAACGTACGCACACTTTTCCGTTACTCTTAATTTTATTTCACACCGTCTACAGTACTGCTTGTGGTAATATTTATCCTGCTAGCGCCTTTGTGAGTCGTTTGCCCACATTTATTCATTTTCTAGACTTTTTACACTCTTTTCTAGGTCGTTGCCCTGGATATGGCCGTAAGTATCCCAGTGCATCATAGGGCCACCTGAATCACTGATTCATACTTTCGTTTCAAGTTGTTTCATGGCTATCCCAGTCCATGGTGTTTTAAGATGATCAGCCTCACAATTAATGGGAAGACTGCTACATGTCAAGTCGTGGATGGGGTTAGTTTCCTCTGCCCGACCTCATTTTGTATATGTATCACTATTTCTTCCCTATGCAGTGTCCCGGCTGTCCGGAAGGTGGTCTCGACCTTACTGAGGGCCTCTTCAGTTACTTCGGTGATACGAGTGTCGGTGTCTTTCAAGGCACCTGGCATGTAGTGGGCGATGGGAGTCAGTCTCCACCGGAATCGTCGTCGGAAGCACCGACGACCACATACCATCCCCCTCCTCCCACCATCACTCATACTCATGAACGTATCCCCGAGCCCACAACATCGACTAGTATCTACACACCCCCACCACCACCTTCCACCACCTCGACCACGACCAGTAAAAAGGTGGATACCACTAGCAAGACCTCGACCACTACCAGTACTACTTCCACTACCCGTACTACCTCCACTACCAGTACCACCTCCACTACAAGTGACTCGCATTCACATTCGCATTCGCACAAGCCGTCGGCGTCCCTGACTTCTTCGAGTGTCAACCCCACTGTTACCAATCCAGGTAACGATCAAGGCACTCAGAATTGGGAAGCGTTGGACGGGGCCTTCATGCACCTTGCTGACCTCGTCGAGGCTTGCAATGGAGACTAGTCGGTCTTATCAACAATAATTTGAAGGACGGAAGTTAGACTAGGACCCGTATACCCAACGTTATCATCTCATTACTGCTTTATCTTATTGTTGCATGCTTGTTATCCGACCTTTTAGCCATATTGGGGCAGGTTCTCTTGGGTTTGAAGGTGGATTAGTGTCATTCGTTGGTTGACCCGAATTATTAGATTGAATCTAACCCTGCGTTCTGGCCAACTTTGAGCATTGCACTTTGTTGCTGTAGTAAGTCTTGTACCCTCTCTTGGCGTCAAAATAGCTACTTCACAATGGCTCATTATTCGGTCATGGGTGACGGTAACTAGGGCAACATAATAAGATTTCAAATACAAAGTGAAAACATAAGGTGCAAACATTACAATACAAGCAGTATGGTGTGGGGTGCGGGCGGATAATCAAACCAATACGTAGGTAACCAACTAACAATCATATAGCGAGCAGCAATATATACGAGTCCATAGTAGCAGGACTGGACGACCGTGCAATGGTTGTGTAAACTGATCGGG
>Ga0137359_10005765_pt1 | contig 10236 bp, 9 predicted proteins | sample Mad1_40_16metaG_FD_108281 | JGI IMG/M metagenome (GOLD analysis project Ga0137359, IMG submission 108281) | Vadose zone soil microbial communities from Angelo Coast Range Reserve, California, USA - Mad1_40_16 metaG | ecosystem: Environmental > Terrestrial > Soil > Vadose zone | place: USA... | reverse complement strand
CGTGGCGGACAACGGTGTAATCCGCACACTGCGTGGTACCATTTTTTTAGTGACCAAGCCCACTCCCACCGAATGCGACTTCCTGGTGGTCGGCGCCGGGGTCGCGGGACTGCGCGCTGCGATCGAATTGGCCGACGCCGGTCGCGTCATCGTCCTCGTCAAGCGCCAGGTGCGCGACTCAGCCACACACTTCGCCCAAGGAGGAATCGCCGCCGCACTGAGCGATGAAGATGAAGTGAGCTTGCATCTGCAGGACACACTAGTGGCCGGAGACGGCCTGTGCAATGTAGAAGCAGTCCGCGTGCTCGTCGAGGAGGGCCCGCCTCGCATTGAGGAACTGATTGAGTGGGGCACGCAATTCGATCGCAATGGCACCAAGCTGGCATTCACGCGGGAGGGCGCTCACAGTCGCAACCGTGTTCTGCATGCGCAAGGCGATTCCACTGGACAAGAAATCCTGCGCGCGCTGTATGCCAAAGCCAAGAGGATGAAGAATATTTCAGTGCTGGAATTCGAGATGTCGTCAGACCTTCTGGTGGAAGCCGGCCGAGTCGTAGGCGTATCCGTCATTGGCGAAGGCGCAAAATTCCAGCAGATCACCGCCTCCGCCGTTTTGCTTGCCACGGGCGGACTTGGCCAGATCTATCGCAATACGACGAACCCGGAAGTCGCCACCGGAGACGGCGTTTCCATGGCCTATCTGGCGGGCGCCGAAGTCAGCGACATGGAATTTATTCAGTTCCACCCGACGGCGCTCTATTTGAAAAACGCTCCGCGGTTCCTGATTTCAGAAGCGTTGCGCGGCGAAGGCGCGCATCTCCGCAATATGGACATGAACCGCTTCATGTCGAAATATCACGCACTCGGCGAACTTGCGCCGCGCGATGTGGTCGCTCGCGCCATCGTCCACGAACTGGAAGTCACACACAGCCCGGAAGCCGTCGTTTACCTCGACCTCACACACCTCAAACCTGACCACGTGCGGCAACGTTTCCCGCGCATCTATTCCACTTGTCTGGAGTACAACATCGACATCACCACCGAGGTAATCCCGATCCGTCCTGCGGCGCACTATGCCATGGGAGGCGTGCGCACGGATCTCTCCGGACAGACCAATCTGCCCGGACTGTATGCCGCTGGCGAGGCTGCTGCTACCGGCGTTCATGGCGCGAATCGTCTGGCCAGCAATTCGCTGCTTGAAGGATTGGTCTACGGAGCGCGCGCCGGCCAGGCCATGCGGGACAACCTCCATGACAGCACGTCGCGATTGAGTCCGAAGCGATCCGCCTCATCCAACGGTCCGGTGGATTCCGGGACTGAAGACTTGATTGGCCAAGTTCGCGACACGATGTGGAACAAAGTTGGAATTGTTCGTGAAGGTTCCGGTCTGCGCGAAACGATTGAAAAATTACGAAGTCTCCAACCCCGAGTCGGCCATCCAGGAACACGCCGAGCCTTCGAGGCCCGCAACATTCTGACTTCGGCCCTGCTAGTTACCCGCTCGGCCTTGGCCCGCGAAGAAAGTCGCGGAGCCCACTACCGTACCGACTATCCCTCCCACGACGACACCAAATTCCTGAAGCACTCGATAATGCTCGGCGATAAAATTTCATTTCAGCAACCCTAAGCCCGAGAGACGTCGGAGCTTTTGAATTCCTCCGTGACCCCGTGTCCCCCGTGGTAAAGAAGTTTGCCGGACAGTCTAAGTTTTCGTCTTCTTAGGATGACGCAACGAAGCGATCACTGACGCTCCAAGCACAAGCACAATGACCGCCAGCGTCCAGATTGTAGGGATGTGGAAATAATGCGCACCGATCATCTTCACCCCCACAAAGATCAGGACCAGCGACAATCCGTAGTGGAGGTAGTGAAACAGATCCATCATCCCGGCCAGCGCGAAATACATCGACCGAAGTCCGAGAATGGCGAAGACGTTGGACGTGTACACGATGAATGCATCCAGCGTGATCGCAAGCACCGCCGGAATCGAATCCACGGCAAACAACACGTCAGTCGTCTCGATCAGGACCAGCACAACCAGCAGCGGCGTAGCGTGAAGCCCAGGCTTACGGACCAGAAACTTCCCACCGACGTAGTCTTTCGTTACCGGCATCACCTTGCGAAAGAGCCGCAGCACCGGATTGTTCTCCGGATGGATTTCCGCCTCTCCCTGCCGCAGCAGCTTAACTCCGGAATAAATGAGCAGCGCACCGAAAAAATACGTGATCCATGCGAACCGCTGAATTAGAGTGACGCCCGCCAGGATGAACAGCCCGCGCATCACGAGCGCGCCCACAATCCCCCAGAACAACACTTTGTGTTGATGGTCATCGTGTACTTTGAAATAGCGGAAGATCACCAGGAACACAAAGAGGTTGTCCACGCTGAGCGAGAGTTCGACCACATATCCGGTGACGAACTCCAGCATGCTGCTGCGGCCATGCCAGAAGAAAACGAATAGGGAAAAAGCAGCGGCCAGCGCGATCCACACACCCGACCAGATCAACGCCTCGCGAAAACCGACACGGTGGGATCGGCGATTCAGCACTCCCAGATCGAGTACCAGCATCGCCACCACGAAAAGATTAAAAAGAATCCAGAAGAGGAGCACGATGAAATAGTACGACAGGTCACGTAGAGACGCGGCGTGCCGCGTCTTTATCCCCACCGCGTTCCTGGTTTTCCTAAGACCTGAGGCCTAACACCTGAGACCTGCTCTTTGCCTACTTCATCCTCCCGCGCTTTCCAGTCGCCCAGTCGTCCCACATACCCATCGATTTCATTTCGTCGTCCATGTGGGTTTCATGCAGCATTTGTTCAATCTGGGTGCGATCCAGGCGCGGACCGACGCGTTCGGGAGCATTCGCCAGAGCAAAGCTTAGGGCGACGGCTTCGGCTACGTGTTTCTTGAGTTGCGGGAAATCGACCTTATCGTAGGTGTCCGAGGTCGCGTGATAATTCACGAGGTAGTTCGCTTCATCCTGTTCCGCAACGAATGTCGGCACACCCTCAAGCATGAAATCGAAGTGATCGGTGCCGGCTTCCGCCGTCGGAATCAGCTTGGCGGCACCGAATTGCTCGAGCGGCGCGACCAACGATTCGGCTGACGACACGACATCCTTTCGACCACCAGTAGAAAACGAAGTTGTCTTGCCAATCCCCGCGTCGAAGATGACGACTCCCGCAGCCTTATCCAATTCATTGCGATGCGCCACAGAGTACATGCGCGATCCGATCAGTCCCTCTTCCTCTCCAGAAAACAGAATGAAACGGATGGTTCGACGCGGCTTTAGCCCGGTGGCCTTGAGAGCGCGTACCGCGTCGATTACCAGCGCGGCATTGCAGCCATTGTCGAGCGCTCCCGTCCCCAGTTCCCAGGAATCCAGGTGCGCACCCAGGATCACAAACTCGTCGGGCTTCTCACTGCCACGGATCTCCGCAACCACGTTCCATGATTTGATAGGCCCGCCGATTCGATTCGGAATCGCAAGATCCGTCCACAAAGGGTTTCCTGACGCGAGCAGCCGGGAAATCCGCTCCCCATCCTCACGCGCGATAAGCACCATGGGCAACAGATCGATTTCGCCGCCTACAGAATTCGTATGGCGATACAGAATGTCGTTCTCGCGCGTGCCCATAAACGCGAGGGCCTTGGCTTTTCCCTTGACCGCGAGCGCAATTACTGCCGGCGCCTGCTCGTACTCCCGAAAGAGATCAGCCCAGTTCCCTAATATTTTTGTGTGCACCAGCAGGAGCTTGCCGGAAACATCGCCCGCTTTGGCAAATTCGCTCTCGGTGCCTTCGCCCACATCTAGGATGGGCACGTGCTTCGTCGCCGCCAGCGCCGGCGCCCATGCGATGGACACCACCCGCGGACGGAAAGCCGTCGGCGACAGATAGAGAGCTTCACGCATCTGCGCCTCCGCCCCATACACGGTCATATCAGTTGCACCCTCGGCCCACGAATGCGGCATGCTGAACTCTTCCGTGTGGACGTTATCGGCTGCGGCCTCCTTGAATGCCGCGACACCCCATTCAACCGCACGCTGCATAGCCGGTGTCCCCGGCACACGCCCACCAACAACATCGGTCAGACGGCGAAGGTTGTTTTCCAGCGGCGACGGTTTCAGTGCTTCCTGAATCAGCCGATCGGCAGAGTTGTCAGCAGCGAACAGCGCCAAAGAAAAAAACGGGAGGCCCAACCACGCAAGTTTGCGAAGCATAGCGGAAGCATTAGAAATGAAATTGAAAGAAAGTGGAAGTGAGAAGATGCCGCGACGCCAAGAATGAAGATAGGTAGAGAGGCAGCTTGCCGCGTCTCTACCGAACTATGCCGGCACTAATCCCCAACGCTCCTGTAGCTTGCGCTCCATGGTGCGGAAAACGAGGCCGTCGATGATGAATCCAAGGATGATGATCAGGATCATCACGGCGATTACCTGGCTCATGTCGTTCAGGTCGCGGCCCATCATCAGCAACTGGCCGAGACCAAGACTCAGGAAAATCATTTCGGCCTGAATCAGCGAGCGCCATCCGAACGCAAAGCCCTGCTTGAGACCAGAGACGATAAACGGCAGGCTAGCCGGCAGCAGGACCGACCAGAACAGGCGGAATCCCGTTGCGCCGAGATTGCGTCCGGCCATGGCATAGATTTTCGGCATCTGTTTGCGGCCGTCTTCCATTGCGATCGTCACCGACAGTAGCGATCCCATCAGCACGACGAACAGGATTGCCTTTTCGGTCAGTCCAAACCACAGGACTGCCAGAGGGATCCAGCAGATGCTCGGCAACGATTGAAGGCTGACTAGCAGGCCGCCAAGCGTGTCTTCGAGGAACTTGTAGCTGCCTACGGCCAGGCCGAGGATCATCCCCAGCACAACCGAGAGGCTATAGCCGATCAGCATCCGCTTCATGGTGACAGCGATTCCGATCCAGAAACTATGATCCTGAAAGCCGGCCCAAAGCGCTTCGCCAACGCCCCATGGCGGCGGGAAGAGGTACGGCGGCCAGACATGCAACTTCGCGAGCAGGGCCCAGATTCCAATGAGCGCGCTATAAAAGATAATTCGACTACCCAGCTTTTTCATCGGTGTACTCCACTTCCAGGGACTTGGTGATTTCTTCGCGCAGGCAATCCAAAATCTCGCGTGCAGTGCGAGCAACATCTGTTTCTTCGATGTGGCGCGGACGCGGCAGATGAATCGGAAACTCCTGTTTCACGCGTCCCGGACGGAACGTCATCAAGGCAACTCGATCGCCCAATCGCACCGCTTCGCGAACGTTGTGGGTGACGAAAATAATCGTGCGGCCGGTTTCCGCCCAGATCCGCTCCAACTCGTCGTGCAGCAGATCGCGAGTCTGAGCATCCAATGCGGCAAACGGTTCGTCCATCAAAAGCACATCTGGTTCGGTGGCCAGTGCGCGCGCCAGAGCGACTCTCTGCCGCATGCCGCCCGAAAGCTGGTGCGTGTAGCTGTGTCGAAATTTGGAAAGATGGACCAGCCGTAAGTAGTATTGAATTTTTTCTTCGCGCTCGGCCTTCGGTATATTCTTCATCTTCATGCCGAACTCGACGTTTTGTCCCACCGTCAGCCACGGGAACAATCCAAGTTCCTGAAAGATCAGGAGACGATCCGTCCCTGGCCCGCTCACTGCCTTGCCGTCGACAAATACCTGCCCAGAGCTCTGCTGATGCAGGCCAGCGATCAGGTGCAACAGGGTAGACTTGCCGCAACCCGACGGCCCAACGATGCAGAGGAACTCTCCCGCCTGTACCTGGAGACTGATGTTCTCGAGCGCGACCAGATGTCCCTTTGCATTCGTCTTGTAGCTCAGCGAAATTCCATCCAGCGAAACCTTGGGAATAGCATTCGCCACTTCAGGTCGCACCGGCATCACCGTGACTGAAGAAGTCGCCTTACCTCGCAGGACGCCGGCTCGGACAACACTGCGGTGATCGGGCGGAACTGACGCTGGGTATGCGTTATTAGGGCTCGTACTCATTGAATGGCCTTCTTTCCTTTTTCCGCAAGAACCTGGTTCAGCAGGGAGAGATCGTAGAGACTGGAAAGATCCGGCATCTGGCGGCCCAGAAAACCCGCGTCAAATGCCGACTTCGCAGCAGTCATGAGTGACGAGCGCAGCGGATCGTACGTCACTGTCATCCGTCCGAAAGCATCATTCAAGAGCGCTTCGGCCAGCGGTTTCCCGGTTTCCTTCTGGATCTGCATATTGAGCAATTTCTTGGCTTCGGGTAAATGCGCGCCGATCCACTCGGTCACTTCGACGTGGGCGCGGATCCAGTCCTTCACAAGATCCGGATGCTCTTTCAGAAATTGCGTGCGCACGATCAGGTGGGCGGTGACAAATTGTCCGTTGGGCCAAAGCTCGCGTTCGTCCAGAAACAGCCGCCCGTTGCCTTCACGGATCAGGCGCGTGGCCCACGGCTCCGGAGCCCATGCTGCGTCGAGTTCCTTCTTCATGAAGAGCGTGAGCTGATCCGGATTCGCCAACGGGATCACCTGCACATCGCCGCCTTTATCGGTGGACTTCATGCCGTGCGCAATCAGCCAGGCACGCAGAGCAACATCCTGCGTATTGCCCATCTGCGGCGATGCCACTTTCTTGCCGTGGAAATCTTCGGGCTTCTGAATTCCGGAATCATTACGGACCACCAGGGCCGCTCCCCCGCTGGTCGCACCGGCAACGATGCGCAACGCTTCCCCATTCGATCGAACGTAGCCAGAGATGGCAGGGTTCGGGCCGATGTATGTCATGTCAATCGCGCCTGCGAAAAGCGCTTCAACCGCGGAAGGTCCTGCGTTAAAGGTCTTCCAGTCGATCGTGACTTTGGGTCCCATGCGTTTCTCAAACCAGCTGTTAGCTTTGCCCACCATGGCCTGGGCATGCGTGATGTTGGGAAACGCGCCAACGCGGATGACGCTTTGCGCCGAGGCAGTGATCCCGAAGAACAATAAGAAAATTGCAGCTATAAAGCCCCGATTAGTCATGCCCCTCTTTCCCACCCGCGTGCACCATCAACGGCAACACGCTGGACTCTCCCTTTTTCTTTTTGCTGCCCCGCTGCTTCGAACCGCCCGGCGTCTTGTTCATCAGATCGGCCAGGGTAGTGTTGTCGAGGATCTTGACGGCCGCATCGCGCACGTCGAGAAATACCTGGTAGAGGACGCGGTGATCAGCATCGTGCGTGATCAGGCTGCGCAACTGGTCGGCGTCGCCGAATGGAGCGAGCGGACCGTCAATCAGGCGGATGATTTCGCTCAACCGGATTTCCGAGGGGGGACGCCGTAACGCATATCCTCCCTTGGCGCCGCGCACGCTTTCCACAATGCGCGCATTTTTCAGTTCCAGAAGAATCAACTCCAGGAACTTTTCCGGCAGGCTTTCCTCATAAGCGATGTCGCGAATGCGGATTGCTCCCTGGTTGTAGCGGCGCGTCAACATCATCAGCGCCTGCAACGCATACAATCCTTTTTGAGAGATCTTCATTTATGCCCCGTTAACAAACAATCCCTATCGGACTAATAGGCATTATAGGCATTGCAAGCGTAATGCCAAAATCGAAAGTTGCTGGAGGGAAAGTGTTCTCGTAGATTCAGAAGGTTACGGAGCCGGAAAGGCGCGCCGGACTGGCATTTGTGCAGTGCTTTGCACACTGTCGACCGTCACTTCGACTGTCGAGGGATCGCATGCGGCTCGCTGGAATGCTCAGTTCAGGCGCAGGATCTGAAGGGTGATGTTGTCCGGCCCACCCCGCTCGCGGGCCAGATCGATAAGCGCGCGGGCCGCAGCCTCCGGACTCTGGTTCGCGACCGCCTGCAGAATCTCAGCATCATGCACCTGCCCCCACAAGCCGTCGCTGCACACCACCAGCACATCCCCCGTCTGAACTGGTTCCGGTCGTCCAGGAGAATCCATGATGAGATCGGCGCTGGTACCCAGGGCTGCGGTCAGAATATTGCGCTGGGGATGATGCTCGGCTTCTTCGCGGCTGATCATGCCTGACTCCAATAGCCGCCCGACATACGAATGGTCGCGAGTGATCTGGGTGATTTGTCCGTCACGGACAAGATAAAGCCGCGTGTCTCCGACGTGCACGTAGTGCAGCGCGTTGCCAACCAGCACGATCGCAGTACAAGTGGTCCCCATGCCGCGCAACTTTGGATGCGCGAAGCCATGTTCCCGCACGCGGTCGTGCGCGGCCCGGAGAGCGTCGTTGAGTGTCTGTTGGGGGTCGCCGCCATTGTGATCGCGGTAGAAGGAAGACACCGTCTCCACGGCAAGGTGGCTGGCTTCCTGTCCGCCCTCGTAGCCGCCCATGCCGTCGGCCACAATCGCCAGACGGCCCTTGCGCAGAAATTCTTCATCTTCCTCCGGCTCCCAATAGCCAAAGGAATCTTCATTGTTCTCGCGCTGGCAGCCGATATCGGACTGGCCAGAGACTTCCACTCCGGAACGAACTTTCATCAAAGTATCAGAGGTGCCGGTCGGGTTCGTGGGACAGGGAGAACCCGATCGCAGGCGTAATTTTGATTATAAAGGGTTGCAGGCAAGAGCGCTCAAACCGCGAGCAGAAGGATGCAGATGTGTGAGGACCAAAAAAACGACAGGGACGGCAGTCCCGTCCCCGCAAAAACAATTTCCCGGATTGTCAGCAGACCACTCTTCCTAATTAGTTGGTTGATCGCATACCCCGTTTGGGTTTCCAGCACTCACTGCGCCACCCGACGAAGCAACCGGGATAAACACTGGCTGGGAGGTAACCCCCTGAAACGTAACGGTCACCATGTAAGCCCCCACATAAAACCAAGCGGGCTTTGTTGGGTCCGATGAGGCGTCAACCCACGTACACGTAGCAGGATCAACCGCGGTAATCAAACCCGTATTGTTGAACTGAAGGGTTCCCTGACCTGCCTGGCAAGGGGTCTGACACGGCGGAAGCAACGCGTTGCCGAATGCATCCACGTTGTTGACCGGGTCGATGATCACGTTGTACGTGACCACATTGGTGAGATCCTTTGTCTTTGAATTGCTGTAGTTCCCAGTAGCCTTCAACTGGATCGTGCCCCCGTTACCCTGCAAGCTGAAGAAGCCACCCTGTTCCGAAGGAGGCGCACCGTTTACTAAACTCGCGCCCAGCGTGATCGATTGTAGTTTGTTGGAGCCCCCGCAACCCAAAAGGCTGATGGCCAGAAGGACACATCCGAACGCGGCAATAACAGTTTTGCGATTCACCGCCAGTTACCTCCAAAAGAAATCTTCTGCATCGTGGCAGCAACCGTCACCGCGCACAAGGTAACCAAAGTCACGGCCTTCTGAACTCTCTTCTCGGAAGGTGTATGCAAACACTCGCTTCGTTGCGCGAACGGAGGAATTCGCCGCCTCGATCCGAGTACAATTGATCTCCAGACTTATGGCTGACTCCCCTGCCCCTCCGCCGCCTTCGCCTCCGCCTGGGCCGCCTCCAAAAGCTGAAACCGATTTTCGGATTGGAGAAGAGTTCGGCACCGCGCGGCGCAATCTGCCCCCGGCGGGGATTGTCCTTGTGTGCATTGCAGCGGTGGCAGTGATTCTCGGCGTGATCGCCTATTTCAACCGCCAACAGCCCCACGCGACGGGATCAATCGAGAGCGTCACCGCGGTCGAAGTGCCGGGCCAGAACACGACCATGGTGGCCATCACCTTGACTCTGCATAACACCGGAGAGAAGCCGCTTTGGATCCACACCATCAAGGCCAAAATTACCGGCGAGGACGGCAATAGCCTCGAAGACGAAGCCGCATCCGGCGTGGATTTCGAGCGCTATTTCCAGGCCTTTCCCGCATTGAAGGAGAATACCCAGCCGCCGCTTTTGCCCGAAGCCAAGCTGCTCCCGGGAGCGGAGCAAAAGGGAACCATTATCGTGAACTTCCCGCTTACCAAGGAGGCGGTCGATAAGCGCAAGTCTGTCGCCGTGACGATCCAGCCGTATGACCAGCCGCTTGCGGTGGTGCTGACGAAGTAGAACCGCGGACCACGCCAAGGCCGCGGAGGGTTTTTATTCCTTACGCCTTCTCCGCCGCCTCTGCGTACTCTGCGGTAATTGCTTTTTAGCCGGCTGCTCGGCACTTTATTCGGAGAGCAACTGCTTGCGGGCGCCTTCCAATTCAGCTCTCTGCGCGGCATCGACTTTCGGGTAGGAGAGCCTCAACGCCTTCAGTGCGTCGACCACCGCCG
>Ga0137359_10005764_pt1 | contig 10239 bp, 6 predicted proteins | sample Mad1_40_16metaG_FD_108281 | JGI IMG/M metagenome (GOLD analysis project Ga0137359, IMG submission 108281) | Vadose zone soil microbial communities from Angelo Coast Range Reserve, California, USA - Mad1_40_16 metaG | ecosystem: Environmental > Terrestrial > Soil > Vadose zone | place: USA... | reverse complement strand
TGGTGTCGCGGCGGTCTTGGCGGCGAACGCTATCGGCAACAATGCCGCGACATGTTGAGTCACATGATTGACCAGCATTACAACCATCCGTCCATTATCCTGTGGGGGCTGGGCAATGAGAACGACTGGCCGGGCGATTTTGAAGCTTTTGACAAGGACGACATCCGAGCTTTCATGGTTGAATTGAACCAGCAGGCTCACCAGCTTGATCCATCACGCCAGACGACGATCCGCCGCTGTGATTTCTGCAAGGACATCGTGGATGTTTATTCGCCAAGCATCTGGGCGGGGTGGTATGCCGGCCGCTACACCGAATACCGCGCCGCCGTCGAGAAGGGCATTGCGAACACGCCGCATTTCTTCCAGGCCGAATTTGGCGGCGATAGTCATGCGCGTCGTCATTCGGAAGACCCGGAGAAATTTCTTGGCAGCGTTGCCACCGGCGAAGGCACGGCGGAGGCTGGCAGGGCTTACAAAGCGAATGGTGGCAAGGCCCGCCCCTCGCGCGATGGCGACTGGTCAGAGAGCTACATGATTAATCTCTTCGACTGGTGTTTGAAAGAGCAGGAGCAGATGACCCATCTCACTGGCGCGGCGCAATGGATCTTCAAAGACTTTGCCACGCCGCTGCGCCCGGAGAATCCCATTCCGCGCGTGAACCAGAAAGGCCTCGTCGAGCGCGACGGCACGCCGAAGGAAAGCTATTACGTCTTCCAAAGCTACTGGGCGGAAAAACCAATGATCCACATCTACGGCCACACATGGCCCGTGCGCTGGGGCAGACCGGGCGAGGAAAAGCTGGTTGAAGTTTTTTCCAATTGCCGCGAGGTCGAGTTGTTTGTGAACGGCGCGTCCGCTGGCGTAAAGCAGCGCAACATTCCCGACTTCCCCGCCGCCGGTTTGCGCTGGAACGTCAAGCTGAACGAAGGCGCCGACACGCTGCGGGCCGTTGGCAAATCAACTGGCGCTGACGTGGTGGATACCTTCTCCCTCGCCTATCAAACCGCGCCGTGGGGCAGCCCCGCGCGACTAACGCTCAAGCAAATCGCACAGACAAATGATCTCGCCACCATCGAAGCGCGCATGCTCGACCAGGATGGCGTGCCCTGTCTCGACGCGGCCAACACCGTCTGCTTCGGCCTCACGGGCGACGGACGATTGCTCGACAACCTCGGCACCGCCACCGGCTCGCGCGTGGTGCAGCTTTACAATGGATGCGCGCAAATCAGCCTCCAGCTTGCCGGCCAGGCGGTGGTGAGCGTGATGAGCGACGGGATCAAAACCGTGTTTCTCAATTTGGAAAAGGCGCAATCAAAAAGCCAACCCGACCCGAACGCAGCATCGCCATCAGCCAAACGATGATCCAGCAATCCCCACCCCCTTTATGGCAGAGCCGCACGCCAGGGAGCCTCAGTTCTCCTTTCCGGCGGTGGAAGACCCTTCGCGCTTTGACTGTGGCATCAGTCCTTCTTCTGCCCCTGGAGATGAGATCACTTGCCGACCAGTTCGATACTCTGCGCCTCTACTGGCAGAATTATTTGATCGCCAACGGCGGCGGCCTTTCCAGCATTGCGAGCACTGCGAACGGTTATTGGAGCACGATGAGCACCAATTCGTCGCGCACTTATTTATGGAGCGACCTGCCTTTCGGCTCTGTGTCCGCGAACATCGTCTCCACTTACAACCGGTTGCAGGCGATGGCGCTGGCGTGGGCAACGCCCGGCAGTTCGTTGCAAGGCAACGCTGGTCTCGCTGTTGCCGTGGCCGGTGGCTTGGACTGGATGAATACCAATGTCTATACCACGAGCGCGACGGAGTATGACAACTGGTTTCATTGGGAAATCAGCGGTCCCCAATCCTTGAATAATACGGCCGTGCTGCTCTATCCCGCGTTGAGTGGCGCGCAAATCACCAATTACAACAACGCGGTGGATCGTTTCAGCCCGGGAGGCGCTGGCGCAAAGTATGGATGGATGACCGGCGCCAATACCTCGGACAAAGTTTTAGTTGTGGCCATGCGGGGCATTTTGGGCAAGAACAGCGGCAAGCTCTCCTTTGCGCAAACCAACTTGAGCCCGGTTTTTCTTTATGTGACCAGCGGCGACGGGTTCTATCGCGATGGCTCCTTTGTCTTTCATTCGAACATCGCCTATAACGGACATTACGGACTGGTCTTGCTCGGCGACATTCCCAAGTTGGTGAATTTATTGCAAGGTTCGGCCTGGCAGATTACCGATCCAAACCTTACCAACGTCTATAATTGGGTTTCGAACTCCTTCCAGCCACTCCTTTACAATGGGGTCATGATGGACATGGTGCGCGGACGCGCCATTTCATGGTCGTACGAAACCGAATCCGGCGACGGCAGCAGCAGTCTTTCCGCCATGCGGCAGATCGGGCAGTTTGCTCCCCCTGCAACCGGGGCGGCTTTGACCAATTTCGCCAACTCGCCGCGCCTGGCATCGGGACAATTCCATTTCCCGGGCATGGATCGCGTCGTGGCGCTGCGCAACGGTTTTGGCTTCGGTATCAGCATGTCCTCGAGCCGCATCGCCAATTACGAATCCATTAATGGCGGAAACTTGCACGGATGGTTCACCGGCGATGGAATGACTTATCTCTACATCGGCAGCACAGAAAATCAATTCAACAGCGACTTCTGGCCGACGGTGGATCCGTATCACCTCCCAGGCACAACGGTGGAAACAAATTCTCACGCCAATTCCGCCGGCGAAGCCACCACCACGGACCAGAACTGGGTCGGCGGAGCGCAGGTGGCAAATGCTTATGGGCTCGCCGGCATGTCGCTGCACGCGTGGAACACCACTTTGTATGGGAAGAAATCCTGGTTCGTGCTGGACAATGAAATCATATGTCTCGGGGCGGGGATTACCTGCGGCGGCCCTGCGGAAGTCCACACCACGGCCGAGAATCGGCGGTTGGGAAATCCGGTTGCCAGCGCCTTCACCTTGAACGGAGCCTCCATTACGCCGACGATCGGTTGGAGTTCGAATTTGTCGGGCGCCTCGCCGTCCTGGTGCGCCTTGAGCGGAACGGGCGGCTATTATTTTCCAGCCGGTTCAACCAACCTGCAAGCGTCCTTCGCTGCCAACAGCGGCTCATGGTCGCAAATCAACTCGGGTGACTCCTCTGCCGTTCACACCGACAACTATCTGAAACTCTGGTTCAATCACGGACTGCAACCAACCAACGCGACTTACGCCTACGTTATCTTGCCCAACATGACTGCCAGCAGTGTCAGCAACTACGCGCTCAACCCGGACATCGTCATACTGACAAACACGCCGAGTGTCCAAGCGGTGAAGAAACCGGCATTGGGCGTTGTGGCGGCAAATGTTTGGACCAATGGGAACAGCTCCGCTGACCTGATTTCCGTGAACGACAAAGCTTCCGTCATTACTTTGGAAGGTTCCAATTCCATCACCGTGGGCATTTCGGATCCCACCCAAACCAATACCGGTTCCATCACCGTGACGCTCAATCGGGCGGCGTCCGGCCTGTTGTCCGCTGATGCGGGAGTGTCGGTGTCGCAACTGGCCCCGCAAATCGTCCTTTCGGTCAATGTCAGTGGCTCGCACGGAAAGACGTTCCAGGCTTCTCTCGTTTATTCGAACTCCATCCTGCCGCGCTTTGCCATCACTGCAACTCAATCCGGCACCAACCTGGTCATCTCATTTCCCACCCAATCCGGTTTCAACTATCAAGTGCAGTATAAGAATGATCTGACGGAGCCGGTTTGGAACCCGCTCGCCAGCGTTCCAGGTGACAACACGGTCAAATCCATCAGTGACCCTGTTATCACTGAAATTCGCTTTTACAGAGTGGAAGTCCGGTAACGCGCAGCTTATTAAGGCTTAAATGACATCATCAGCCACCGGAAATTGTTGCCCTCATCTTCGATGCCTCCACCGGTCTGGCCGTTTTCGGAACCGTTCCAGACGTTGACCGTGTCAAAGAATGACGGGTCATGTTGAAACTGAACGTGCATGTCGCCAAAGAGGGCATTCAAACCCAATCCCTTTTTGAAGCCTGAACGGTGGGTTACCATGTCCATCCGATAAACCAAGTCGGTCGTGATCGCATACTTTGAGGAAAGTTCACCGGCTTTGAGAGCCAGCGCTGGCGGGGTAAATGCGGGTTTGGTTGGAATGGTCCGGCTTGCCAATGTTCGCGTTCCGGATTGCGGAAAATAGGTATAACCGATTCGAACTCTGCCCGCGGTATCCCCGGGATAGAAAGCTGGCCACTTCCCGCCGGTGGAATAATTCTCATACGTTCGCTCTGAAGCATAAAAGCCGGCCGTGCCAATGCCCTTGGCGGTGGTGCCGCTCAGACAGTAAAAGACCCTGGCGTTGGGAATCGCTTTGGTCTCGAAAAGGGAACCCAGATTTGTGGCGTAGGCGGACGTAAGACCATCCCTGTATGCGTCGTAGGTCACGTCATCGTCAGTATTCGCGGACTCGGGCCATTCACAAGCCGGCATTTTTTCATTGTTGTCAGAGGTGTACACTACCAGGGCGATCCCAATCTGGCGCAGGTGGTTTACGCAAGTTGTCCGCTTGGCTCGTTCCTTTGCCGAAGACAACGCGGGCAGCAGCATAGCCGCCAGAATGGCGATGATGGCGATGACCACCAGAAGTTCAATCAAAGTGAACCCTCTTCCGGCCACGGCTGCTCTTTGTTGGCAACCACTTTCATTAAAACGCATTAGCACAATTCGTCGGGTTGATGATTTCAGCACGGAATTGGTTCGGGATATGCCGAGGCTAACACAGGGCGAGTGGTTGACTTGTGAATTTGATCTGATTCCCTAGCGTCATCGAACCCGCGATGCTTGTCTTGTCGGATACAGTGCAGACACGCCGCTCGCCCCAGGCCAAAGGCTTCCTCGACGTTTTCGGTGGAATGCGTTTAATTCAAAAGCTCCAAGCACGAACATCCAAGCTCCAGAGAAACCTCAATAACGAAGCTTCAAAAGCTGGACCTTGAAGTTTGGTGCTTCTCTGGTGCTTGGAGGTTGGATATTGGTGCTTCGTGGGTGGCGCCCTACTTGCGGGCAAACTTCACCACTGCCTCCGCATGGCTGTGGACGTGCAATTTCTCGTAAATGCGCTGGATGTAGGTGCGCACCGTGCCCAGGCTGATGCCCAGATCGCCGGCAATCTGCTTGTAGGTGTGCCCTTTCGAGAGTGCCTGCAGCACTTCCATTTCGCGCGGGGAGAGAGTATCGGTTTCGGCACGCGTCGCCGCTTGAGCCGCTGCCCGTGCCTGGAACGATTGCACGACCTTGCGCGCGATGTTTCCGGACATCGGCGAGCCTCCGGCATACACCTCGCGAATGGCTTCGACGATTTTCGCGGGGCGACTGCTCTTGACGAGGTAACCGAAGGCGCCGGCGGACAGAGCTTTGAACACCTGATCGTTCTCTTCGAATACGGTCAGCATGATGATCTTCAACGCCGGCATCGTCGCCCGCAGCTTGGCGACGCATTCGATGCCGTTCATGCCCGGCAGGTTGATGTCCATGAGCACCACGTCGGGCCGGATGCCCGGCAGGTCGGCCAACGCCACTTCCGCGTTCGGATAGGTGTTTGCGCAACGGAAGCCTGGCTGCGCCGTCAGGTAACGCTTTAGCGTTTCCCGCAGTTTCGCATCGTCTTCCACTATCGCGACGTTGATCATTGATGCATAAGCCAGAAACGCCGCATTCGCGGCCCCCGGGCAACGGTCTGTTGCTTGGCTTAACATAGCATTGCCCGCCAGCCTGGTCGGTAACGACCTCAGCGAACAGTCAGATGAATTGTGGACAAACCTTCAGCCCGTCGCTGGCCGCGCGCAGCAAAGCCGGAGCCTCACCCGCGTGCCGGAACCGTCGTGACTCTGCAATTGCACTTCGCCGCCCACCGACTTCATTCGCTCGCCTATGTTGTCCAACCCATTACCCGCCCCTACGTGCGGCCTGACCATCTCCCCATCGAAACCGCGGCCATCATCTTCGATCCCGATCTCGAATCCTTCGGTATTGAGAATCAGGCGCACTCGCACCTGTTTGGCGCCCGCGTGCTTGAAGACATTGTTCAGCGCCTCTTTCGCCGCCAGGAAGACATGGTGGCGAGCATCGGTGGGAAGCTCGATGTCGGGGATGGCGTCGGGCACCTCGAAAACGCACTGGGTCGGGCTGCCCTCAAAAAAATCCTCGGCGAACCGGCAGAGGTAATTCATAAGCTCGGGCAGCGAATCATTCCTGGGATTCACGGCCCAGACAATTTCCTCGAAGGAACGAATGGTGTCGCGGGCGGTTTCTGAGATTTCGGCCACCTCACATCGCGCGGACGCTGACATGTCCGGTTGCTGGCTCGCCATTTCGCTGAGCAGCGAAAGCCGCGAGAGTTTGGAGCCGACTTCATCGTGCATATCCCGGGCAATGCGCGCCCGTTCCCGGTGCAGCGCCTCGGCCTGCTCGAGGCGCGCGAGTTCGTGGCGCAGCCGGCGGAAGGAAACATAACGCACCAGGCCGATCACGCCCGCAGTGAAAGCCCCCAGCACGCCCAGACGAAACCACAAGGTCTGCCAGTAGAAAGGTTGCACCGTAAAGGGAAGGCGGAAGCCCGTCTGACTCCACACACCAGCCTCATTGCAAGCGGTGACTTCAAATTCGTAATGGCCCGCAGGCAAACGGGGATACTTCGCGATGCGTTGGGTGCCCGCTTCAACCCATTCGGTGTCGAACCCTTTCAAGCGGTTGCGGAACTGAACGTTCTCCGGCGAGTTAAAGCTCAAGGCAGTGAACGCGAACTCAATTTTACTGTGCCGCGGCGGCAATTGCAGCAGTTGGTCGGGCGCGTGCAGATCCATCACCTTTGCTTTGCCCGGCGCGCGCAGCGGAAATTGGCTTTCATAGAGCGCCACGAGATGGTCGTCCATCCTTACCTCCTTCACGAACACGGCTGGCGGAATCGGATTGTCACGAATCTTGTCCGGCTGCACCGTGAGCAGTCCTTTGCGGGTGGAAAACCAAAGCTGGCCATCGTTGCCGCGCCAGGCCGTGGGGCTGTTTTCATAGACCGGCTGCAGACTTGGCAACCCCTCGCCTCGACCGTAGGCAGTGGAACGAAGATGCGTGCGGCGCCCCTCCGCCACGTCCACTAACTCCTCCAGCCGCACTTGGAACAACCCGTGATTACCGGTCAGCCATAATCCGCCCTGGCGGTCAGAAACCATCTGTGAAACATAATCATCGTATAAGCCCTGGGCCGTCGTGATCCGCGAATAGTGTCCACCATGCCATCGGCCGATACCCCAGGCGGCATAGCCAATCCAAAGACTTCCGTCCGCCGTCGTATGCAGACTACGCACTGAAAAAGGCGGCCCTTTTTGGGCGGCCAATTCATTGACGACCGTGCGTCCCTGGATGCGCAGAATCTGACCGTCGGAAGTCCCTGCCCAGATTGTTCCATCAGCCCCCTCGGCCAAAGCGCGGATCGCGCGCACCCCGGACGGCAACCGTAGTTCATGAAATTGCCCGTCCCCGAATAACCACAGGCGGCTGGGCCCATCCGCCGCGAGCCACAAATCACCATTGGCGGCTGCCAGCAACGAACGCACAGTCAGGCTGCCCAAACCTTCGCGTTGCCCCCAGGCTTGAAATTTTCCCGCCTGCCACCGCAGCAACCCGCGATCGCGCGTGCCAATCCAAACCCCGCCCTCACGGGCGGGAGCGACACAACTGGCATGGCCGCCGGGCCAACCTTCCGCACTGGACACGACCTTCCATTCACTTCCGTGCCCGCGTGCCAGTGAACCATTTTGCAGGGCCGTCCATACCCAGCCTTCCGTATCCTGACAGACCGAACGCACGGATTCGAAAGGCAGGCCCGCTTTTGTCCCGATCAGATTCATCGCCCGGGGCCGTAGCAGATTCAATCCGCCGCCCGCCGTGCCGACCCACAGGTTGCCCTCCCGGTCTTCAGTCAGCGCAGCTATCTCGGGGTGCGAGACCTCAACAGACTTTAGTGCTTTCCCCTCCAAACGCAGCAGCCCGTCTGCTCCCGTGCCAATCCACAATGCCCCAGCGTGATCTTCCAGCATCACCTGCACCGTCACCCGCTCCGGCAACTTCACCAGTTCCTGCGGTTCGCTCCGCTCCGTGTATTTCATCACCCGCGTGGCCGTGGAAATCCACATGCCTCCCGAGCGCGCGGCAGCCAGATGCACCGGGCCAGAATCCAGCGTCAACAAGGTTTGCCAGCGGCCCGCACGGAAGATTCCTGCGCCCGACCCGCACGCGAACCACAGTTGCCCCTCTCCATCTGTGGCGAGGCAGATATTTCCACCCGCCGGCAAACCCTCATTCGCGCCAAAACGCGTCACCTTGTCTTTCCGGATGCGACAAACTTCGTTTCCGCAAACAAACCAGACGCCATCCTCGTTATCTTCGGCCACGGCGCTCCCTCGCAAATAGGCGAGGCCATCGGTCGCATCAAATACGCGGGCGCCCGTTTCGCCCACTCGAATCACTACCCCACGCTCCATCACCAGCCAAAGTTGCCCGCGCCCGTCCAAATACATCGCCAGCACCACGCGGTTAGGCACTTTCGGAAGATGGGTGGTCGAAAACACCTCGAAATGTTCGCCATCAAAGCGCATCAGCCCACCGAGCGTTGCGACCCATAAATGACCGTCACCCGTCTGCGCCACGCCCGTCACGTTGTTGTCGGGCAAACCCTCGTCGGTCTGCCAGGCGCGGGGCAGCCAGAGGTTCGCCGATGAGTTCGTATCCTCGCCATCCAACGCTCTAGCAGGTTGCGCAAGACCGCCAACCAACATCACATAAACAGCGCCAACGCCCGCGCGAAAAAATCTCGACCAGTTGGACACATGCCAAATCTACTTCCTTTAGGGGCCAACTCAAGCCCGGACTCAAAACCGGAAAAGTCTTTAATGACATGCTGCAAACAGCAGATCTGAGCCTGCGAGCTTGAGTCCATTGCCTTTCATTTGGCTGAGCGCGACTTGTTTTCTCGTCTTGCTTGACCAATAAAGGTGACTATTGACTAAAATCGTTTCCACCACGCCAACGACGCAGATCGTTCCGAAGATGAAAGAAGCTCACGTCATCCCGCGCGTCCTGTTCCGTGCAGTCACACGAAACGAGGAATGCACAGCCTCCGAACCTGCTAGTCTCCTCAATCAATGAAGTCCCTCATCGCTCGGTTTGTCACGCTCGCATGATAAGAGGCTAGACGGTTGATCGCGCCAGGACGCCTGACTTTGGGTTTTCATCGTTTCGAGCTGGTTCACGATCCGGCGGATCATTTCGGTTGTTTTTTGCGGGAGGGTCCGGCTGGGACCGGAACTCCTCCCATTCATGGCAGGGCGTCGTAGCAGACCATGTGTTCGCCGACGTGGAATTCGACTAGAAAACGCTGCAACGTTTCCTGCGGCGACCCACTCGCGCGCCGGGCCGCTTGGATCGCACCGCTGCAGATGGGCACTTCCAAAAGCGTAAAATCCATCCTACACGGCTGGATGCATGCCCCTGGCAACGCTGCAAACCACAGTTCCTTATGCCAGCAACCCTGTTGCTTTAATCTCAACCTCCGGCTTGACCCCGGTTTCGGACTAAAGACCCATTCCAGTGCATAGGATTGCCAGAGAAGTAGGATGAGATTTCGGAAGAGGAGAACACCACACCCGGAAAGATGTTCCCCTCTTCCAGGCTCGGCGACCGCTCCAGCGGGCCGAGCTGATTTTCTTGCGTCAGGGCCAGACTACGCGCGGAGCCAGCGCCCGATTCGAGCCATTAACTCACGAACGGGCGCCGGCGTGGTACACCCCCGCAGTTCCATGCGAGGCCTATTTGACTTATTTTTTCGCGTGCTTCTCGTGCCTGTGACCGTGGCCGTCGCCATCGTTATCGTCATCATCACTGACCGCCTGAATGACCCCGAACAAGCCGTGCTGTTCGTCGTTCGGACCCGCGGAGAAATACAAGTCCGCAGAGACGCCCGAGACGCCGCCATCAACGCCGAAGGTCAAGCCCCACAAACCGTCAATCGTGACGGGACGGTCTTCATCCCGTTCGAGCATGCCTCTGAAGTTGCCGTAAGCAACGAAGGTCATGATCGTGCCGCTGCCGAAATTGCCGACCAGGAGCTGGTCCGCGTGTTCGCCAAACGTGCCCGGAGCCAACGCCACGCCCCACGGCGAGTCGATCTC
>Ga0137359_10005757_pt1 | contig 10242 bp, 9 predicted proteins | sample Mad1_40_16metaG_FD_108281 | JGI IMG/M metagenome (GOLD analysis project Ga0137359, IMG submission 108281) | Vadose zone soil microbial communities from Angelo Coast Range Reserve, California, USA - Mad1_40_16 metaG | ecosystem: Environmental > Terrestrial > Soil > Vadose zone | place: USA... | reverse complement strand
TCGGTCACGCCTTTGAGCGCTTGGAGGAATCGCTCGCTCGCGTCGACATATTTCAAACGCACATGAAAATTTTCACCGAAAACCCGCTGCACGATTTCTTCCTCGTGCGATCGCAACAATCCGTTGTTCACGAAAATGCAAGTGAGCTGGTCGCCGATCGCCTTGTCCAGAAGCGCTGCCGTTACCGATGAATCGACGCCGCCACTCAAACCGAGCACGACTTTTTCGTCGCCGACTTGTCGTTGAATGCGCTCGCAAGCTTCGTCGATGAACGAGCCCATCGTCCAATCCATCGCACAATGGCAGATGTGGTAGACGAAGTTTTGCAGGATCTCTTTTCCCCGGGGCGTGTGCGCTACCTCCGGATGAAATTGCAGCCCGTAGAGTTTTCGCTGTCGATCTTCCACCGCGGCGAAGTCACAGCCTTCGGTCGTGGCCGCGACCCGGAATCCGTCGGGCAACGCCGTCACTTCATCGCCGTGACTGTTCCAGACATCGAGCTGCGGTCCGAGTCCATCAAATAATTCGGAGCTGTTACTGATTTGCAACATACCGGCTCCGTATTCGCGCCTTCCTGTGAAAACAACTTTACCGCCCAGATGATGCGCCATCTGCATTAGGCCGTAACAGATTCCGAGCACAGGAATGTCTAACGAAAAGATGTCCGGATCGATCTGCGGCGCGCCTTTGTCGTAAACGCTGGCCGGTCCGCCCGAGAGAACGATCCCGTTCGGTTTTAGTTTCGCGACTTCGGTCGCCGAGATGTCGAAGCGGACGATTTCCGAATAAACCTGCAGCTCGCGAATGCGGCGCGCGATCACCTGTGTGTACTGCGAGCCGAAATCGAGGATGAGAATCTTGGAATGCGTGGGAGGAGCGGCCGTTTTGACTTCGGCGGATATTCTGGCGGGGTTTGCGATGCGGACGAACCACCCGTTGGATTGTTAATTGATTCGCTCGGAACCAAATGTCCCTGGCCGGAAATGCCTCGTTGAAGCTGAGATTCTACCTCTTCAGCGCTACGATGTTCCAAGGGATCGGCGCATCCTCCCATGATCAGCGCGCTGGCAATGACGAGCAAGATCGACAGGCGTTTCATCTGTCCATTTTAGAAAGCAAGCCGCCTATTGCAATTACCAAAGAATATTAGACAAAATTAACAGAATTTACCGAATTAAGACCAGAAACCTTTCCGTGAAATTCTGTCCATTCTGTAAATCCTGTCTAGCATTCTCCTTGAGATGATCGAGCCGGAACTTTTATTGCAAGGTTATCGGCTCGGCGTTTTCCCGATGGCGATGGAAGACGATTCGATCGCCTGGTTTTCGCCCGATCCCCGCGCCATTATTCCGCTGGAGGATTTTCATGTGCCGCACGCCTTGGGCCGTGTCGCGCGCAAAAAGATTTTCGAGATCAAGATCGACAATCGCTTCGGCGAAATCATTCGCGCGTGCGCCAAACGCAACGACACCTGGATCAATCGCGAGATCATCGAGAGCTACGAGGAATTGCACGAGCTTGGTTACGCCCATTCGGTTGAAGCGTGGAGCGAAGGCAAACTGGCCGGCGGGCTTTACGGCGTCGCCATCGGCGGCGCGTTTTTCGGCGAATCGATGTTTCATCGGGTCAGGGACGCGTCGAAGATCGCGCTGGTGGCGTTGGTCGAACATTTGCGCGCGCGAAAATTTGCCCTGCTCGACACGCAATGGCTCACGCCGCACCTGAAACAATTCGGTGCGGTCGAGATTTCGAGGGAGCATTATCTGAAGATGCTGATGCGCGCCGTGGAATTGCCGCGAAAATTCTAATTCTGGGTAGGGTGCGGTCCGCGATTAAGTCTTAGTTTATTCCGACAGTGGACGCGTTCCTCTCATTGATTCCTTGCGCGGTTCTATTTTTGGGACTGGAGGCGGTTCCGGTTCGTAATACTTACGCATCGCTTGAAGATGTGCGTTGCTCTTCTCTAAGGTCACCGCAATTCGCTCTAACCGATCATTCATTTCCCGCGCGTTGTTGAGTGCCCGATATAACCGCGCGGAAATCACGCACTGCACAATCATCGAAACCAACAGAATGAGACCGATAAAAGTAACGCTGCTATCGATCGATTGAAATACTGTCTCTGCGATCATGCCGTTTCTTACGCGTTTTTTCGTGCGGGTAAATCAGTTTCATTACAGCGACAGAACGGTTGAGCGTTGGACGTTTTCTGCTTTAATAACCCGCTCACGCTTGGACAAGGGCGCGTGATCAACGGCTGGGTAGCTCAGTTGGCAGAGCAGTGGACTGAAAATCCACGTGTCGGCGGTTCGATTCCGCCCCCAGCCATTCTGTTTTCGTAATCGTGCTTTGCTCGTGATCGATTCTTCGAACTCAACCGCGGATTACGCTAATTTCGAGGATTGGAATTGAACGAGGAAAGCAGGAATCCACCAATTCGTCCCTCGCAATCCTCAATCCCGGCGCTTTGAGAAACTGCCACAGAGCAAACTTGAAATCCTGGATCATGAAAACCTCGATTTGTTTTCATTGGGATGCAGGCCGCCTCTGCTTTGGATTCAAATTTCGCATTTTGCGTTTTGCGTTCGCGGGACGAACCATTGCTAATGCCGCGATTTCCAGATGCTCATGCTTTGCTCGAACAAGCGCTGCGCCACGTGCTTTCAGAGCAGCAAACACTGTTGGCGCATGAAAACGCCGATGGGCTAACTAAACCGGTTTTAAAATTAAGCCGCTTAGCGTCCGAGACTGCAAACTTATTGAGTCAAGGGATCGGGAAACCAGCGGACGTAGCGCCTTTGATTGCTTCAGCCCACGAAATCGAAACAGCTATAGATGATTTGTCGGAAGAGTTATGGAGCCCATTACCGATTGCAGTGAGTGCAATTTATGAACGCGTAGAGGAAGCCTTAAAACCTCCGAGCGGAAAATGGGGATTTGTTGCCGCAGCGCGCGGGCATTTTCATAATTTGCGAATTCGTCTTCTTGAGCAAATGCTCGGTGCGCGAATGCTTGTCTCAAATGCCGATCTCGGCGACGAAGTCGAGCGCGTGTGGCAACAGTTTATTGACCGTCATCTTGGTTCTGAATTCCGCGTGTTAAGAGGTGGTCATATTTGTGACCACGCGGGCAATACTTCCTCACAAATTGATCTGATCATTACGCCGGCGGATGCTCAGTTCTTCGTGCCTGGCGATTCAGAAGGCGGAAAAGCGCAAGTCTTGGTCGATCAAGTAATTTCCGCAATTATGGTGACGTCAAATCTGACGGCCGCGAAGTTGAAGGCTGATTGGCGGAATCTGCAATCGATACCTGTTTATGCGGACATTCAGCGAGATTATCCAAGTCTGATAGGTCATCCGTGGCCTTTCTGCTATATTTTGGGGGCCCAATCTGATTCTGTCGAAAAGCTGAAGGAATGCTGGATCGGGAACTGCAATGAGGGCCTGACTCAATTTGTGCCCCAGTTCGTCGTTTCGTTAGATGGCGGCTTTTTATATTCCGGAGCGAGAAGATGGCCAGCGCCACGGTTCCCTGGGAATTATACTGAAGCACGGCATGTTCGAACGGTCACTGGTAATTACGCCGGTCTCGGGCTCGCGTGGCTAATCACCCAACATCAGGGTCGGCTTGCCGTGATTCGAGGACAACCTTTAGGACGGATCACGCGGTTTGCCCGGCTTTTAGATGAAGCAATGATGAAGCCGGGCGTGCCCGCAACATATTCTAGGCGATTCGATACCATGTTTAGAATGGGACCGATTGCCGGAATCTTTGATTGGGGGACAGTTTCGCAATTTCCGCAAAACAAACTCGAACTAATTTCGGTCAGACGCGGCGACGACGGTAAGCCACACCCCTGGTGGGAGGTGGAGTTGATGCAACCCGTAGATTTGACTTCCGTTAAACAAGACAATTATGAGCATTTTTTGCGTTGGTTTCGTTATGGAGTGACAAGCACTGCCGGAGATCTTCTTGCTTTGGAAGAATGGATCGATCCACGCTCGAAGACGGCGCATCGAAAGAGGATTGCGGTTTTCAATGTTAAATCAGGTGAAGAAAGAACAGGGTTAGCTGTTGATCGATTGAACAACGTTAATGAAGTCCCTCAGCTATTGTCGTAAACGAATTTAACCTTACAAATCGCGGAGGCCAACGAGACCAAGTTAGAGTCAGAAAATCGTTGCACATTATATTTCTCGTGAGCTGAAAGATTTTCGCTTCGACTCCGTATTCCTAATTAAACCTTCGAGTCATGCCTGAAATCCCGCCCACAGCGCCGCTGCCGTTGCCAAAATCGCAGCCGTCATTTGGGAAACGACATTCGACCATCATCATCCGGAAAAAGTGATCTGCGAAATCCGCGTAATCTGCGGTTAAGAAAAGGTCGTTGCGGCGACACGCTGCAACCAACACGCGAGACGCGTGCGCTACCCTAGAATTTTATCGTCAACTCCGCGGCCCGCGGAAAGATCAAAGCGCCTGGACGCTTTTGAGCATCTCGTCAAACGAGTTGTGCAACTCGCGATGTTGAGAGACGCCCCGGCGAATAACGGGCTTAAAGTTCGCGAGATCAGTGATATTGATGATTAGATCGACACTGTGCACGAACGCGCTCATGGCGTCGTTGGTGGCGAAGCGATGGCTGAGCAGGACAACGAAATGCTGGCGCCGTTGCGCCTCCGGCCGCTTGATCATCTCGAGCAGGATGGGATTGGTCGACAGGTTGGAGCCTTTGAAGTTTTCGTAAATGACGACCACTCCGTAGTTGTAGGTTTGGAGCTTGAGCAGCACGTCCTCCTCGAACAAACCCAGGTGCACTTTGTAGGTCATGTCGATAAGCTGCGGCACGACGATTTTCTGATATTGCTGATGATCAACGCAGACCAGCGCGGTGTTGTCGCCAAGATCGAAAAATCCGCCATCCTGTTCGTGTTCCATAATTTAGAGAAAAGCGTTTTCGGGAACGTCGAGGCGCAAACCGGAATCGAGGTCACTATCGATCCCGCGCGCTTTTTGGATTAAATCGATACCGCGTTTGACGCGGCCCTTGCGCGAACAAAAGAGAAGCGCCGTTTCTTCAGTGATAAGGTCGGCTTCATAGGCATTTAGGATCGACTGATCAAAAGTCATCCAGCCAAAGGGCGAACTGGATTCGATGATTTCGTAAAAACTGCGGTGTTCGCCTTCGCCGATGGCGACCGTTTCTTGAGTGCGTAAGTTGTGTCCCATGATCTCGGTGATCAGGTGCCGGCCGCCGCCCACTTTCGGGGCAAGGCGCTGGCTCACGATGTAACGCAAACTATCTGCCAGACGGGTGCGAAGCTGCTGTTCTTCGCCCAGCGAAAAGAGACCAAGAATGCGGTTGATCGATTGCCCGGCGTCGACCGTGTGCAGCGTGCTAAGAACGAGGTGACCGGTCTCAGAGGCCATGAGCGCGATCTCGACCGTGGCGCGATCGCGCATTTCGCCGACCAGAATTACTTTGGGTGCCTGGCGCAGTGCGGCCCGCAGCCCGTTCGGGTAATTGTTGAAGTCGTGCCCCAACTCCCGCTGATTGAAGGTCGCTTTGAGTTTTGGATGAACGTATTCGATCGGGTCCTCGAGCGTGACGACATGCACGGGTTGTGTTTGGTTAATCTCATTGAGGATCGCGGCCAATGTGGTGGTCTTGCCGCTGCCAGTGGCGCCGGTGACCAGGACCAGCCCAGTTTTTTCTCTGGCAACTTCGTGGAAAATGCCGGGAAGCCCGAGGAACTCGATCGTAGGCACTTCTGCCTGAAGTTTTCGAAGCACTACGGAAAAATGCCCTTGTTGCCGGAAGATGTTCACGCGAAAACGGGCTTCATTGTTCAAGGAGTAACTGCTGTCGCAGGAGCCACCGGTTAGATAATCGTAGATGAGCCGGCGATTGCCCTGCATGAGGGTGAGCGCAATCTGCTCGGTCTGATAAGGCGTGAGAGCTTCGATCGGTGGATCGACATATACCGGCTTGAGTTCTCCGAAATCCTCCACTTGAAGCGGGTGGCCCACGGAAAAATTGAGGTCGGAAATGCCGCTGTAAGTCTTCAGCATGGCCGATAAAATTCTGTCCAGATCAGGAATTCTCATCGGTAACTTTATTCATCTGAGCCGTCGATCGGCGGCTCTTTGAGAAATTGACGGAATTTTTTCTTGTCGATCGATTTGTCGTAGGCTTCTTCCGGCGAGATGCGCGCGTGACGCAAGTGGTCCATGACCGCGTCGTCGAGCGGCTGATTGCCTTTTTTCTTGCCGACTTGAATCATGCCCGGAATTTGGTGCGTCTTTCCTTCACGCACCAGGTTTGCAATGGCCGTGTCCACAACCAGGATCTCCAAGGCGGCGACACGCCCGGGCTTGTCGATGCGCTTGAATAGATTTTGCGCGATAACTCCTTTGAGCGACTCGGCGAGTGTGGCGCGGATTTGATTTTGCTGAGTCGTTGGAAAGACGTCGATGATACGGTCGACCGCTTTGGCAGCGCTGGAAGTGTGCAGGGTTCCGAAAACGAGGTGCCCGGTGGCCGCGGCGGTGAGAGCCAGCTCGATCGTTTCCAGATCGCGCATTTCGCCGACGAGAATGATGTCGGGGTCTTCGCGCAAGGCTCCGCGCAATGCCGCCGCAAAAGATCGAGTGTGAACGCCTACTTCGCGGTGCTGCACGAGACAATTCTGGCTGCGGTGCACGAATTCAATCGGGTCCTCCACGGTAATGATGTGATCGTGTCGATGCAGATTCGAGTGATCGACCATCGCGGCGAGCGTGGTCGATTTACCCGATCCAGTCGGACCGGTTACGAGAACGAGACCTTTTTTTAACATCGGAAATCTTTTCAAAACCGGTGGCAGAGCTAATTCATCCACGGTGAGGACTTGCGATGGAATCCAGCGGAAGGCGGCGGAGATGCCGTATTTTTGTTGGAAGAAATTCACGCGGTAGCGCGCGACATCAGGAACTTCGTACCCGAAATCGACGTCGAGGCTCTCCTCGAAGTGCTTAATCTTTCCCTCCGGCGCGATCTCGTAAACCATTGCCTTGAGATCGTCATTTTTCAGGGCCGGAAAATCGACCCGCACGAGGTCGCCATTGATGCGAAGCATTGGCGAATTATTCGTGGAAAGATGCAGATCGGAGGCCTTCTGCTCCGTCATCAATTTAAAAAAGGCATCAATACGAGCCATGGGCGTCCCTCGATGAAGAAGCTAAATTGATGCCATCAACCCTGGATTCAGAGGCGCTGAATCGGTTCGCTTCCGGGGAGAGAAATCAGCTGGGCGTTTGGCGGGACGCGTCGAGAGTGGAGCGAACTTGTTCGAGCAGCTTTTCCCGGCTGTACGGCTTGGGAATGAAGCCGCGAAGTCCCTGTCCCAGCATCGAGGCGATTTTGGTTTGCTCAGCGAACCCGCTGCTCAGGACAACATCGATGTTTGGATTGATGGCGCGCAATTCATCGAAAACGGCGTCCCCGTCCATCACCGGAAGGAAAAAATCCAAAATGACCAAGCCGATTTGCTTTCCCATTTTTCGATAAATTTTGAGCGCTTCAAAACCATCTCGTGCCAGGATCACTTTATAGCCTTCTTCCGCCAACATCTCCGATGCGACGTCGGCTACCTCTGGTTCGTCTTCGATGAAAAGAATATAATCGCGGCTTCCGGTTGGATTTTTTAGCTCGATGTTTAACGGGATTTCAGCCGCACTTGAAACGGCTGGTTCTTTCGTTTTCCCGTTGCCGCCGTTGACGGTTCGCGTGGCGCCGGTTTTGTCCGCGCCGCGCCGTGTTTCCGATGAACTGGTTTGCGCCGGTGAGGGAACGACCCTAAAAGTTGGTTCCTTGCCTTTGATCGCGGATTTTCGGACCGCGCCGGCAAGAATTCTTGAGGTCACGCGGTCGAAGAGATTCTGCGCTGTTTTGGAAGCGAGTTCGACTCGTTCGCCCAGAAGATCGATGTAATTATGTTCGCCCCGATGTCTTCGAGCGAGATCGGCGTAGCGCGATACCTGCTGCAGAATCGAGTTTAGCTCGGTCGAAGTAGTGGCGATCCACTTTAAATCTTCATGGTCGAGCATAAGCCGTAGGTTTACATTTGATCAGTTTTCGCCCGGGCGCGCCCATCGGACAAAAGCCGGGATAACAAAAACGGCAATGCCGAACGTGCCCAGAGTTAACATGGATCAAAGCACTTGTAATCTCAGCACGCTTCATGCCTCGCTCGACGCAGGTGCGCCAATCGCAATTATTTCTTTAGAGGCGATTTAATCTCGAAAAGTGCACAACTGGTTTCGCGATGGTTTTTATGGTGGGCTGACCATCGCTTTGCTCATCGGTTTGTATTTGATCTGGCTGTGGCAACCGGAACGCCAGGTGAAACGCCATTCCGAAAATCTGTTGCACAAAATCGAGCAGAAAAACTGGGCAGGCGTAGCTGATTTTATTGGCTCCGATTATACCGATCAATGGGGCGACGATCGCGCTCTTCTAGTCGAGCGAATGCGCGACGCCTTTGGCTACTTCCGAAACGTGCGGATCACGATTGTCGATCCAACTGTCAACATCACCGGAGGTCGCGCTGTTTGGCGAAGCAAAATAACAATTGATGGCGATAACAGCGAAGTGATGACTCTCGTCAAAGAGCGCGTCAATTTACCGGGGACCCCATTCGAGATGGAGTGGCGGCGGGTCTCTGGCAAACCGTGGAATTGGAAACTTGTCGGCGTGAGCAATCCAGGTCTTGAAATTCCCGCGGGCTTCGAATGAAAGGCCTATCCTGCTCGCGATGCCGTAGCCTTGGCGAAGGCGTGAACGAAGTCGAACAGATCGACAAACCTGGGCTACTTACCGAGCGCCCGCCGCAATTCCTTTTTTGCCAAGTCCACTTCGCGCGGCGTTTGATTGGTCAGTAGAATCGCGCGCAGCTTTTCTCCCTGGTAATACCGCGCGATAAATTTTCGTTTGGCATAGGTGCCGCGCATATCCACACGCGTTGGTTGCACGCTGAAGTCGCCGACAAAATGCATTCGCAAGTCGAACATCTCCGTCCAGAAATACGGAATTTGTTCGTAACGAATACGTTTCTTTCCAGTCATGTTCGCGCCCGCGATCAAGCCTTGCTCGCGTGCGTTTTCCCAATGCGTCTGCCGGCGCACGCCGCCCATGATCCGGTCCGGATAAAACGCCAGGTCGCCGACGGCGAAGATTCCCTTTTCCTCCGTCTCCAAGTAATCGGTCACCGGTGAACCGTGCGGTCCGGAAAGCGGCGTGTTTCGCACCAGGTCGAGATTTGGCTCCGCGCCGCACGCTACCACCGCAAGGCCGGCCGGAACGCGGCTGCCACTCTTCGTCTGAATATTGCGAAGCACGGTCTTGCCTTCGAAACCGTTCAAACTTTCACCGATTAGCATCGTCACGCCATGTTTGGCGAAATACTCCGTCAGCCAGGGGCCCGTTTGCGAATCGAGGTAGCGATTCAAGAGGTAAGTGTTCCGGTGCATCATGCCGACCTTGAGTTTCATCGCGCGCAGACTGGCGGCCGCTTCGCAGGCGAGCAATCCGCCGCCGATCACCATGACGGTCTTCTCCAGGTTCGCCATTTCGCGGAGGGCGAGCGCGTCCCGCACCGTTCGCAGATAAATTACGTTGCCCAAGCTTACGCCCGCCACCGGCGGCCGCACCGGACGGCTTCCCATCGCAAGACATGCCTTGTTGAATTCGATGCTTTCGCCATTCCCGAGCACTGCCAGGCGCCGGTCGATGTTGAATTGTTTGACGATCGTGCCGAAGCGCGTCTCGATCTTGTGCGAATGGTACCAGCGCGGATCGAGGAGGGTCAATTTCTTAATCGGCGCAGTTTTTTCCCGCAAAAAATCCTTCGAAAGTATCCAGCGTTTGTAAGGAGGCATGACCTCCGCGCCGACAATCGTGATCGTGCCACGTTTGTCGTGCTTGCGAATCCCTTCGCACGCGCTCGCGCCGCCGATTCCGCTGCCAATAATGAGGTAGTCACGCTGTATCATCAGGAAAATCGACGATAAAGAATCAGTTCACTCGCTGGCGAGGGAAAAATTGCTTGTCGGGCCCAGGATCACAGCACCGCGCGGCAGATAATTACCGAGGCGATCACCCCCGTCAGGTCCGCCAGTAAGCCCGCCGGGATGGCGTGCCGGGTTTGTTTGATGCCTACCGATCCGAAATAGACGGCGGCAACGTAAAACGTGGTCTCG
>Ga0137359_10005756_pt1 | contig 10245 bp, 9 predicted proteins | sample Mad1_40_16metaG_FD_108281 | JGI IMG/M metagenome (GOLD analysis project Ga0137359, IMG submission 108281) | Vadose zone soil microbial communities from Angelo Coast Range Reserve, California, USA - Mad1_40_16 metaG | ecosystem: Environmental > Terrestrial > Soil > Vadose zone | place: USA... | reverse complement strand
TTCCGACAGACGGGCACCCGCCCGGATCACGTTGCCGAGCGCGTCCGCGACCGGGCTTCGCAGCACGTTCGCGATGCCGGGCAGGGTTTCGAGCAAGGTCGAGATCTGTGAACCGCCGAGTTCCGACACCACGAGTCCTCCTTCGCCTGCGGGTCCGGGCGGCGCCCCCTGAGCGCCGGGACTATACGCCCGAATTCTCGCACGGCAGTGATCGCAACGCTAGTAGTTTAGTCTAATACTACGCTCACATTTGTGATATAAATAAGCGCCCCGGCTGGACCCAGCCGGGGCGTTGCTCATAAGGCATTGACCGACAGTGCCTTAGGACATTCAGTCTGGCTCGTGTCATCCCGAGCGGAGCGAGGGATCTAGCCGGGCCGAGTTCGAACTCCAGGTGAGTAGATCCCTCGCTCCGCTCGGGATGACAGCGTGGCTCGCCGCCTTAGCGCGCTCACCCCTCACCCCTGCTATTTGACGGTCAACTCCCCCCGCATGTCATACGCCCGATGGGGCAGGCAGTAGTACCGATAGGTTCCGGGTGGAATCTGCGGGACGACGAACCGCAGGTCCTTACCGATCGCGGTCAGCAGCGGGCTGCTCAGCTCGCCCGACCGGTTGGGCAAGGCGCTGTTGATGGCTCCCCGGACGCCCGGCGACAGCCCCTCGCCCTCGAACACCACGCTGTGGGGCGCCCCGCTCGCCACCCGGAAGACGACCACGTCTCCCGGACTGACGGTGAGCGCGGCGGGCTCGAAGCGGTAGTCGTCCTTCGCGGGGTCGGCGATGAGTCGTACGAGGTAGGTGGCCTGGGCGGCGGCGGTCGCCGACAGCAGCATCGACAGCATGGCCCCAGCGGCCAGCGTCTTCAGCGTACCTCGCATGTGTGAGCCCTCCCGGCCATGCAAAATGAGCGTGCGAACCTTTGCGCCCCCGAACGGCTTCCGGTAAATTGAGAGATAAGGTGGGGTAGCCACTTCCGTGCCACCAGACCCCGCCGGAAGGGCCGACTGTGGGACGTCGGGGCATCAAGGAGTACCGCGCGCCGGAAGCGCTGATTCTGATCGCCGCAGATCGGGACCAGAAACCGCTCGTGTGTCCCTCTTGTAATTCCGTGGAGGTGGAGCGGACCCCCGAACGGTCTTCCTCGGAGGACGCGCAGGGAGGCAGGGTTACCCTCCATTGCGGCGCTTGCGGCCGGACCGCCGCCTACATCCCACGCACCCTGAACCGCTCGTCGCTTCCCGAAGCCCCCCGCCACGCGTAGCGCGTTCCTTACTCCGGCTGAGTGAAGATCCGATTCCAGCGTACGGCGGTCAGGAACGGCAGCGACTTCCAGCTGTTCGGATCGTAGCTGAAATACACCACCAGCGGGCGGCCGCGCACATTGGCGCGCGGCAGGAACCCCCAGTAGCGCCCGTCGTAGGAGCTGTCCCGGTTGTCGCCCATCATGAAAAATGAATCGCGGGGGACCACGATCGGCCCCCAATCCTGAAGGTCCGGCTGGTAGGAAGCCGTATCCCGCTGCACCAAGTGCGGCACCTGCCATTCGCGCATCTTGGCCCGCTGGATCGGGTCCTCGGCGCGGTGCGGATCGCCGTGGATCACATACGGCTCGTCCACCCGGTGCCCGTTCCGGAACAGTTGCCCGGCTTCCATCGAGAGCGTGTCGCCCGGCATCCCGATGAGCCGCTTGACGACCTTCAGCCCTTCCTCCTCGACCGAATCGAACACCAAAATGTCGCCCCGCTCGGGCTCCCGCACCGCCGGCAGCCGGGCATGGACCAGCGGGACCTCGGCGCCGTAGAGCGCCTTGTTGACGAACAGGAAATCGCCGATCAGCAGGGTGTTCTCCATGCTGCCCGACGGGATCCGGAACGCTTCGACCAGAAAGGTCCGCAGGAAAAACCAGACGACCAGCGCCACGACGATCGACTTGGTCCACTCCCAGGCCCAGATGGCGGCCGACCGCGACCGGTCGGCCGGGCCGCCGCCCCGACCCGTGGGACGCGACGGCCCGGAGGAGGTGGAGGGCCCGGAGGAGCTGCTGGTGGTGCGCGCGGTCATGCCGATTTCCCGTGAAGAAGTAAGGAAAGCTCAAGTATAACGGGGTGTCCGGCTCAAACGGCCTCTCGCAAGGCGGCCAGGACCTTGGCCGGATGCTCCGCTGCGTTCGTCACCCGGGCCCAGCGCCGGCGGATGCGGCCGTCGGGACCGATCCAGACGGTGGACCGGATCACCCCCACCATTTTCTTGCCGTACATCGTCTTCTCGCCGTATGCCCCGTACGACCGCATGACGCTCCGGTCGGGGTCCGAGAGCAGCATGAACGGCAGCCGGTACTTGGACGCGAACCGCTGGTGCGAGGCGGCATCGTCCCCGGACACGCCGATCACCACCGCGCCCAGCTCGCGCAGGTCGTCCCAGGCATCGCGGAAGCCGCACGCCTCCTTGGTGCAACCGGGGGTGTCGTCCCGCGGGTAGAAGTACAGCACCACGTGCCGTCCCGCGAAGTCCTGGAGCGACACGTGCTTCCCCTGGGAGTCTGTCAGGGTGAACGCCGGGGCCGCTTCGCCGGGCTCGAGCATCGCCGCTCCTGTGGTGCGGGGGTCATGGGGCGGGCAGCTCCTCGGCGGCAACGCGCAACGGGGAGCGCACGCGGACGATCGGGTACTCCGCATGCGCCTGAAGCTCCCGGTCGAGGAGATTCCAGGTCACGAGCCCGTCCTCGGAGGCGGGCTCCAGGAGATAGGCGGCGAGCACGCGGAGCGGCTGTCTGGTCGAGACGACGTACCAGCCTGCCGCCGCCGTCTGCGCCGCGGGTTCACCCCAGCGCCCCTCCGCCTGGACCGTCCGGTGGCCCTCGAACAGCGGCCCCACGATGATAGTGTCCACCACGAAGCGCTCGGCCGCGCCGGACCAAGGCTCCACGAGGCGGGCGACGGCGACCCCCTGGCGCCGGAGCAGCGTGACGAGCTCCCCGAAGCGTGCCGGCAGGAGGTAGGCTGCAGGAATCGCCTCCCGCCGGGCGGCGGCGAACCGGTCGAACACCGGCATCCGGATGGTGCGGTACACGCCGCTCCTGATGCGCTGCGCGTACCCGCCGTCGCCCTCTCCCGCCGGGCGAGTGATCTCTGCCACGACCTCCTGGGTCGTCGGCGGCCCGAGCACCGACCGGATCGTCACCGAGTCGGGGAACTCACGACGCGACGCCTCCACGGCGCCGACCACGGCGTTCCGTTGCTCGGCCACGAAGCTCAATATCTCGCGCACGAAGTCGTAGGTCGCGGTGATGCGGGAGCGGAAGTCGGCGTGGCTGTAGCCTTCGCTCAGCACCGCGATCTTGCCCCGGAGCCCCATCCAGTTGGTGCCGAAGCGCGGCCGCGGGTCGTAGGTCTCCCAGCCCTCCGCGAGCGAGTCGGGATCCTGGTTGCGGAAGTTGCCGTACCAGAAGGTGGCCGTTCCGTGGCGGCGGCGCATTCGCTCCCGGACCGCCGGGAGCAGCCGGTCGCGCGCGAAGTCCCGCGCGAGATTGCCGTTGGGGTTGAGCCCCGGCGCGAAGGTCAGCGCGTACCCGTGATAGCTGCCGTCCGTGGTATGCAAATCGATGAAGACATCGGGGTCCCACGCGGCGAGCAGCGCGGCCGCTCCCCGGGTCTCCGGGGCCTCCATCTTCACGTAGTCGCGGTTCAGGTTCAGACCCTGCCCGTTGACGTTCTGCCCGACGACCGCGGGGCCGTTCTGGCCCGGCCGGTTCTGCTCGCCGGGCGCCCAGCGCTCGTTGCCGTCGGCATTGTAGATCGGCACCACGATGAGCACGACGCTGTCGAGCAGGGGCCGGAGGGATCCGAGGGTGAGGTCGCGCAGGAGCATCTGGGCGGCCTCCTTCCCTTCCACCTCGCCCGCGTGAATGTTGGCTTGGAGGTAAACCACCGGCTTCCCGCTGCGATGGGCCTCGGCAGGATCGGTCACCATGGGCCGCGCGGCGAGCACGTACGGCACCCGCCGGCCTTCCGGGCTCACGGCGAGCGTGCCGACCCGGATCCCGGCCCCGCCGAGCTCCAGGGAGTCGAGGAAGGCCAGCACGTCGGCGTGCGACGAGGTCTCCCGGAACCCGGTCCGCTCGGGGCGGGTGGCCTGGGCACCGAGCGGGCCGGCCAGGCCGGTCAGGACCAGCGCCGAAATCACCAGGGTGGCAGTGGGCACAGAAGCGACTTCTCCAGGAGCACGTCATGACCGACGACCAGTCTCAGCCGGCGCCGAGACGGCAATTCACACCCCTTCGAGACCGCTTGGGAGACCTGTGCGCGGCCGGACGGGAGAACGCGATCTATCTGTGGCAAGTGCCGGACGACGCGGAGGTGCGTGGGAAGATTGCCACGATCCTGACCGAGATCAAAGAGGAGGCGGCAAAGGGGGGCCGGCGGGAGATGGGCCGCCTGGCCGAGGAGATGGAGACCGCACTCGCCGCGTCTCCCTCACCCCAGCAGGTCGAGATCCTGCAGGACGGCTTCGACCGTCTCATGCGGCTCTGGGGGGCGGCGAAGAGCGGGCTGTTCTGACCAGGGCGCGCGCGGTCAGCTGTCCGCCTGCTCTCGCGGCCTCGTCCGCTCCACGACCTTCGCCATGACCGGGGCGCCCTCGCCCAGCCGCTCCTGGCCGCCCACCACGACCTGGTCGGCGGACTCCACGCCGGTGCGCGCTTCCACGAAGCCCGGCGTCCGCACACCCAGATCCACTTGGCGCCGCGTCGCCTTCCCCTGCTCGACCAGCCACACGAAGGTCGAGCCCTGCAGTGCGATGACGGCGTCCTCCGGGATGACTACGGCGTTGGGGCGGACTGCCGTGGCCAGCCGGGCCTCGATGAACATTCCCGGCTGCAGCTCGCGCTTGGGATTCGGCACCACGGCCTTGACGGTGATGGTGCGGCCGGGGAGCTGCACCACCGGATCCACGAAGTCCACCCGGCCGGTAAATTCCTTGTCGCGAAGCGCCGCCACCCGGAAGGTCACCCGCTGGCCCAGCTTGAGCTCTTCGGCGTAGCGCTCGGGCACCTGGAACGAGGCGCGCTGCGGGGAGACCGTCTGCAGCGACAGCAGCCGGGTGTCAGAGGTGACGTAGTCGCCGAGGCTCACGTACCGCTGGCCGACGACCCCCGCGAACGGCGCGCGCACCAGGGTGCGCGCCAGGCGGACCTTGAGCAGGTCCAGCTGCGCCTCGTTGGCGCGGGCCGTGGCCTCCGCGCGCTCGAGCTCGGCCTGCGAGGAGGCCTTCTGCGCCAGCAGCCCCTTGGTCCGCTCGAGGGACTGTCTGGCGAGGTCGCGATCGGCCTCGGCCCGGGCCACCTGTGCCTTGAGCTCGGCGTCGTCCACCTTGAAGAGCGGCGCACCCTGCACCACCAGCGCGCCTTCGCGCACCAGGATCTCGGCGATGCGGCCCTCGATGTCGGGGCGCAGCTCGATCGACTGCATCGCCTGCACCTGCCCCGTGGCCAGGATGGCGTCCACCACGGTATCGGTGCGCGCGATGGCCACCTCGACCGGCATGGCCGGCGGACTCGCCCCGGCGCCGCCTCCGGCCCCGCCCGCAGCACCGCCGGGCTTGCCCGACGACTCCGCTTTGTTGCACGCCGCCAGCGCCAGAAGCAACCCTGTCCTGAGCGCCAAGGCAGGCAGGAGCGCTCTCGAAACCTCAGGCATCGGTCTCACGGCACGTCCCTGTTCGTGAAGAGTCGGTGGCCCAGGATCGCCTCTAGGCCGGCCAAGGCCAGCCGAGCGGCGTAGCGGGCCTGCACCAGATCGGCCTCGGATTGGGTGAGGCGGATCTGCGCGTCGAGCACGTCGAGGATGGTGGTGGAGCCCGCCCGGTAGCGCGACTCCTGGACCCGGTAGTTCTCCCGGGCCACCAGCACGCCGGTGCTCGAGAGCTCGGTGGTGGCGCGGGCCGTCACGTACGCCTCGACGGCCTGGGTGACGTCGGGCAGGGCGGCCCGCTCGAGGTCCTCGCGAATGGCGCGCGACACGTCGCGATTGACCCGGGCCTGCGAGATCGCCAGCTCGCGCCGCCCGTCGTCCCAGATCGGAAGCGAGACGCTGAGCGAGATCGAGGAGACGTTCCGCGCGCTGGGGAAGAAGCTGTCGTCGAACCGCACATCGGTGCCGACCAGCGAGACCTGGGGAAGATACTGGCCCCGCTGGCCCTGGAGGAACGATGAGGCCGCCCGCTCGCTCGCCCGCGCGGCCCGGTACTGCGGCCCCTGGGTCACGGCCAGCCGCACCGCGTCGTCCACGCCGATCGGCAGCTCGGGCGCTTCGGCCGTGTCCACGGGCTCGGCATCCACCGGCCCCGCCTCCCCGATGCGGCGCCCGAGCTGGAGCCGCGCGACGCGGAGCGCGGCGTCGCGCCGGAGCTGGTCGGTGCGGGCCTGGGTCAGCTCGAGCACCAGTTGGAGCGAGTCGCTCTGCACCGCCGCCCCCGAGACCACCCGAGCGCGGGCGATTCCGAGCCCCTCCTCCGCCCGGCGCGTCCGGTCGGCCGCGACGCGGGAAAGCTCCTGGTTCTGCAAGACGGCGTAGTAGTCGGACTCGGTGAACAGGGCGGTGCGGAACCGCTGCTCCAGCTCCGTGGCCTCGGCACTCTCGAGCTCGGCCCGGGTGCGGCCGAGATCGCTGAACTTGGGCGCGCTGAACAGGTCGTAGCGCGCCTGAATCGTGGCGTTCACCGCCTCGGCCTGATTCCGTCCCGTGCCGATGTTGAAGAACTCGGTGGAGTACTTGGTGCCGTCGATCGACGCGGTGAGCGACGGCAGCACGAACACCACCAGCGCGGCCCGCCGCCCCCACTCGGCGTTGTCCACCTGGCCCAGGGCGCGGAGGTAGTTCGGGTCGAGCCGGGTGGCGCGGGCGATGGCCTGCTCGAGCGTGACCCGCGGCGCCGCGCTGGCCGGCGGCGGTGGCGCCCCCAATTGCAGTGCGAAGAGGAAGCCGTGGATCACTCCGCCTCCGCGGTCGCGAGCGAGCCGTGCGATGCGCCGACCCGACCGGAGACCCGGCTCCGCAGCCCGTCGAAGATCACGTAGACCGCGGGCACCACGTAGAGGGTCAAGAGCGTGGAGAACAGCACGCCGCCCACGATCGCGTAGCCGAGCGGGCGTCGGCTGATCGATCCGGCTCCCAACCCGAAGGCGATCGGCGTAGCGCCCATGACGGTGGCGACCGAAGTCATGAGGATGGGGCGCAGGCGGATCCGCCCGGCCTCGAGCGCCGCCTCGACCGTGCTCAGGCCCCGCTCCTTGAGCTGGTTGATGTACTCCACCAGCAGGATCGAGTTCTTGGTGACCAATCCGATCAGGAGGATCATTCCGATCTGGCTGTACAGGTTGAGCGTGGCCCCGGCCAGCTTGAGGGTGAACAGGGCGCCCGTCACCGCGAGCGGCACCGCCAGGAGCACGGTGAACGGGTGAATCAGCGACTCGAACTGGCTCGCCAGGACCATGAACACGACCAGGAGCGCGAGCAGGAACGCGAAGTAAAGAGAGGAGCCGCTCTCCTCGAGCTCGCGCGACTCGCCCGCGAGGGCCGTGCTGCTCCCCTTGGGCAGTACCTCGCCGGCAATGCGGGTGAGCGAGTCCAGCGCCTCGCCGAGGGTGAAGCCGGGGGCCAGGCTGGCCGTGAGGGTGGAGGAGCGCACCCGGTTGAAGTGGTTCAGCTCGCGCGGCCCCACGCCTTCCTTCACGTTGGCCAGCGCCTCGAGCTTGATCAGCTCGCCGCCGCGCCCGCGCACGTAGAGGCCCGTCATATCGCTCGGCGTGGCGCGGGCGCGCGGGTCGAGCTGCACGATGACGTCGTACTGCTTGTTGTTGCGGGTGAAGGTGCTGGTGCGGTTTCCGCCCAGGAGCACCTGGAGGGTCGTGGCCACGTCGCCCACGGGAACGCCCAGGTCTTCCGCGCGATCGCGGTCGAAGTTGACCGTGAGCTCCGGCTTGTTTACCCGGAGGTCGCTGTCGACGTTGAGCAGACCCTTCACCTGGCGCGCGCGGGCCAGGAGCGTGTCGTTCCCCTTCACCAGCAGGTCGAAATCCGGATTCTGGATGACGAACTGCACCGGGCTGCCGAACCCGAACGCCGGCGGGTTATTGGCGAACGCGAACACGCCGGGTATCGCGAAGTAGCCGCCTTGCACTTCGCCGATGATCTCCTGGATCGACCGGGTGCGCTGCTTGAAGTCCACCAGATTGGTGAAGATCATCCCCCGGCTCACGCCGTCGCCGATGTTGACCACGCTGAAGTAGCTGTCGACGTCCTTCGTCTTGCTGAGGACCGCCTCGGCCTGCCGCTGGTAGCCGTCGGTATAGGCGAGCGACGAGCCTTCGGGGGCGATGATGATCGAGAAGAACCACCCCTTGTCCTCGGGCGGCACGAACTCGCGCTTGAGCGTGCGGAACACCACGACGGCGCCGAGCGTGAGCAGGAGCACCAGTGCCACGACGGCGTAGCGGTACCGTACCGCCGCCCGAAGCGTGCGGGCATACCCGGTGGCGAGCGCGTCGAACCCGTTCTCGAGGACCCGGTACAGCGCTCCGTGGCGCGGAGGCACCCGGAGGATTCTGGCGCAGAGCATCGGGGTCAGCGTGAGCGCCACGAACCCGGAGATGACCACCGAGCCGGCCACCGCGATGCCGAACTCGTTGAACAGCCGGCCGGTCGACCCCTTCAGGAAGGCGAGCGGCGTGAACACCGCGACCAGCGAGATGGTCGTGGCGATCACCGCGAACCCGATCTCGCGGGTGCCGTTGGTGGCCGCCTCTCCGGGACTCTCGCCCAGCTCCTCCTGATGCCGGTAGGCGTTCTCCAGCACGATGATCGCGTCGTCCACCACGATGCCGATGGCGAGGGTGAGCGCGAGCAGGGTGAAGTTGTTGATCGAGAACCCCAGGAAGTACATGATCGCGAAGGTCGCGACGATGGACGTCGGGATCGCGAGGCCGGGGATGATCGTGGCCCGCAGGTTCCGGAGGAACAGGAAGATGATGATCACCACCAGGCCGGCGGCGATGAGCAGTGTCTCCTCCGCTTCGAGGATCGAGCGCGAGACGAAGATCGACTCGTCGAACGCCACGCTCAGCTTGACCCCTGGCGGGAGCGACTCCTGGATCCGCGGCAGCTCGCGGGTGATGGCGTCGGCCACCTGGATGATGTTGGCCTTAGACTGGCGCACCACGCCGATCGCCACGGCCGGCGTGCCCTTGAATCGCAGGGCACTCCGTTCGTCTTCGGCGCCGAGCTCCACCCGGCCGAGGTCCTTGAGCTTGACCAGCACGCCGCTGTCGTTGCTCACGACCAGCTCGGAGAACTCGGTCGGCGTCTTGAGCTCGCCCAGGCTCCGGACGGTGAACTCCCGGCGATCTGACTCGATGCGCCCCGCCGGCACCTCGACGTTGCGGCTGCGGATGGCCTGCTGCACGTCCTGCACGGTCAGGCCGCGCGCCGAGAGCTCGGCCGCCGACAGCCACACCCGCATGGAGAAGCGGCGCTCGCCGAAAATCCGCGCCTGACCCACGCCGGGCAGCGTCTGGAGACGGCTCTTCACCAGCCGGTCGCCGACATCGGAAAGCTGGAGCAGATCGTAGTTCTCGCCCGAGAGCGCCAGCCAGAAGAACGGCTGCGCGTCGGCCTCCTGCTTGGCCACGACCGGCTCGCGCACGTCCTCCGGCAGGCGGCCGCGGACGCGGGCCACCTTGTCGCGCACGTCCTGGGCGGCGGCCTCGACCCCGCGCTCGAGGTTGAACTCGAGGGTGATGTTGCTGAACCCTTCGGCGCTCGAGCTCGTAAGGGTACGCAGCCCCTCGACGGTGCTGAGCTCTTCCTCCAGGATGTCGGTGACGGCCGATTCCACCACCTGTGGGTTGGCGCCGGGGAGCTCGGTGCTGACGGAGACGATCGGCGGATCGACGTCCGGGAACTCACGCACCGCCAGGCGGGTGTAGCCGATGGCGCCGAACAGCACCAGAGCCAGGCTCACCATGCTGGCGAGGACCGGCCTGCGGATGGACAGGTCCGAGAGTTTCATGGGATGATCTCTGGCATGTAGTAGTGGCGCATACTGACGATCACGGCAGCTCTTGCGGAGTCACCCTGAGCGGAGCCACGGGGCGTGATCAGACGCATGGTCCCTTCGCTCCGCTCAGGGTGACCCTACCCACCGCCGGTTGCCTTACGGAGCACGTCCGCGAGAGATTCAGGCATGGCC
>Ga0137359_10005755_pt1 | contig 10245 bp, 13 predicted proteins | sample Mad1_40_16metaG_FD_108281 | JGI IMG/M metagenome (GOLD analysis project Ga0137359, IMG submission 108281) | Vadose zone soil microbial communities from Angelo Coast Range Reserve, California, USA - Mad1_40_16 metaG | ecosystem: Environmental > Terrestrial > Soil > Vadose zone | place: USA... | reverse complement strand
TTCCACGGTAAAGAGCCCAACCAATGGTGGAGGCGAGTGCACACCTCGCTTTGGGCTTCTACTTTTAACCTTCACATATAGGTTTATCACTCCTATCTTTTTGCACGCCGGTGTCATTCACATCACACTAAACATGCTGGCTCAACTTACGGCGGCCGCACAAGTAAGAGCTCGCCTGAACATACCGATGCACTGACTGTTTATGTGATTCAGATTGAAAGAGAGATGGGATCCGGTGGATTTTTCATATTGTATTTCGCGGCTGGGATATTCGGGTAATCGAGACTACCTGGTCTCTCTACGTGTGCTTACTGTTTCTCAGAAATGTCCTCGGCGGTAACTTTTCGCTCGTTGGTGTGCCATCTGTCGGCGCTAGCGGTGCGATCTTTGGAACGCTGGCGGTGAGACAGGATGCTGCTCGTGGATGTTCAATCGTTCAATTGTTCTAGGTTACATGGGTAGATCTTTTTGCGCACTGGAAGATTCTTGACAGACCAAAGCGAAGGGTATGTAACTCTCTTTGAAGCTTGGAGGAACTGCTAATTGACCTTTGTCTAGTTCTGCTACATGTTGGTCGAGCTCGTTATTGGTATAGCTATTGGCTACATCCCTTGTGAGTTGGTCGCGCATTCTTGTGTGAATACGGCTAATATCCTACAGACGTGGATAATTTTGGTCAGGACATTCTCCGAAGACAGTATGGAGTGCTAACTAAGAACTTTGTTTAGCACACATCGGTGGTTTCGTTATCGGACTTTTCGTCGGAACGACCTTCTATCCTGTTATCCACACATCTAAGCGACACAGGTTGATCACCTGGGGATTCCGTCTCATTGCTATACCCGTTGCCATTATTCTATATATTTTGCTTACTCGAAACTTCTATACCTCGAATCCTTACGCTGGTGAGTATCCCACAGTTTAGTGACCAGTGACGCTGATAAGTCTTGTTAACTTTTATTCCCAGCATGCTCTGGCTGTCGTTACTTGTCATGTCTCCCAACATCGGCCAATAATCACTGCAAAGGGTGTGTATCATTCTCGTTCACTTTGCTGCCGTGTTTAGTCATGCCATGCCATTGTGTTGCCGAATTTACAGAACTGGAATCACCACCGTCAGTGGATCTTCAATATAGAATATGTAGAGTACATGTTGTGCAATTATCAACCTTGATTCGGACTAGTATCATGGACTACATGCATATCAAACTGTTGTTGTGTTTACTATATAAATTTGATAGCTTCAGTGACTTTAACCCCGCGTCTTTTCTGTATTCGTGAAGCACTACTACCCCGACTCCTGGCTGACGCATGTCCAGGAATGCAGATCGTGATGCCAGGAACGTCAGTCAACACTGAGCCCTTCGCTCACCTTCCACCTCTTCATCAACATATTACTCGGAACGGCAAACGGGTCAAGGACTTTCTGAGCGGTTTCAACGCCCGCCACTGGCAAATCAAGTGGGTCCAATAGCCCCAGCTGGGATTGGAGATTCGTATTGGCACAGCACGCGCAAAATGTGGTTGAGAAAGGTGTTTGAGTTCGCACTCACCTGGACGAGCAGGGACACTTGATCCCAGTAACTATAAGAGGTAATTATCACTACGGCGTCGTTGGAAATACAAGCGGCACGATTACATGTGTCTATTATTGCAAAGCGTCAGCGGCACTTTCCAGACATGACAGAATTGGGATGCATACTCGAACGTCAACTTGTCGCCTCGGAATGCGATGACACCAACCAGTGCAACCTGGAAGGGCTTTCCCGTTGGTTTGATCCCGGGGAGGAAGTAGTCGATTTCCTTGTACATGACTTAGCACCGAGGCCTGCCGATACCAAATAAAAAATAAAAAAAAGTCTTGCCGTGGTATGAGTTGCCTTGAAGATCATCTCGTCGATGATTCTATCCGCCCCAACTGTCCGTGAAATTACGATGAGCTCTGTATCTGGTGGAGTAACCTAATTCATCGTCAATCCCGTGCGTTAGGAACACAGGAGTATATTTACATTGGTTCCAGTGAAGTGATACTTTGGATACAAGATCAGAAATACGGATAGGGAAGAAGGTGATGCGTACTTTGTAAAACCGAGCAAGGTCATCATGTCCAACGCCACCTGTCAAAGTGGCTACGTGATTTACGTAGGGAACCTTGACCTGTAATTGACCAGACGTCAGGAGCGTGGCCTTAAGAGGTGGAAGGATAAGTGACCATCGTGGACATGGTTTCTATGACCCAAGTAGATGAGTATAATATAAAAACGACAGCCTGGACCACTCACTATGCGCATCACCTTCGACGAACTCCTGTAGTGCATTTGAGTCAATGCGCTTCCAAGATGAGAATGTTCGTACGTAGTGGATGTGTCTCTCCCAGAGCCTCTCGAGGTCGAAATGAGGGCCCAATTCTCTTCGGAGAAGGGCTAGTGTTCGACTGTATGATAAATTCGTCGCAGAGCGAATGTATGGGTCCACAGAACTTGATTCTCCTGCTTGCACTAGAGCGGGAGCCTTTGACTTGTATGGGAACGGAGGCTCAAATGGAACCCTGGAATATGTGTACACAGATATCGGTGGATACTCGCTGGTCGATCGAAGCTGAGAAAGTTCTGCGTCCGCGAGTAGTTGGAAGACTGCATGCGTTTCTTCCTGTGAGGAAGACAGATGAACCATCGTACTTGACCACATCAACATTTTGGTACGTTTCGATTTATTGAATACACCCACTGCAGAACCTGACCCGCGGAATTTCGCGGAATTTCGGCTGCTGGGCTTCTGCACGAGATGGTGAAATGAATACACGCTTTCAAGTTTGGGGCAGGGCAAAAGACATCCAGAAAAGTGGAGATGAAGGCTGCGTCGTCCTGAGTGACGCCATACGTTATGATGGCCCAGCTGCTTCTGCTTCCCAGTTCACGAATAACTTTGAACGTTTGGAGTGCGGCCGTGTTACTGTCTTGACCGGATTTCGTATCACGAGGACGAGCAACCTGCACAACAGCATATCCTTCTTCGGAGAACTGACAGGACAAGTCGAGCCAAGACTATTGGAGGAGCAACACGTCGTGACTTGCCTGCCGGCACCATCCACTCTGATCCTCATCGATGAAAATGACAAGGACTGGAGCGCCTGTCACGGAGGTGGGTTGAAATAACCGATACATGTTACGAATTGTACGAATATGACTTCGTTAGGGGGAACGAAGTGACCACCACCCAGATATAGGGGGCCCGCGCGGAGTGTGATAAAGTAGATACAATCGATGCGTGCTACTGCAGTCCATGAGAGTTGGATACATACTAATGGAAGGAGACAATGACGGTAGTTTCGCGCGGCAACCAGCACCGACAAGAGAGGACCTGTCAACTGCTTGCTCTATCTTTCGTTCTAATCGAGGGCCTCTGAGTAAGAGGGGTGGTCCGGTGAACTTCAATGGCGATCTCGCTCTCTTGACTATCGCCGCCTGTGGGCTGAGGTAAGGATGTGTCACTATCGTCCTCTTCTTCACGCTCCTCCACATGGACTGGACGGGTCCATCTGGCGTGGGATCCCGCGCCGTCTACCCATTGCAGGATATCTAGACTGGTTTCTCGGAGTCGTTTGGTCGTTATTCGCCAGGGCAGGCTTCCGAAGCCCCGTTTACTGTCCCGGCTGACACTTCGGCCATCCAGGACACCGTCCGTGGCGCTTTCATTCTGCCATAACGCCGGCATCGTTGGCATGGCGGAGAGTAAAACTGGATCTGATGGCAGAAGGAGGGGGAGCATATATCGAGAATCTAGGAATTCTCCCAGGACTTCTGGAGGCCTGACGGGTTCCCAAGAAGTCGCATCTTCACCGAATAAGAGGTCTATGTTGTGCTGTGCGGCTGACGCCTCCGTGGAAGCAGAAGACGCGAGGGAGGCTGCATGAGCGCTGATACTGTCATTGAAGATGGAAGCATCATCGCGCTCAGGATCTTCCATCTCCATCTAAAACGGCAAATCATCCACTCGGTGTGTGCGGTCGCGGCAAAGCAAATGACGTTACCTCCTTTCTCAGTGCTTCCACCCCTAATTTTACTCTGTGGCGCTCCCAATCTTTCTGAAGTTGTGCAAGATATTGGCTACATTCTTCTGTCATATGACCCTCATTGACTTCGTACTTATAGTCCTTCACGGCACGTCTCATCTGCTCGGGACACCGTCGGCGGGGCTTCTTTAAGGCTACAAACGACAGCTTACCTGCAAAGGATTCAAGTGTTTCAAGGTCTGAATCGTGGCTACAAGATTCGAAAACTCAGTGATAGAGGATAAGCACTGTTATAGAGGTTGGGTTAAAAAGATGGCACGATAGTATCATTCGAAGGCAACTACCTGCAGCCAGTTTAGTAGGTCTCGCGCAGGACTTAGGTGGGACAGGACACTGCGTGGAAGATTTGTCATTTCTACCCATTCTTCCAACGCGCTCAAGTTCATTCCGATTTGAACAGCGCGAGATCTGTATGTCATATCAGCCAAGACCGTTTCAAGTAGTTAATGCCTGCGCACCGACACAGGTACTTTTTACGTGAAAGTACCCGGTTAAATACTTCACCTACACAATTGGTTTCGGCAAAACAGCCAAAAATCGTAGAAGAGACTCACAGGCCATCCAGTAGAATACTTGAGACCACATTTGGGTGATAAGAGCTGGGTTGGTTCCAGACAATATTAAATACATCTGTAGCGCATCAAAAACCGAGGTAACATCGCTAGGATCAGGCCCTGATGCTGACGGTTGTGTGTCTTGGAACATCGACTGTATCGGAGCACTAGACGATCCGCCACGACTCCTCGAAAAACTTTGCTTCAAAGATGCGAAACTTCGATGACTCGGTGGAGGTGATGACGGAACTGGTGATGTTGACCGACTTGGAAGGCTTGGTGAGTGAGGTATTCCGTTCTTGACTAAATGTGGAACTGTGGGTCCAGGAACTTGCTTTCTTTTCGGTGTCAATGAACGCAAAAAAGACCATTCCGACTCGAATTGAATTCCGTCGAACTCAGAGGGAAGTGGAGAATAATCCAGAATAGCGGCATTGAGTAGTTGATCGGTTCTCCTTTCCACATAGCGAATGATAAAAACTGCAGGATGCCCGAACAAGTGAGGGACACGAGGGCTGCAAAGCTCAGGGATGCATACCGAAGACAGAGTTGATGACCTCTTCAACGAGAACGAACGACCCAAGCAATTCACAGGCCTCGTTGATGGAGTTATCACAACGCATGAGATGTAGCCACACAGTCGTATTGCATAGCCAAAATACAAGGCAGGGAAAATCTTCCGATCGACTCTGATCAAGTTTTAGCTTGGAAATTTGGGTGGCAGGAACGTCCATACGAAAAACGTCTCTTCAATTGCATCTGTGGCACCGATTATGAGGTCCTCAAGCCACGAGCTGTCGCATGTAAGACAAGCAAAGCGGGCTAGCATATACAGCGCGTTGGCAGGCTCTGTGCTTCGCATGGACGGGGTGAAGTCGATTATTAGTGACCGGAAGATATCCGGGAGTGTACGTGGAGAAAATACGAGCATGCTCGTATAATGCAGTGACGGTGTCTTTTCAACTGTTAGCCAGACAGCCGATGTGAAGATAAGAGATATCCCCACCAGGAGGGTTTCTTCCTCTTCGCTTTCGTCTTCATCTGACTCTGAGGTGACAGATGGCCACTCATCGTCGCCCCACCATTGCGGTGCAATCGATAATACTTTGCCAACATCCTCACGAATGCGTTCTCGGCCGCGTTTTCGTACCATTCTTCGTTCTGACCGCCGACGCTGCTCTTCCATCCTTCCCCCTGTCCAACCCTCGCCACGCATGGCTTCTCCTAGAAGGAGAGCGACGTCTTGTCTCCCAGGCATCGTAGAATGTGCTGTAACGATGTCCAAGGGTGTGAGCCCCCGTAGCGTTCGAGAGAATGGCGAGCAGCGATGAGTTAGAAGGAACGAAACGAGTGTTGGTGGAGATATCAAGGCCCCATGATGTAGCGCAGTCCAGCCAGCTAGCTGGATGTCAGTGCGACCGAAAAAATATCACAGGGACGCACCATTGTCTTGGTGATTGACGTCTGCCCCCTCTGAGACCAATAGGCGGACGCATTCCTCCCTTTCCACGTCACGGTCAGACTCGGGACCAAAGCCGAAAATAGTGAGACTGATTAGACCGTGACCGTCTTCGTCACATATACCGAGATCAAGAATCGCCTGCGCTTGGGGATCTGAGAAGAGGAAGGACAACAAGGGGAGATCAGCGAAGAGACACGCGCGGCTGAGGGAGTGGGTGACAAGTTCGGTCCTCTGGGTTCGGTCGAGACCAGAAGAAGAAGCGAGGAGGGGAGCAAGGGTGGAGGGGCTGGGACATATTGGATGGAGGTCAGGCTCAGGGACGATGTCGATTCGAGGTTGTGAAGAGGACGTGGACGTCATCCGCAGGCTACCTAGACAGGGCACAGATGCAATTAATTAATATAGCCTGCAACAGGCTTCTTTTATCACCACCACACTCATATATCATGACCAGTGAATCCTGTCTCTCCGATGCTGCATCTCAATGCTACCAATCTGACGGTCATGCTACAAACGACTCTCCCGACACTGAAGACGAAATTGCCCACACAAGAATTACCAAGTCCAAAAAAACTCTCAAACGAAAACATCGTGCTACCGACGCATCTAATTTCGGTGCGACTCTACAGTCACTACTCGAGACCGACGCGCCATCGGGGTTACCTCTCTCTCTCAAGCCGTCAGTCGTGAGAAAGAGAAATGATGAGAAACTTGAGCTTAGGGCAAGGAAGTTGCTCAAGGGTGAAAAAAAGAGAAAGGAGGAAGTGGGTCGAATAAAAGATGTCATCGGCGGCTGGGGCGGCGAGAGTGAGAGGACACTGCGCAAAGTAGCGCAGAGAGGTGGTGAGAGTTGTCCTCGTCATCTAACAGGGGTTTAGTCATTGAAAAGATAAACGAAGTGGTCAAACTCTTCAACACCATCCAGCAGTCTCAAGCCAGTGCAGCTGTCGCAGAAAAAGAACTGAAAAGCAATCGGGGATCTGGCAAGCCTACATTACCTGCCCCGTCCTTTGACAAGAAATCTAAAAGAAAGAATAAAGACAACCAGAGTAAGCGGGTGTGCGATGCTACATTGTGCTATTTGATTGATCGTTTGGCTCCAGCCTTAGATAAGGATAACTTTATGGAGATGATTCGCTCTGGAGGAATAGTGTCCACGACGTAGGATGTGCTTTGCTTTACAGTTACAGTTGCAGTAGTCAGTCAGCGCCTGTACCAGTGCCTACCCTTAAGTAGCTGTGGCGTGGCGTAAATCCGTCCTCATCCACACAACTCATGGTTCGTTTATGCATCTTCTCTTTCATCGACACGTCCTCAGAATGTTTCCCTAGTCATCGTCGAAAGCAATCATCTCAAATGATGAATGGGACAGACGACTAGAAGAGGTCGTAGTTTCTAAGGCGTGAGTATTCATATTGTTCGCATTCTTTTTCTTGTTATGATGAACACCTTCTGGGAATCTCGCCGAGAGTCTTCGCTGACGAGATTTAAAAAAATTGCATGTATTATCTGAACTAAAGCAACTCCTCGTTCATGGCCCGTGGATGGATAAGGCTGACATCCTTTTGTCACTAGTGACCTCAATCGCCTCGTCATGGATTATCTCGTTATTGAGGGATATAAATCTGCTGCAGAGGAATTCAGCCTTGAGGCGGGCGTCCAGCCCGCTGTTGACTTTGCAAGCATAGAGAGCCGAAGGGACATTCGCGAGGCCCTTAATCGTGGTGACGTCCAGGAGGCAATCACGCGGGTTAACGACTTGAATCCAGAGGTAAATAGCTTTGCCGCACTTTCTGCAATCACATGCTTTTCTCAGGATTAAATATTGCATGCACCACTCTCAGCCTCTTCTGAGGCGGTGATGATCGTGCTAAACCTTCAGTCTTCAAAATGATCACACATCGATTTCTCATTTATGAACACCGCTGTTGTCTGCGACTGTTGCTGATCTCTGTAAAAATAGATACTGGACACCAACCCCGCTTTGTACTTTCACCTGCAGCAGCAAAAACTCATCGAATATATTCGCCAAGGAAAGATCACGGAGGCACTACGGTTTGCGCAGGAGGAACTAGCGCCTCGGGGAGAAGAAAGTCCAGAGTTTCTGGCGGAGCTCGAGCGAACCATGGCGCTTCTAGCGTTTGAATCGTCTAGCACGGTACCACCTGCAATTTCAGATTTGCTATCTCCGGGACAACGGATGAAGACTGCTGGGGAGGTGAACGCCGCAATATTAGAGAGTTTGAGCCAAGGTAGAGAAGCCAAGTTGGTTGCGCTGCTCAAGCTGTTACAGTGGGGGGAGACTTTGCTAGAGGAACGTGCGGAATTCCCCAAGGTACGAGTGAGTCTTCTCCTTTTGCTGTTTTGCTAACTGGATCTAACGCACCACATGACAGGTTGACTTGAACCATCGATTTTAAAATATTTTAAGTAAATAAATAAATAAAAATAAAATAAGAATTTGTCGTTGTTTTGTGGTGGTCGCCTGGCCTGCCTCGACGCCCATTTCATTTGTTCAATCGTTCAATCGTTCGCTCGCTCGTCGCTCAGAGCACGACGAACACACCCTTTCTGCCAGCTAGGAACTGATTTGGGCGAGCGACCTTTTCTTTTCCATTCCGAGTGTCAACTTCAATGGCAGACGACGCAAGGTCTCTTGCTCCCCGTCGAAGACCACACCCACACCGTCCAATCCTTGTCGTTGCCAATCCTAGCCCGGACTCGGACAGCGACAGCACCAATGAACCCTCTTCACAGCGCTCTGACCCTCATCTTCATGGACGCAATGCCCCTCCTAGCCCAACTCCACCGTCTCCCTCCATCGACAAGTCTCTCCATGTCCAACTCGCCTCATCTCGTGAACCTGGCCCCTTGACCACTACAAATCTCCCCTCCTCGCATTTTCGTCATCATCCTGCATCTCAGTCAAATCCTGCTCTTTCTTCACCCTCAGGGACGAGTTCCCCTCCCCCCAGCACTCCAGGTCAGTCGCTCCCTCCCAGTGACTTCGTTCCAGATGCACCCACCAAGCTCGATTTTTCTTTCGGCCCGAGCAACTCCTCAGATGCCCTCGTGCAGCAGCAACACGTCCCCCTTCATGCCGGCTCCGCGAGCCATTTACTCGGAAAATCAAAAGCTCACATCCCTCGCATGCACCACGATCGCCGTCTCTCCAACGGTTCTCGACCAACTTCTGTACGTTCTTCCTTCTCTACCGCGGCTGCACCTCGGCGCCCCAACCTGACGAGTCCATACAGTCTCCCACCACCATCACCACTCCATCCGAGGCGGATGGTAACCGCCTCATGAACGATGGGCGCTCGCCTCCAGTCGACAAGTCCTTGACCCGGATCTTTGTTACCGGAGATTCCGACCAATATTATACCGTCGACATAACGGGATTCAGGAATGCCGCTTTCATCAAGGAACTCATCTTCTCGAAAGTATGACTACTTTTAACTTCTAGCCTGTCTTTAGTGTTGACGTTAGCTACTTAGCTACGGATTGAAGACGAGGAACAACCGCGGTATTCCATCTATCGTACAGAAATTGGCGCTTACGCCCTCGGTGACACACTCCCTGACGAGCAACTCTACGAACTCTGTCGTGATCATGGGGATGCCAAAGGCTCTCTCAAGTTCCTTGTCGCTAACTCTTCTGCTGTTGTGCACGAACGAAATCGACCATCCCCTGTCGCGTCACCCACTGTCAGTAGCATACAACCTCCCGTGCTCATACCCTCTGGCAACTTGGTGTACAACCGTCCACTTCCCCGGCAGCGCTCCCGTTCTCGACATGGGAGTGTGTCTTCTGCTAGCGAACGTCCCGAGATGATCAATGGTTTCGATCATTCCCTCTCTGACGATCAGAACGGTGCCGATGCTGAGAGTCATAGGTCTACTTTACGCCCGCCGCCGAAGCCATATGCTGTGACAAGCCAGAACCTCGTGCCCCCTTCTCCGCGAGGTTCTCGAAAACAGAGCGAGCCTCGTAATGGATCTCCTGCGCGATCCAACGCGCGCGCACATTCACCCTTCTTATCACCAGACCGTTCAGGTCCACACAGTCCGGATCTCCGTCGCGGCCGCCCCATTCCGTATGCCACGCTCCCACAACAACGTCCTGGTCGACCTTCTCCCGAGCGTTCACATCCTGTA